>Ga0335081_10015573_pt1 | contig 12300 bp, 9 predicted proteins | sample Lox_Sample_35_FD_206713 | JGI IMG/M metagenome (GOLD analysis project Ga0335081, IMG submission 206713) | Soil microbial communities from Loxahatchee National Wildlife Refuge, Florida, United States - Lox_Sample_3.5 | ecosystem: Environmental > Terrestrial > Soil > Wetlands | place: USA: Florida... | reverse complement strand
TCGCTTCAAGAGGCTCAGCCGCTGCAGTGAGCGCGGGGCGTCACTGCCCCATTCCCTCGCGCGCGGTCTTCACGGCGGCGAGATAGGCACGGCTGAAATCGGGGTTGTAGAGCGAGAAACGCTCGGCGGCATGCAGCGCCGGAAGCGAGGCCTCGCGCCGCTCCTCATACCCCTCGAGCGCCTCGGCCGCGAGGTCGAAGCGCATCCCGCTCGCCTGGAGCTCGATCTCACGAAGCGCCAGGATGAGCTCCTTGATCGCGCCCCGGGCCTTCGCGCGCTCGGTCTTCCCCTGCGGGAAAGCCGAACTTTTGTGATCGGGAAAGCGCTCGACCATCTCGCGGAGCTCGCCGCCGATCACGTCGACTGCGAAGGCGACTGTCGTGCGGTCGCGCTCGTTGATCGCGGTCTCGAGCACGCTCTCGAAATCCTCGAGCTCCTCCACCGTGTCGTCGATCCCCGCGGGCTCGTAGGGGTTCCAGCCGTCGCCGACTGCCGTCAGATAGGCCACGAGATCGCCCTCGGCGCGCGCGTCTAGGCCGAGATCGAAGATGCGGTTGAAGTGATCGACGACTGCGGCGTAGGTGTCGAAGCGGCCGTCGTGGAAATAGGGTGCGTTGAAGTTGGCATTGATGAGCGTCGGTGTCCGCTCGGGCCCTCCGGAATGCACGTCGTGCTGGCGATGGTCGGTGAAGCCTGCCGCCGGCGGATGGCAGGAGGCGCAGCTCAGGCTGGGATTATGCGGGAAAGGCCGCATGAAAATCTCCTCGCCGCGCCGCTCGGTGGCGGTGGCATTTCCGGCGAGCCTTCCGTCGGCGGAGATGCGGAGATTGGTGAGGAAATCGATGTCCTGCAGATAGGCCACGATCGCATCGACCACGACCGGCTCGGGCTCCGTACCCGAGAACTCCTTCACGATCACGTCGCGCACGAACTCGCGCAGCGAGGCAGTGCGGCCGTCATGGCCGTAAGGCGCGAGGAAGCGGATGCCGCGCAGGCTCGGGATGCGCAGCGCGTCGAGCCGCTGGTCGTCGGTCTTGGGATTGAAGAGCGAGCTGGTGGTGTCGAATGTGCCGGGCTTCTCGGATGCTCCCGGGATGAAGAAGCGCCGGTTGGTCGTGCCGTTGACGTGGCACGTCTCGCAACTCATTCCGGCCTGCCGGGCGGCGGGCCCCAGGATTTGCGGCGAGCTGAAGAGCAGGTTGCCGAGCCTTACGAGATAGGGCTTCCGCCCGCCCGTGAACTCCGAATGGAACTGCTCGCGCGGGGCCTGCGTCTCGCCTTCGCCGAGATCGGTTCCGGATGGGAGCGTGCTCCTATCCGCGCCGACCGTGGGGGCAGCGCTGCCCTCCTCGGAGACGACGACTGCCGCGAGGCCGGCGGCGAGGACGAGAGCGAACGCAACGCCGACGAGACGACGGCCGCGCGAGCTACTCACGGTCAGTCCTCCAGGCTCGGCGCCTCGAGGCCGAGATCGGTCGCCGAGGCCTTGAGCGCGAGCGCCAGACGCTCGCTTGCCTTGGTGAGCGTCGGCTGATCGACGGATTTTAGATCGGGGACGTTGATCGCGGTCTCGATCACCGAGAGCTCGCGCCTCGCATTCGCTGCGAGCTCCGGATTCTTGGTCTTGAGGAGCGGCTCGAAGACGATGGTGAAGACATCGTCGATGCCCTGGACGTTGTTCCGCATGTCCGCGAGCGAGGTGCCGCTCGCTGCGGATTCGCCGCCCGCGGCCTTGTTCTCTCCGATCTCGAAGGTGAGCTTGGCGGTGCCGTTGAGGAGGCCCTGGGCCGTGAGCCCCTTCTGGCGGATCTGCTTCGAAAACTCCGTGAGCTTCGCCGCGAGCGCCGCGACCGCCGGCTCGATTCCGCTGGGATCGCCGGCGAAGAGCCGCGCCTCGATGAGGTGATAGCCGGATTTGGCATCGGGCCAGGGATCGATTGCCTCGTCGAGATCGCCATAGAGCTCGCCCGTGAAGGTCTCCGAGCGCTCCCAATCCACATGGGACTCGAGCCAAGCCGCGCGCGCGCCCGCGAGGTCGTGCACGGCGACGCGCTGCTGCAGCCGAACCGCTCCGTCGCGAGCGCGATCGATCTGCACGACTGCTCGGGCGGTATAGCTGGCGACGCCGTCGTCGAGGGCAGTCGCGCGCGCCCCCGGCGCCGCCGCTGCCAAGATGCCGAGACCGACCGCAGCCGCGACGGCACTCAGACGGGCAAACCTCGGGTTGGTCATCTCTAACCCCTTCGACTATAGTATGCTCAGGCTTCCTAGAGTTACATCGCCGCGCCACAAGAGCTCCTAAGAGGCGATGAAGATGTAACGCAAATGCAACTCATTCGCAGAACTAGTTTGTAGCCCGAGAGAGGGGGGTGGTCAACTCGCGACATCTGCGGCGTCACGCCGCGGTGCCACCGCGCGCGGCCTCTGCGCCGCTGGTCTGGTGGGTCATGCTCTCCGCAAGACTCCGCGCCGCCGCATAGTCGATCTTGCCCGTGCCGAGGAGTGGGACCGCCGGGACGGTCAGCACCAGGCGCGGGACCAGCACCTCCGCGATGCCGCGGGCGCGCGCGTCCGCGAGGAGTGCGGCCACCGACGATGCAGGGTTGTCCGTGAGCAGCACGACTTGCTCGCCTTTGCGCGGATCGGGGAAGGCGAGCGCGGCATGCCGATGCTCGGGCCAGAGAGTGGAGGCCTGCGTCTCCACCGCCGCCAGCGAGATCATCTCGCCCGCGACCTTGGCGAAGCGCTTGGCGCGGCCCTTGATCGAGACGAAATCCTCGCGGTCGATCGCAACGATATCGCCGGTGTCGTACCAGCCCTGCGGCGGCGGCTCCAGCACGCCTGGCGCGCCCGACCGCAGATATCCCAGCATGACGTTGGGCCCCGAAACTATGAGCCGCCCGCCCTCGGCGATGCCCTCGACGGGCTCGAGCCGCGTCTCGATCCCCGGCAGCAATCGCCCGACTGTTCCCGCCTTGAATTGCATGGGGGTATTGATCGCGAGCACCGGCGAGGTCTCGGTGGTGCCGTAGCCTTCGAGGATCCTGAGCCCGAAGCGATCCATCCAAATCCGCCGCGTCTCGTCGCGAACGCGCTCCGCGCCCGCGAAGACATAGCGGACGCTGTAGAAGTCGTAGGGGTGACCCGCGCGCGCGTAGCCCGTGAGGAAGGTGTCGGTGCCGAAGAGGATGGTGGCGTTGGTGTCGTAGGCGAGCTCCGGCACGATCCGATAGTGGAGCGGCGAGGGGTAGAGAAAGGTCTTCACGCCGAAGGCGAGCGGCAGGATGAGCGCGCCGGTCATGCCGAAGGAATGGAAGACGGGCAGCGCATTGAAGACGATGTCGCTGGGGTTGAAGTCGATGCGCGCCGCGATCTGCTGGCAGTTCGCGAGGATGTTGCGGTGGCTCAGCACCACGCCCTTGGGCGTCCCTTCCGAGCCCGAGGTGAAGAGCACCACCGAGGGGTCGTCCGGCGAGGCTTTACGGCGGCGATGGATCGCGCGCGCGAAACGCCCAACGACGAGACCGGCGAGCCCTCGGAGACGCCCGATACCGGCGCGGAGATCCTCGAGGTAAAGAACACGCCGGCCCTCCGCGAGAGCCGCGAGCGCCGCCTCGAGCTTGCCGCGCTCGATGAAGCGGCGCGATGTGACGATCACCCGGACGCGAGCGATCTCGCAAGCAAGAACCATGTTGTGTGCGCCCGTCGAGTAGTTGAGCATTGCCGGTACGCGCCGATAGGCCTGCAGCGCGAGAACCGTCGCGACCGTCGCATTGGCGTTGGGGAGCAGCAGGCCCACTTTCTCGAGCGGCTCCGTGAGCGCTGCAAAGCGGCTCCCCAGCAGCAGCGCGCCCGCGATGAGGCGATTGTAGGAAAGCGGCTTGCGCTCTATGTCCTCGAGGATCGCGCGGCCGCCGCCGTGGATTCGCCGCGCGTCCAGCACGGCCTGGAACAGCGTCTTTCCGGTCTCGGCGGTCTCATACATCATTCCGGACATGATGTCGTAGAGCTGGAGGCCGATCTCGCGCCGGCGCTGGCGCCCTTTGATCTCCGGCGCGATCTCGAGCGCGCGCGGCTCCTGGATCGTTATGCGAACACGAGGAAAGCGGCGGAGCCGCACCTTGCCGCGAAGCCGCGAGAAGATGGTGTATTGGAGCCCGTCGAGCCGCACCGGCACGATCATCGCGCGTGCCTTGTCGGCGATCATGCCGGGACCTTCGTAGATCTTCATGAGCGCGCCGGTGACGGTGAGGCGGCCTTCCGGAAAGATCACGATCGGCCGGCCCTGCTCGGCCGCCCGGATCAGCGTCTTGGTCGCGAGCGGCGCCAGCGGATCGATGGGGACAGCGTCGACCAGCGAGAGGAAGGGCTTCAGCCACCAGGTCGCGGCGCGATTGGCCGCGACGGCGAAGGCGGGTCGTCCCGGCAGGAAGGCCGCGAGCACGGCTCCGTCGAGGAAGGAGAGATGGTTTGCGACATAGACCATGCGCTCGCCGGCCTTGGCGACGTTCTCGATGCCGCGGACCTCGACGCGATAGACGAGACGGAAAATTGCCGCCACCGCGGCTTTGAGCGCCGAGGTCGGCACCAGCAGGATCGCTGCCAGCGCCGCGATCGTGTTGACGATCCCCGCGACGAAGAGGACCTCCACCACGGAGAACCCGGCCGCGAGCAGCAGCGTGCTCGTGGCTCCCGCGATCACGATGTAAAGCGCATTGAGGATATTGTTGGCGGCGACCACGCGCGAGCGGTGGCTCGGCTCGCTCCGCGCCTGGAGGATCGCATAGAGCGGCACGATGAAGAGTCCGCCGCAGATCGCAATGATCAGGAGATCGACGACGAGCCGCCAATTCGCGGGATGGGAGAGGAATTGCCAGAATCCCGCGAGTTCCTGATCTCCGCCCCCGATGGCGTGACCGCTTGCCCAGCAGAGGTCGAAGGTGAAGACGGCCATTCCGAGCGCGCCCAGTGGCGCGAGACGTGCCGTGACTTCGCCGCGGAGAATCCACCCGCAAAGCGCGGAGCCGATGGCGATCCCGACTGAAAACAGGACAAGGAACAGAAGCTCGACATTGGCGTTCGCGTGTAGCGTTCCCTTGGCGAAGCTAGGGAACTGCGCAAGGTAGACCGCGCCCACTGCCCAGAACCAAGAGATCCCCATGATCGAGAGTCTGAGATCGCGATGCGCGTTGGCGTAGCGGATAACGCTGAAGGTCTCCGTGAAGACGTTGAGGTTGACCTTGAGCTCGGGCATCGCGCGCTTCGCCTTCGGGACGAAGACGCTCGCGATCCAACCGAGGACGGCGAGAGCGAGGAGAACCGCGGGCACGACGGTGGTGCCGCGATCGAGCTGGATGAGGACGCCGCCGAAGATGGTGCCGAGGAGGATCGCGAGGAAGGTCCCGGCCTCGAGCAAAGCGTTGCCACCCATGAGCTCGTCGGTTGCGAGATGGTCCGGGAGGATGCCGTATTTGACGGGCCCGAAGAATGTGGACTGCACGCCCAGGAAGAACAGCACCGCGAGCTGGAAGGCGGTGTTGTCGAGTGCGAACCCGACCGCCGCGAAGATCATCACGCCGACTTCCCAGAGCTTTACGTAGCGAATGAGTCCGGACTTCTCGTATTTGTCCGCGAGCTGGCCCGCGCTCGCGGAAAAGAGGAAGTAGGGGAGGATGAAGAGCGCGATCGCGAGCGAGACCACGACCTCCGTCGTCTTGGAGACCTCGATCGTGCGATAGGTGACGTAGACGATAAGCGCGTTCCGGAAGAGGTTGTCGTTGACCGCGCTCAGGAACTGCGTGACGAAAAGCGGCAGCAGCCGCCGGCTCGCGAGGAGATGAAACTGGGTCGTTGCCATCGGGGACTCCTCCAATGCGAGCGTTGGCTAGGCCGCGAGGACGCGCCAACAGGCGTCCGCGAGCGTGTCGACGAGCGGCAGCATGCGTCCCTTGAGGCGGCCGTAAACCCTGAAGGTCGCGGGCTGCAGGAGAAGGCCCATCACCCAGGCCGCCGCAAGCTCGGGGTCGCGCTTTGCGATCTCGCCGGCCGCCATGCCCTCCGCCACGACCGTGCGCACGACATCGACCGGCGAGATGTGGTCGGGATCGAGTCTCCGCATCGAATGATGCTGCACCAGCAGCAGGAACTGAAAGAGCACGGGGTCGGTGTCGAAGACCTTCGCGCATTCTGCGATCATCGCCCGGAGCTTCGCCCGCGTTCCCCGCTCCGCGCGCACGACCGATCGCAGCCGCTCGGCGAAGGCAGTGTAGTGCCGATCGAAGAGGGCGTGGATCAGCGCGTCCCGTCCCTGGTAATGCCGATAGAGCGCCCCCTCGGCCACTCCCGCAGCGGTGGCGAGATCCCGGATCGTGGTCTCGGCGACGCCCTTGGCCACGAACAATTCCATGGCCTTACGCTCGATCCTCTCACGGGTGGGGGTGCCGTCGCGCATGGGCCGTGGATAAGTGAGTGACTGTTCACTCACTTATAATGGCCTACGGCGCAGACGTCAAGAGGCGAACTCAGCGGACCGAGATCGGGATGCGGATGTCGATTACGGAGGCGACGGGCTTGCCTGCCTCGATCTGCGGGAAGAAGCGCCACTTGCCGAGCGCCTCCAGGAGAAGGCGGTTAAAGGCGGGGTCGGGGGTGGGGCTCACGAGCTCGACTTTGGCGCTGCCGTCGGCGGCGACGCGAAAGCGAGCGATCGCGACCAACTCGACCGCGCGGTGACGGAGTGCGTCGGGAATCTCGGGGAGCGGCTGATAGACGGCGCGCGCGCTCGCCGTGTTTGCGCTTGGTGCCGACGCCGGCGCGGACTGCTGTGGCGCTGGCGCGGGCGGCCGAGACGAGGACGGCGGGCTGTGCGTCGGCCGCGCCGGGGGCGCGGGCCGCGGAGGCGTCGGCTTCGGAGGCGGCGGTGGTGGGGGCGGATCGGGTTCCGCCAAGAGCGGTGGTGGCGTTGGATCGGGCTCCGCCTGAGGCGGCAGCGGCTCGGGCTCGGGAATTGGTGGTGGCGGCTCGGCTTGTGGCTGCGGCTCCGACACAGCAGCGGGGGCGGGTGGCGGCTCGGCTTGTGGCTGCGACTCCGACACGGCAGCGGGGGCGGGTGGCAGCTCAACCACCTGCGCCTCCAGCGGCACCGGCGCGAGCGGTGCCACCGGCGTACCGATGAGCAGGCTTAGAAATCCCGCGATCGCCGCGAGGGCGATCAATGCCGCCGTCGGCACGAGCCAGGGTAGACGTGCCCAGGGATGGTCGTGATACGCCCGGCGGGCGGGCACGGTTGCTACTCGCGCTTGATCGCGAAGACGAAATGGACGGCGCCGGCTTCGCGGGCGCGCAGCATCGCCTGCACCACGGTCCCGTTGGGGGCGGCGCTGTCGGCGTTCACGATGACGCTCGTCTCGGGTCCCGCGAGCATCGCCTGCAGGGTCGACGTCAGGGTCTCCAGTGTGACCACGGTCTCATTGAGGAGGAGCCCGCCCTCTCGCGTCACGGTGAGGGTCACGGGCTTCACCAGCTGAAGCGGCGCGGCGCTGCCCTTGGGCAAGTCGACCGCGAGGGAGTGCAGGTTCTGCATCGCGAGCGAGGCCAGCATGAAGGTCGCGAGCAGGAAGAACATCACGTCGATCATCGGGATGATCTCAATGCGTCCGCGCCGGCGACTGCGGGCAGGGCGGAACTTCATCGTAAGCCCTCGCCGGCATCGAGGCGGATGTGATCGACGAGGCGGGTCCCGAGCCGCTCCATCTCGTCCATGATCTGCGCCTGCCGCGCCGAGAAGAAATTGAAGGCGAAGAGCGCAACCAGCGCGACGAAAAGACCGATCGCGGTCGCGATCAGCGCTTCGGCCACGCCGCCGGTGACCCCCCCCGGATCGACGAGGCCCTGGTTGCCGAAGAGCTTGAAGGCGCGGATCATCCCGGCGATGGTCCCGAGCAGGCCGAGGAGCGGCGCTGCCGTGACGATCGTCTCGAGCACCCAGAGCCAGCGCCCCAGCGACTTCTCGACCAGGCCCGCCTCGTCCGCCGCCCGCGATTCGACCCACCAGGCCGGGCGTGTCCGATTTTCCAGGATGACGCCGAAGAAGCCGCGGAAGTAGTTGCGTGGCGAAAGGCTCTCGAGCTGCTGCTCCAGCGCCGTCCAGTCGAATCCGTAGGTTTCCACGAGTTCCACGAGATCAGCGGGAATCCGCGTCCGCCGCAGCAGCACATAGGTCTTCTCGAGCGCCACCACTGCCGCCAGCACCGCGAGGCCCAGCAGTGGATAGACGGTGACGCCGCCGAGCTCGAGCGTGGTAAGGAGGTCGCTGAGCGTCTGCATCTCTCGCTCAGAACTGCTTCCTGATCGCCCCGAAAATCGCGCGCCGCGGACCGTATTGCGCTGCAAAGACGCCAACGCCGCTGCCGGATCGAATTTGATAGACCTTGTCGAAAGCGTTGCTCAGATTGACGCTGAGATCGATCGGGCCGCCCGGTGCATTTTGAAACCGATGCGAGACACCGAAATTGACCTGGACGTACGGCGGCACCGTCCCACCATTGGGAGCAACGCCATTGTCCTGGCGGAGCCCGGACCCATAGACGAAATTGCCGCTGAATTGCGTCCCCTGCCAGGTATATGCGACACCCCCCGAGGCCGTGATCCACTGGTTGTGATCGGTATAGATGTAATTGTTGGCGATGAAAGCGAGATCGTCCGGACTGAAATTGAACTGTTGCGAAGCGACTTGTGTCGCGCGCTCCCGGCCGACCGCAAGATTTCCATAGGCGGACCAATTGCCCATGTTGTAGCTGCCAGTGACCTCGACGCCGTAGACGTTGGCGTGCGCGTAATTGAAGACCGAGAGGATGATCGGCGCGCCAAATTGGCCCTCGTCGATCAGGTTGTCGGCAATCTTGTAAAAGAAGTCGGTTCCCAGCTTCAGCCCGGGCAGGAAGACGTGCTCTGCCCCGACATCGAAGTAATGCGATCGCTCCGGGAGGATAGGGCCGTCAAGCGGCGGCGAAGCCGGGGTGTAGCCCGCGGGAAAGCCGGTCGTGCCTGCGAATTTGTTGATGGATTGGCCCGATATCAGTTCAATCGCCGGCGGCGTGAAATAGCGCGAATAGCCGGCGTGGAAAGTCGTATCGGGGTCGGGCTTCCAGACGGCATTGATGCGCGGACTAAATTGGCTGGCGGTGGTAAAGGCGTGAAGCCCGTCGAAGCGCGCGCCGTAATTGAGCGTCACGGTCGGCAGTACTCGCCATTCATCCTGCAGATAGAGGCCGTAGACGAAGCCGGTCTTCCCGCTGTTGTCGACGATCGAGACCGGTGTCGTGCCGACACTGGAGCAATCCAGAGTAAAGCAAGGGAAGACCTGCGATGTGGTATTGGAAGTTGCGCGCTCCACTTGGAAGACGCCGCCGTAGCGCAGCGTATGGTCGCTGGCGACACGATAAGTGGCGTCGGCCTGCACGCCTTGCGCAAAATCTCTGCGCGTCGCGTTCTGGGCAATCCCGTTGAACATGAGATCGCCGACTACGTCCGGAGAGAAGGCGAGTTGGCTATAGCGCGCGAATGCGGAGACTTGGAAGTCGTAGGTCTCAGTCGATTTCAGATAAGAAACGGCGGCGTAATCATTCGATTCGGCTTGCGTCTCATTGAGCAGGGTGGAGTTGAAACCCGTCTGGGCGCCGACTTGGAAGCTCGGCACCTGTCCCGGAGTGTTGGGGATCTGGAACGCGGCCTGGTAGACGCCCAACGTAACAGCAATTTTGCTGGTGGCATCGAGGATATCCTCGAAGTAGGCGAAGCCGTGACCCTGCCGCGTGAAATCATGGATGGGATTGTAGGAAGACGTCGGGTTCTCGATGCCGATCTTGTTCTGAAGGTAGTCGCCGACGACGTAGTAGCTGAAGCTGTCGGCGGTTCCGCCGAATTCGGCGCTCGGCTCCAGCCATCCGTGGCTGCCGCCGTAGATCCCGGCCGATCCGCCCTGCTCGAAGGCGCCGCTCTTGGTCTGGATATCGACGATCCCCGTGGTGTAGAGGCCGTATTGCGCCGGCAGTGAGCCCGTTATGACATCGATCGAGGAGGCGAAACGCGAGGTCAGGCTCTGCCCGAAGAAGCTGATCCCTTCCGGCAGAATGAGCCCGTTGATGCGGTATTGGACGTTTGCATGATCGTTGCGCAGATGGATTTGGCCGAAGGAGTCCTGGCTGACCGCCGGCGCCTGCAACAGCGTCTGATTGAGGGGGATGTTGTCGCCGCCGGGTTGGGCTGCAATCGCTTGATCGCTCAGGGTATAGGTCGTGGCGCCAATGCGCGGCTCGATGTTGGCTCGAGCCTCGACGAGTTTTTGTGCGATCACCTTGAGATCGAGCGCCTGCTTTGCCGCGAGAGTGAGGTCGGAGCCGGCCCCGCTCGAGGCGTCGAGTGTCACGACCGCCGTCGCGGCCTCGTAGCCCTCCTTCTCCGCGATGACGGAATAGACGCCGGGCGGCACGCCCGTGAAGCGGTAGCGGCCGTCCGGCCCAGCCGTCGTGCGCGCGGCGACGCGCCTGTCCGGCGCCTCGAGTCGAAGCTCCGTTCCCGCAAGCGGCCGCCCCAACGCGTCCTGTGCCACGCCCTCGACGACGCCCGCCGCCGGCGCCGCCCGTAAGGTGCTCGCGAACGCGCAGCACACGAGCATTATCAATCCGACCATCGAGCCGAAGCGATTGATTGCCGCAGCCATGCCCCGCCCCCGCGCCATCAAGATTCTTGGCTGGGACGTTATGTTATATCATTCTGCAATGCAATCGGTTCCGTGAGCGGACGTCCCTGCGCGCGTTACATCGTCCGTCCGTATCGGATGTGCCCTAGGGTTGCGCTATCACATTTGCTTCAGCCGCATTGGCGCGACCCCTTCGGGGTGCTATAGGCATCGTTCCATGCGAACGGTGATCGCCGCTGCGGCTCTGTTGATGCTTTCGGCGACGTCGGCCGCGGCGCATCCGCATGTTTTCATCGATTATGCGGTGGTGCTGCAGTTCGAGAAGGGCACGCTCAAATCGGTGCGGATGACCTGGACCTTCGACGAGATGTACAGCTCCATGCTGTACCAGGACTACACGAGCCATCCGCGTGGGCCGCTCAGCGCGGCCGATGTGAGTCGGCTGCAGAAGGGCGCCTTCGAGGACACTGCCGACTATCACTACTTCGTCGACGTCACACTGAACGGAAAGCCGGTCGCGGTGAAGAAGGTGACGGACTTCGCGGCCAAGTTCGAGCATCATCGCATCAGCTATTCCTTCACGGTGCCGATTCCCGACGGTCCCGCGTCCGGGAAGAACGCGCTCGAGATCGCGGCCTTCGACAACGAGTTCTATATCGACTTCGAGCTCGTCGAGAAGGACGCGGTCGGCTTCGAGAATGCTGAGGGGCTCGGCGTTTCCTGCGCACCCAAGAAGACGCGGAAGGACACTCCCGTGATCGGCGCAGTCAATACCGTGGCGATGGCCTGCGCCTGGAGCCAGGCGAGCTGAGGAGCGAGAGATGCGAGGCTTGCGAACCTTTCTCCTGGGAATTCTGCTGATCCTCGCGATCGCGCCCGTAGCCTCCGCCGATTCCATCACCGGACGCGGCGCGCCGCCCGAGAGCGCGGGCGCGAGCCTGCCCTTCGTCAACGGCTTCATGATGCGGCTCGCCAACGCCCAGAAGCAGCTCAACGACACGATCTCCCGCGAATTCCGCAGCGTGCACGACGGCGGCTCACGCCTTGCGATTCTCGCGATACTCGGCCTCTCCTTCCTCTATGGCGCGCTCCATGCAGTGGGGCCCGGCCACGGCAAAGCCGTCGTCGCCTCCTATTTCGTCGCGAACCGGGCGCGCTGGACGGCGGGGATCGTGATGGGGAGCCTGATCTCGCTGATCCAAGGCGCGTCCGCTATAGCGATGGTCGGGCTCCTCGCGATCGTCTTGCAGTGGCGGCAGTTCGAGGTTCTGAACCGGACCGCCTCCGTCGAGTTCGTGAGCTACGCGCTGATTGCACTCCTCGGTGCCGTGATGCTCTTCCGCGCGCTCACGGGGCGCGGACACCATCATCATCATGGGCTCGATGACCACGATCATCGCGATCATCACGGTCATCACGCGCACGAGCAGGCGCTGCCCCCTCAGCCCGACCCTCTCCCTGGAGGGGAGAGGGGCCAGGAGCGTCCGCACCGTCTCAATCTGAAGCTCGTGATCGCTGCGGGGCTCACGCCCTGCGCAAGCGCCATCATCATCCTGCTCTTCGCGCTCGCGAATGAGGCGCTCGGCGTCGGGATTGTGGCG
>Ga0335081_10015572_pt1 | contig 12300 bp, 10 predicted proteins | sample Lox_Sample_35_FD_206713 | JGI IMG/M metagenome (GOLD analysis project Ga0335081, IMG submission 206713) | Soil microbial communities from Loxahatchee National Wildlife Refuge, Florida, United States - Lox_Sample_3.5 | ecosystem: Environmental > Terrestrial > Soil > Wetlands | place: USA... | reverse complement strand
TATTCCCGCCCGCGCATTGCGCAACACTCCGGTGCGAATCATCTCCCACCGTGTGGCCCCCAGTGCCAGCACCGCTTCCCGCTGCTGCTGCGGCACTGCCGTCATCACTTCGCGAGTGATCGAGGAAATGATGGGCACCACCATGATCGCGAGAATGATTCCCGCCGCCAGCATGCCGATTCCGTACGGCGTCCCTTCAAACAGCCCGCTCCAGCCGAGGTACCGCCCGAGCACCGGCTCCACATACTGGCGCAACAGGGGCACCATCACAAAAATTGCCCACAACCCGTAGATCACGCTCGGAATCGCAGCCAGCAACTCGGTCGCGAACGCCAACCCACCTTTGAGCCAGCGAGGACACATCTCGGTGATAAAGACCGCCACCCCGATCGCCAGGGGAACCGCCAGGACCAACGCCAGCAATGAGGAAACCAGCGTACCGTAGACGAACGGCCACGCCCCGAATTGTTCATTCACCGGGTCCCATTCGCTGCGAAAAAAGAACTTCCAACCGAACGCGTGCCAGGAAAGAGAAGACTTGGTAATCAGTTGGTACACAATCAGGCCCACCAGCGCCAGCACACAAATCCCGCAACTCATCACTGCCATACGGAACAACCCGTCGGAAATATGGCTGTCCCCAGCCTTCGTCAAAGGCGCAGTCCCGGCCCTGGCACTGGAGACAACCTCCAATTTTTCAACGGGTTGCGGTCCAGTCAAACGCGGTGCTCCCAATGCCTGATTCGCCATCTTTGCGAGCCTAGCAGAATCGTGTTACAGCAGTGTTAAAATACCTCTTCGCTCACAAGCTGGGATGCTGGCGCCAGCGGTTTCCGGACCAACTCCCTTAACCCAAGTCGGTGGTTGCATTTTCCCGGTTTCCCTTGTAATTTTTCGTACTCTCAGCCTTGTACTATGCCGATTGACCCAAAGCTCAGCCGCCTCACCTTTGAAAAGTTGGGACGCGAGCTGACTAAGCTGGTAAAAAAGCCGGCGCCGGAAAGCGTTCACAAGTTCCGCACCAACAGCCGTCGCGTTGAAGCCTTGCTCCGCGAGGTTGTCCTGGAATCCCACCGCAACGATGAAAAACTGCTGCGGCTGCTGGCACGCCTGCGCAAGAAGGCCGGGCGCGTCCGCGATCTCGATGTGCAGATCGCTTCCCTGCGCAGCTTGAAAATACCCGGTGGTAACGGTCACAAAGCGCGGCTTATGGACGCTCTGGTCGAGGAGCGCGTCCAGCGGGAGAAGAAACTGGCCCGCGCCTTTGACCGCGAAACCGCCGACGAGATCCGCCGCCGCTTGAAGCGCGCCGCCACCCGCATGGCGATTCCCGCCGGCACCGAGCCGCTTGCTCTGACCCTCGCCAAACTCGCGCACTTGGGCCGTGACCATGTTCCCCTCAACGAAAAGACGCTCCACCAATACCGGATCATCGGCAAGCGGGCGCGCTACATCGCCGAGCTCAGCGACAACCAGCCCGAGGCTCGCCGCGTGGTCGAACAGCTTAAGCACATGCAGGACGTAATCGGCGACTGGCACGACTGGCTCAAACTCACCCAGAAGGCCGAAAAGCTCCTGGGCGAGCTTCGCGACTCAGCGCTGGTGGTGATGTTGCGCAACGTGACTTCGGCAAAGTTCCGCCAAAGCCTCGACGCCGTCGCCGAAATTCGCTCCGAACTTGCCGGCAAAATCCTGCGCCCCCCTGCCCCCCAACCCACTCAGACCCGCGCGCCCTCTCGCAACGAAACCGCGCGCACCGCGGCGGTCGCCTGACTTTCGTCGATCCGCCGGCAACCATCCGCCGTTTGCCAAATTGATTCGCGGAAGCCGGTTTGCTAAGGTCGTCCTCATGTCCGGGCCTGTCATGTCCGAGCGTTCCCCCGAGCATATACGCGAATTGCTCGACTCCCTTTATCGCGTGGATTCGGGGCGGATCCTGGCAACTCTGATCCGCTTGCTCGCTGATTTTGATCTTGCCGAAGAGGCCATGCATGAAGCATTTGCCGCCGCGCTCAGCCTGTGGCCGAAGAATGGCGTACCCGGCAACCCGCGGCCCTGGTTGATTTCGACGGCCCGGTTCAAAGCCGTTGATACTCTGCGTCGACGGGCTAGATTTGATGCGTCTCAAGACGAACTCGTGCGCCATCTCGAGGCGCGCGTCAGCGAGGCCCCTCACGAGGATGAGGAAATCGAGGACGACCGCCTCCGTCTGATCTTCACCTGCTGCCATCCCTCTCTGCCTCCGGAAGCACAGGTTGCGCTCACCTTGCGTGAGGTGTGCGGGCTGACCACCGAGGAGATCGCGAAGGCCTTCCTCACCACTCCGCCTACGCTGGCGCAGCGCATTGTGCGTGCCAAGGCAAAGATTCGAGAGACACCGATTCCCTACGAGGTGCCGACGCCGCGGGAATTGCCGGAGCGGCTGGGCGCGGTGCTTCAGGTCATCTATCTCGTCTTTAATGAGGGCTATTCGTCGGCGGCGGGAGCGGAGGTCACGCGGGCCGAGCTAACTGGCGAAGCGATTCGACTGGGACGGCTGCTGACCGAACTCCAGCCGGAGGCTGAAGTCATGGGCCCGGAAATCATGGGGCTGCTTGCTCTGATGTTGCTACAGGAATCCCGTCGCGCCGCGAGAACCTCGCCGGCCGGAGAGCTGATTTTACTGGAGAACCAGGATCGCTCGCTCTGGAACCGGGAGCAGATCGCCGAGGGCGCGGCATTGCTGGAGAAAGCCCTTGGGTTGGCAAGAAAGTCCCGCCGCTTCGGCGCTTACACACTGCAGGCGGCGATTGCGGCCGTTCATGCGGAAGCGGAATCGGCTGCCGCGACCGACTGGCGGCAGATTGTTGCGCTTTACGACCACCTGCTACGAATTCAGCCTTCGCCAGTGGTTGAGCTCAATCGTGCTGTGGCCATTGCCATGTGCGATGGTCCGGAGGCCGGTCTCGCGCATATCGAGGCGGTGTTGGAACAAGGCGCATTGGCAAACTACTACCTGGCGCATTCCGCCCGCGCCGATATGTACCGCAGGCTCGGCAGGACAGCTGAGGCTCGGGCATCTTATGAGAAAGCTCTGGCGCTGACCCAACAGGAGCCAGAACGGCAGTTCCTGCAAGAACGGATTCGGCAGCTGAAATAAAAATTGGCGTGGCTGTCGATTTTCGCTCCCGCGAACGACTATCTGGTAGAACGATGAGCTACGGTGCCTGAGTGAAGAGGAAACGAGTCATCGGAAGCCACTGAAAACAAGGAGAATTTATGCCGCAGTATCTGGTTGCTAGCTACCTTCCCGATGACTTCGACCCGTCCACCGTAACCGAATCAATGATGGAAGAGATCCACGCGCTCAACCGCGAAATGATGGCTGCCGGTGTGAGGAAGTTCGCCTGCGGGGTTTCCCCGGCCGCCAACGCAAAAACAGTGCGGAAGCAGCCGGATGGTACGGTGCGCGTCACCGATGGGCCATACACAGAGACCAAGGAGCACATCGGCGGTTTCTGGATACTGGAAGCCGCCAATATGGACGAGGCACTCAAGTGGGCGCGCAAACGGGCCATCTCCTGCGATGCGGCAGGCGAGGTGCGCGAGCTTCTTTTCTATCCCGCTCCGGAACAAGCGCCCGGCGGAAGGAAGTAAACAAACTGACCGCGTGGTACGCATCCTGCGAGGAAGATAGGGTGCTCGAACACAAAGAAAGGTTAGGGCGAATGAGGAAGCTAATCTACGCAATCAACATCACTCTGGATGGCTGCTGCGACCACACCAAGATGACTCCCGATGAAAAGCTGCTTGAGCACCATACGCAGCTCCTCGGAGAGATTGACCTGTCCATCTATGGGCGTGAAACCTATCAATTGATGGTTCCTTGCTGGCCGGAAATCGCAAAAACCCATTCGGGGACGAAAGCCGAGAACGACTTTGCTGACGCGTTTGACTCCCTCAATCGAGTTGTCTTCTCGCGCTCATTAGAGAGCGCTGATGGGAAGACGAGAATTGTTCGGGGCAATCTTCGCGAGGAGGTTCTTAAATTAAAGCAGGAAAAAGGCAAGAATATTTTGGTCGGCGGCGTAGATATACCCTCACAACTCACAAAACTTGGCCTGGTTGATGAATATCGTTTTGTCATTCACCCAACCGTCGCCGGGGCAGGAGTACGGTTATTAGAAGGCGCCGGCCTGCCGGAGAGATTGCAGTTAAAACTTGTGGACTCGAAGATTTTTCCATCGGGATGCGTCGCGCTTCGTTACGTGAAGCTGTGAGGCAAGAATCTGCGACGGCTGCGCTGCTGGCTGCACTGGAGAAGAAGAACCATGAAATACATCTGTTTGGGCTACTACGACAAAAACAAATTCGACGCCATGCCTGAGCGCGAACAAAACGCCATGTTCGACGCCTGCTTTGAATATGACGACCATCTTCGCGCCAACGGGAACTGGGGCGATGGCGAAGCGCTTCAGGGTCCGGAAACCGCCTTGACGCTGTCTTGGAAGAACGGCAAGGTTGCGACCACGGACGGCCCCTATGCGGAGACCAAGGAACAAATCGGCGGCATTCTCGTGCTTGAGGCGCGGGACATGAATCACGCTGTACAGCTCATCAGCCAGCATCCGGCCCTGCAGTTTGGCAGCATTTTCGAAATTCGGCCAGTGGGAGACATGAGCGAAATCGCGAAGGCCAGCGAGCAGCGGCGGAGACAGAAAACTGCGCGCGGAAAGGCGTAACAGAAAAAGGAGAAGACATGACCCGAAACTCCAGGTTCACCATTGGCTTCGCGCTGGTCGTCGCCATCGCTTGCGGCGCGTCAGATGCAGCGGCACAATCGGATCCATATCCGAAGATGGCACCCGTAGATCAATACCTGATGGACCGAACAGCCGAGATCGCGCTGGCGCGAAGCGCCGCTCCCGAATCCATATCCCGCGACGCGACGGTTTTGGTTTTAGGACGCCAAGGCTACGAGACCGCCGTTGAAGGCAAGAACGGGTTTGTCTGCATGGTGGGAAGAGCTTGGACGGCTGCGTTCGACTGGCCTGAATTCTGGGAACCCGAAGGTCCGAGCCGCCGATTGCATGAATCCGCAGTCTGCACGTTCGATATTGCCGATCATTTATTTGCGCGCTAGGCTGGTGATGGCCGGCCGTTCGAAAACGGAGATCATTCCGGCAGTCAAAGCGGCGTTCGAAAACAAGCAGCTTCCGAAACTCGAGAGTGGCGCGATGGATTACATGATGTCGAAATCGGCATATTTGACCGACCAGGACGGCCACAACCTCCCTCATCTGATGTGGTATACCGCGCTCACGGACGGCAAGGATTGGGGAGCTTTCGCAGCGGGTTCGCCGGTTATGGCCAGTCCCTATTGGTTCTTCTCGTCGAATGAACCATCGCAGGTGAAAGGCCTGCCACGGATTCTTGTGTTCTTAGTCGGAGTGGCGGATTGGTCCGACGGAACGACCGCGGGCGAGCATAATCACTGACAGAAGGAAGAGAAACATATGTCATTCACTAACGATTTGAGAGTTGCGTTCCGCTCACTGGCTCGAACCAAAGGGCTTGCGCTTACGGTGGTGCTGACCCTGGCGCTTGGCATCGGCGCCAACTCCGCTATCTTCACGCTGGTGCGTGGCGTGCTCCTCAAACCGCTCGTGAACCGCGACGAGGACCGGCTGATCTATATCCGCCAAAGCGCCCCCGGAGTGGGCGACGACAACGCAAACTTTTCCGTGCCCGAAATCCAGGATTTGCGCGCCGGAGTTAAGACCGTGAGCGCGTTCGGCGATTTCTCGACCGTCGGTTTCACCATGATCGGCCTGGGTCAGCCTCGCGAAGTCCAAGCTGGCGTGGTGGGTGGCAACTACTTCGACGTGATGGGCCTTCACCCTGTTCTCGGCCGTCTCATCGGACCGCAAGACGACGGCCCCAACGCCGCCGGAGTCGTGGTTCTCACCTATCGCTTCTGGACGACTGCATTTAAGAAGGATCCTTCGGTCATGGGTAAAACCCTTCGTCTCGATAGCGGTGTGCTTGGCAATCGGTCTGCGACCGTCATCGGCGTCCTCGAACCCTGCGTCGCATATCCGCAAGACACCGAAATCATCGCTAACGTCGTCACCAGCCCGCACCACCTCTCCGCCACCATGGTCACCGGCCGTGTTCACCGCATGACGGAGCTGTTTGGCCGCCTGGCTCCCGGCGCTACCCTCGCTCAAGCTCGCGCGGAGTTGCGCTCGGTCTATGGCGCCATGGTCAAGGAACATCCCGAAGCATATTCGCCCAAAGCGAACTTCCAGATCGGGGCGAAGCTGTTTCACGACCAGATTACCTCGGGTGCCCGCACCATATTGCTGGTTCTGTTCGCAGCCTCGGTGCTGGTCTTCATCATCGCGTGTTGCAACGTCGCCAACCTGATTCTCACCCGGACGGTCCGCCGGCAAGGCGAGCTGACCATCCGGGCGGCGCTCGGCGCCAGCACGGGCGCTCTGCGCCGCATGCTGCTGGCCGAAAGCCTTTTGCTTTGCAGCGCCGGTGCTGCACTGGGTGTAATCAGCGCGTACCCGATGGTGGCGATCCTGGCCCGCTACGCCTCGCGTTTTTCCGTCCGCGCGCTCGATTTGACTGTCGATTCCAGCCTGCTGTGGCTGGGAGCCGCGCTGGCCATGGTCGCGGCGGCGATTCTGGCGTTCGTCCCGCGGCTGCCGTCGGCCGATACGTCCAATGGCCTTAGCCTGGCGGGCGGCGGCGCACGGATTACCGGCAGCACCAACCGCCGCCAGCGGATTTTCGCGATGACACAAATCGCGGCATCGTTCGTGCTGCTGGCCGGCGCCAGTATGTTGATCACTACGCTGATCGCACTGCAAACGGCGGAGACAGGTCTCGATACCCGCCACGTCCTTGCCATCAACGTCCCCGCGATGTCCTACGGAAAAACACCGCAGCAAGTGCTCGATTTCTACAAGGAATCGATTCGCCGCGTGGATGCACTACCCGGCGTGAAAAAGACGGCTTTCGGCCTGATGGTTCCCTGGCGCGATGCCGCGGCCGGCGTGGGCCTGCAATTCTCCACTGACGGTCACGTGCACGCTGCGGGCGAAGAGGATCCGCGCGCCCAGTGGCGTGTCATCTCTCCCGGATTCTTTGCCGCGCTCGGCGTTCCCATCCTCACCGGTCGTGATTTCAATGAGCTCGACGGCCAAAATAAAGATCAAGATCCGGTGGTCATCATCAGTGAGACTCTTGCACAGCGCATGTTCCCCAATCAGGATGCTATTAACCGGCATGTCTATTGGACGGATCCTGTGCTGAAATTCGTCCCGGGAATCAGCGCCGCACCGCACCGCATCATCGGCGTCACGGCCGATATTGACGACCAACACGTCGTTCCCGAGCCCGTGGTTACCATCTATAGTTCCTTTGAAGAAGGGCCGATGTTTGGCGGCCGCCTTTTCATCCATAGCGATGCAGATCCCTATTCACTGGTCACGCCGGTGACACGGATCATTCGCGACATGTCGGCCGACCAGCCCATTGAGCATGCGGCCACGCTCGCAGACATCCGCGCGGAAGTGCTTACGCCGGACCGTTTGAACTCGCTGGTGTTTGGCGTCTTCGCGGCCGTCGCTTTGTCGATTGCCCTGGTTGGCGTCGCAGGCGTGCTGGCGTTTTCGGTCAGCTCGCGGACACGCGAATTCGGCATCCGGCTGGCGCTGGGATCGCAGCCACGGGATCTGCTGCGCGGCGTCATTACAGAAGGCGTCGTGATGGCTGCAGCTGGCGTGCTTGCGGGCGCGGCATTCGGGTACGTGATGGCGCGTTTAGCGAGCAGCTATTTTCTCGACATGAAGCTGCCGGGTGCGTGGCCCGTAGCTCTTTCTGCATTGGTGCTGCTGACGGCCGCGGTCGTCGCGTCCTCGGTGCCGGCCGTGCGTGCTGCGCGCATCGACGTGATGAAGGCACTTCGCGCCGAGTGAAACCGGGGAACCTAACCCAACGGAGGCAGAATGAGGAAAATTCTAGCGACTGCATCGGTTTCGCTCGATTGAAATGCGAGGCTACGCCGACGGGGGTCATCGTTGCAAATTATGAACGAACACCGGGAGGCAAACAGCATCGAAGCTTGAGGGCGGCCACCAGGCCAAGCTGCACGATCGATATTGCCGGGGCAGACCACTCGGGTTGCCATGCCGAAACTCAGCGGGATGTCTCGATCAGGAATGTGCCCTGCGGTGCTTTGAGCATATCGACTGTCGGCCTTTTCAATCCCTTCGCTCCAAGAAAGTAGTCAGACTTCCTCCCCCTCGCGGTAAACTATTCCCCTCCCCATGCCGACGCTTGCTGCGGTTGATATCGGATCGAACTCCGTCCGCCTTAAGATCTCGCGCCTCTCCCGGCACCGCCTCACCGAGATTCATGAAGATCGCGAAGTCACCCGCCTCGGCGAGTCCGTATTCCGCAGCGGCTTTCTATCTCCCGACGCCATCGCCAGCACGGTGAAGGTTCTGCGCCGCTTTCATCGTGCCGTGCAAAATGTTGGCGCCGACTCCGTCCGCATCGTGGCCACCAGCGCCCTGCGTGACGCCCGCAATTCCCAGGCCTTCCTCGAGTGGGTCCACTCCGCCACTGGCTGGAACGTGGAAATCATTTCCGGATTGGAAGAAGCTCGCCTCATTCACCTCGGCCTCGTCTCCAGTCTGCGCATGCCCGTTTCATCCATGCTCATGGTGGACCTGGGTGGAGGAAGCTGTGAGTTGACCCTCTCCGGCAGTGGCCACATCCGCAGCACCATCAGTCTGCCGTTGGGTGCAGTGCGCCTGACCAACGAATTTCTTCATCACGACCCTCCGCGCAAACCCGAGATCCGGCAGATGCGTGGTTTCATCGCCCGCGAGATTGAGCGCACCGCGGACCGGATCCGGCGCGCTCGCCCCAAAGTGGTGATCGCGACTTCCGGCACCGCGGAGTCTCTCGCCGCCGTCTGTCACGGCCTCTACAAGACTCGAGGCTCGCGCGCTACCGCGGTCTCGCGCGCACAAATGGAGCGGATTGCCAAGCTGCTCACCCGCCTGCCTCTCGAATCGCGTCAAAGACTGTCCGGAGTCGGTCCACGCCGCGCCGAGATCATCGTAGCGGGGGCAGCCGTCTACAACGGACTCATCGAGCGCTGCCAGCTCCCCGGGTTTCGCGCTTCCCCGCTGGGCTTGCGCGACGGCCTGCTGGCTCAGATGGCGGCAGAATACGACCGCAGCACCCGTTCCGGCAAACAGATCGAGTCGGAACGCTGGGATTCGCTTCGCGCCGCCGTCGAGCACTATCGTGTCGACATGGACCACGCCCTGCAAGTGCGCGGCTCCGCCATGCTTCTCTTCTCCACTCTGAAATCAGTCCACGGGCTGCCGCCCGAGTACGCCGAATGGCTTTCCGCCGCGGCCATGCTTTATGAAGTCGGCGACTATGTCAACCGGAACGGCCGCCACCGCCACACCTATTACATCATTTCTCACTCCGAAATCCTGGGCTATACGCCGGAGCAGCGCCGAATCATTGCCGCCATTGCCCGCTATCTGGGCAAGTCGCGCCCTGCACCCGATGATGGCCCTATCAAAGTGCTGCCCAATGCCGACCGCGAATCCCTGCCCAAAGCCTCGGTGTTGTTGCGCCTGGCTCGCGCCCTAAATCTCAGCCGCAGCCATGCGCTGCGTAATGTGCGGGTTCGGGTGCAGGATGGTAAAGTCCAACTCGCCCTGGTGACCAGACCGCGCAGCACGGTCGACCTTGAATTGTGGGCGGTGGAGAAAGAAAGGAACTACTTCCGGGAAGTCTTTGGCCGCGAACTTTCGGTGGCTGCGGCATAGATCCCGCGCAACACCTTGGGAGTGAGGCACCACTGCAAGACCGCCGTATTGCGCCCCAGTTCCACTTTGGCGACGGCCCCTTTTTTCAGTTCCACGCCGGCTTCACATCCCGCCTCGCAGAGCACGCGTCCCAGAAATTCACTCAGGTTGGGGTTGTGGCCGACCACCATGATGGATTCCTGCTTGGCGTATTTTTCCAGCAACCGGCGGAAGTCCGCGTATGTCGCCCCCGGCCGTAGTGCGTCCTCCAGTTGCAGCTTGCCTTCATAACTCAGCTCATTTCCCACCAACGAAGCGGTCTGCGCCGATCGCTTCAACGGACTGGAAATGATCGTGTCCACCTGCACATCCAACGCGGCCAGCACCCGGCCCACGATTCCGCACTGCTCGATCCCTTCTTTGTCCAGCGCCCGCTTTTCGTCCCGCTTGAGATTGCTCATACTCTCGCCGGCATTGGCATGACGTAGGAAGTAGACGATCATTTCTGGTTAGCGTTCCTTTCCGGCTAGGGTTCTTCTTCCCTTGGGTGCGGGGGCGGTGGGAATGGCATCCAGGTTCTGCTTCCCCTCCGCTAACCTCAGTAAGAATTCCTGGGCGTTGAACGCCGCCGAGGCGGCTGGCGGTTTTCGCTTCCCTTGTGCTTGCCATGTCCGGACGTAAGAGCCGTCCTTTTGCAGAATGCGCGATTTCACATTGTCCGCCAGATAGGCCTCCAGAATCTCCTGCCGCACCCGTTCCCGCAGCAACTCATCCTTCAGCGGGAAGATGACTTCCACTCGCTCGTAGAGATTTCGCGGCATCCAGTCGGCGCTGCCCACATAGACTTCTTCCTGGCCCCCATTGGCGAAGTAGTAGATCCGGCTGTGTTCCAGAAAGCGCCCCACGATGCTGCGCACTCGAATATGGTCGCTCACCCCCCGCACTCCCGGACGCAGCGCGCAGATCCCCCGCACCAGCAAGTCAATCCTCACTCCTGCCTGCGACGCCTGGTACAGCGCCATGATGATGTTCTTGTCCAGCAGCGCGTTCATTTTTGCGATGATGTGCGCCGGCCGCCCATGCCGTGCATGTTCCGCCTCCCGTGCAATCAGCGCCAGGCTGTGCTCGGCCAGATTCAGCGGGGCCACCAGCAGCGGATCATAGTTGGGATGCTCGGCGTAAGCCGTTAGAAAACTGAACACGTCGTGCACCGCCCCGGTGATCTGAGGATCCGCCGTCAACAGGCTCACATCGGTGTAGATGCGCGCCGTCGTGGTGTTGTAGTTCCCGGATCCCAGATGCGCATAGCGCCGCGCCACCCCGTCCGGATCATGACGCACCAGCAGCGATAATTTGCAGTGCGTCTTCAACCCCACCAGCCCATGAAATACCTGCACTCCCGCATCTTCCAGGTCCCTGGCCCAGCGGATGTTCGACGCCTCGTCGAAACGCGCCTTCAATTCCACCACCGCCGTGACTTCCTTCTTGGTGGCTGCCGCCATCAATGCCGGCACAATCAGCGAGTGCTCGCTGGTGCGGTACAGCGTCTGCTTGATGGAAAGCACCAGCGGGTCCTCTGCCGCGGCCTCGATAAACGACACCACCGCGTCATACGAGTCAAAGGGATGGTGCAACAGCACATCGTGCCGCCGCAGTTCCTCGAAAAGATCCTGCGACTTGGCCGTCAGCCGCAGCTCGCGGGGATTGAACGGTTTGAATTTCAATTCCGGATATTCGGTCTGCTCGTAGATATTGAACAGCCGTGAGAGATTCACCGGGCCATTCACCGGGAACACTTGCCACGGCTCCAGCTCGAAATTCGTGCGCAGACGCTCAATGATCTCCGGATCCGCTTCCGATTCAATCTCCAGCCGCACCGCGTCTCCTTTGCGCCGGTTGTGCAGCTCGGTCCGTACCGACTCCAGCAGATTGCGCGATTCTTCCTCCGCCAGATAAAGATTGCTGTTGCGCGTCACCCGGAACGCCGCCGCCGACACGATCTCATACCCGTGATACATGCGCGAGGCGTGGTGCGCCACCAGATCTGCCAGGAAGATGAAATCCGCCGTGTGTTCCGAAGGCAGCCGGATCAGCCGGGGCAAGGCCCGCGGCACCGTGACCACCCCGGTGTAGGTCGTCGAGGCCCGCCGTCGTCGCCGCAGCAGTAACGCCACACACAGCGCCTTGTTGATCACCCGGGGAAAGGGATGCGCCGGATCCACCGTCACCGGCGTCAGCAGAAGGTCCAGTTCGCGCTGGCAATACTGGTCGACGAACTCCCGCGCCCGCACGTCCAGTTCATGCAACCCCAACACCCGGATTCCGCTCTCTGCCAGCAACGGGCGCAACTGCTCATTCCAGCAGCGGTACTGATCGTCCACCAGCTCGTGGGTCTCGCGCGAAACTACCTCGCGTTCCTCGAGCAGGGTCAACCCGTCCGGTCCGGCTTCGGTGTGCCCGTCTTCGATCT
>Ga0335081_10015570_pt1 | contig 12301 bp, 10 predicted proteins | sample Lox_Sample_35_FD_206713 | JGI IMG/M metagenome (GOLD analysis project Ga0335081, IMG submission 206713) | Soil microbial communities from Loxahatchee National Wildlife Refuge, Florida, United States - Lox_Sample_3.5 | ecosystem: Environmental > Terrestrial > Soil > Wetlands | place: USA... | reverse complement strand
GGTCGGGTTGCAGATGGGGCGCGCCTTCGATCGTGAGGGCGCCGCAGGCATAGTGGTTGGCCCGGGCGATGTCCTCCTTGGAGAATCCCAGTTTGGTCAATAGACTGAACCCCGGCGCGCGGAGCTCGGCCTCGGTGACTTTGAGTGTCTGCTTGCACCACTCCACGCCAGTGCGTTCCGGCGTGAAGACCATGTGTAGGTCGATGGCCCCCCGAACGGCCTGCTCGAGGCGCTCGAGCGTGTCAGCCGGCAGCCCGAGCCGGTGTAAGGCGTCGAGACTGATGGTCGGGCAGCCGCGTAGGGTCCTGCAGCCGACCAGATGCCGATCGATCGCTTGGATGGCGGCCGCACTGTACCCCAGTTGCTGAAGCGCCGCAGGCACGGAGTCGTTGATGAGCTTCATCGTCCCACCGCCGGCGAGCGTTTTGAATTTCACCAAGGAAAAGTCCGGCTCCACGCCGGTCGTATCGCAATCCATGACGAGGCCGATGGTGCCGGTCGGGGCGATCACGGTCGCTTGCGCGTTCCGAAAGCCGTACTGTTCGCCTTCGCGCAGCGCGGCGTCCCAGCTCTCGCGCGCCGCCGTCGTCAGCGACGCGGGGCAGAGCTCGGCATCGAGCGGTTGCGGCAGGATGCTCAGTTGTTCGTAGGCCTTTGGATCGCGGATGCCCCATGCCGCACGATGATGGTTGCGAATCACGCGCTGCATTGCGTCGTGATTCGCGTCGTAATGCGCGAAGGGGCCCAAGTGATGCGCCAGTTGCGTGCTGGTCCAGTACGCTTCCCCGGTGAGAATGGCGGTGAGGCCTTGCGCCACGGCGCGGGCCTTCGCCGAATCATAGGGAATGCCGAGCCGCATGAGGACGGCGCCGAGATTGGCGTAGCCCAATCCCAGCTGGCGCAATGACGCCGTCCGTTCGGCGATCGCCTGGCTGGGATACGCGGCCATCGAGACGGTGATATCGAGCGTGATGGTCCAGAGCCGGATGGCATGCCGATAGGCATCGAGATCAAACGTGCCGTCGACCTTCAGAAACTTCACAAGATTCAACGACGCGAGATTGCACGACGTATCATCATTCGAACAAAATTCACTGCAGGGATTCGTGGCAGTGATTTTTCCTTGGGCCGGCGTCGTGTGCCAGTCATTGATGATGTCGTCATACTGAATGCCGGGGTCCGCGCACTGCCAGGCGGCCGCACAGATCTGGTTCCAGAGATCGCGCGCGCGGACGGTCTTCGCGACGTGGCCGTCGGTGCGGTTCAGCAAGGGCCACATGCCGTCGGCCGCGAGCGTGTCGAGAAATTTGGTCGTGATTCGGATACTGTTGTTGGCGTTCTGGCCGGTTACCGACTGATAGGCCTCTCCTTCCCAGCCGAGATCGTAAAGCGAAAAGGCAAACGTCCGATCGCCCTTCTTCGCAAAGCTCAGCGCGCGCTGGATATAGGTGTCGGGGATCCGGCTCGCGCGGGCATTGCGGATCGCTTCGTTGAGGGCGCTGTTGAATTTGGGGTTCGGTTGGATGAATTCTCGGTCCTCGTCCTTTACCCACGCGGATTGGATGATCCGATTCAGGTGCGTCGCACAGAGGTGGGAGCCCACGACGAGGGCGGCGACTTTTTGTTCTTCCTGCACCTTGAGGTTGACGAAGGCTTCGATATCCGGATGATCGATGTTGAGGATGACCATCTTGGCGGCGCGTCGGGTCGTGCCGCCAGATTTGATGGCGCCCGCAGCGGCATCACCAATCTTGAGCCAGGACATCAGGCCGGAGGAGGTGCCGCCGCCCGAGAGTTTTTCTCCGCGCGCGCGGAGGCTGGAGAAGTTGCTGCCGGAACCGGCCCCATACTTGAACAGACGGGCTTCGCGGGTCCAGAGGTCCATAATCCCGTTGTCATTGACGAGGCTATCGTCGACGGACTGAATGAAACACGCTGACAGCAGCGGGTGCTCATATGCGTTTGGGACTCGCACCGTCTCCCTCGCGTGCGGATCCCAGCGCCACAGACCCTGCGGGGGTCCTTCGATCCCGTAGGCGTGATGGAGACCGGCATTGAACCATTGCGGGGAATTCGGCGCGCCGATCTGATGGGCGAGCATGTACTGCATCTCGTCGGAAAACGCCTTCGCCTCGTCGTCCGTCGCGAAATAGCCTTCCTCACGGCCCCAAAACGCCCAACAGTTGGCCAAGCGCCGAAAGACCTGTCGCGCGTCGGTTTCAGCCCCGACTTGGCCGTCGCCCTGCGGCACGCCGGTCTTGCGCATGTACTTGTGGGCCAGGATATCGACCGCGACCTGGGACCAGGACTCGGGGGCGAGGATCGTCAGGGGGCGATCGGTCTTCCCATGAATCGCGGACGTGCGCGGGAGATAGCGCTGATCGTGATACGGATCGGCGTGGGTTTTGGTGAACAAACGGGCAATCTGCATACGATGACTCCTTAGGGGATTAGAACGGTTCGGATGTTGACGGTTGAGCCGCTCGGGCACTGGTCGGGACGTAGTACTAGAGGAGAAGCCTGGATCATTCGGGAGGCCTGACCATGTTTCAGTTTCTGCCATTTCTGTCGTCGTCCTCGAACGGCACGGCCTCGAACGGGGCGGAGGACCCGCCGTCGAACGGGACGTCGACCGGCCTGCAACGGCTGTTGGAGATCAATCGGCATGGACGCCTCCAGCCTCTCTGGAACGGCATGACGGTCTTTGGCAAGGGGGCGGTCTTGGGCCGGGAGCCGATTGAGGAAGGGTTGATCTGGATGCCGGATCATGATCGATCGGGTCACGTCGGCTGTTTTGGGACCACGCGTAGCGGCAAGAGCCGCATGATCGAAGCGGTGATGGAGCAGGATATTCGGAAGGGGTATTCGACGGTCGTGTTCGATCCGAAGGGCGATCAAAAACTGTTTTCGAAATTTGTCCAGGTGGCGGCCGAATCGGGCCGGTTGGACCAGGTGATGTTGCTGACGCCCATCTTCCCCGACTATTCGATCTATCTCGATCCCTTGTCCAACTACTATATGGAAGAAGAGCTGGTGAACCACATCTATAGTATTTTGCCGGGGAAGGATTCGCCCGCCGCCGAATTCTTTACGGGCACCGCGGAGACGGTGTCGCACGCGATCATCAGTGCGCTGATTAAACTGATGCGGGCTCGCGGCGAACGGGTGCCGCTGACGTTCGACGACATCAAGAAGCGGATCGGGCATGAAGATTTGCGCCGGCTGCGAGAAAGTCTCGCGATGCTGCCCAATACCGAAGATCTGTGTCACACGCTGGATTCGATCACTCAGAACGATGCGCTGAAAGATTTCTATGTGCGGATTTCGGCCTCGTTGCGCGACGCGATGATCAAGCTGACGATGGGGAACACGGGCCGTATTATCGGCAAGGCGCGCACCAACCCGTTCGTGCAGCGATTGGAGAATGGCGAGCCGGTGCTGCTCTTTTGCACCTTGGGGAGCCTGCTCACCTCGCGGGTGTCCTATCTGACCGCGAAAGTCTTCGTGTCGATGATTCAGTCGCTGGCCGGCCGCATCTTTGCGCGCGGCTCGCACCTCCGGATTCCGCTGTGCCTGCATTTGGACGAAGGGCACAACATCCTCTATCCCGGGATCCACGAGCTGTTCAACAAGGCCGGCGGGGCCAATATTTGGGTCCACGTCTACACGCAATCGAAAGCGACCTTCGAGAAAGAGGCGGGGATGCTCTCGGCCCATAGCATCATCGACAGCATCAATACCTGGGTGTATTTCCGCCTCAATCATCCGGAAACGGCCGAGCATGTGATGGAGACCAGCCCCATCGTGGATCGCCAGGAACCGGTCATGAGCCTCGGAGCGAGCCCGACCTTCCGCGGCATCAAGATGCGGCAGATTCAGCAACATAAAGTCATCGATTTGGACAACCGCTGGTTCTACTTCCGCTCTCGCAACATGAAGTGCAAGGGCCAGACGCTGGACGTCTATCCGCCCTATGTCAACGTGACCTTTCCGCATATCACGACGGATGGCCTGCACTTCGGGGAGTCCCGCCCGTCAGCGTCACCCACGGAGACTCCTTCTCATGAAGCTCCCGCAGACGGGTCACCGACGCCCGAGTGACCAGACCTAAAAAGCGCCCTCGCTCATACACGAGCAGCCGGGGCGAGGCGCGCAAGAGCATATGGTCGAAGGCGTCGTTGATCGTGCATGCGGGATCGACCACCATGTCCGGGAGGACGGGGACCACGAGGCTGCGCACGGGTGTGTGGTGATCCGCTTCCCAATCCGGATGGTGCCGGAGATCCTCATAATGGAGGAGCCCGACGACGTGTCCCTGCTGGAGCACCGGAAAATGGTGATAGCCGTAGCGGAGAAAGAGCTGCTTCACCTCCTGCACGGTCTGCTCCTCCGTCACACAGAGCACATGTTGAGCCGGAATCATGATGTCGCGCACGGTGCCTTTGAGCAGATGGCTAAAGGCGACGCCCTGGTGCTGGCCATCGGAGATCATGCGGAGAATGACGCCGCCGACCATGAGCCAAAACGTGCTCCAGTGCAGAAACAAGCCCGCAATGCCGATGAGGATCATGCCGATCGCGATGCGTGTGCCGAGCAAGGCGGCGCGCTCGGTGGCTTGCGCGAAGGATCCGCTCTCCTTCCAGAACCAGGCGCGGAGCACCCGGCCGCCATCCATGGGAAACGCCGGGACGAGGTTGTAGAACGCCAAGATGAAATTGAAGTTCATGATGTAGTAGGCGATCGGGAATTCGGACCAGGGATAGAGCAGCAGGCCGATCGCGGCGGAACAGAGCGGGCCCGCGAGTGCCACTTGCGCTTCGAGCCGCGGCGTCGAGACTTCTTTGGGGAGCATCGTCCAGCCGCCCACGATGTGGAGCATGATTTCATGAACCCGGATGCCGTGATAGCTCGCGACGCCGGCGTGCGCCGATTCATGGAGCAGAATGGAAAAAAAGAGCAGGAAGGTGCTGAGGAGGCCGGACAACCAGTAAAGCGCACGCGGATATTCCGGCCAGATTTTCGGATAGTAACCGGTGGCAAGGCTCCAGGTGATGAGACTCACGGCGACGAGCCAGGACCAATGCAAGATGACGGTGTAGCCCAGAAACGGAAACCGGAGACGATGCATACGGCGCAGCTCCTTTAGCTAGGCACGGCAGTCGTGCAGTCGATGGTTCGCAGACAGGGGGTTCCTTTTCAGTATTACGAGTCGCCTCATGCCCGCCCCGCTGCGCCTGCCGGCCGGCGTAAGCCGTCTAGTTCCAGGTCAATCTCGCGGATTTCCTGGACGAGCTGCTGTCGACGCTGTTCGAGTAGTTGAATCCGGGGCACATGTGGACCGGGCACGGGCCGGGTGGTCACGGCTCGCCAGTCGGATTCGACGGTGCGGAAGTCCCATTTGTGTTGGCCGAGTTGCTGCACGGAGAGGGTCCCGGCCAGATATTGCTCGATCCGGTGGGCCGCCAGACTGTCATCCCCTTCCCCGATCAGGACCAAACAGCCGCGCGGGACCACGAGGTACCAGGAGCGGAGCTCGATGGATTTTTTGCGACGCTTGATGATCCCACGCCGCGTTTCGATGATCTCCATCGGACTCGCGTCGAACTGTCCAGACACGTGGGTGAGCGACTGCGTCCGGGCTTCACGCGTCAGCGGGAACATGTGGTGTTGGATCTTCTTGAGCGTGGCGTTCCAACTGAGGCGGGCGACATAGGGCAGGGGATCGGTATTCTCGCTTTCCGCGTCGAAGACAAATCGAAACGACAGTTTCTCCATCGGGCACCTCATGCCCGACTAGGCGGTGGACCGACGCGCGTTGCCCGTGGACCTGGCCACTGCCCGTTTCCCGATCTGCATGAGCGGCACTCCAGCAAACCGCTGTGCCGTTAACGCACAGTGGTGGGGCGCGCTGTTGTTGGGGTAGGCGAAGGGCTGAAACCAGGTGCAAGCCACACACAGCTGGGAGGGGTTGATGCTCTGGGAGAGTTGTTTGCCTCGAATGAGGCCCACGCTCAGCCGGTGGAGCTCCTCGAGCATGATCTGATCGAACTGGCCGAGCTTGCGTATGACGGCGTGAACCATCGTCTGCTGCGCGATGGCCTGCGCGAGGCCTTTGGGCGTCAGGCGAAACTCTCGGCCCTTGGGATGGACGAGTCGCTGTTCGATCAATCGCAGCAGGGCGTCGTGGAGTTGAAACCGGTGGATGCCGAGCCGCGTGCCGAGTGTCGCGAGGGTCGCCCGCTGCGGCTCCAGTAAGGAGAGCGCGACGAGTGCTTCCTGTGCGATGAGTTCCATGGAGCTCGCGGTGGGCTGTTTTTCCCCGGCGTACGCCAAGGCGAGCTTGTGGAGCAGGGTGAGGGTTTTGAGCGTGAGCGGATCGTCCGGGACTGGAGGCATGCTCACACCTTCTTCTGAGTGGGGTGCAGCAACGACCATGGCAACCTCCTGGGTAGACCGCGGTCAGTGTAGAGGAATCCTGAGAGATGGCAATCCTCACTTGTGGCGATGGGACTCGCCACAAGTGGGGGGGAAACGGTCGGCAGGGCGTACGAATTTGTCCGTGGAAATGGTTGTATTAGTGGACCGACACTTTCGGCTTGAGATGGCGCTGAAGCGGAATGATGTCCGCGCCGGGGCTCAGGAGCGTCTGTTCAATAGTGTTCAGCTTCTCCCGGACGATGAGCACTTGTTGTTGGAGCAGTTTGTGATCTTCGGGATCCAGCGGTTTGGCCGCAATAATTTGGGCATGGATCGCTTCGCACAGCCGGTGGATGGATTCGAAACTACTGATCGCGATCTGTGGGTTGCTCGTGCGATGCGTCGCGGTTTGCAGCGCCCGCTCTTTCTCCTTGGCGACGATGCGCGCCGCTTTCATTTCTGATTCCGCCGTTTTGACCTGCTCCTCAAGCACCTTGATCTTCCGCGCCTGCTCTTCTCGATGACTGGTGAGCGTGGCGAGCTGGGTCTGGAGTGCCTCGATCTGCTTTTGCATGCGCGCCTTCGCCTGGTCGTCTTTGCGGCTGGTCGTCTCGGCATCCTGCATCTGCTGCTCGAGCTGCTGCACTTCCTGATCGAGTGCCTCCTTTTGTTTGGCGGTGGCGTCGAGATTGCTCTGGAGTTGTTCTTGGCGCGAGCGGGCGACGAGCAAATCCGACTGGAGTTTCTTGATCTGCCCCAAGAGCGCGGCTTCGGTTTTACTGGAGGGCGTGCATTGGGAAAAGTTGACCTGATAGCTCGCAAAAATCTCGCGCTGCTTCTCGTGAGTCGCGTTCATGAGATAGAGGAGGTTCTCTCGCCCGATGCATTTGACGAGCTCGCCGCGTTGATGCAATGCGGCGAGTTCGGGAATGAGACTCTTATGCGCGTCGGCAAAGGCCGCTTGCGCCTTGACGATGAGGGCGCGGCGCTCCTCGGGTGAGAGTTGCCGGCGGGTGGCGTTGGCCTGGATCGCCTCTCGGCTCTATCAGAATGTCGCGGCGATGATAGCCGTCGACAATGTCGTACGAATTTTTGGCTTGCACGAATTCGACAATGATGGGGACGAGCAGCGTGCCCACCGAGCGGATGCTCGCCTTCAAATCGTCGCGTTCGCTCTTCGTCAGCGGCCGCGTGAAGGTTTTGTAGATCGGGTTGTCGGACAGACGGTTCAGCGGAAGGCGAATGTGGGCCAGATCGGTGTTCATCATAGCGGGCTCCTCTGGTTGGATGACGCGATCGAGTGCTCGAGCTCGTCAATCTGTTGCTGAACGAGCTGGGTGAACGAGAGCAACTGCCCGTGGAGGGCTTTTAAGCTGGCGAGCGTGGTGCGCTGGGGATGCTGGCCACTGTGTTGCAGGGCGAAGGGCGTCGCCTGATGGCGCAACTCTTCGTGGAAATAGCGCAGCGGGATCACGATATTGGTGGGACGCGTTCCCATGATCGAGACGGGAGCGATCTGGAGAAACCAGACCATGGGCGCGGGCTGCAGAATCTCCTGCACAGAGGCTGGCAGATATTGCTTGGGGAGGTCCAGCCAGCGGTAGACGGTGCGTCGATTAAATTTCCGATGATAGAGCGCGAGGAACTGTTGGAATTGGGAGATCGTGAGAAACAGTTCGCCGTGTCGAAGCGTGTCCGACACGTGGGCTTGGTCGGGGATGAGCGAGGCCGTGGATACTGATGATGTCGAGATCATGCGCAGGCTCCTCGGTAGGCAACTTCTTCATAGGCGCGGGCGTCGGAACTTGCTGGCTCGTGATCAAGCAGTTCCTCGTATGTGGGTTGCTCAGGATAGGTCTCGACGTGATGAAATTTGACGACTCCGCCGAGAAAGTCGATATGGGGCCGCGCGGCCTTGTATTGGTCTGGCGTCAAACGCATCCACACGATGCGACGTCGCGTATAGACATCGACCACACAATGGTCGGAGAGCGATCGTCTCGTCGTGCTATCGGATGCACGCGGGGCGACTGGCATCTGCACCGCGGGCTGTGGGGCCGGTGGGAGTGACGTGAAGGGGCTCGCATGGCCCGTCGTGGAGCGGGCTGGCGGATCATAAATGGAATAGGTCTCGGCGCGATAGCCTTGGGATCGAATGAGGTGGCTCATGCGCGTGTAGGCGCGGAAGGGCAGTGTGATGATGAGCTCGTCGTTCGTGTTGTAGACATCCACGACGCGATCGCCGTCGACATGGAGCGAGGCGCCGAGTGAGCGCGCTGTGTCATTCGCCTCTCTCGTCTCTCCGGCGGGATCATCGTAATAGACTAACAGCGAACGAATGCGTGTGGAGTAGCCTTTCTCCTGCGTGATCGCGCGCCGATGTTTGCGATACTTGCGGTAGGGAATGCTGACCAGCAGACGATCGTGTCGGTCGAAGATGTCGACGATTTTATCGTCGCCTTTGAATTTGGCTTGGAAGTGCCGACTGATGTGCCAGTTGAGATACGTTTTGAATTGCATGTTGATGGCGCGCGCGTCTTCCCAGTGCAGGGCCGCACTGCGCACGCCGAAAAACGCTTCCTGCTCGAGGTCCTCGTGATCGTACAGGGGATCGAGCGTTTTGAAGCGTTGCACCACACCGAGAATGGACGTGCGGTGTTCCTGCATGGTGCGGTACAGAAAACTGTCGTCGTCTCGTTCCAGGATCAAAGCATCCACAGCGTGAGTCATGAACATAGCCTCCTTTCTTGTAAAGCGGCGCACGTGATGGAGTAATGACGATCTCGGTGTGTGCGTGAGGTGATCATGCACGAGTCCTGTATGCCGGGCGCGCGGGCGGATTCTAAAGAAGACGATCATAAATAGCAAGTGAGTTAATCATCGTGATTCAACAGTGACATGATAGAACGCCGTACAAGGATGAACACACCTCAAGGGCCCATGAATACAGTAGTATTCATTTGCGCCGGGATAACACCTGTGGCATACTGCGCAACATGATAAATCGGTATTACGTGTCAGCGGTGTATCGGGAGGGCCTGTGGCGAAACCCGTGATCGAAGGAGCCTATCGGCTGTTGAGCCGCATGTATGTCGCGGCTGGCTTCACCAGCCAAAAGGCGTTTGCCCGGAGAGCGGGACTCACCCAGGCGTACGTGAGCCAGTTGCTCGCCGGGGAGCGACAGCCGAGCCCGGAGGTGGCGGCGCGCATTGCAGACGTCTGCGGACGGACGGCCGGCGAGCGACAACGCTACCGCCGGCAGTTCGAGGAGGCCCGGGCGGCGCGATTCATGCCCGGGTATCGGGCGGTGCTTGACCGCGCCCTCATCACAACCCCCGGCATGGATCCCGATTTTCTGCGCCTCCTGCGGAAAGACCTCGATCGTCTGTCCTCGCAGAAGCGGCGAAGGGCGATTGCCTCCGCCGGCTTGCCCGCGAAGCTGCTCGGACAGGTGTTTCGTGGGAAAGCCATGTTGGATATGGGGCAGGTGGGCCGATTGGCCAAGGCGCTGGGCCGGAATCCTGGCCATTATCTCTTTGTCGCGAAGATTGCCGATGCAGCCTTTCGGCGGTTGGCGCTCGAACAGCCGGATTTTACGTCGGCCTTGTTCGATCTGAAGCGTCCCGCGCTCCAAAACGCCATGGCCATCGTCATCGCGCTCCACCAGCCGGCCACGAAGGTCGCCACCAGGCGGGCGCATCGGCGATCGTCCTGACAACCGGGCGGCTAGGCCATCGCCGGCAGCGGCACCGATGTCACGTCGCGGCGTTCAAACGCACTGAAGTCGCCAGTATCCACCTTATTGATCAACTCAGAGGCTTGCGCTTTCGTGAACGAGGCGGTGTGCTGTCGGACGACGTCGTCCGGAATCTGCACGCTGCGCGTGCGGCTCAGGATGCGATTCAGTTGCGGCTCCGTCATTTTGCTTCGCAAAGGAATGACGGACGCGGGTTTCGTTTTTGGCGCAGGTTCGCCTGCAGCAGGCTTTGGAGCTGGAGCTGATGAGGCGGTAGGAGGCGCGGCCGGTGCCGGCGCAGGGGAGGGCAGTGCGGGCTCCGGTTCGTTCGCGACGGTCGCGAGCGGTGGAGGGGCGATGGGCTCTGAGGCCGCGAGCTCTGGCGGCGCTGCCGCGGAAGGAGGCTGAGCCACCACGGCGGGACCGGCTGGGGCGTCGTTGATGGTCACGATCGCATCCCGATCGTCTTCGGGATTGAGTTCTTCCGGCAGGGACACGATCCAGCGCCGAGTCTTCGCCAGAATGTCATCCTTCCGCGCGCGGAGCGATTCGATCTCTTCCTCGGTGGCATCGAGTTCCAGCTCCAACGGATAGGTCTTGCGGTGAATCCCGTTCGGGTAGATATCGCGTTCGACACGCCGCAGCTTGAGCGGCACCATCGCGAAGTAGCCCAGGATGCCGTGCTCCGGATGATCGAGTGGAGCCAACATGTCGAGATACGAGTTGATGGCGATGATGGAATTCTCGCTGCTCGTGTCGATCTGATACATGCCCGTGGATTTGACGCGCGGCAGGAGCACTTGCAGGTGTGCGCGCTGTTTGCACCCATTGCCCAGGAGGTCACACGGACAGACCGTGGGGACCATGGACAGTTTTTGCGCATCCCAGCGGATGGCTTCGGTCCCGTCGCCTTTACAGAGGAGGCGGCGGGCGCTGCCATAGTATTCATAGGCCTGCGGGAAGACGACGCTGCGGTCGTTCACGGGAAACATGATGTCGAGTTCGGTCGGCTGGTCCCCATAGACCTTGGCGACCTCCGCCGGTACATGGAAGAAGGGATCTTCCAGCGGATAATTCTTCTCCGTTTGGGTGTTGTGATTAATGTGGCCCAGGCGAATGCGGCCGAGCCGCGGAATGCGGCGGATATCGCTGAGGCCGGTGATCGACACGAATTTGCGCTTGGTCTTGGTCATGGAAGGACTCCTTGTGGTGGATCGTGAAGGATGGAGGGCGGCAGAGCCTACTTACGCCGCGGAATCGTGCGGGCGGCTTGGGCGCGTGGGCGCGCGCTTCTTGGCTACCTGGCCCGGCTCGGGAAATCGACTGACGTGTTGGAGTTTCATGATGGGAGTGCGCTTCGAGTAGACCTTTTTGAGCGATGCCGGCAGGGCCTTTTGATCGAGCCGTTCTTGTGTGCTCAAGACGAGCTTGAGCACGTCGGTGTCTGTGGCGGCACTTTCCGCATGGAGCTCTTGCATGGCGGTCATGAGGGTGTGTTTGAGCTCGTCACACCGTTTGCTTTTGGGTTTGAGCTCGTGGTCGAGCTGGATGTACTCGTTGGCGAGCGGCACCAGTGGGGCTGGCAGGGCGATGTGTTCGGTCAACGGTGGGAGCACAAATCCTTCCCAACAAATGTCCTGAAAGGGGCAATACTCACAGCGCACATCGTTCGGGTCCTTGAGACGGTCCGGGAGCGTCTCAGTGACGGTATGGACATTGACCCTCCGGAACTTCTCGATGGTGGCGCGGAATAAGCCTTGATATGAACGATTGATCTCTTCTCGCTCGTGCGGGCTTCGGGTCATGACCGGCACAGACAGGATGTCTTGCTCGTAATCGTAGCGAAGTTCGAATTCGAGGTAGGCGCCGGTATCTTTATTTTTGATGAGCAGCGCGCCTTCATCGACCGCCAGGCCCTTCTCCGTGAGCCCGCGAAAGTACAGCACCGCTTGCGTGAAGTTATCGAGCGGTTCTTTGTCCTGATCCCAGAGCCGTTTGAAGATGTGCGAGACGAAGCCTTTGTGTTCGATGAGCCGGTCGATCGCGAAGAGATCGCGGGCGAGCGCGTCGATATGGCCATGGAGGGTGGTGGCCGGGATGAGGACGGGCTGGCGCTGGGCGGCTGTGCAGACGGAGCAGCGGTAGGGC
>Ga0335081_10015569_pt1 | contig 12301 bp, 10 predicted proteins | sample Lox_Sample_35_FD_206713 | JGI IMG/M metagenome (GOLD analysis project Ga0335081, IMG submission 206713) | Soil microbial communities from Loxahatchee National Wildlife Refuge, Florida, United States - Lox_Sample_3.5 | ecosystem: Environmental > Terrestrial > Soil > Wetlands | place: USA... | reverse complement strand
CTCGACTACCACCACACCATGGAAGAATACTTTGCCGCGAAACAGGTTCTCTTCGAAGGTTGCGGCACCGATGCTCCTCGGGCTGCTGTTATCAACCTTGAAGATGAATATGGCAGGAGGCTGCTCGCAGTCAGTCGTAAGCGCAGCGCCGAAGTTCTCACCTATGGATTGGCGGGGGGCGACTTTCACGGCGACAAAGTCGAGATCACTTCCCGAGGCACTCGCTTCGACCTGCGAACCCCGGAAGGAACAATTCCTGTCTTCTCCGCGCTGATCGGCCGTGTGAACGTATTCAATGTCATCGCCGCGGCCACCGCGAGCTACGCGCGCGGATGCAAGCAGGAAGCCATTATCGAAGGCATTGAGAACCTATGCCGCGTGCCCGGCCGGTTTGAGCGCGTGGACTGCAATCAGCCGTTCACGGTGGTCGTCGACTATGCACACACCGACGACGCCCTGCGCAACCTGACTGCGCTGGCTCGTGAATTCGTCCGCCAGGCAGGGCATGGAAGCCGGGTGATCACAGTTTTCGGATGCGGCGGCGACCGCGACCGCGCGAAGCGCCCGCTCATGGGCGAGGCCGCCGGCCGAGGCAGTGATTTTGTCGTCCTTACTTCCGACAATCCCCGCAGTGAAGATGCGCTGGCCATTATCAATGACGCGATGGTTGGCCTGCAGCGAGCCGCAGCGAAGTACACGGTGGAACCTGATCGCCGTGCCGCCATCGCCATGGCCGTGGCTGAGGCGGGGCCGGGGGACATCGTGCTCATCGCGGGCAAGGGCCACGAAAAGGTGCAAGTTACGCGCGAGGGCACGCGCCCGTTCGATGATGTGGAGGTCGCTCACCAGGTTTTGCAGGAGGCTGGATATAGTTGCGAGGCGGCGAATGCCGCCGGGAAAAATGCATGAAGCTGCCGCTTTCTCGAGTCGCGGAGTTTCTCGGCGCCAGTGGTGAATTTGATCACAAGGCGTTGGCGCGGGGCTATTCGATTGACTCGCGCACCCTCCAGGCGGGAGAGTTGTTCTTCGCGGTCAAGGGTGAGCGCATGGATGGTCACGACTTCGTGGCGCACGCGCTCGAGAAGGGCGCCGTGGCCGCGGTGGTTCGCAACGATCAACTCGCGCGTTACCCCGTCATTACCGGCTTGTTGGCAGTGGACGATACCCTGGCTGCTTTGCAGACACTGGGCACCGCCGTGCGGCGGCTTTGGGGAAAAACCTTGGTGGGGGTCACGGGATCGACTGGAAAAACCACAACTAAGGATGCCATCGCCCACGTTTTGGCACAGCGCTTTCGAGTGCTGAAGTCCGAGGGAAATTTCAATAATCACTTTGGCCTTCCGCTGATGCTGCTCAAACTTGAGCCTGCACACGACATTGCCGTCGTCGAGATGGGAATGTCTCATGCCGGCGAAATCGCGGCACTGGCGAAGATCGCGCAGCCGGAGACCGGCGTGGTCACCAATGTAGCCCCGGTACACCTGGAGTTCTTCTCCTCGGTAGGGGATATTGCCCGAGCGAAGTATGAGCTCGTCGAATCTCTGCCCGCGGGCGGCACAGCTATCCTGAACGCAGATGATGAATACGTCTCGCAGTTCGGCCGCGATTTTCATGGCAAAGTCGTTCTCTACGGGATGAACCCGGCCGCCGACGTGCGCGCGGAGAACGTGCAATCACGCGGCCCCGCGGGTTCAGCGTTCGACGTCGTGGCGGGAGGTTGCCGGGATCGCGCCACGCTGGCGTTGGTGGGGGTCCACAACGTCTACAACGCGCTGGCTGCGGTGGCCGTGGGGTTGGAGCGAGGCTTAACCCCATCCGAGGTAGTGGGCGCGCTGGCGACGCTGACTCCGGCGGACAAGCGCGGAGAGGTCGTCCAACTCGGCAACATCACGGCCATCAACGATTGTTACAATTCCAATCCAAAGGCCCTGGACGCAATGGTGGACACTCTGGCTGCGATGCCGGCCAAGCGCCGCATTGTGATTGCGGGTGAAATGCTGGAATTAGGCCCGGCAGGGGAAGAAATGCATCGACGGTCGGGGCAGCATATGGCCGGGCGGAAGATTGACTTCCTGGTGGGGGTGCGTGGCCTGGCCAAAGTGATGGTCGAGGGCGCACGTGCCGCGGGCATTTGCGCAGAGTTCGTGGCTACGCCGGAAGAGGCTGGAGAATGGCTGATCCGCGAGGCGCGCGGCGGGGATGTGGTCTTGCTGAAGGCATCGCGAGGCGTGAAGCTGGAGCGAGCGCTGGAGAAGTGGTCGCACGGGGTTGGAGTTACGGCCGGCCAACGGTCGACCGCTAAGTAAACGGAGGCGGATTGCTCTACTGGCTGCTGTACCTGAAACTGTTTCATTATTTTCCGCCGTTCCGCATCTTCCGTTACCTGACGTTTCGCACTGCGTTTGCCAGCTTGACTGCCCTGTTTACGGGGCTGATCGTTGGTCCTCTGGTCATCAATCGCCTGCGCGAATTTCAAATTGGTCAGTACATTCGCGAGGAAGGTCCGCAAGCACATCAGAAGAAGGCGGGCACGCCCACCATGGGCGGCTTGCTGATTGCAATCTCTATTGTCATTCCTACCCTGCTGTGGGCCGATCTGAGCAATCGCTTCGTATGGATCGCCATACTGGCTACCGCAGCCTTTGCCGCCATCGGTTTCGCCGACGATTACACCAAGGTCGTGCATCGCAGGAATCTGGGACTCACGGGCAAGGCCAAGATAGGGCTGCAGATCGCGACCAGCCTGCTAATTGCGGTGGCGCTGATCGCCATGCAGACTCGCGGACTCTACTCCACCAAGCTCGTGGTTCCCTTTGTGAAGCAATTTCGACCCGATCTGGTGATTACCTCGCTCGAACACAGTCCTCACCTGTGGCCGCTGGCCTTTCTGCCCTTTGTGGCTTTTGTGGCGGTGGTGATCGTAGGTTCGAGCAACGCTGTGAACCTGACCGACGGTCTGGACGGGCTGGCGATTGGCTGCACTGTGATTGCCGCCGGAGCGCTGGCCGTACTTACCTACGTGAGCGGGCACGCCACCTTTGCGTCTTATCTTGAGCTGCAACGCATGCCGCAAGTGGGCGAATTGACGATTTTCTGCGGAGCGATGGTGGGAGCGTCGATCGGCTTCCTTTGGTACAACGCGCACCCGGCGGAGGTCTTCATGGGCGACGTGGGGTCGCTCGCCCTCGGGGGCGCCATTGGAACGGTGGCGGTCATGATCAAGCAGGAGTTGCTGCTGCCGTTTATCGGCGGCGTGTTCGTGATCGAGGCGATCTCGGTGATCTTGCAGGTGGCCTCTTACAAGCTGCGCAAAAAGCGCATCTTCAAGATGGCTCCCATTCACCACCATTTTGAGTTGATGGGCTGGTCGGAATCGAAGATTATTGTCCGCTTCTGGATCGCCTCGCTGGTGTTTGCTTTGTTCGCGCTCACGACTTTGAAACTGAGATAGTTGGTGGTAAGCCAGAATTTTGAAACCAGGTCCCGGTTGTGGTCTCCGGTTCTCAGAGAATGGATGTGAATAACAAACGCGTGCTGGTGGTAGGCCTCGGCAAGTCGGGCGTCGCTTCAGCGCTCTTTCTAAAGACCCGGGGGGCGCGCGTCACCGTTTCCGACAGCAAGGCGCAGGATGAACTGAAGAATGAAATCCCCGTGCTGCTTGACCAGGGAATTGTGGTCGAGACCGGTGGGCACGGCGAGCGCACGTTTCGCGGGCAAGACCTGATCGTGGTCAGTCCCGGCGTGCCTGTCGACGCGCCACCACTGGTGCAGGCGCGGGCCATGGACGAGAAAGTCATTGGAGAAATCGAACTGGCGGCAGAGTTTTTTCCTGGAACCATCATCGCCATCACTGGCTCGAACGGAAAAACCACCACTACGACTTTGGCGGGCGAAATCCTGGCGGCAGGCGGACGTTCGACCTTAGTCGGCGGGAACATCGGCACACCTGCGATTTCCCTGGTGGAGCAGGCCTCGGCAGAAACCATTGCGGTCCTCGAAGTTTCCAGCTTTCAGCTTGAGACCATTCAGACCTTCCATCCTCGAATTGCGGTTGTGCTAAACGTGACCCCGGACCATCTCGACCGGCATCGCACGTTCGCCGCTTACACGGACGCTAAGGCCCGCATTTTCGAGAATCAGCGTTCCGATGACTTCGCAGTGCTCAACGCCGACGATTCCACCTGCGTCGAGATGGCGAGCAGAACCAAAGCACAGGTTTTCTGGTTCAGCTGGAAGAAAGAAGTGAAGCTGGGGGCTTATGTTCGCGACGGTCAGATTCTATTTCGTGACTCCAAGAGTCAGCGCGAAATCATGCTGCTGTCGGAGATTCCACTCAAAGGGGCGCACAACGTCGAGAACGTCCTGGCGGCCGTTTGTGTAGGCGCTTTAAGCGCAGTCGAACCGGGACGAATTCGCAAGGCAGTCGCCAGTTTCAAGGCGGTCGAACACCGGCTTGAATACGTGGCCACGGTTCGCGGCGTGGAGTATTACAACGATTCCAAGGCCACCAATGTCGATGCGACGATTAAAGCTCTTGAGTCTTTCCCGGCCAACATTCATTTGATTCTCGGCGGCAAGGACAAAGGCAGCGACTACAGTGTGCTCAATGACTTGCTGCGACAGCGCGTGAAACGGGTCTACACCATCGGAGCCGCGGCGGCGAAAATTGAGTCCCAGATCAAAGGCGCCGCCGAGATGGTTCGCGCTGAGACTCTGGAGATCGCGATCAAACGCGCCGCAGAGTCAGCCCAACCCGGAGACACCGTGCTCCTGGCCCCCGCCTGCGCCAGTTTCGATCAGTTCCGCAGCTACGAGCACCGCGGCCGGGTATTCAAAGAAGCGGTGAAGGCGTTGGCCCAGGACAAGATTTAGCAGGCCGAAACTCATCGTGAACCAACTCAATCAACACTAACTAGTCCGCGATGATCTATCCTCAACCCTCCCTCGTGTTGGAATGAAATCAGATGGCTAAACGGGTCAGCGTTGATGGTTGGCTGTTCTCTGTGACCCTGCTCCTGATCTTCGTGGGCCTAGTCATGGTTTTCAGCGCCTCCGCGGTCATGGCCAAGGAGCGCTATGGCTCGGCCTATGTGTTTCTGATTAAGCAACTGGGCTGGGCGGCGGCCGGGCTTCTGCTCATGGTGCTGGGAATGAAGATTGACTACCGGCGCTACAAGCATCCAGCGGTTGTGTTTTCGCTGTTGGGCGTGACCACGCTCATGCTGATTTCGGTCTTCTTGCTCGACCGTGCTCACCACGTTCATCGCTGGATGCACTGGGGTCCGCTGTCGTTTCAGCCGTCGGAGATGGCAAAGCCGGCGTTGATCTTGTTCCTGGCGTTTTTTCTTGCGGATCACACCAAGTCGATCACTGACTGGCGCAACACGATTCTGCCCGCCGTAGTACCGACCCTCATCTTCATTGGCTTGATCGTAGCCCAGCCCGACCTGGGCACGGCCATTGCCTGCGCCGCCATCACCGCCTGCGTGTTGTTCGTAGCGGGCATGGAGATGCGCTATCTCGGCTACGGATTTCTGGCGTCGCTGCTGCCGTTGTACTTCCTGATTTTTCACGTGGCCTGGCGTCGCGACCGCATTTTGGCGTTTCTGAATCCTTACTCTGACCCGCAAGGCCGCGGATTTCACATCATCCAGTCACTGATTGCGGTGAGCACGGGCGGCATCGCCGGTGTCGGCTTGATGGAAGGCAAGCAGAAGCTGTTTTATTTGCCGGAGCCGCATACTGACTTCATCTTTGCGGTGACGGCGGAAGAGCTCGGCCTGGTAGGCTCTCTGGTCATCGTGATGTTGTTCGCGGTGTTCTTGTGGCGCGGTACTCGTACTGCCCTGCGAACCCAAGACATGTTCGGGCGCCTGCTGGCGGTGGGCATTACCAGCATGATCGTGGTGCAGGCCTTCATCAATATCAGCGTGGTGCTGGGATTAATGCCCACCAAGGGTATTCCGCTGCCTTTCGTCTCCTACGGCGGTTCTTCGTTGTTGTTTGCGCTGGCCTGCGTAGGCGTGCTGATGAATATTTCCAAGCAAGCCGAGTAGAAGTGGCCGCCCCTGAAGTGTCAACCTGCTCCAGTCCAAACACCGCAGCTTCCGGTTTATAGTCACTTCATGCGGGTCATTGTGGCGGGAGGCGGGACGGGCGGACACGTAATCCCTGCGCTCGCCATCGCCCAGCCACTTCAGAAGCAGTACAACGCGGAGATTCTGTTCATCGGCACGGCTCGGGGAATCGAGAACCGCCTGGTCCCGGCGGCGGGATTTCCCCTGCGATTGGTGCAGGTGGGTGCGCTCAAGAATGTCAGTGTGGCGACCCGGCTGCGTACTTTTTCTGATTTGCCCTGGTCGGTATGGGAATCGCTACGGATCTTCCGTGAGTTTCGTCCTGATGTCGTGATCGGTGTTGGTGGATACGCCTCCGGGCCGGGAATGCTGGCGGCCGTACTCATTCGGATTCCGACCCTGGTGTTCGAGCCGAATTTCGTCCCTGGTTTGGCCAATCGAATAGTAGCGCGGTTCGTTTCGGCGGCGGCGGTCCACTTTGAGGAAACCGGCCGATACTTCCGCCACTGCGAAGTCACCGGCGTGCCGGTGCGTGAGGCGTTCTTTCAGATCTCGGGTGTGCCGGCGACACCAACGGTGCTGGTCTTCGGCGGCAGCCAAGGAGCCCATGCCATCAACCAAGTAGTCATGGAGTCTGCGGGAGAAATGCTGGCGCGAACTCCTGGGCTACGGATCATCCACCAAACCGGCGAACGCGATTTCAACCATATTCAGGCCGCATACGCGAGACTGGGGGCGGTGGTTGAGGTTCATCGTTTCATCGACGATATGCCCGGAGCCTTAGCGCGTGCGAGCCTGCTAATCTGCCGTTCCGGGGCCAGCACAGTAGCGGAAGTCACCGCTGCCGGCAAGCCGACGGTATTCATTCCTTTTCCCCGCGCCACCGACGATCATCAAAAGCGCAATGCGGAGGCGCTGGTAAAGGCCGGAGCGGCAGTCATGCTGGAGGAAGCGCAGCTGACGCAAGCTACTCTGGTCGCCAGCGTCACTTCTCTTCTCGGCGACCCGCCTAGACTGAAAAAAATGGGCGAGACAGCCCGCACACTATCCCACCCAAACGCTGCCCGCGATATCGCGGCCATGGTGGCGAAGTTGGCGCGTCACACAACTTAACCACAGGGAGCACAGGGGATCACAGAAAACCCTGTGTTTCTCAGTGACCTCTGTGGTGAGGATTTCGTGAGACGATAGAAGTTGCATGATCCAGCTCTCCGCCGCCGGAAAACGTTATGGGCATAAGCTCCTCTTTGAAGGAGCGGACTGGCTGATCACCAACCGCGACCGCGTCGGCTTGGTGGGAGCGAATGGCACCGGGAAATCCACGCTGTTGAAGATCCTCGCTGAAATGGAAACCCTTGACTATGGATCGCTCAGCTCCGCCAAAGGCATCAGTGCCGGTTACCTTCCGCAGGACGGGCTTGCACTTTCGGGTCGCTCCGTGTTTGCCGAATGCATGTCGGTGTTCTCGAAACTCCGCGCCATGGAACTGGAGATGGAAGAGTTGACCGGCCGCATGTCAGAACTGGATCACGCGTCCTCGGAATATTCGCAGGTGGCGGAGCGCTATCAACGCATCGACCACGAATTCCGCACCCGCGACGGATACGCCATCGAGGCCAAGGTGGGCAGCGTGCTTATGGGGTTGGGTTTCCCGAAAAGCGACTGGCCGCGGCAGACCGAGGAATTCTCCGGCGGTTGGCAGATGCGCATTGCGCTGGCGAAGCTTCTACTGCAACAACCCAACCTGCTGTTGCTTGACGAACCCACCAACCACCTTGATCTCGAGGCCCGCAACTGGTTGGAGGAATATCTGACCAGCTATCCCTATGCTTTCGTCCTGATTTCACACGACCGCTACTTTCTCGACGTGACCGTCGACAAGATTGTCGAAATCTGGAACAAACGGATTCATTTCTACCCCGGCAACTACGAAAAATACCTGGCGCAGAAGACGCAGCGGCAGGAGCAACTCGACGCGGCCTACCGCAACCAGCGCGAGCGCATCGAGCAGTTGGAAGTGTTCATCAACCGCTTTCGTTATCAGGCGACCAAAGCCAAGCAGGTGCAGAGCCGCATCAAGGAACTGGAAAAGATGGAGCGCATTGAGCTGCCGGAGGAAGAGAAGACCATTCATTTCTCATTTCCGCAGCCCAAAGCCAGTGGCCGGATCGTGGCGGAGTTTGCCGGTGTGGCCAAGTCTTACGGCGAAAAAGAAGTCTTTCGCGATGTCAGCTTCATGATCGAGCGTGGCGACCGCATTGCGCTGGTGGGAGTGAACGGCGCCGGCAAGTCCACCCTGATCAAGCTGCTGGCGGAGGAAGAAGATCTCACTCAGGGCGAATACAAACTCGGCCACAATGTGCAAGCCGACTATTTCGCGCAAGACCAATACAAAGAACTGGACCAGGATTCGCGCATTCTGGATGACCTGGGGCGGGTTTCTCCGCAATCGCGAGAAACCGAACTGCGCAGCCTTTTAGGCTGCTTTCTGTTTTCCGGCGAGGACGTTTTCAAGCGCATTGGCGTGCTTTCGGGCGGCGAACGCAATCGTTATGCGCTGCTGCGCATGTTGCTGCACCCGGCAAATTTTCTGCTGCTTGACGAACCGACCAACCATTTGGACATGCGGGCCAAAGACGTTTTACTGGAGGCATTGTCGAAGTACACGGGTACGGTGGTGTTTGTTTCGCATGATCGCTACTTCATCGACAAGCTGGCGACACGGGTGTTTGAGATTGGCCAGGGCCGGGTTGAGATCTATCCCGGCAACTATGAAGACTATCGCTGGCGCAAGGAGGGTGGCGCGGCACGACTGCAGGAAGACACGCAGCTTGCCGTCGCCTCCGCGCCCACGAACGGAAACAAGCCCGCGACTGCAGAGGCCGCAGAGGCCAAGATGAAACGCCTCAATCCCATCAAGCGCAAACAAATGGAAGAGCGCGTGCGCGAATTGGAGCAGCAAATCAACCGTACCGAAAACGCGATCGCGCAACACGAGACTGCGCTGCAAACGTTCGTCAGCGCCGAAGAGACCTCACGACTCACCCAGGAACTGGAAACCCATCGTGCCGCGCTCCAGACCAGTTTGGCCGAATGGGAGGAACTGACGGCGGCGTTGCAGAGCTAGCTATTCACTGCGCGGCACCGTCACAGGGTCGAGTGATCTGCCGTACTAGGGCTTCCGTAACCTCCTTTTATTCCCCTCCCCGTGCGATAGTCAGCTCACAAATCCACTGACCCGCAGGTGGCCACCCTCCCTCCAAGGCCATGCGGAATAAGGAACCCTGATGTTGCAGCCAGCTCAATCCAATGCCCAGAAATTCCCCGCGACGTCGATCCCGACATATAACCCGGTAAAGACCATAACCGCTCCCCTGGAACAGGCCACTATCGGGCGTTCCGTGGTCATCAAAGGTGAAATCACCGGGGCGGAGCCGCTCTATATCGATGGCCAGGTGGAGGGCACCGTCACCCTGGCCGACCATCGCGTCACCATCGGGCGCAACGGCAACGTTGCCGCCAACATCAACGCCAAGGAAGTAGTTATCGTGGGCAAAGTCACTGGCAATGTCGAGTGCAGTGATCGCTTGGACATCCGTGGCGAAGGCACGTTGGTCGGCGATGTAGTGACCCAGCGCATCAGCGTGGAAGATGGCGCAGTGATGAGCGGCAAGGTGCAGGTGCGTGCCAGCGAAAAGGCGAAAGAAAAGGCCAAAGTCGCCGCTGCCAGCGCGGGCGCGTAACCGCCTTACTTTTTTTCGGGTTCTGCAGGCTTCAGGTCGAGCGAAGCCGAATTCATGCAATAGCGCAGGCCGGTCGGCCGGGGGCCATCGGGAAAGACGTGCCCCAGGTGCGCGCCGCATTGGGCGCAGCGCGCTTCCGTTCTCTGCATGCCATAACTGCTGTCGGTATGCTCGGCAACCGCGTCTTTGCTGACCGGCTTGTAGAAGCTGGGCCAGCCGGTGCCGGAGTTAAACTTGGTCTCCGATTCAAACAGCGGCGCTCCGCAGCAGACGCAGTTGTAGGTGCCTTTTTCCTTCGTGTCCCAGTATTTGCCCGTGAACGCCGGCTCGGTACCCGCCTTGCGAGCCACGTAGAACTGCTCGGGCGTGAGCTGCTGCTTCCACTGCTCTTCAGTTTTGTTGATTTTGTCAGTCATGATTGCCCTCTTGGGATGAACCTAAACATTAGATACTAAAGGGCGGGAAAAGTTACATCGCAGCGAATAATAGCTTCTGCCTTGATACTTGCGATTGATCGCCTCCTCGTCTATCGTAAAATCATTCTTGCGCCGGAGGAGATTATGGCTACCAAGCCCCAGCCAACAGACGGCGATTCCCAATCATTCCTCATTGAATACGAGCAGGAAACTGACGGCCGCTGGCTGGCCGAAGTGCCATCGCTTCCCGGAGTAATGGCCTACGGCAAGACGAAGCGGGATGCCGAGGTCGAGGTCACGGCGTTGGCGCTGCGCGTGATCGCCGACCGAACCCAGGAAGCGCGTAAGCCCCCGAAGTCCATCACATTTCTGTGAGCAAGTGGCCTAGCAGCAAAGCCAAAATCGTCTATCGCGCTCTGCTTCGGATCGGATGGATGCCGAAAGCAGAAAAAGGTAGTTCGCACACCCAACTGCAACGTCCCGGTTACAAAGACTACACATGGGCTTGGCACGACTCGGTTGAAATCGGGCCGGTGGCGTTGAAGAGAATTGCAAAGCACACTGGACTGAAGCCGGAAGATTTGTGACTGCGTGCAAATTTCGTGAGCCGTGAGTTTAAGAGTGCAGAAGTCTCTCGAATGTGGGAGTGATGACTGTCTCGATCTGTTCCAAACAGACCTGCAGAATGTCCTGAGATTCAAGAGTGTCGGGACCGGTTCCGATCGTTTTGTCAATTACCTTTCCCTCGGCAATTATCCCTTGACATCACGTTAAAGTTTTGCTAGTCTGTGGTCATTATGAACCGCAGACAGACGATACCAAAGCACTTACGGTACACGATCAATGATTTTAACCGTCAGTTTCCCGATGATGAGGCTTGCTTTGAGCATCTTCGGGAGCAGCGATTTCCTAACGGGATTGCGTACTGTGAAACGTGCAAACGGGAATGCCAGCATCACCGCGTCAAGGGGCGTCCGGTGTATGGCTGCGATGAATGTCTGACGCAGATTTCTCCGATGGCCGGAACGATCTTCGAGCACAGCAGCACATCGCTGCGTCTCTGGTACTACGCTATGTACCTCATGGCTTCGACTCGTTGCGGAATTTCAGCAAAGCAGATTCAGCGCGAAACCGGAGTGACCTACAAAACCGCTTGGCGGATGTTTCGCCAGATACGCTCGTTGCTGTCCGAGGGAGACATGCAACTGGAGGGCGAAGCGGTGGAGATTGATGAGACGTACTACGGTGGAAAGCGTAAGGGCGGTCGCGGACGCCAGCTTCGTAATGACAAGGGCGAGGAGATGTACGCCCCAGTGTTCGGCATGGTTGAGCGCAAGGGACGCGTGAGAGCCTTTGCTACTCCGAATGTAAAGAGTTCCACGCTGCTACCGATTGTCCGTGATTACGTGCTGCCCAAGAGCACGATCTTCACTGACGAGTACAAGGTGTACGGCGGAATTAAGAACATGAAAAAGGGCTACACGCATCGTCGCATCAAGCACAAGGCCCATGTGTACGTGCGCGGCAATGTCCACACGAATACGATTGAGGGATTCTGGTCGCTAGTCAAACGTGGAATCGGTGGAGTGTACCATCAGGTGAGCACTAAGTATTTGCAGAGCTACTTGGATGAGTACACGTTTCGATATAACCGGAGAGATCAGGGGAACCTAATTTTCACTTCGCTTTTGAAACGTGTCGCTGAATTGGCTGTGCTGCCCGTCGCAAAAGCCCGTGAAATGAATCCGGCGAAAGTGGACGCATTTTAGCAGCAGTTTCTTTCGATGGTTTCAACGCCTTTGGTTTCGCGTGCGGTTGGTTGCTCTCAGGATGGCGGCTCATTGGGGTGTATCCGTCCTACGTCCGCCAGTATACACGGGTCATCCTCTGAGTTCATTAGCGAAAACACAGACGATCTCGCCGACATCATTAAACAGTTGCGCGAGTCCTGGAATAACAGGCTGAGTTTTCCGCTTTCCAAACTGCCGGAATGCTACCTGCGGGGTGACTTGACCATACTCTTTCACTGCTCGGCCCACAGCGGCATATTCAGAGGCGGGAAGTT
>Ga0335081_10015568_pt1 | contig 12301 bp, 10 predicted proteins | sample Lox_Sample_35_FD_206713 | JGI IMG/M metagenome (GOLD analysis project Ga0335081, IMG submission 206713) | Soil microbial communities from Loxahatchee National Wildlife Refuge, Florida, United States - Lox_Sample_3.5 | ecosystem: Environmental > Terrestrial > Soil > Wetlands | place: USA... | reverse complement strand
TGGAATTTAAGGTTCTCGTAGGCCGTCAAACCCGTATCAAGGGTTGTATCCTGAAAAATGAGCCCGATCGCCGTCCGGACTTCGTCGGAGTTTTTTGCACAATCGTATCCGGCTATTTCGGCACTTCCGCCGGTGGCCGAGAGGAGTGTGCAGAGGATGTTAATCGTCGTGGTCTTGCCCGCGCCGTTCGGCCCGAGAAAGCCAAAAACCTCCCCTTCGTTCACTGAGAATGATATGCCATCTACGGCGTGCACGGATTTAAACTGTTTAGAAAGGTTTTGTACGTTGATGATCGTCATAAGTAAAATCGATGCCAAAGTTCAAAACGAAAAGGTCAAATCAAGCTGAAATGCAAAACATCGAGGGATAATCAATTTGCACCTTATACTTTGAATAAATTATTCTACCATTCTGCCCTGTCTTTCGGTACGTACCACTTGATGAAGTTGTAGAATATGCCAAGCGGAGCTGGCTCAATACCCTTGAACCGTTTGTGCACGATTGGCGTTGCGTCCGGGACATAGAGGAAGGCATAGGGCTGCTCCTCGGCCAGGATCTCGTGGATGCGGTAATAGATCTTCTTCCTTTTTTCAACGTCAAAGGTTCGACGCCCTTCAACAAGCAGCCTGTCGACCTCGGTGTTCTTGTAACTGATGAAATTGTATTCTCCCTTTTTCGTCTTGCTCGAATGCCAGATGTCGTAGAGGTCCGGATCCCGGCCCATGCCCCAGCCAAGGATGATGGCCTCGAAGGAGCGTTTATCTATCTGCTCTAGGAACGCCTGCCATTCCATCACCCTGATGCTAACATCGACGCCTACGGCCTTCAGGTTCTGCTGGATGATCTCGGCAGTTCGGATCCGCTCCGTGTTCCCCTGGTTCGTCAGGATCGTGAATCGGAAAGGCCGTCCATTCTTTTCCAGAATGCCGTCCCCATTTCTGTCTTCCCAACCGGCTTCGGCCAGCATCCGGCGCGCTAATTCCGGATTATAATCATAGCTCTTCGCATTCGGGTTGTATGCCCATGAGACGTACGAGAACGGACCGGTGCATGGTTCCCCGAGACCGAGGAGGACACCGTCAATGATGCTTTTGCGGTCAATCGCATAGGATAGGGCCTGTCGGACTTTTACGTCCTGAAAAAGATGATTAGTCAGGTTGTAACCCATGTAGGTATAGGAGTTCGAGGGATAGCGGAATTTGCGGTAGTTTTCTCTAATCCGCCGCGTTTCGCTTTTTCTGAGGTACTGGAGTGGATTCAGCGCCATCATGTCCACGCCGCCGGAAAGCAGCTCCTGGAACATCGTAGAACTGTCGGGTATGATCCGGTAGATGAACTGGTCGATGTTCGGCCTGCCCTCGAAGTATCCGTCGTTCGCATCGAGGACGATCTTCTGGCCCGCGATCCATTCCTTGAACTTGTAAGGGCCCGTGCCTACGGGATTTCGGTTAAAGGAGTCGGTGTTGATATCCTTGCCTTCCAGAAGGTGTTTCGGGATCATCCCCATGCTCCAGCTCTCGAGGGCAGGGGAGAAAGGCTCCTTGTATGTCACGCGGAAAATATATTTGCTTACAACCTCGGCACGAGATACGTCCATATACGAACTGCTATAGGGCGTGGCAACATTCGGATCAATGAATTTTTTATACGTGAACAGACAGTCTTCAGCGGTGAACTCTACTCCGTCGTGCCACTTTACTCCCTTGCGGATATGAAACGTGATGGTCTTGCCACCGTTCGAGACCTCCCACCGTTCCGCCAGGTCGCCGGTGAGCCTTATGTTCTTATCGTACTTGACGAGGCCGTTGAAAATCTGATCGTTGATCGTTCCTGACGCGGAATCGTTCGCGATCACCGGGTTCAGTCTCCGGGCATCGCCGATTGAGCTTTCGACGAAACTGTTGGGGTTCCGCTCGACCTTCTGGCCGCAGGCCGGAAGGAGGAGAAACAGAGCAACTATGGGAACGAAAATTTTCTTCATCCGGGTGATAATCAATGCAAATCGTTGTCCAGCGTCCTTGGGAGTAGAGAGATAGCTCTCTTTGTTCGGAACATGCTCAGCAACCTCGTTTTATGTAATCGGAGATTGTTGCGATCCATTTTGTCGCGCCCAATGGCAAAACGAAGGCGTCTGGTTGCAATTGTCTCATCCAAAAACAAAAGGGTAGGCATGGCCTACCCGTGAGTATGTGACTCGATATCTAGAGCTTCATAATGTAACTATTTTGCTGGTGCTGCAGCCGGGGCCTGCGTGGGCGGCGCGAGCGGTACCGGGGCCGGCTGAGCCTGTTCCTGTTTTACCCCTTCCATGACCGAGCTCTTTTTTGACGCTGTGAGCGCGAGGCCGAGCGATGTGATCATAAAAAGGATTGCGGCACCGGTCGTGAGCTTGGCCAGGAAGCTCTGCGCCCCCCTTGGCCCGAACACGGTTTGAGACGCTCCACCGAAGGCTGCGCCTATATCCGCGCCCTTTCCTTTCTGCAAAAGAACCATCGAGACCAGAATGGCAGAGACGATGATATGGAGCGTTATTAAAAAGATACGCATTACTACCTCCTCTTGAAAAACTATTTCGGGCGCGGATTGTCTTGGGAAATTCGGATTTTTATTCTCACTAATCTGCCTGTTCAGATTATATCCGCGCCCGGACAATCTTATTCACGTTTTGTTCATGTAAAATTTACGAGCGCCGCAAACGACTCCGGCTTCAGGCTTGCCCCGCCCACGAGCGCACCGTCGATGTCTGGCATAGCCATGAGCGTCGACACGTTCTCCGGCGTCACGCTTCCTCCATACTGTATACGAAGCGCGCTAGCAATCTCCTTGCCGTAAGCGATCTCACTCTTTTTCCGGATGAAGCTGTGGATCTCGTTCGCCTGGTCAGGTGTTGCGGTCTTGCCGGTGCCGATGGCCCAGACCGGTTCGTAAGCGATGATCACCTTCTGCATCTCCGCGGCCGCGACGCCCTTGAGCGCGCCGGTAACCTGGCGCTCGATCACGTCGTTTGCCTTGCCTGCCTCGCGCTCTTTCAGAGTCTCGCCAACGCATACGATAGGGAGCAGGCCTTTGTTCAGAGCCTGCCTGAGTTTCTTGTTCACGGTTTCGTCGCTTTCACTGAAGAACTGCCTTCGTTCGCTGTGGCCTATGATAACATATTTGCAGCCCAAATCCAACAGCATTTCCGCCGATATTTCCCCGGTAAAGGCGCCTTTGTCCTCCCAGTGCAGGTTCTGAGCCGAGAGTGCGATGCGCGTTCCCTTGATCACTCCGGCTACGGACTGGAGAGCGGTGAACGGCGGAGCGAGCACGATGTCTCTTTCCTTGCTCCCCGCTATGAGCGGGACAAGCTTGCTGGCCAGTTCGCGAGCCTCGGCCGTCGTCTTATTCATCTTCCAGTTGCCTGCTATAATGGGCCGTCGTTTACTGTTCATATAAAACCTCTTTTTTTTCGCAAAGGCACAAAGGACGCCACGAGGAATTTCTATTTCTCCTTTGCGATCTTCGCGTGCCTTGCAAGGATATTAGTCTGTATCATTCATGAGCGCAGAGAGCCCCGGCAGTTCTTTGCCCTCGAGAAGTTCGAGCGAGGCCCCGCCACCCGTCGAAATGAAGCTGATGCTGTCGGACACACCCGCCTTGTGTACCGCCACGTCGGTGTCGCCGCCACCGACAATGGTGAGGGCATACGAATCCGCCACCGCGCGGGCGATCGCGAAAGTGCCGCGGGAGTAAGCATCTTTTTCGAACATGCCCATAGGGCCGTTCCAGATTACGGTCTTGGCATCCTGGAGCGCCTCCGCAAAGAGCCTGGTAGTGGCAGGACCGATATCGAGCCCCACCCATCCTTTCGGGATCTCCTGAGAGGTAACGATCTTGGTCTCTGCCCCGTCATTCTTATTCTCGGCAACCACGAAATCAACCGGCAGATAGAATTTGGTCCCCGTATCGCGCAGTCCTTTGCGGATTTGCTGGGCCATTTCGAGCATCTCTGTCTCAACGAGGGAGTTGCCCACTTCCTGACCCCGGGCCTTGATGAACGTGAAGGCCATAGCGCCGCCGACGATGATCTTGTCCACCTTGTTCTGGAGGTTCTCTATCACGCCGATTTTGCCTGAGACCTTTGCACCGCCGAGAATCGCTACAAAAGGTCGTACGGGGTTTGCCACGGTCTTCTGAAGGTAGTCGATTTCCTTCTTCATAAGAAACCCTGCTACGGCGTATTTCACATATTTAGTGATGCCGAACGTCGAGGCATGCGCCCGGTGGGCCGTGCCGAAGGCGTCGTTCACATACACGTCAGCGATGGAAGCCAGAGCCTTGGAGAATGCCTCGTCGTTCTTTTCTTCCTCGGCGTGGAACCGGAGATTTTCAAGCAGAACCACATCTCCAGGACGCATGCCTTGCACCGCGTGATCTACATCCGGACCGACACAGTCGCTCAGGAATTTCACCTCTTTGTTCAGGAGACGGTTCAGCCGCTTGGCCACCGGTGCGAGGCTGTACTTCGGACTAGGCTTGCCCTTGGGTCGGCCGAGATGCGACGCGAGGATCACTTTTGCACCCTCATCGATTGCATAATTGATTGTCGGGAGCGTCGAGCGTATCCTGCCGTCGTCAGTGATGTTGCCGTTTTCATCGAGCGGCACGTTGAAGTCTGCCCGGATGAAGACCCGCTTGCCTTTCAAGTCAACCTCTTGGATCGTCTTTTTGTCCATGCTGAACCACCTCTGCTTAAAAGAAAGTGCTAAGCTTTCATTTACAAGCCCACATAAATCCAAAATCCTACGGGTGTGTATTTCAAGCATCCACCATGTTCGGCGATGAGGACTTCGTGTTGAGATTTCTACAAGCCCTTTTTCGCCATGAAGATGATGAGGTCGCGCAACCGGCATGAGTAGCCCCACTCATTGTCATACCAGGAGATCACCTTCACCATGGTCCCCTCCATCACGCTCGTGAGCGCTGCGTCTACGATGGAGGAGTGCGGGTTGCCCTTAAAGTCTATCGACACGAGGGGCGACTCCTCGATCTGGAGGATGCCCTTCATCTTTCCGTTTGCTGCTTCTTTGAGAGCGGCATTTACTTCCGCTGCCGTGGTTTTTTTCGAGACCTCGGCCACGAGATCCACGACCGACACGTCCGGCGTGGGCACGCGGAGCGACATGCCGTCGAGCTTGCCCTTGAGCTCGGGGAGTACGAGCGATACGGCCTTGGCTGCGCCCGTGGACGTGGGGATGATCGAGACCGCAGCAGCGCGGGCCCTGCGCAGGTCCTTGTGCGGCAAGTCGAGGAGCTGCTGGTCATTGGTGTAAGAGTGTATAGTGTTCATGAGGCCGTGTACGATGCCGAAATTATCATGGATCACCTTGGCCATGGGCGCCAGGCAGTTAGTGGTGCAGGAGGCGTTCGAGACCACGTGGTGCTTCGCCGGATCGTAGGTGTGTTCGTTCACGCCGAGAACGAAGGTCGCGTCGGGTTCCTTGGCCGGCGCCGAGATGATGACCTTCTTTGCGCCCGCGGCAATATGTTTGCCCGCGCTCGCTTTGTCCACGAAGCGGCCGGTGGACTCGATGGCAAAGTCGATCTTTAGGTCTTTCCAGGGCAGTTCCGCGGGATCTTTTTTCGCCACGACGGCAATTTCCTTGCCGCCAACAATGAGCTTGCCGTCGCCGGCCTTGACATCGGCCTCAAACCCGCCGAAAATCGAATCATATTTCAACAGATGCGCAAGCGTCTTGGCGTCAGTGAGGTCATTGATCGCCACGATCTCGATATCCTTATTTCCGAGCGATGCGCGGAACACATTTCTGCCAATCCTGCCGAATCCGTTGATTGCAACTTTTACCGCCATGGTAGCCTCCTTGGAAATGCAAATTTAAAATTGAAAATTCAAATAAAATCATGAGCCAATATCGAAAGTGCCATGCCTCTCAAGCCTTGTACTGTGATTTTTTATTCAAATTTATTCATCACCAATCCTGTCAAAAGCTTGGGATAGAAGTATGTGGCCTTCTGCGGCATGCGTTCGCCCGCAGCAGCAACTTCCTTTACCTCATTCACCTTTGTGGGATTCATGAAGAAAACAATATCGGCGGAACCGTCCTGGACCCGCTTTGCCGCTGCATCGGCATCTTTGATGTACTCAATATTGAGGCCGAGCTTGTGGGTCTCCATCTTAATCCCCAGCAGCTTGTCGATGACCAGATGGTGAAGGATCGAGACGTCCAACCTTCGGTACGCACGAGACTTGTCCGGGAGAAGGATGTCCATGTCCAACTCGTTCCTGAGGGTCAGGAGATAGTAGCTGTGCTCATCTTTGACCCTCATGCCGAAGACATGGGCATGGTCCGCACGATGCGCCAAGGTGTCCAGGATTGTCCGCCGGTCTGCACGCTCAGACTTCTTGTCGAAATCAATACGCTCGATATTGAAATACCGGTTCAAATCATCCTCGAACCGTTTTGGATTGAAGTCAGTAAGGTTGAAAAGCGCACGGTGCGCCGGAAGGATAGTGAGCCCCGGGTCTTCCAACCGCGCCAGATACATGGCCACATAGTTGTACGGTTCTTCCCCTGTAGAGACGCCTGCTGCTTTGCGCCGTTCATTCCGATAGGTTAACGCCGTATCGTAGCGATGATGGCCGTCGGCAATGAAAAATGGCTTGTCCGCCATTTCCCGGACAATGGCCTCGATATCCTTTTTGTCGGTCACTGACCACATTCGGTGCAGAACTCCATCGCTGTTCTTCGCCTCCATGTCGGGCTTCGAGTTCGTTTTCGCGAGGATGCCCGAGACCTTTCCCTGCGGATCGGAGAAGAGCGAGAAGATCTGGCTGAAGCTTGCCTTGCATGCGCGTAGGAGATTCAGACGGTCCGTCTTTGGCCCGGAGAGCGTCGTTTCATGCGGCTTGACGATGCCTGAATCGTAATCCTCTATCCTGACTAGGCAGACGAATCCGCGGAGCTTCTTGAGTGTGCTCCCTACGGCATATTCAATCTCATAAATATAGATTGTCGGGTCCTGACTCTGACGCAGGATGCCCATCTTGAACCAATCATCCAGGAGAGCGGCAGCACGGGTATACCGGTTATCTCCCTCGGTATCACCGGGACTCTCGAGACCGTATTCGAGCCGGACGATGTTGTAAGAGCTTTTTCTGTAGAGTTCCTGCTGTTCGGCCTGTGATATGATGTCGTAGGGCGGACAGACGAGGTTGCTGATGCTGCCCGCCTTAGTCAGGTTATATACGATTCCCCTGAAGGGGATTATTGTTGCCATCTATTGAATCCTTGCCGGAAGCCTGCCGTCTAGATGCTCTAAAAGACTTCTTTTATAGCATAGCGGCTGTTTTATTGTCAATATATTTTGCACAACCGGTGGTTGACAATTTTGTCTCATTGTGCGATTATCCCTGCGCATATGAGGATCGTTCGTGGTGTAAAAAACTATAGTGAGAAGCTCCCAAACCCTGTGCTCACCCTTGGCAACTTTGACGGCGTGCATCTGGGGCATCAGGCGATATTCAAAAAAGTCGTGGAACGGGCAAGGGAGATCAAGGGCACAAGCATCGCTTTCACGTTCGAGCCTCATCCCCTCAAGCTCCTCGCGCCGGAACGCTCGCCTAAACTTCTGAACACGTTTCACGGGAAGATGAAGCTTTTTGAGGCCGCAAGCATCGAAGTGGTCATCTGTGCGAACTTCACCAGGGCTTTTGCCGACCAGAACTCCGAAGACTTTGCGCGCGAAGTGCTCTATAAGAGGATCGGGGTTAAAGAGGTATATGTGGGCTATGACTACGCGTTCGGCAAAGGCCGCGAAGGGAGCATCGAGTCCCTCAAAAAAATGGGGAAGGTCTATGGGTTCGAGGTCGGTGTCATCGAACCGGTCAAGGTGGACGAGGTGGTGGTGAGCAGTTCCGTCGTCCGCGAACTTATATCGAACGGCCGCGTTGATGAGGCTTCCCGACTTCTGGGCAGGTACTACACCATCGAAGGAGAGGTAGTGCACGGCGCCCATCGGGGCCATACCCTTGGTTTCCCCACCGCGAATTTGAAAACGGCCAATGAACTCATTCCGGGGTATGGTGTGTATGCCGTCCTTGCCGATGTCGATGACCACAGACTGAAAGGAGTGGCCTCCGTCGGCGTGCGGCCTACTTTTGACTCAGGTCCGGTTTCTCTAGAAGTATACCTCTTCGAATTTACCGAAGTTCTCTATGGCAGGCAAATGGATGTGTCTTTTGTGAAGCGGCTGCGTGGGGAAGAGAAATTCCCCGATGCCGAGTCGCTGGTGAGCCAGATTCGGAAAGATGTACAGAAGGCAGAACTGGTCCTGCAAGGACTGTGAATTCATATCGTGCCTGGGGGATGGTAACTATCGTGTTCTGCTGGCTGCCATGGCGATTACGCAATTATCTCCGTTCAAAATCCGACGCCGGGTGCTCTATTATTCCTGTTGTGGAAGACTGAAACCGCTTTATCCGTTGTTATTTTCCTGTTAATGCTTGATGGGATTCTCATGAGGGTGGCTGCAGTACTATCAAGATACCTGAAACGGTTTATTAAAATAAAGGTTCCGAACCATGAACGGTTGGTGGTGAAAAATATAGGCGCAAGGAGGTGATGACCGATGGCGTGTGGGAAAAAATGCGGAACGAAGAAGGCGACCAAAAAGAAGACGGCGAAGAAAAAATAACATATCCGGCGGGTGAAGTTGCCCGCCGTTTTTATTTTTTACCGTCGATGGCCTCGATGTACTGCATGCGGAGATTGAATAAAGCAGAATCCAGTAAAGCCTGCTCATCCTGGCTCAAGTTGCCCTTGGTTTTATCCTTTAGCAATCCGAGAATGTCGATCATCTGCTTGGCCGCCGGCAGGTCTTGTTCTGATTGACGGGTTTGCGGATTCGGAAGGGAACCAAGACTTACCTGAGCGGTTGCGGCAAGAGTAAGAATAAACGCTGAAAAATCCAGATCAGGGATAGGCTCCGTTTGTTTCTGCTCGGAGGAACTACCCGTGGCGCGTTCCGCGTTGGAAGGTGCGTGTTCAGACTGCTCGCCTGATGGTTCCGAAGAATCGCCGCTGTCTTTGGACGAGGATATGCGGCGGTCGCGCACGATGAACTCTTTTTGATCATTCTCTTCCATGTCCCCAACCTCCTTGCGTCAAAACATGCTCCAACTTATTGATATCTTGCCATATATTTTTACCCGTAACACTCCTTTCTGTCAATATTAAATTGACTTTTACTGAAGGCTGTGATAGAAACTTCTGTCTTAGAAAGGCAGGAAGTTTGCATGAAGACAGCGGTCATAATCCTGGGACATGGGAGCCATAGCGGAGGCGCGGATGAAACCGTCAAGCGTGTAGCGGCCGAGGTCAAGGAGAGCGGCTGCTATGAGATAGTCGTGCATGCTTTTTTGCAATATACCACTCCTACGCCCCAGAACGCCTTGGAGAATTGTATCCGGCATCAGGCACAAAAAATCGTGATCGTCCCTTTTTTCATGCAACCGGGGGCCCATGTTACCAGGGACATCCCTGAGTTGGTGGACAAGGCGAGGAAGCTGTATCCGGATCTCGATATCGTGGTCACCGATTACGTGGGTGCCCATCCCCTGATGGCGAAGATTGTGGAGGATCTCGTCGATAAAACAAAGCAAGTAGCTGTTTCGCCGACGAGGCCGCTGAGAGAGCAGAGATAGGGAAAAGAGATCTTGACGGGATTACGGGATCATAGGATAAATCAGATTTAAATCTTTTCAATTTCATCCACGACAAAAGATGCTTTCATCAAAAGAACAATTTGAGATCATAAAGCGGGGCGCTTCCGAGATTATCATCGAGGAAGACCTCTTGAAAAAGCTTGAGAAGTCCGCGTCCACGGGCAGGCCACTCCGGGTGAAGGCCGGGTTCGATCCCACGGCGCCGGATATCCATCTCGGTCATACTGTTCTCCTGAACAAAATGCGGCAGTTTCAGGAACTCGGGCACGAGGTCATTTTTCTTATTGGTGACTTCACGGGCATGATCGGCGACCCGACCGGCAAGTCAGAAACCAGGAAGCACCTCACGAAAGAGGAGGTCGCAGAAAACGCCAAGACATACCAGGCTCAGATATACAAGATCCTCGATCCGGTGAAGACCAAGATCGCCTTCAACAGCGAGTGGATGTCAAAGATGACGGCCGAGAATGTAATCCAGCTTGCGGCGAAACATACCGTAGCGCGGATGCTCGAACGCGAAGATTTCAAAAAACGGTACCAGGCAGAGCTGCCGATCAGTATCCATGAATTCCTCTACCCCCTAATCCAAGGGTATGATTCGGTAATGCTCAAGGCCGATGTTGAACTAGGCGGTACGGACCAAAAGTTCAACCTGCTCGTAGGCCGTGAGCTCCAGAAGGAATACGGCCAGGAGCCGCAGTCATTGGTGCTTATGCCTCTCCTCGAAGGCCTGGACGGCGTGAACAAGATGAGCAAGAGCCTCGGGAACTACATCGGTATCAACGAGCCGGCAAAGGAGATCTTCGGCAAGGTGATGTCCGTGAGTGATGATCTCATGTATCGATATTATGAGCTGGTAAGCTCGGTTTCCCTCGCGGAGCTGGCAAAGATCAAGGATGACGTTAAGTCCGGAACGCTTCATCCCATGGAGGCGAAAAAGAGGCTCGCTTCGGAGCTGGTAGATCGGTTCTGCGCAGGAGAAATCCCCGCTGGGTATAATACTTCAGAAGCTCAGGAGAAGGGGAAATTTCATATATCGATCGGCCTGATTGCCCGCGAGGAATTCGAGAAAGTGTTCAGTAAAAAGAACCTTCCCGATGAGATCCCCGTTGTTGAAGTCGTTTGGGAAGGGGAACGGATGAAGCTTGCAAAGATAATTGCCATTGCCGGTGTTGCCAAGAGCAACTCTGAAGCGCGCAGGCTTATCCAACAGGGCGCCGTAGAGGTAAATGAGACCTCGATAAAAAACATTGATGCAGAATTGCCAGCCTCTGGAGAGTATACCCTGAGGGTGGGAAAGAAGCGCTTTGTAAAGGTTGTGGCGAAGAAATAAAAAAATAACTCTTGAAACGAAAAAAGTCTTGACATGGGATAAGGTTTCTGATAAATTGCGCCTTCGTTCGGCGGTAAACCTCGGGCAAAACCTCGAAGTTCTCTAAATACCAACCGACGTAATAAAATAAGCTCGTAATAATTAATTGATGAAATAAATTTTCTTGACAAAGAAATTCTATTTTGTTATTATTAATATTCTGCGAAGTATGCAGAAATATGGTCTTTGAAAACTAAATAGGTGCAAGAATCCCAGACGTTTTTTTAAAAAAGATGTTTGGGATCGGCGGGTTTTTGAGTATAAAACTAGTCAAGTTACCTTGAGTAACATTGCATAAGGATCAGATTTTTTTGGAGAGTTTGATCCTGGCTCAGAACGAACGCTGGCGGCGTGCTTAACACATGCAAGTCGAACGAGAAGTACGTAGCAATACGTATTGTAAAGTGGCGCACGGGTGAGTAACACGTGGGTAATCTGCCCTTGAGTTTGGGATAACCCCGCGAAAGCGGGGCTAATACCGAATAAGACCACGGGGACCAAAGTCCCTGAGGTAAAAGATGGCCTCTATTTATAAGCTATCACTTGAGGATGAGCCCGCGGCCCATTAGCTAGTTGGTAGGGTAACGGCCTACCAAGGCTATGATGGGTAGCTGGTCTGAGAGGACGATCAGCCACACTGGAACTGAGACACGGTCCAGACTCCTACGGGAGGCAGCAGTGGGGAATATTGCGCAATGGGCGAAAGCCTGACGCAGCAACGCCGCGTGGGGGATGAAGGTTTTCGGATTGTAAACCCCTTTCGATCGGAACGAATCTCCTCTTGGTAAATAATCAGGAGGATCGACGGTACCGAGAGAAGAAGCCACGGCTAACTCTGTGCCAGCAGCCGCGGTAAGACAGAGGTGGCGAGCGTTGTTCGGATTTATTGGGCGTAAAGCGAACGCAGGTGGTTTGGTAAGTCAGGGGTGAAAGTCCACAGCTTAACTGTGGCACTGCCTTTGATACTACCTTTCTTGAGTGCATGAGGGGGAAGCGGAATTCCGAGTGTAGAGGTGAAATTCGTAGATATTCGGAGGAACACCGGTGGCGAAGGCGGCTTCCTGGCATGTAACTGACACTCATGTTCGAAAGCGTGGGGAGCAAACAGGATTAGATACCCTGGTAGTCCACGCCCTAAACGATGGGCACTAGGTGTGGGAGGTATCGACCCCTTCCGTGCCGCAGCTAACGCATTAAGTGCCCCG
>Ga0335081_10015567_pt1 | contig 12302 bp, 10 predicted proteins | sample Lox_Sample_35_FD_206713 | JGI IMG/M metagenome (GOLD analysis project Ga0335081, IMG submission 206713) | Soil microbial communities from Loxahatchee National Wildlife Refuge, Florida, United States - Lox_Sample_3.5 | ecosystem: Environmental > Terrestrial > Soil > Wetlands | place: USA... | reverse complement strand
GGCCAGGTCGGCGGACTTCGCGTTCAGCTCGACCTTCCCGGTGGGCTGGTCGTGCCGTAGCCGCCCGCCCGCCGACGTGCCGAGGAACGTCGAGGTCAGCTCGTGCTCGGCGAACCCGTACAGCTTCCGGCCGCCGGCGGCGGCCTCGCGCAGCGTCTCGCCGAGCTGCCCGGCGAAACCCTCCAGCACGCCGATGCCGGTGATCTCCGGCGGGTCGTCCCAGCCCGGGCGGCCGGATTCGGCGCCGGCCGCGGCCGGTTCCGGCAGCGGCCCGGCGTCCTCGGCCAGCGAGCCCTCCGCGGCCTCCTTCTCGGCCGCGCGGACGATGCCCTCCACCTCCTCGTCCCGGACCCCTGACCGGGACACCACGCCGGCCGCGGCGCCGGCCGTGCGCCGGTCGATGGCGATCACGGTCAGGCGGCGGGACCGGGCCACGCCGTTCGTGGTCAGCGTGTTGCCCGCCCAGCGGAGGTTGGCGGTTGACTTCTCGTCCGCGATGACGACGCAGTCCCCGGTGGCCGACAGGGACAGCGCGCGCTCGACGAGATCCTGCGATCGCTCGATCATGAGACAGCTGCCTCCTCGGCCGTGTTGAGGATCCGGATGCCGCGCATGAGGACCGCCGGGGCGCCGTGGCTGACCGGGGCGACCTGGCCGGGCTGGCCCTTGCCGCAGTTGAACGCGCCGCCCAGCACGTAGGTCTGCGGGCCGCCGACGGCGTCCATGGCGTTCCAGAAGTCGGTGGTGGTCGCCTGGTAGGCGACGTCGCGGAGCTGCCCGGCCAGCCGGCCGCCGCTGATCTTGTAGAACCGCTGCCCGGTGAACTGGAAGTTGTACCGCTGCATGTCGATCGACCAGCTCTTGTCCCCGGCGATGAAGATCCCGTCCTCGACTCCGGCGATCAGCTCGCTGGTCGACGGGCCGCCCGCGGCGGGCTGCAGGGAGACGTTGGCCATCCGCTGCAGCGGCATGTGGCCCGGCGAGTCGGCGAACGCGCAGCCGTTGGACCGGCTGTGGCCGGACAGTGCGGCCATCCGGCGGTCGAGCTGGTAGCCGGACAGCACGCCGTCGGTGATCAGGTCCCACGACTGCGCGGCCACGCCCTCGTCATCGAAGCCGATCGTGGCCAGGCCGTGCCCGGCGGTCCGGTCCCCGGTGACGTGCATGTGCGGTGACCCGTACTGGAGGATGCCCAGCTTGTCCGGGGTGGCGAACGAGGTCCCGGCGTAGGCGGCCTCGTAGCCGAGCGCGCGGTCCAGTTCCGTGGCGTGGCCGATCGATTCGTGAATGGTCAGCCACAGATTGGACGGGTCGATGACCAGATCGTAGCGGCCCGGCCGGACCGACGGGGCGGCCAGTTTCTCCGCCAGCAGCGCCGGGATCTGCTCCAGCTCGGCCTGGAAGTCCCAGCCGGTCCCGTTCAGGTACTCCCAGCCGCGCCCGGCTGGGGGCGCCAGCGTGCGCATGGTCTCGAACCGGCCGTCCTTCTCCACGGCCACCGCGGTCAGCGCGGGATGCAGCCGCACCCGCTGCTGGATGGCGGTGGTGGCGCCGTCGGCGTAGAACTTGCACTCCTTGACCTGGAGCAGGCGGGCGTCCACGTGATCGACGCCGTCCCGGGCCAGCAGCCGCGTGCTCCAGTCGGCCAGCAGCGCCGCCTTGTCGGCCGCGCTCACCCCGAACGGGTCCACATCGTAGGCGGACACCCAGGTCACATCGCCGTGCGCGGGCTCGGGGGCCAGCTCGATCCGCTCGGTGTTCATGGCCGCGGCGACCCTGGCCACCTCGACGGCCTCCCGCGCCGCGAGCGCTGCGGCGTCGGGGGTCAGGTCCACCGCCGAGGCGAACCCCCACGTGCCGTCCACGACGACGCGGACGGCCAGGCCGACGTCATCGGCGTCGAACAGGGTCTCCAGGTTGCCGTCCGACAGGCCGACCTGCTGGCTGCGGACCTGTTCGGCGCGGAAATCCGCGTGCCCGGCGCCGAGGTCGGCGGCCTGCTGCATCGCCGCGTCGGCCAGCGCCCGCAGCGGGAGCGCGGTGAACTGTGGATCTACCTCGTGCTGGCCACCATGAGTCACGCCAGCAACCTACCGCACCGCCCCGCGGCGGTCCCACGTGACAGTTCCCGTGCACCTGGGGCGGACGAACCGGGGGCATGACCGCTACGCTCACCACCATTGCATGGCCGACGCGGAGGTGAAACGGCAGATGGGACGCAGCGTCCTGGTTACGGGGGGAAACCGGGGGATAGGGCTGGCGATCGCGCAGCGGCTCGCCGAGGACGGGGACACCGTCACGGCTACCTCGCGGTCCGGGAACCCGGTCGAGGGGCTGGCGGTGGTGCCGTGCGACGTGCAGGACGCCGCGTCGGTGGATGCCGCCTTCAAGAAGGTCGAGGCGGAGCAGGGGCCGGTCGAGGTGCTGGTGGCCAACGCCGGCATCAACCACGACCAGTTGCTGGCGCTGATGAGCGAGGAGGATTTCGCCAGCGTGCTGGACACCAACCTGACCGGCGCCTTCCGGGTGGCCAAGCGCGCGGTCCGCGGCATGGTCCGGGCACGGCGCGGCCGCCTCATCTTCATCTCCTCGGTGGTCGGCCTGTACGGCTCGCCCGGCCAGGCCAACTACGCAGCGTCCAAGGCCGGCCTGGTCGGCTTCGCCCGGTCGCTGGCCCGCGAGCTCGGCTCGCGCGGCATCACCGCCAATGTGGTCGCGCCGGGGTTCGTGGAGAGCGGTATGACCGCGACGCTGCCGGAAGAACGGAAGACGGCCATCCTGGCCGCGGTCCCGCTGGGCCGGTACGCCGCCGCGCACGAGGTGGCCGGGGTGGTCTCGTTCCTGGCCGGGGACGACGCCGCCTACATCACCGGCGCGGTCATCCCGGTCGACGGCGGCCTGGGCATGGGACACTGACCGGCATGGGCATCCTGGCGGGCAAGCGCATCCTGATCACCGGCGTGCTGACCGACTCCTCGATCGCGTTCCACGTGGCCAAGGTCGCGCAGCAGGAGGGTGCGGCCGTCGTCCTGACCGGGTTCGGGCGGCTCAGCCTGGTTGAGCGGATCGCCAGGCGGCTGCCGGACCCGCCGCCCGTGCTGGAGCTGGACGTGACCGACCCGGGGCAGCTCGCCTCCCTCGCCGGCCGGGCCGCGGCGCACGTCGAAGAGCTGGACGGGGTGGTCCACGCCATCGGGTTCGCGCCCCAGGACGCGATAGGCGGCAACTTCCTGAACACCACCTGGGAGGACGTGGCCACCGCCGTGCAGGTGTCCACATTCTCGCTGAAGTCCCTGGCCATGGCGGCGCTGCCGCTGATGACCGGCGGCGGCTCGATCGTGGGCCTGGACTTCGACGCCAGCGTGGCCTGGCCGGGCTACGACTGGATGGGCGTGGCCAAGGCCGGCCTGGAGTCGTGCGCGCGCTACCTGGCTCGTGACCTCGGCGGCAAGGGCATCCGGGTCAACCTGGTGTCCGCGGGGCCGCTGCGCACGATGGCGGCCAGGAGCATCCCCGGTTTCGACCGGTTCGAGGGGCTGTGGGGCGAGCGCGCGCCGCTGGGCTGGAACATCGCCGACCCCGAGCCCGCGGCCCGTGGCTGCGTCGCGCTGCTGTCCGACTGGTTCCCCGCCACCACCGGCGAGATCGTCCACGTCGACGGCGGCACCCACGCCATCGGCGGCTAGAGCGAGAGGCACCAGACCAGCTGAACGCGCTCCCGCTCGGCTTCCTGCCCCGCTGCGCTGCTGCGCACGGCCGGGGACGTGCCCCGCGGTCTGCTCGGTCAAGGGGATCAGCATCCTGCGGCGGGTCGCGCGACGGCGGGGGAGAGCCGTGACACAATCCGGGCAATGATCCGGTATGGCCGAACACGCGTGATATGTCAGCGGCGCGGGCGGCCCTTTGTCAGCGGAGGTGAACGGTGAGCATCGGCGCGGTGCTAGCCGACGCCCGCTGGCGGTCCCATCTCACCGTGAGCGAGGTCAGCCGCCGGACCCGCATCCGGGAAGGGATCATCTGGGGAATCGAGAAGGATGACTTCACCGCGTGCGGCGGTGACGCCTACGCTCGCGGCCATATCCGTGCCATTGCCCGTGTCGTAGGAACGGATCCTGATCCGCTTATTCAGGAATACGACGTGACCGTGCGGACCATCGAAGACATCGAGCAACTCGTTGTCCTGCGCCCGAGCTCGACGGCAAGGACGCTCAGGCGGCAGCGGCTGACCCGGACCGCACTGGGCCTGGCTGTCCTGGCCATCGTGGGCTGGGCTGGCTATCACTTTGCCACGGCCGGGGGCCACCTGCCGGGCGGCAAGGCGGTGGCCGCGGCCGACCGCTCCGGCTCCCCTCACGCCGCCTCCCACCCCGCCGGGGCGGCTCCGACCGGGCGCCGCACGCCGCGCCCGTCGCCGACATCCACATCCACCCCGTCGCCGGCGACCGCGCACAGCACCGCCGCCCCCGCCCCCGCCCCCGCCCCTCCTCCGGTCCCGGTGCAGGTACTGACGCCGGTCAAAGCGGCGGCGTTCGGCGCCGGCGGCACCGCAGCGGGCGACAATCCGCAGCGTGCGGCGGCGGTGATCGACGGTAGTCACCTGACCGCCTGGCGCAGCGACTGGTACACCACGGCGGCTTTCGGGAACCTGAAGCGGGGCACCGGCCTGCTGCTGGACATGGGCCGGCGGGTGACCATCACGTCCGCGCAGATCATGCTCGGCGGTATCCCCGGTGCCGACGTCCAGCTGCGGACCGGAAATGTCCCCGCACTGGCCGACCTGCACGAGGTAGCGAGCGCGGCGGATGCGGGCGATACCGTCCGCATCTGGCTTACCGCGCCGGTGCGCGCCAAGTATGTCCTCATCTGGTTCACCAGGCTGCCACCCGATGCCACAGGGACCTTCCGGGGCAGTGTCTACGACATTCACCTGCACGGCCATTCTTAGGAAACGGCGGCTGGTTCCGGCTGCGGGCAGCGGCGGCGAAAACCGTCGGCTTCGCCTTCGATGATTCGAATCCATCACCTGCCACCATCATGGGAAACGGCCCGTTAGCTGCGCATATGCGCGCTGGCGGGCCGTTTCTTCGCTGTCCCGTCCCCGCTCTCATCGCCAAGGCCGCGGAGGCTGACGGTCTCGTTCTCGCTGACGGCGATGTCGTCGTGGTAGCGCAGAAGATCGTGTCCACGGCCGGGGGACGGCTGCGCGCCGGGACTGCGCCGGTGATTCCGGCATCATCCGCCTGGCCAGTATCAGCAGCCGGACGGCGACGAGGATCTCGGCCGCCAGGGCGAGCGTGACCGCGGCCCGCTGCACCGCGGCGTTCCACGGCTGCACCGCCCGGGAGGCGAAGACCGCCATGGCCGCCGCGCTGGCGACCGCGAGAACCAGAACCGGGCAGGCCAGAACGGCCCAATCCGCATCGGCGCGGAAGCGCCGGGCCAGCACCAGCGGCGCCGCGAGCATCGCCGCGTACGCGACGCCGCTGACCACGTCGTGGACCTGGTTGTGCCGCGACTCACCGGCGAAACCCGGGCCCGTCAGCAGCATGTGATCACGGCGGAACACGCCCGCGGCCACCGTCGCGGCTCCCGCCGCCACGACCAGCCACGGCCCCGCTGACCTGAGGGCGGCCACCCGGTAAAGGGCGGCACCCAGCCCGATCGAGCAGCAGCCGAGCACCACAAAGGCGGCCATCATGAGCTGCGGATCCCGGGCATCGGCGGCGGCCAGGCCGCTCAGCTGCACCCCGGTCGCCGGGTGACCGGTCTGGCGCAGCGAGCTGACCACCCAGGCCGCCGTGAAAAGCACCGGACCTGCGACGCCGCCATAGGCAGCCAGCCTGATGAGCTTCAACTCCCGGCGTCACTCCCTCCAGCCGCCCCGCCGCGGCCTGCCGCCCGCACACGCGTGCGCTGTTCATCTTCGCCGGCCCGGATGTCACCGGCTGGCCTGGCCGCCCGCTGCCCGGGCGCCTCGGCTGGGCCCGATCCATCAGGAATCGAGAAGCGCCACCGGGTGGCCGGGCCTAATCTTCGGTGGAAGGCAGAAATGACACAGAGCCCCTGAGCGTCAAGAAGGGAAGCCCGGGAATGCCCGCGAACAATGACAAGACCGAGTCCGACGGCTTTAGCGCCGAGGAACGTGCCGCGATGAAGAAGCGCGCCGCCGAGTTGCGCGCCGAGGGCAAGAAGGGCGTCAAGAAGGCCGACGGCCTCCAGGCGGTCCTGGACAGCATCGCGGAGATGGCACCGGAGGATCGCGCGCTGGCCGAGCGCGTGCATGTGACAGTGACCGCGACCGCCCCGGGGCTGTCGCCGAAGACCTGGTACGGGATGCCCGCCTACGCGAACGCGGACGGCAAGGTCGTCGTCTTCTTCCAGAACGCGGGCAAGTTCAGCTACCGCTACTCGACCCTCGGCTTTCAGGACGCAGCGAACCTCGACGACGGCGATGTATGGCCGGTGTCCTACGCGCTGAAAAAGTGGAGCCCCATGGTGGAGAAGAAGGTCGCCGAGCTGGTGACGGCCGCGATCTCCTGACCGGTGCCCCCAACCCGCCGCGGAGCGACCGCATCGTCCTCGGGCGCAGCGGCGCGGCAGCGGGCCGTCATGGGTCGCTGAGCTTAGCAGCGCTCACGCGGATCCCACCTTGCTGACCTGCCGGAAGCCGGTCCTGGTAAGGTGACGGGCGCTCCGCTGACAAGAACCCTCTCGAACCTGCGGGCTACACGGCTTCGAGGCGGGTAAGCCCGGCATCGAGTAAGAGGATAGACATGGATCAGCTGGCGACACTCGAATACGCCCTCGAAGAGCTTCGGGGTGCGGTGGCCACGCTCGACGACGCGCAGATGGACATCGTCACGAACTGCGAGCCGTGGACAGTTCGCCGGCTGGCGAGTCATGCGCTGAACAACCAGCTGGTGTGGGCCGGCTTGGTCACGGGCCAGGAGCTCGTGTCGGCAGCGGACACGATGGCGGCAGTTCCCATCGGGGGCAACCTCATACCCGTCGCCGACCGGATCGCCGAGCGGGTGCTGGCGATGTGGGGCACGGACGGCGTGCTGGAAGCGACGCACGCGACACCATTCGGGGAGATGCCCGGTTTTCTGGTCGTCAACTTCCCCACCATCGACGCGATCATGCACGCCTGGGACCTCTCGGCAAGTGTGGGTCACCCGATCGAGTTCAGGCCGGAAGCGATTCCGGCAATCTCCGCCGTGGTGGAGGCGACGTGTACCGACGAGGCGAGGGCGGCGGGTCTCATTCGTCCGCCCACCAAGCCCCCAGCCGATTCATCGGCCACGGAGCGCTTGGTGGCGGCGGCCGGACGGAGTACCCGCCGCTGATCGGCCGTTGAGCCGAATCGTTCCCCCGGGGAGGAGAAGCCCCAACGGCCGGCGATTGGTGCTGCGGGCCCGCGCGCGCAGTACCCGGGCAGAAGGGGCTCCCCATCCGTTCGAACCTTCCGGGGCCCTTGCGTCCCTGGGGGCGCCGCCCGCCGTGAAGTACAGTTCGGCCATGGGGCGGGAGCGGCCGACGGGCACCGTGACCTTCCTGTTCACCGAGATTGAGGACTCGGCGCGACGGTCTGAAGACGCCGCCACGGACATGGCGGCTGCACTGCGGGTGCACGATGCCCTGGTGCTCGGCGCCATCGAGAGCCAGAACGGTTACATCTTCGCCGCGGACGGTGACTGTTTCTCCGCTGTGTTCTCCACGCCCACCGACGCGGTGACGGCCGCGACTGCTGCGCAGCAGTTGCTCGCCGAGGCCGCCATCCCATTCGGGGTCCGGATGGGTCTGCACACTGGTGAGGCCATAGAGCGCGAAGGTAACTATTCCGGTACCGACGTGAACCGCGTAGCACGGCTGACGTCACTCGCGCACGGTGGCCAGGTGATCGTATCCGACACGACCGAGGTGCTGCTCCGGCAGCGGGTGGCGCTGCGGCCTCTGGGTGAACATCGACTGCGCGGTCTGCGTGGGCGGATGATGGTGTACCAGGCCATCGCGGACGGACTCCGGTCGGAGTTCCCCGTGCTTCGAAGCGCGGATCACTTCGCTGGGAACCTGCCGCAACAACTGAGCTCCTTCGTCGGCCGTGAAGATCTGGTCACCGAGATCGCCCAGCTCCTGCAGTCCGGCCGGCTGGTCACGCTCAGTGGTGTCGGGGGTGTCGGCAAGACCAGGCTCGCGCTCGAGGCGGGCGCCGAGCTGGCTGGCGAGTTTCCCGACGGCGTGTGGATGATCGAGCTGGCCCCGATCGGCGAGCCGTCCGCTGTGACAGCGGCCATTGCGACGGCGCTGGGTATCACCCCGCAGGGCAACGCCGCGCTGATCGACACCGTCGCCGAGGCGCTGGCGGGACAGCGGCTCCTGCTCGTGGTGGACAACTGCGAGCACGTGCTGGACGCGGCAGCCTCGGCCGTCCGGACGATCCTCGGACGGTCCGGGAACCTCAAGATCCTCGCCACGTCGCGCGAGTCTCTCCGGGTGGCTGGGGAGACGGTCCTGTCCGTGTCGCCGCTGGCGCTCCAGGGCGGCCCGGCATCCGGCGCGGTGACTCTGTTCGCCGACCGGGCCCGCGCCGTCCGCCCCGACTTCGGGCTGCGGGATCCGGAGACGGCCGCTGCGGTGATCGAGATCTGCGACGTCCTGGACGGGCTCCCGCTGGGGATCGAGCTCGCCGCGGCGCGGATGGCAGCGATGAGCGCGCGTGAGGTCAGGGATCGACTCGCCGATCGGTTCCGGCTGCTGAAGGGCCCAGAACCAGGGCCGGACCGCCAGCAGACGCTCCGGCACGCCGTGGGCTGGTCCTACGATCTGCTGACCGACGACGAGCGGGATCTGCTGCGTATCACGTCGGTGTTCGCCGGCGGATTCGACCTGGCAAGCATCTACGCAGTGGCTGAGGGCCTCGATGAGGTGGAGGTCCTGGGGCACCTCGACTCACTGGTCCGGAAGTCGCTGGTCGTCGCCGACCACACCACCCCCCGTACGCGTTATCGCCTGTTCGAGACAATCCGGCAATTCGCCGAGGATCGTCTCTCAGAAGCGGGTGGGCTCGAACGGATGCGTGACCGTCACGCGGCTCACTTCGCGCACGACGCAGCGGCTCGATGGGAGCGCTGGAACGGGCCAGGGTGGCGCGACGCTGTCGACTGGGTGGACGTCGAGCTTGGCAACCTTCGTTCCGGCTTTCGCTGGAGTGCGGGACGAGGCGATATCGAGATCGCGACCGACATCGCGGCCCACGCCGCGTTGATGGGCTTCTCGGTGCAGCTCTTCGAGACTCTGGAGTGGGCCGAGGAGCTGCTGGAAGCCGCGACCGCGGCCGATGTCCGCCGTCTGCCCCGCCTCTACACGGCGGCCGGTTACGCCTGCTTCGCCGGCCGCGCCGAGGCCGCACGTACCCACGCGCACCGGGCAACCGAGCTGGAGGCGGACTCCCGCTATGACGCGTGCGAGCCCGGATATGCGACATTCATCGAGGCCCTCTGCGAGGTCTACTGCGGCAACCTCGGCCGTTACGTCGAGCTCACCGGCACGGTTGTGCAGCGCTATGGCAGGGAGCGTGGCTACGGACTCGCGTCCTACGTCGATGGCCTGCAGTCGAGCGGACGCGTGAACGAGGCTGTCGCCCTCGCGGAGGAGTCGGTCGCGGCCGCCCGGGAACTCGGCAATCCCTACTGGATCTCCTACGCTCTCTGGATCGCCGGACTGGCCTTCTCCAAGGCCGACGCGCAGCGTTCACTCGCGGCCTGGGACGAGGGCGTCGCGTTCGTGCGAGAGCACCGCGTCCAATTCTTCGAGGGCTTCCTCGCTCGGGACGCGGCGCGGCTGCATACGTCCGCCGGAGAGCCCGAGGCCGCGCTGGTGCTCTTTTCCGAAGCCATCACCGCGTTCCACCGAGCGGGCAACGTCCCGCAGCTGGTCATCACCCTGGCCAGTCTGCCGGCGCTCTTCGAACACCTCGACCGTCCGGAGCCGGCGGCGACGCTGCTCGCTGCCGTATCCCGCCAGCCCTCAAGCGCTCACCACGTCCCGGAACTCAGCGACCTGGGCAGCCGGCTGACCCGCCGGCTCGGCGCGAAGCGGGCGGAAGAACTCTCGCTCGCCGGAGCGTTGCTCGATCTGAACGATACCGCCCTGTACGCGCAGCGGCAGATCGATCTCGCCCGTCGGAGCCCGATGCCCCGCCAGCAGCGACCCGGGGGCCTGAGCCGCCGGGAGATCGAGGTGCTGCGCCTCGTCGCCGACGGCCGGACCGCACGGGAGATCGCGGCGCAGCTTTTCATCTCGTCGCGAACGGCCGAACACCACATTCAGCACGTGTACACGAAGATCGGTGTCTCCGGTCGCGCCGCCGCGACCCGCTGGGCCGTGAAACACAACGTGGTCGACGCCGCCGGCCGCTGAGGGCCTCCCCGCGCCGCCGGGGAATGGGCAGTTCTACCGATGCAGGGCGGACGGCGGATCCGGAGGATGGATCTTGGCTAGCCGGACGGCTGGTGTCCAAGCGAGAACAACTCGCCGGAAAGGGAGAACTGTGATGATCCTGGCCACGACGACCGTCGAGAATGTGGACCGATTCCTGGAAGTGTTCGCCGGCAAGGGCGCCGGCAAACGAGCGCTCCACGGGTCGAAGGGCTCGACGGTGTTCCGCGATCCCGGCGAGGAGAACCGCCTCTGGGTGCTCTTCGACTGGGACGAGCAGGGGTGGGCGAGCTTCGTGACCGACCCCGAGGTCCCGCCGATCCTGAAGGACGCCGGGCATCTGAGCAGGCCCCAGGCCGCCCCGCGTGTCGGCGCCTTCGGCGCGTAGGGGCGGACCATGACCAGCGCCATCAACCGGCCTGCACGGGTCGGCGTCATCACTGATCAGACCGGTGCCCTCTCCTTCATGGGTGTCGCCAATGCCAACGTCGCCAGGATGCTGATCGATGACATGAACGCACGCGGCGGTCTTCTCGGTCGCCCCGTCGAGTTGTTCATCGAGGACAGCGCCACCGAGGATGGCGCTGCCGAATCTGCCGCGGCCCGGCTCGTCGAAGAGGTGGACGTCGACGTCGTCCTCGGCGGCATCTACAGCTCCACCCGGCAGGCCATCAAGGGACCGGCCGTCGATCAGGGCAAGAAGCTCTACATCTACCCGGAGCAGTACGAGGGCCAGGAATGCCACCCCCTGATCTTCTGCACCGGTCCGGTGCCGGCCCAGCAGGTTGATCCCTTCTTCCCCTGGCTCATGCAGCAGACGGGGGCGAGGAAGTTCTACATGCCGTCGGCCGACTACATCTGGCCGCACACGATGAACAAGCAGGTTCGCGAGGTCGTCACGGCCGAAGGCGGTTCGGTCGTCGGCGAGGAGTACTTCCCGCTCGATCACACCGACTATGAGCGAACCGTCGAGGACATCATGTCGACGGGGGCCGAGGTGGTGTTTAACACCATCGTTCCCCCGGGGCTCACCCCGTTTCTCGAACAGCTCCACCACGCCGGCTTCACGGCGAGGGGCGGGCACATCGTGTGCACGTATTTCGACGAGAACTTCCTGAACCTGGTGCCGGCCGAGTACGTCGAGGGCCTCTACGGCTGCCTGGACTACTACCGAGACGTCAAGGATCCGTTCAGTACCGAGCTCGTCAATCGGTACGACGCTCTCTTCCCCGGTAGTGCGACGTTCACCGCCGGAAGTGCGTGTTCGGGGACGTACCGGGGCCTGAAGCTCTGGGAGGCGGCGGTCAACGAGGCGGGCTCGCTGGACCAGGCGGACGTCATCGGGGCCCTCGATCACGCCAGGATCGCGCAAGGGCCCGGCGGCCCCGCCGAGATGGTGCCCGGCCAGCACCACGTGCGCATGAACATGTACATCGCGCGGTCCGAGGGCGGGACGTTCAGGGTGGTCAAGAACCTGGGTCGCATCGATCCGAAGGAGGGCGACGTCGGGCTGTGACCTACGCGGCGCAGGACAGGATGGCCGGCGGGATCATCCCGCCGGCCATCTTGTGTGTCCGGGTTACCTCAGGTCGGCCTCGGCCGGTTCCAGGGTCACCGGGTCACCGGGCGGGATGTTCATGACGGCCTGCGCCCCGGCCAGGTCCGCGCGCGTCACCCGGATGAAGGCGAGCGTCACGATCAGGGCGAGCACCATGATCCCGGCGGAGACCTCGAACCCGCGGGAGAACCCGGCCGACAGCGCATGATCGTAGATCGCCGCCGTGGCCGCCTTGGCCTGGGCCGCGCTGACGTGCACCGGGTGGCCCGCCTGGGCGGCCGCCGCCGCGGCCGCCTTCGCGGACGCC
>Ga0335081_10015566_pt1 | contig 12302 bp, 11 predicted proteins | sample Lox_Sample_35_FD_206713 | JGI IMG/M metagenome (GOLD analysis project Ga0335081, IMG submission 206713) | Soil microbial communities from Loxahatchee National Wildlife Refuge, Florida, United States - Lox_Sample_3.5 | ecosystem: Environmental > Terrestrial > Soil > Wetlands | place: USA... | reverse complement strand
TCAAGTACATGGAGATGGCGAGGAAATGCGGGATCTGCCAGCAGAAGAGGAGCGCGAAGAGGGCGAGCCCTCCTTGGTCGAGCCGGCCGGTGGCGGCCGTCCAGCCCATGAGCGGTGGGATGGCCCCCGGGACGGCCCCGACGAAGAGGGCCAGGGAGCTGTGCCGCTTGAGCGGGGTGTAGACCACCACGTAGCTGAAGAGGGCGAGCGAGGCCAGGGTGGCGGTGAGGCCGTTCGCGAACCAGGCCAGGGCCGGCAGGGCCAGCGCGGGGAGCCCCAGGCCCACCGCCGCCGCCACCCACGGGTCGAGGCGCCCCGCCGGCAGCGGGCGGTTCCGGGTGCGGCGCATGAGCCCGTCGACGTCCCGCTCGAGGAAGTTGTTGAGGGCGTTGGCGCCGCCCACCACGAGCGAGGTGCCGACGAGGAGGGCCAGGGCGACGACGGCGTCGTGTCGGCCCGGCGCGAGCCAGTACCCTCCGGCGGCGGTGCAGACGACGAGCAGGGAGAGTCGCGGCTTTCCTAGCGCCACGAGGTCGCGGGCGAGGGCGAGGGGCGGCCTCGGTCTTACGGCCTCGGCGGAGATCACCGTTGCGAGCGGGAGGTCGTGCAAGGGTCACCCGGCGGCCGGCGCGAGGCCGGGGACGCGGTCATGGGTCGCCTCGTCGGCCGCCCCCCCGGGGGCCCCGAGCGACAGGTGGAGGGCGATGAGGTCGGCGAGGAGCAGCGCGCCGGTGGCGAGGTGGACGGTGACGACCGAGATCGAGACCGAGGTGGCCACCGTGAGCAGGCCGAGCCCGATCTGGACCAGCACGAGCAGCGGGGCGGCGAGGGCCAGGGAGGCGCGGGTGTCGTGTCCGCGCTGGAGTGCCTCGCGGGCGGGTCGGAAGGTGGCCGCCAGGACCAGCGCGGCGAGGGCGAGGCCGAGGTAGCGGTGCAGCATGTTGAGCTGGCCCGGCCCGCCGCTCGGCCAGAACTGGCCGTCGCAGAGGGGGATGCGCGACGAGCAGGCCATGGCCGCCCCGGTGTGCCGCACGAAGCCGCCGACCACGATCTGCAGGTAGGTGCCGAGGGCCGCCAGGCCCACCGCGGCGCGCGGGCGGCGCTCGAGCCTGGGCAGCTCCCGAGGCCGCAGCCGCCCGGCCAGCCAGAGGACGGTCGAGAAGAACGCCATCGAGGTGGCGAGGTGGGCCGCCGAGACGAGGAGGGGCAGCTTGTAGAGGACCGTCAGCCCGCCCAGGGCGGCCTGGAGGAGGAGGAGCCCCAGCGCGAGGGCCATGAGCGCCCGCGCCTCGCGCCGGCGGAGGAAGACCCGCACGGCGAGGACCAGGGTCAGGACCACCACCGTGAGAGCCGCCAGGCGGTGGCCGTGCTCGAAGAGGATGCCCCCCACCATGGGCGGGAAGAACTGGCCGTAGCAGAGGGGCCAGTCGGGGCAGGCGAGGGACGAGCCCGTGGCGTGCACCAGACCCCCGACGACGATGAGGACGAAGGTCGCGGCGGCGGTCCCGAGGGCGAACCGGTATTCGCTCATGGTAACGGCCCACTAAATAGGAGGGCGGCGCCCGGCCGGCAACGCGTCGAGGCCCTTGGGGAGCCCGGGGGCCCCACGAGGGGCCTGACCGCCGTGTCCGGGTGCGGTAGCGGGGGGCTCAGCCGGCGCTCCGGCCCTGGCCCCGGCCCGCATCGCGGTCGACGAGCGGCGCTGCCGCTTCGTGCCCCAGGTGCCGGTGGTGCCGCGGGGCTCGACCCTCGAGATCGTGAACAGCGACAGGGTGCTGCACCAGGTCCACGGCCGGCTCGGACTGCGGACGCGCTTCGAGGTTCCCATGCCCGAGGTGGGCGCCCGCGTCCCGGTCCCCCTCGACCGCGCGGGCACGGTGGAGCGCGCTGCGACGTGCACGGCTTTATGAGCGCCTACGGGGCGGTGGTGGAGGGGCGGGCCGCGGTCGCCGGCACCTTCGCGCTCGCGGGCCTCCCGCCCGGCACCTACCGGGCCACGGCCTGGCACGAGCGGCTGGGCACGAAGAGCGCCGAGGTGACCGTGCCGGCCGAGGGCGCGGCCGAGGTCGTGTTCACCTTCGGGGGCTAGGTGCAGGGGGCGGGCGAGCTCTCCTTCAGCCCCCGTCGTCGGCGGAATCGTCCTCCGCCTCGTCCTCGAGCTCCTCGTCGAGGTCGGCCTCCTCGACCGGCTCGACCACCTCCTCGAAGGCGGGTTCCTTGGCCGGCCGCCGGCGCTCGGCCGGCGGGGGCGGCCGCGACTGCGGCGCCTCGCGCGGGTTGGCGCCGCACTTCGGGCAGACCGGGTCCGGCTTCTTGAGGTCGTAGAACTTGGTACCGCACTTCCAGCAGGTGAGCTTTTGGCCGAGGTCCTTGGAGGGCATGTGCTCCTCGAGAGAGGATCGGACGGGCGCTTTACCCTAGGAGGCTTTGTAGCGTCAAAGGAAAATCGGTGGGGGCTGTGTTATAGCCGGGCCGATGGAGGAACGGACCAGGCTCGAGCGGCGCCTCTTGCGGGCCACCTCTCGGGCGGTGCACGACTTCGACCTCATCGAGGACGGGGACAAGGTCCTCGTGGCCGTCTCGGGTGGGAAGGACAGCTACACCCTCCTCCACCTGCTCCAGCGGCTCAGGGAGCGGGCCCCCATCGCCTTCGACCTCGTGGCGGTGAACCTCGACCAGGGTCAGCCAGGCTTCCCCGCGCAGGTGCTCGAGGAGCACCTGCGCCGGGTGGGAGTGCCCTTCCGGATGCTCAAGAAGGACACTTACTCCATCGTCCGGCGGCTCGTGCCGGAGGGGAAGACCGCCTGCCCGGTCTGCTCGCGTCTCAGGCGGGGGATCCTCTACAACGCGGCGGTGGAGATGGGCTGCACCAAGATCGCGCTCGGCCACCACCGAGAGGACCTCGTCGAGACCCTGCTCATGAGCGCGCTCTACGCGGGCGCCCTGAAGAGCATGCCCCCCAAGCTTCGCTCCGACGACGGGCGCAACGTGGTCATCCGGCCCATGTGTTACGCCGCCGAGGACGATATCGCCGCCTTCGCTCGGGCGATGAGCTTCCCGGTGATACCCTGCGACCTGTGCGGATCCCAGCCGAACCTCAGGCGGCGGCGGGTGAAAGAGCTCCTGCGGGAACTCTCGCGCGAGCACCGGGCGGTGAAGGGCAACCTCTTGAACGCGCTCGGCCACGTCGTCCCGAGCCACCTGCTCGACCGGGACCTCCTCGCCCGCCTCGGAGGCGGAGCGGGTCAGGACCCCTGGCTCGACGAGGAGGAAGGCGGTGAGTGTGGGACGGGGGACGAGGTCGTGCTCACGGCGCGGATCGGCGGATCTCGGCCGTCTTCTTGAGCGGACCTTTGACGCAGGGGTAGGATTGCCGCGGTGAAGGCCTCGTGTGGACAATGCGGGCGGGCTTACGCGGTCTCGGACGCCTACCTGACCCGCCCGTTCAAGCTGCGCTGCAAGCACTGCGGCAGCGTGACCCTGGTGAAGCCCCCGTCGGTCGAGGAGGGGGCGAGCGGGGTCCGCCCGCCCGACCTGCCGCGGCCGCCTCCCCTGGTGGCGCCCGATCCGGTCACCACCGCCACCGCCCTCAGCGCGGGCTCCCTGCCCGCGGTTCCGCCGGAGCGCGATCCCTTCGCGCCGGCGGAGCGCGACCCGTTCTTGCCGACCGCCGACGCCCTCACCCCCACGCCGGAGCCCTCGTTGCGGCCGGCCTTCGACCCCTTCGGCGAGTCGGAGGGCGCCGCGGGGCCGGGCGCCGCCGCGCAGCAAGGCGAGGGCCCGCCGCTCAACGAGTTCGAGGCCGCCTTCGCGGACCTGGGCCGCGAGATGGTCGCCGGTTCCGGCGACGGGGCGGCCCCGCCGGCGGGCCCGGCCGAGGTGCCGGCACCGGTCGTCCCTCAGTTCCACGCCGAGCCCCCCGAGCCGAGCTCGACCCAGGAGAGCCGGAAAAAGCCGTCGCCGCGCCCCGCGCCCGCGCCGCCGGCGAAGAAGTCCAAGGCCCCGCTCGCCGTGGGGCTCCTCGTCGCGGTGGCCGTCCTCGGCGGGGCGGGGTGGTTCTTCCTCGGCGGCCCGAAGGCGCCCAAGCCGGAGGCGAGCGTCCCCGTCCGTCCGGTCCCTGCCGCTGCGGCCGCTTCGCCGGCGGAGCCCGCCCCGGCGGCCGCTCCGGCCCCGAACCCTCCGCTGCCCCCGTCCCCCGCCCCGGCCGCCGAGGCCGAGGCGGAGCCGCCGCCGCCCGCACCCGCGCCGCCGGCCGTCGCTCGCGAGGAGGCGCCCGCCAAGCCCGAGAAGGCGCCGCCGGCGCCGAAGCCGGCGGCGAAGCCGCCGCCTCCCAAGAAGGAGGCCCGCGCGGCGCCGCCTCCCAAGGCGAAGGCTCCCGCCCCGGCGCCAGCTCCGGTGGCTGCGCCCGCGCCGGCCGCCGCGCCGTCGAGCGAGCCTCGGGTCGCCCTCTCGCCGGCGCAGCCCCCGTCGCAGGTGGGCGAGAAGGAGTCCCCCGAGGCGCCGGCCGCGTCCACCCCGGCCGCCTCGAGCAACGAGTCCCCGTCGCTCGAGGAGCAGAAGGTGACGGCCACCTTCGCCCGCTACGCCCCGAACTTCGACGCCTGCGTCACCGCCGCCCGCTCGCAGGACCCGGGGCTCGTGCTCAACCGGACGGTCACCCTCACCATCACCGTGAACCCGAGCGGCAAGGTGGCCTATCCGACCCTCGACGACGCCGAGCTCTCCGGGACCGAGCTCGGCAACTGCATCAAGCGCGAGAGCGCCAAGATGCAGTTCCCGCCGTTCGGCGGCGAGTCGGTGCGGATCCACCAGGGCATTACGCTCAAGTGAGATACCGGGCGAGCGGGGCGCGGGCGCGGCGGCCTTGGCGAACGGGTCGCGAGCGCCCTCCTCGCCCGCGATGAAGCCCAAGGCGGGCCCCTCGCCGGCGCCCGGCCCGCGCCGGCGGCGCCCCGGCGGCGGCGGGCCTCGCCGTCACCGGCGGTCGAGCGCGAGGCCTCCATTTTCCGGCTGGACGAGCGGCCGGCTCTAAGCTTACCTGCGGGCCTTCTCGCAAGAAGGGGGTGGGCGGCATGGCGCGGTCCGGGTACCAGTGGAAGTTCTATCGCGTCGGAGGCCTCGATCAGGTGTCCCTCGACACCGCCGAGGACCTGAAGCACCTCGGCGAGCTCGACCAGAAGCTGTGGGTGGCGCTCTCCTGCCCGGTGAAGAACCTCGAGATCGACACCCGCACGCTGGAGCTGCTCGACACCGACAAGGACGGTCGCGTGCGGGCGACCGAGGTGATCGCGGCGGTGGACTGGGCCGACCGGCGCCTCAAGGACCTCGCCGAGCTCATCCCGGGGAACCCGGAGCTCAAGCTGTCCGCCATCTCCGAGGCGACGCCGGAGGGGAAGGCGCTCGCCGGGGCGGCGCGGCAGGTGCTCGGCAACCTGGGCAAGCCGGACGCCGAGGTGGTCACCCCGGAGGACGTGCGGGACACCTCCCACGTCTTCGACGGGACGACCTTCAACGGCGACGGGGTGGTCCCAGCCGAGGCGGCCGGGAGCGACGCCGAGACGCGGCAGGTCATCCTGGATGCCATGGCCTGCGCGGGGTCGGAGATGGACCGCAGTAAGCGGCCCGGCATCGACCAGAAGCGCCTCGACGCCTTCTTCGCGGATCTCTCGAGCTTCGCCGAGTTCTTCAAGAAGGGGCAGACACCCGAGGTGCAGGCGCTCGGCGCGGCCACCCCGGCCGCCTACCAGGCGGTGGAGGCGGTCCGCGCCAAGGTGGACGACTTCTTCACCCGCGGGCGGCTCGCCGCCTACGACGCCCGCGGCACGTTCCTCCTGAACCGCAGCGACGCCGAGTTCGCCGCCCTGGCGGCGAAGGACCTCGCCCAGGCCGGAGCCGAGCTCGCCGCCTTCCCGCTCGCCCGCGTCGAGGCCGGGGGTCCGCTGCCGCTCGGCAGGGGGGTGAACCCGGCCTTCGCCGCCCCGCTGGCGGCGCTCGCCCGGGAGGCCCTGGCGCCGGCCTTCGGGGCGGCGCCGGCGAGCCTCACCTCCGAGATGTGGGAGGCGCTGAAGGCGAAGCTCGCCCCCTACGCGGCCTGGCAGGGGGAGAAGAAGGGCGGGAGCGTCGAGAAGCTCGGCATGGCGCGGGTGGAGGCGCTGCTCGCCGGCCCCGGCAAGCAGAGGGTGGAGGCGCTCATCGCCAAGGACAAGGCGCTCGAGCCGGAGGCGCTCGCCATCGCCGACGTGGTGCGGATGGTCCACTACCACCGGGACCTCCACACGCTCCTGCGCAACTTCGTCTCCTTCGCCGACTTCTACGCCCCCAAGAAGCAGGCCATCTTCCAGGCCGGGACCCTCTACCTCGACGCCCGCAGCTGCGACCTGTGCGTCCGGGTCGACGATCCGGCCGCCCACGCCGTGCTCGGGACCCTCTCCCGCATGTACATCGCCTACTGCGACTGCCGGCGGCCGAGCGGGGAGGCGATGAAGGTGGCGGCCTGCTTCACCCAGGGCGACTCGGACTTCCTGATGGTCGGACGGAACGGCATCTTCTACGACCGCCGGGGCCGCGACTGGGACGCCACCATCGTGCGCATCGTCGACAACCCCATCAGCATCCGGCAGGCCTTCCTCGCGCCCTACAAGAAGTTCCTGCGCGCCATCGAGGAGCAGGTCGCGAAGTACGCCGCCGCCCGGGAGAAGGAGTCGGAGGCGCGGCTGGCGGCCGTGGCGGCCGGCACCGTCGACAGCGCCACCGCGGCCAAGCCGGTAGCCCGTACCGAGCCGGTCGACATCGGCAAGATGGTCGGCATCATCGCCGCCCTGGGCGTCGGCGCCGGCGCCATCGGCACCCTGTTCGGCGGCCTCGTCTCGGGCTTCCTCGGCCTGCAGCCGTGGTGGGCCAAGATCGTGGCGGTGTTCGGGGCGGTGATGGCCATCTCCGGCCCCTCCATGCTCATCGCCTGGCTGAAGCTCCGCCAGCGCACGCTCGGCCCGGTCCTCGACGCCAACGGATGGGCGGTGAACGGCCGGGTCAAGGTGAACATCCCGCTCGGGACGACGCTCACCCACCGGGCCATCCTGCCGTCCGGCGCCACGCGCCTGCTCAACGACCCCTACGAGGACAAGGAGGGGAGGCTGCGCCGGCGGCTCGTCTACCTCTTCGTGGTGGTGGTGGTGGTGGCCCTGGTCCTCGCTCGTCACTACCGCGTCTGGCCGTTCCGGGCGCTGTAGGGCGCGGCCCAGCGGGGGAGCCGAGCGCGGCCTCGGAGCGGAGGACCCTCGCCCGCGTGCAAAGGGGGCGCGGCCCTCCTAGTAAGGCATGGCATGGAAGGGCGGCGGTTCGTCATCCTGGTCGCGGACAGCGCCGGCTGCGGCGCCCTGCCGGACGCGGGGGCCTACGGGGACGAGGGCTCCGACACCCTCGGCAACACCAGCCGTGCGGTGGGGGGCCTCCACCTCCCCTGCCTCGGCCGCCTCGGCCTCGGGCACCTCACCGCCATCGCCGGGGTGCCGCCCGACCCGGATCCGAGCGGGTTCTACGGCAAGATGCAGGAGCGCTCGCAGGGCAAGGACACCATCACCGGCCACTGGGAGATGATGGGGATCGTCCTCGACCCGGGCCTGCGCCTGTTCCCGCAGGGGTTCCCGCCCGAGATCCTCGACCCCTGGCTCGCCGAGATCGGGGCCCCGGGCGTGCTCGGCAACCGGGCCATGAGCGGCACCGCCATCATCGAGGCGCTCGGCGAGGAGCACCAGCGCACCGGGAAGCCCATCGTCTACACCTCGGCGGACTCGGTGTTCCAGGTGGCCTGCCACGAGGCGACGGTGCCGCTCGAGACGCTCTACCACTGGTGCAGGGTGGCGAGGCGCCTGCTCGACCCCTGGCGGGTGGCGCGGGTCATCGCCCGCCCCTTCGTCGGGCCGCCCGGGCACTACACCCGGACCTACAACCGCAAGGACTTCGCCCTGCCGGCGCCTAGGCCGACGGTCCTCGAGCACCTCGTCGAGCGCGGCGTGCCGGTGGTGGGGGTGGGGAAGATCCCGGACATCTTCGATCACCGGGGCGTCACCGAGGAGGTGCACACCGAGGGCAACGCCGATGGGCTCAAGGTGACCGAGCGCCTCCTCGGGGTGGTCCCCCGCGGGCTCGTCTTCGTGAACCTGGTCGACTTCGACAGCCTGTACGGCCACCGCAACGACGCCCCCGGCTACGCCCGCGCCCTCGAGGAGCTCGACCGCGCCCTGCCGCGGCTCCTTGAGAGGCTGCGGCCGGGCGACGCCCTGGCCGTCACGGCCGATCACGGCTGCGACCCCACCACCCCCTCCACCGATCACTCCCGGGAATACGTCCCGCTCCTCGTCCACGCGCCAGGGCGGCCGGGCGGGCCGCTCGGGGTGCGGACGAGCTTCGCCGATCTCGGGGCCACCGTGGCCGAGATGTTCGGCGTGCCCTCCGCGATCGGGCAGAGCTTCTTCGCGACTCTGGGCGGGTAACGGGGCTCTCGAGCCCGGGAGGGTGACCGGTGGACCGCGCCCGGGTGCCATAGATCGCGCCGGGCGGCGGCCCTCCCTTCCCGGGAAGAGAGCGTCCGGAAGGACATCACCGAGACCGTGGGCCACACGCCGCTCGTACGGCTCAATCGGGTCACGGCCGGCCTCAAGGCCCAGGCGGTGGCGAAGCTCGAGAGCTTGAACCCGCTCTCCTCGGCGAAGGACCGCATCGGCGTGGCCATGATCGAGGCGGTCGAGCGGGCGGGCCGGATGCAGGAGGGCACGGTGCTCCTCGAGCCGACGAGCGGCCACACCGGGATCGGGGCTCGCCTGCGAGGCCGACGGCCCGCGGCTGCCGCGTCGTGCACACCATGCCCGAGACCACGAGCCTCGAGCGGCGCAAGCTCCTCAGGGCCCTCGGGGCCGGGCTCAACCTCACCCCGGGCGCGGAGGGGATGAAGGGGGCCAACGCCCGGGCCCACGCGCTCGCGCGGGAAGATCCGCGCTACCTCCTGCTGCAGCAGTTCGACAACCCGGCCAACCCCGAGCTCCACCGCCGCACCACCGCCGAGGAGATCTGGGCCGACACCGACGGGGTGGTGGACGTCTTCGTGGCCGGGGTGGGGACGGGTGGCACCATCACCGGGGTGGCCGAGGTGCTGAAGGCCCGCAAGCCCACCGTCCGCACCGTGGCCGCCGAGCCCGCGGACTCGCGGGTGCTCTCGGGAGGCCCGGGCCGACCCGGATCCAGGGCTGGGGGGTGGGCTTCGTGCCCAAGGTGCTGCGCCAGGAGCTCCTCGAAAGAGGTGATCTTCCCAGCAGGCCGGCGAGGCGGCGCGGCGCCCGTGCCGCGAGGAGGGGATCCTCGCCGGCCCGAGCGGCGGGGGTCTCTCGTGGCGGCGCTCTAGGTGGCGCGCCGCCGCGAGAGCGAGGGCCAGCTCGTGGCGGTGGTCCTGCCCGACAGCGGGGAGCGCTACCTCGCGACCTCGCTCTTCGAGGAGAGCGCCCTCTAGGAGAGAGGACGGCCCGGGCCGGGCGCTTCCCGTCGGAGGCGCGCGGTCACCTGGCCTCCGCGAAGGCCTCCGCGAAGTCCTCCTTGATGTCCTCGATGTGCTCGATGCCGGCCGAGATGCGCACCTGGTCCGGGGTCACGCCGGAGGCGCGCTGCTCGGCCTCGTCGAGCTGCTGGTGGGTGGTGGAGGCGGGGTGGATGACGAGCGTCTTCGCGTCGCCGACGTTGGCGAGGTTACTGGCGAGCTTGACGGCGTTGATGAACTTCTTGCCGGCCTCGAAGCCGCCCTTGATCCCGAAGGTGAAGACCGCCCCGAAGCCGTTCTTGAGGTACTTGCGGGCGCGCTGGTGGAAGGGGTGCTCCTCGAGCCCGGTGTAGTTGACCCAGGCCACCTGGGGCTGGGTCTTGAGCCAGCGGGCCAGCGCCAGGGCGTTGTCGACGTGGCGCTGCCCGCGCAGGGACAGGGTCTCGAGGCCCTGCAGGAGGAGGAACGAGTTGAACGGCGAGAGGGCCGGACCGAAGTCGCGCAGGCCCTCCACCCGGGCGCGGATGATGAACTGGATGTTCCCGAAGGGTCCCTTGGGCCCGAAGACGTCGTTGAAGACCATGCCGTGGTAGCCGGGTGAGGGCTCGGTGAAGAAGGGGAACTTGCCCGAGGCGCCCCAGTCGAACTGGCCGGCGTCGACGATGACGCCGCCGATCGAGGTGCCATGGCCGCCGATCCACTTGGTGGCCGACTGGACCACCACGTCGGCGCCGTGCTCGATGGGCCTGACGAGGAAGCCGGCCATGCCGAAGGTGTTGTCGACGATGAAGGGAATGCGGTGCTCGTGGGCGAGCTTGGCGAGCGCCTCGAAGTCCGGGACGTTGCCGGCCGGGTTCCCGATCGACTCCACGTAGATGGCCTTGGTCCGGCCGTCGATGGCCTTGCGGTAGTCGTCGAGGGCGTCGCCGGGCACGAACTTCACGCCGATCCCGAGGCGGGGCAGGCTCACCTTGAACTGGTTGTAGGTGCCGCCGTAGAGCAGGCTCGTCGAGACGATGTTATCGCCGGCCTGGGCGATGTTGGTGAGGGTCAGGAACTGGGCCGCCTGGCCGGAGGCGGTCGCGAGCGCGGCCACCCCGCCCTCGAGCGCGGCCATGCGCTTCTCGAACACGTCCGAGGTGGGGTTCATGATCCGGGTGTAGATGTTGCCGAACTCCTGGAGGGCGAAGAGGCGGGCGCCGTGCTCGGCCGAGTTGAAGGTGTAGGAGGTGGTCTGGTAGATGGGCACCGCCCGGGCGTTGGTGCCGGGGGCGGGCTCCTGGCCGGCGTGCACCTGGAGCGTCTCGAAGCGCGGCTTGCGGGTCGGGGGAAGGGCCATGGATGCGTTCCTCGTCCTTTCGCGATGAGGACCTGCGGCGAAGCCTCGCGCCCGCCGGCCGCCCTCGGGATGGTCTGGTGGTCGAAAAGAAGCTTCATCCTAGAAATTGGACGGACGTCCTGTCAAGCGGATCAAGCGACCCGGAGGGCGGCCCCCGCGGGCGCCCCTCGGCGCGACGGATTGGGCCGGCGCCCGGCGCCCCGGCGGAGGGCCGCCGCACCCGCTAGGGATGGGGCGCCCGTGCTCTCGGAAGGGTCCGCACTTCCGGGCGAGTCGCCCTCGCCGCCAGGGGCGCGCGCCGGGGCCGGCGAGGGCCCCGGGGCCGCCGCCAGGGCTCTCCGGTATGGCGGACGAGATCCCTTTCGAGCGGATGGAGTCCGATCGGCCCCCGGTCAGGAAAAGACCCGCCAGGGCGGCCATGGGCTACCATCTGGCCCGGATTTCCCATCTCGAGAGGCGACACCTTGGTCGAATCCAACGCGTCCACCGTCCCGGCGCTGTTCTGCGAGCGGGTGGCGAGGACGCCCGACGCGGAGGCCTTCCGCCACGTGGGCGACCGGGGCTGGACGAGCCTCTGCTGGCGCGAGACCGAGAAGCGGGTGCGGGCCCTCGCCTGCGGGCTGCGCGCGCTCGGCCTGGCCGGGGAGGAGCGCTGCTCGATCCTCTCCGGCACCTGCATCGAGTGGATCCTGGCCGACTTCGCGATCCTCTGCGCCGGCGGGGCCACCACCACCATCTATCCCTCGAGCACCGCCGACGACTGCGTCTACACGCTCTCCGACTCACAGAGCGCCTACGCCTTCGTCGAGGACCTCGAGCAGCTCGAGAAGCTGCGCGCCCGCCGCGACGAGCTGCCGCTCCTCCGCAAGGTGATCCTGCTGCGCGAGGCCGGGGGCGGGAGGTCCGACGAGTGGGTCATGACCCTCGACGCGCTCCGGGCGCTCGGCGAGGCGCACGAGGCGCGGTACCCCGGCCTGTTCGAGGCCACGGTGCGGGCGGTCCGCCCGGACGCGCTCGCCACCCTGGTCTACACCTCGGGGACCACCGGGCGCCCCAAGGGCGTGGAGCTCTTGCACCAGGGCTGGGTGGCGCAGGCCGAGGCGGTCGACCGGGCCGGGATCCTGAACCACGAGGACGCGCTGCAGTACTTCTGGCTCCCCCTCTCGCACGTCTTCGGGAAGATGATCGGCACCGCCCAGCTGCGCATCGGCTTCCCCACCGTGGTCGACGGGCGCATCGAGAAGATCGTCGAGAACCTGCGGGTGGTGCGGCCCACCTTCATGTGCGCGGTCCCCCGCGTGCTCGAGAAGGCCTACAACCGGATCCTGCAGCGCGCCCGCCAGTCCGGGAAGGTCCGCTTCGCCCTCTTCCGCTGGGCCCTGCGGGTCGGGCGCCGCCGGGCCGGCGCGCGGCGCGAGGGGCGGTCCCCGGGTCCCC
>Ga0335081_10015565_pt1 | contig 12303 bp, 9 predicted proteins | sample Lox_Sample_35_FD_206713 | JGI IMG/M metagenome (GOLD analysis project Ga0335081, IMG submission 206713) | Soil microbial communities from Loxahatchee National Wildlife Refuge, Florida, United States - Lox_Sample_3.5 | ecosystem: Environmental > Terrestrial > Soil > Wetlands | place: USA: Florida... | reverse complement strand
TGAAAGAAGCAGAGGTCAAAGTTGCTCACCAGCTGATTGAAGCTTTGTCGGCGGAGTGGGATCCGGAGAAATTCCACGACACATTTCAAGACAATCTCAAGAATCTGATCCAGACCAAGCTGGAGGGCGGCAAAATCGCCGAGGTGGAAAAGCCCAAGAAACTGGCTCCGGTGGTGGATCTGATGTCGGCTCTCAAGCAGAGCCTTGCTGAAATGGAAGGAAAGAAGAAACCAGCCGCTGCCACCCGGGAACCGGCAGCTGCGAAGCGCTCGCGAGGGCGGGCATAGGAGCATCGGAACTCGGCTGCGTAGGACAAGCCAAGCTGCCGGTGGCGGATCAGGCTGCGGCCGCGAATCCGTTCTCAGTCCGGTTCACGCGTCAGTTGCGGGTCAGGGACAGGTCCAGATTCCAACTCTTCATGCCGTTTCTCCCGCGCGGCATTGGCGTTAGCCGTGAACTTTTGCATCTCGGCTTTGGCCTCCTGAGGCCGTCCGAGTCGTTGCAGTATTTGCCCACGGACGTAGTGGACGCTGGCGCTTTCGGGGCTCAATCTTCCGGCGGCATCGATTTCATTCAAGGCCGGAGATAACTTTCCTTCGCGCAAATAGACCCGGGCCAATTGAAAATGGGAGCTGGCGAGTCGAGGGTCAAGCTGCAAGGCCTTGCGAAACATTTCCTCCGCCGCATGGTCTTGCTGCTGCAAGTAGTCGATAATGCCCAGTTGATCGTAGTCGTAGGCAACATCGGGTTCGAGCGCCACATCTTTTAGAAACTCCGCTTTGGCGTGAGCTAGATCCTGCTTGTTGAGATACGCCATGCCCAAATTGAAGTGGACAAAGGGAAGTTTGGAATCACCTTCGGATGCCATTGTGAGCTCCTTAACGGCATCGTCATATTCCTGGCGGTTTAAATGGGCCTTACCCATCAACAGGTGAAACTCAGGAGAATTCCCGCCGGTTTGCATGAGTTGACCCAAAGCACGCTGCTCGAGATCGGTGCGGCCAGCATTTCCCGCCGCGATCCCCAGCACGTATAGATAGTTCAATTGAGCAGAAGCCCTCGACCAGAGCGGCTCAAGCGTACTGCTGGCCTCTGGGTATTGCTGGTTGAAAAAGTAGCAGAGACCGAGAAGGTATCGCGCCTGATAGGAGTCGGGCACATCGCGTAGAACGGACTCAAACGGGGGCACCGCACGACGAAAATCATTTTGGCGATAGTAAACGAGGCCGACGTTGAGGCGGATGCCAACGATTCCCGGCGCCAGGTCTTGCGCTTTCTTTAACATGGCCAGAGCTTGGGACCACTGCTTGCGCCGCATGTAGACAACACCCAAGTTGGCGTAAGCCCCTGCAACTTCAGGATTGGCAGCAATCACGGCCCGAAAATCCCTCTCGGCTGCATCGAGAGTTCCTCTTTTTAATTCCAATTCCCCGCGGTTAAAGAGTTGCTCAGGGCCAACTGCCTGGGTAGATGAAGCAGCGGGCTGAGGCGCGACTTGGGCGACTGCAGAAGTGCTTCGAAAGCCAGCCAGAATGCACTGAACAAGTATGAGGGTTCTGAAGCTTGACACCGCCTTAACTCTCTGCTGTAGTGTCCGCCAGCGGCAACACGATTGCAAGCGATGCGCGAGAATTCCAGCCTAAGAAGCCCGATGGTCACAATCCGCGACGTGGCCAAGGAGAGCGGATTCTCGTCGACGACGGTTTCCATCGTGCTCAATAACGCACCGCTGGCACGATACATCCCGGGAAGCACAAAAAAGCGGATTGAGCGGGCAGCGAAGAAACTGGGCTATCGTCCGAACCTGTTTGCCCGGTCCCTGCGCAGTAAACGGAGCCACACAGTGGGGGTGATGGTCTTTGACATGACGGATCCGTTCTGCACGCTGGTGTTGAGAGGTATCGAGAATGCGCTATATCAGGCATCGTATCTGCCGATTTTGACAGACGTCCACAATGAGCGAAGCCGGTTTGAGCGCTATTTGGAAATGTTGCTGGACCGCAGGGCCGAAGCGTTGATCGTGCTGGCCAATTGGCTGTTCGTGAACATAGACGTATTAGCTGACTTGGAAAAGAGCAGTGTGCCCACGGTGATGATTGGACGTGAATTGCAGAACCCATCACTCAGCTCGGTGATTGTGGATAACGAACTTGGGGCGCACACAGCGGTAGAGCATCTGTACTCTCTTGGACACCGCAAGATCGCTTTTATTCGTGGACCGAAGGCGCTGGCCGACAGCGCACCCCGTTGGAAGGGTATCCGGACATTTGCGAAAGCGAGCAACCTGGAATTGGATCCCAAGCTGATCATGGATCTGCCTGAATCGAGCGAACCGATCTCGAGTTTCGAAGCCGGATACAAGCTGACGGAGGAACTGCTGAAACAAAAGAAAACGTTCACGGCTTTGCTGGCATTCGATGACATGACAGCCTTTGGGGCCATTCGAGCACTGGCCAAAGCCGGGTTACAGGTTCCGCAAGATTGTTCGGTGATCGGCTTCGATGATGTAGCAGTTGCCAGCCTTTATACACCCGCTCTCACGACCGTACGTCAGCCGATGGAGGCGATGGGAGCTATGGCCGTCAGCATCGCGCTGGAAGGCATCAACGCGGTGCTGGAAAAACGTGACGTTACCGCAGTCCATCGAAAAATGGCGCCAGAACTGGCGGTACGCGAGTCCACCCGCACCCTGTTGTGATCTGAATCACAGACCGATGTCCATCGGTTCAGGTATTTTTTCGCTTGACTCCGATCATCGATTTACAGCACTATTCATACGTTTTAATAGCCGCAATTTCTGGATTTTTACGCTGCTCGGTTGATGGCACCGAGTAGCGTATGTAGCGGCTGAATTCTCGGGTGACACTTCAAGTGATTCCGTTCCGTGAAGGGAGTGGCGATATGAAATCCCGTCTGGCATGCCTTGCCTTAGTAGCGTTCACGTTTCCGCTGGCTCTGATGGGTCAGGACACGGCTTCCATTACCGGCACGATTACGGATCCTACCGGCGCGGCCATACCCAGCGCGCAAGTGACGCTGACGAGCACGGAAAAAGGTATCAAGCATTCGGTAGCCAGCAACGCCAGCGGAGACTATCTGTTCTCGGCGCTTCCGATTGGCTCTTATGATCTGACGGTTGCTGCCCCCGGATTCAAGAAATACCAAGCCAACGGCATCATCTTGCGGGTCGCCCAGAAAGCTCGCGTGGACGTCGCTATGGAGGTTGGCGCGCAAGCGACGGAGGTCACCGTTCAGGGAACGAGCGTAGCTCAGGTGGAGACTCAGTCTTCCGACTTATCTGGAACCGTGACTGGCAAGGAAATCACGCAACTGGAACTGAACGGGCGAAATTTTACGCAACTGGCGACACTCGTTCCTGGCGTTTCCAATCAGAGCGGCCAGGACGAAGCTCAGGTTGGTGTCAACGGTAACGTTGCGTTCAGCGTGAACGGTGGCCGCACCGAATACAACAATTGGGAACTCGACGGTGGCGACAACATGGATAACGGCAGCAACGTGACACTGAACGTCTATCCCAGTATCGATGCCATTGCAGAATTCAAGGTCCTCACTTCGAATTACGGTGCGCAGTATGGACGAAACGGATCGGGAACAGTCGAAGTTGAAACCAAATCGGGGACGAGCCAGTTTCACGGCGATCTTTATGAGTTTGTCCGCAACGATGCCTTCAATGCTAAAGAACAGTTTCAAAGCACCGTGCCTGCGTACAAAAAGAATGATTTTGGCTATACGATAGGCGGCCCGATTTACATTCCCGGCGTTTATAACACCAATAAGCAGAAGACTTTCTTTTTCTGGTCGGAGGAATGGCGCCGAGATCGTGTGCCGAGCCCATTTCCGGTCACAAATGTTCCAACGGCGGCGGAGCGAGCCGGGAACTTCAGCGATCTCTGCCCGGGCTCGGATTGCCCAGTGGAACCGACGCTGATTAACGATCTAACTAATCCCCTGGCAGGCCAACCGTTCCCAAACAATCAAGTTCCCGCAAATCCCAACGATCCCACGATTCAAGGGTTGGAAGCGCAAATTCCGCTGCCGAATGGCGGAGGGCACGCGTGGACGGATTCTCCGACGCTGCCGACGAACTGGCGTGAGGAACTGATTCGGGTCGATCACAATTTCACGAATAACGTTCGTGGTATGTTCCGCTTTATTCACGATTCCTGGAGTCAGATTTATCCGACACCCCTGTGGACGAGTGGCACAAGCTTCCCCACGATTGAGACAAACTTCATTGGGCCGGGAGTAGGAATGGTGGCCCGGCTGAGCGCTACGGCTTCGCCGACCCTCTTAAATGAATTTGTGGCAAGCTACACCACCGATCACATCACCTTATTACCTGTTGGTGCATGGAAACGTCCAGCGGGCATGACGCTCGGGTTATTTCCCAACAACGCCGGCAAAGTCCCAGGTATTGGTTTAGCTGGCGGAATTTTTGATGGGATTGCGGAAGACGTCGGCTATCTTCCCAATGGACCGCTCAACTCGAATCCGACTTATACCCTGCGCGATAACGTAACCAAGATCATTGGCCCACACAACTTGCAATTTGGCGGGTACTTTGTGGCTGCACAGAAGAACGAGATCCCACAACCGTCGTATTCCACCAACGGCTTTTTGAACTACGACGTAAGCTCTGCCAATTCGACCGGCAACGCCTTCGCGGATCTTCTTTTGGGCGAGGTTTCGCAGTTCACACAACAGAAGGCGGCGATCAAGACGTATAACCGATACAAGATTTTCGAACCTTATTTTCAGGATGACTGGCACGCTACCAAGAAATTGACTTTGAACCTCGGGCTGCGAGTCAGTATGTTCGGAACGTATTTCGAAAAGAACCATCTGGTGTGGAACTTTGATCCCAACCACTACGTTCCTGGTGGCAGCAGCATCGATACGAACCCAAATTCGCCGACATTTGGGCTCGTGCTTGGGAATCCGTTCAATGGGTGGGTCAATTGCGGGGTTACACCGGGCGTTCCGCGTGGATGCATGCAGGGCCACCTGTTCAATCCCGCGCCACGCTTGGGCTTTGCTTACGATCCGTTTGGAAATGGAAAATGGGCGATCCGTGGCGGGTACGGTATCTTCTTCGAACATACAAACCAGGGCGAAGCGAATGCCGGTGTACTCGAGCAATATGCACCCGCCACCCAGACTGTCAGCATCTTCAACGTGTCTGGCTACGGCAACATTGTGCCGCAGTCCACGGGTGCAACCAGCCCCTTAACATTTACCTCGATTCCAGACAAGGTCCATTGGCCATACATTCAGCAGTGGCACCTGGATGTTCAGCATGACATCGCAAAGAATACTGTGGCCACAATATCGTATGTCGGCAGCAAGGGCACGCATCTGACTCGTGAGTATGACTCGAACCAGATCACACCTGTGCCGACGAGCCTGAATCCATATCTGTCAACGAATTCGCCGATTGGAGCGAATGATTGCAACACTGTGACTGGCGTTGGCACTTACCAGGTGACTGCGGTCGCAAATGGAAAACCGATCAGCGGAAAAGCGGCTGAGAACCTAGCCGTGGCTTGCGGCAACGATCCCAGCCCCTATCGGCCATTTGTGGGCATCGGGGGCATCACGCGGAAAGATGCAACAGCTTCCTCCATTTACCATGCCTTACAAGTTGGATTGCGGCACAACATTGGCGGGCTGCAACTGAGCGCGGCCTACACCTACAGCCACTCCATTGACGACGGCTCGGATTGGAGCGACTCGAGTCTGATCAATACGTACGATCTCAACGCATTCCGTGCGAGTTCGAACTTCGATCAACGGCACATCTTTAATCTGGGCTATGTCTATGACCTGCCTTTCTTCAAGAAACCGGGATTAGCCAACAAGATCGCCGGTGGATGGGAGTGGTCAGGTATCACCACCATCCAAACGGGGACACCATTCAGCGTCTACAACGGAGGCGGAGCCTTTACCCCAGGAGACAATGCTGGAGTGGGGAACAGTGTGGCGTCGGCGGGATCGTGGCCTGACAAGAGTGCCGATCCGTCAAAGGGGATACCGAGTAATGCCGGGACGGGCTTTGGCCCCTATTTCTACAACCCGGCAGCGTTTGTTGCGCCGGTGGGCCTGACGTTTGGAGATGCCGGAAGAAACATTCTGGCTAACCCGCGACGCACGAACTTTGATATGGCGCTGCTCAAACACTTCAAAGTCACCGAGAGTAAGTATTTCGAATTCCGTGCCGAAGCGTTCAATGTTTTTAATCACACGGAATGGGCATGGCTGGGCGGAGATTCTGGGTCCGCAGCAGCTAACGTGGTCGGGAACGCCACGAACACGGCGGTGTGCTATGGGGGCGCTAACTTATCGGCTGACAACACTCCAACCTCAGCGTGTGCAGGCAACGCCTTCCTGCAAACCAATGCAGTGCACAATGCCAGGATTTTGCAGTTGGCCTTGAAGTTCATTTTCTAAGGCCGGTGTTGCGGCCCTATGCCGACGGATCGGCTTAAAGCGTGCGCTTGAATAACGGCGTAGCGATCGCCAAGGTGAGTGCTGCGAAAATCGTAAGATAGATCATGTCGGGCACAATTGCGCCCAGCCCCGTTTCTTTCAAAAGCAGCGATTTGAAGCCGTGTACCGCGTAAGTGAAGGGATCTGCCACTGCAATCACCCGCAGCCACTTTGGAAAGGCCTGAACGGGATAAATCGAGCCGCTGGGAAAGAACAATAGCGTATTCAAAATTCCAAAAATCGCACGCGGCACGAGCGGATCTTCTATACGAACCATGAGTAAGAACATAAACGTGTTGAAAGCAATCGAGGTCAGCACAATCATGATCAGCAAGCCGAAGATGATGTCGGGATGAAAAATGGTTCCGACACCGGACAAGAGCGAACCGATAATCGTAATCACGACCCCAGTCAGCACCGCCTTAATCGAACCAGCGCCGTTGAGGCCGAAAACCAGTTCAGATTTCTTTATCGGTGTGACCAAATAGCCTTCGTGCACGCCGCGGGCTTTGTCGTCGATGTAAAGCATTCCACCGCCGATCATTACGGACACGAACATCGCCAGAGTGATCGAGCCCGGCAGCAAATACTTCATGTATTCGATATACGGATAGAGCTCGACAATCTGCAAAACCGTTTGCTGCAGGATGCGGGGCGTCACTGTGGGCTGATTCAGCGAGTTCGTGATGCTGGTGAGTTCGTCTTCGAGGGTTGAACTCATGAAGTTGTCGGTGTTGTCGACGACCAGAGCAATGCGTGGCTGGTCCTGCTCGTAGACTCGACGCGAATATTGTGGAGGAATGATGACCGCGCCCTGGATTTTGCCATTGCGAACGTCTTCCATGGCGGTTTTCGGGTCGTGGTAGTAGACCGGCTCGAAGGTGCGCATGTTAGCACGCACCGAATCAAAAGCCTCGCGGATTTTCAGAGCCTGCGTGCCGCCGTCCTGATCGACTAATCCGAGCTTGGCGTCGCGGATTTTGCCGCCGAAAGCATTGCCCAACACGATGAGCTGAACCAAGGGAAAAATCATGGACGCCATCATCAGCGCCGGAGAGCGGAAGAACTTGCGCATTTCGCGTTCAATAATTGCCAAAATTCGATTCATGGCTGCAATCCTGGTCTTTGCGGCATCACGAAGGCGTACGCCTTTTGCAGTTCGTCGCGTAATTGTCGGCCTGTGTAGTGGACGAAAACGTCGTCCAGGGTGGTGTTTTGTACCGAAAGGGACTTCAGAGGAACACCAGCCTGCACCGCGGCTTCGACCAATTCGGTGGTAGTCTGCGAGCCGTTGCTGCTAAGAACGCGAAACATGCCAGCGGATTCGTTCTGGACTGAAGTGACAGCACTCAGGTTTTTGAGACGGTCTTCCCAATTGGCAGGCACCTTCTCGAATTGCACTTCGATGACGTTCGATCCGGGCACACTCGCCTTGAGCGCGGCGGGCGTATCGAGCGCCACAAGCTTGCCGTGATCGACGATCGCCACGCGGTCACAGAGGCGGTCAGCTTCGTCCATGTAATGAGTGGTAATGAGAATTGTGAGCTTGCGATGCGCTTTGATATTAGTCAGCATCTCCCAAACCGCGACGCGGGAGACAGGGTCAAGGCCGGTGGTCGGTTCGTCAAGGAAAAAGATTTGCGGACTGTGTACCAGGCCGCGAGCAATTTCGAGCCGACGGCGCATTCCACCGGACAGAGTTTTGGTCTGAGCATCGCGCCACTTTGTGAGGTCCACAAGCTCGAGCAATTCGTCAATCGCTGCTTTCCGCTTCTTAGCGGGAACGTCGTATAGCTTTGCGTAGATGTTCAGGTTCTCTTCGATGGTCAGATCGAGATCGCTCGTGAGAGCTTGCGGAATGACGCCGATGACGCGCCGTGCCGCATCCGGGTCTTTTTGGACATCATGGCCGGCGATGCGGGCGGTTCCGGAAGTAATTGGGATCAGCGTGGTCATCATGCGAATCAAAGTTGATTTACCGGCGCCGTTGGGGCCCAATAGCCCGAAAATCTCGCCATCTTTCACTTCGAAGGAAACGTCATTCACTGCGGTGAAGTCGCCGTATTTTTTGACGATGTGTTCTACCTCGATAGCATTGGGCACAGGGACACCATCGCGGTCGTGACCATTGCTTGGCTGACCATCGGAAGTGCCGGTTGTGTGGAGATCGTTAATCACAGCTTCTACTCCGCAGAGGCCTCCTGCGCCGTTCCCTTCAATTGCTGGGGTGAGACGAGAACATCGGCGGTCATTCCGGGAACGTAAGCGCCCTTGGGGTTGTCCAGGCGCACCTTCAGCACGATCGTTCGGATATCCCGTTTGCGACGACTGACATCGCGTTGGGTGGCAAAATCGGCTTCAGGCGACTTGTAAAAAACCCTTCCTGATGTGATGGTGCCGCCAGGTAGACGGATGCGCAGCGTATCTCCTAGGCCGATATGGTCGGTTTCGGTCTCAGGAATTGCGGCACGTACCCAGATATCGCTCAGATCGACAATGGTCACGATGGGCTGGCCGAGATTCAGTACCTCGCCTTCACGTGCGGCGCGCACAGAAACGGTGCCAGTAACCGGGGCGTAAATCTTCGTATAACCCAAGCGCACTTCCGCTTGCTTGAGCATATCTTCAGCGTTGGCCAGCTGAGCTCGTGTGGAGTCGACAGTTCGCTGGGCTGCGTGAGCGGTGTGAGTGTTGGCAACAGCGGTATTAAGGTCCGCCTGCGCGGCGCTGACCTGCTGCTGCAATGACTGGACAACAGCTTGTTGGGCGGCCAAATTAGTTTCTGCCTGCACTCGATCCTGGTCAGAAGCGACGCCTTGTTTGGCGAGCTCGATGGTGCGCCGGCTGTCGCTCTGCGTGCGCTCTAGAGTCGCTTCTGCCTGCGCCAGTTGGGCACGAACAGATGCCAGCCGCGCCTGTGCATTCGCAACGCTGCTCGTGGTCGTCCCTTTGGTGGCTTCCAACGTAGACTGCGTCTCCCCGACTTTATATTTAAGGCTATCGATTGTGGCCGCGGCAGCACGCTCTTCAGCTTCGAGTTCAGAAGGATCAAGCTCAGCAATCAGATCACCCTGCTTTACCTGGGTTCCTTCGTCGACGAGCAGCTTCAACAAGCGGCCTTGGACCTGTGGGCTGACAATGACCTGATTCGCATCTACTGTGCCGATCAGATCCAAATCGTGGTTTCTTGGCGTCGAAACAAAGTAATAGGTAAGTGATATGGCGAAAATTATCAGCACCAGAATCATGAATTTATTACGGACGCTCATGATGCTGCCCCTTTGTGTTCTCCGTTTATGCGGTCCGGTGAAATGTCGGGGGCATTCGCGGAGCGGTCGGGTTCCGGCGGCTTTTTAGCCGAAGGCTGCGGATGTTCAGCCAGGATGCGCAGTATCTCGAGAAATTCATCGTGGATCGTCATGACTGCTCCTTATGGCAGAACAGAGCCGCTGAGACAAAGTCCAGCACGGCCGCCCTTCGTTCCGCGATTCGCTCCGGCGACAGGGGATCGAATCCGGCCACGGTTTTCATAACGGGAGCACTGATGAAATAAAAAACAACTAGGGCCACCATTGAGGGCACGAATTGCAACGGATTGATTGGGCGAAACTCGCCGGCGGCAATTCCCTGCTGAATCACCTCACTTATACGTCGGTAGAGAGGCTGAAAATATTGTTTTGCGATTCGCTTTAGATGCGGTGAGCCATGCCCGGAGCGCATCATCTCGACCTGCACCAGATCGCGGTTGAACTTATGGCTGGCGATGTAATCAAAATATGTACCCACATAGGTAAGTACTTTCTCGCGCGGTGGAAGGTTACGGCCCAGAACTTCCAGGAGGTGCTCACCCATTTGGCCGAAGGCATGGTCCAGAGCTGCTCCGTATAGGGTTTCCTTGTCCCGGTAGTAGTAATAGAGCAACGCTTTGTTGACTTTGGCGGCATGCGCTATCGCGTCGGTACGGGCTCCGGCGATTCCACGCTGTGCGAACTCGCGAATCGCGGCCTGCAAGATGGTCGCGCGACTGTGCTCCGGCTGACGGCGGGAGCCGAGACGTGCCTTGGCGGCGGTGGACATATTAATTAACCAGTTAGTTAGATTATAGAATTACGGGAGGGGATGCACAAGCGAAAAGGTAGAAAAGGAAAGACTCCAGTTGGGGCCGCCACAAGGCCTTGGCAGGCCGTAACTTACACGACTCCTCCTGCTATTGAGGGTACGAGCAGGACCTCGTCTCCGTCCTGAAACGCATAGCTATTCCCTCCCAGGAAGCGAATGTCTTCTTCATTAACGTAGATGTTCAGGAAGCGGCGGATCTCGCCGCCTTCGTCTCGCAAGTGCGGTTTAAGATCGGGGAACTGCTGATCGAGCGCAGAAAACAGTTCACCCAGATTTTCCGCGGAGCATGTAACTTGTCCCGTTCCGCCGGTCAGGCGGCGCAAGGGGGTAGGAATTTGTACGGTGATTGGCATCTTAAACCTCCACAGTTTCGGAAATGGTTTGGGGAAGGCTGGTTCCCCGTTGCAGAAAAGCTTCGAAGTCGGCGAGCCTGGGGCGAATCGGCTCCTCGAGCTCGTATTGACCAGCAAGGACGTCCGTCGTTTTCAGTCCGTTGCCGGTGATGCAAAGCACGGTGGTCTCGTCCGGAAGAATGCGGTCTTGTTGATAAAGCTTGCGCGCACAACCGACGGTAACGCCGCCCGCAGTTTCTGTGAACACACCTTCGGTTTCGGCGAGAAGCTGAATGGACTCGACCACTATATCGTCGCTCACGTCGTCGGCCCAGCCGCCGCTTTGCCGGATAGTCTTGATGGCGTAGTGACCATCGGCAGGATTGCCAATAGCTAGAGATCGGGCCAGCGTCGAGGGCTTTTGCGGCTCAATATCGGTATTGCCGAGCTTCACTGCCGTGGAGATTGGAGAGCACCCGGTGGCTTGTGCGCCGAAGATCTTGACAGGTTTCGGTTCAACCAAGCCAAAGCGGATCAATTCATCAAATGCTTTTTTAATCTTGGTGATGAGCGATCCGCCCGCCATCGGAACAACGACGTTGTCAGGTAAGCTCCAACCGAGTTGCTCGGCAATTTCGAAACCGACAGTTTTCGAGCCCTCCGCGTAGTAAGGACGCAGGTTGACGTTCACAAAACCCCAGCGGTGCTCGTCGGCGATCTGCGAGCAGAGACGGTTTACGTGGTCATAGTTGCCGGCGATCCGCACCAGCTTCGCGCCAAAAACCTGGGTACCGAGAATCTTTGCTGGTTCAAGATCGGCGGGGACGAAGATCCATGCCTTAAATCCATTGCGCGCTGCCTGGGCGGCGACTGCATTCGCAAGATTTCCCGTGGAGGAGCAAGCCACGATATCGAATCCAAAGCTGCGGGCTTGAGCAAGCGCCACGGCAACCACACGGTCTTTGAAGCTCAACGTGGGCAGACACACGGAATCGTTCTTAACGAACAAATTGGTTGCGCCGAAATGACGTCCCAGATGTGGGGCTGCAAACAATGGCGTAAACCCGACGGGAAGATTGGGCCGGTGATCCTGCGGCAGGGGCAGTAGCTCGGCATAGCGCCACATATTCGGTGCTCGGCTGGAGATGCGCTCTCGCGTGGCTACTGGCCGTAAAGCCTCGTAGTCGTAGGAAACCTCCAAGGGAGAAAAGCAATCGTCGCAGATCGAGCGGGGCTGGTTCCCCCAGGTTTTGCCGCATTCCCGGCAGCGCAGTTCGTAGTGGGCCATGTTGCTACTCGCTTTCGTTATGCGAATAGCTGAGGACGAGCCGGAAAAGGGACCTAA
>Ga0335081_10015564_pt1 | contig 12303 bp, 9 predicted proteins | sample Lox_Sample_35_FD_206713 | JGI IMG/M metagenome (GOLD analysis project Ga0335081, IMG submission 206713) | Soil microbial communities from Loxahatchee National Wildlife Refuge, Florida, United States - Lox_Sample_3.5 | ecosystem: Environmental > Terrestrial > Soil > Wetlands | place: USA: Florida... | reverse complement strand
CCGCCCTTCGATGATCCGAGATGCGCCGCCATGATCTACTCCGCCGCGTGAATATTGCTGGAGACATGTCCGCCGCGATCGAGATCCCGCGAGACGATGCGCAGAAGTTCGCCCGAAACATTCGACACGAGTTCGAGATAGGAACCAGTCGAACGCGCCAGATGGTTATAAATCAGCACCGCCGGGATAGCCGCGAAGAGACCGATCGCCGTCGCCAACAAGGCTTCGGCGATGCCTGGCGCGACGACCGCGAGATTGGTCGTCTGCGCCTTCGAAATGCCGATGAAGCTATTCATGATGCCCCAGACCGTGCCGAAGAGGCCGACGAAGGGGCCGGTGGAACCGACCGACGCGAGAAGCCCCGTGCCGCGTTTGATCGCGAGCCCTTCGGCGCGTTCAATCTCGGCGAAGCAGGAGGCGACCCGCTCCTTGAGGCCGGGACCGCCGAGTATGTCCGACGACAATCGTAACTCGCGTGTCGCCTCCGACAACAGCGCGCCGGTGAGACGATCACCGGGCCCGATCGCAAGACGTGCCTCCGCCAATCCTCGCGCCTCCGACAGTTTCTCGATCGCGTCGGCCGCGCGCCGCCGAGATTTTCTCAGCTCGATCGTCTTCGCGATAAAGATCGCCCATGTCGCGACCGACGCGAGGAGCAACCCGACCATCACAAATTTGACGACAATGTCCGCATTGAGAAACATCGCCCACACGGACAAGTCGCGCGGTTTGATCGCGGAGAGCGCAGTGTCGATCGCGCGTGGCGTCGAGGCCCCGGCCGCGGCCTCCGCCCAAGCCAAGGTCGTGGATGAAAGAAAGGCCGCGGCCATAATCGAAGGGGATCGCTTCAGATGTTTCATGCTTCCGCCCATGTGCGAATGAGGTTGTGATAGACCGCCGTGAGTTTGACGCAGGCCGGATCGCCTGATCCCAAGCGCGCGCTTAAGGATTGAATCGCCTGGTCAAGATCGAATAGCAAGGCGCGCGCCACATTGTCGCGAATCATGCTTTGCAGCCAGAAGAACGACGCGATGCGCTCGCCGTGCGTCACTTCCCGAACGAGATGCAGACTCGTCGAAGGATAGAGCACGAGATCGCCAGCGGAGAGCTTGACTTCCTGCTGGCCAACGCGATCTTCGATCACCAGTTCGCCGCCGTCGTATTCGTCGGGCTCCGAGAGAAACAGCGTGACCGAAAGGTCGGTTCGAATGCGGACTGGCGTGTTGGGCACGCCGCGTATGGCGTTGTCGACATGCAGGCCGAAGCCATGTCCAACGCCGTATCGGTTGAACAGCGGCGGAAATATCTTGGACGGCAGCGCCGCCGACACGAAACTGGGTGACGCCGCGAGCGCGTCGAGCACCTCGTCTCCAAGTTCCCGCGCGGCGCGACCATCTTGCGGCAGTTGCAAGTTGTTCTTGACGAGCAAAGACTGAGAACCCGCCGTCGAACGGCCGTCCTCCCATTCGGCCTTCGCCATCGCCTCGCGGAAATGGGCGACTTTCTGCTTGGAGAGAACCTCGGGGATGCAGATCAGCATGGGCGCCTCACGCCTCCCCCCAATAACGAATGAGATTGTGATAGACGCCCGCCAGCTTGCGGAGATCGGGATCGTCTTGCCCGACACGCGGCGCGAGGTCTTGAATGGATGCGTCGAGATCGCAAATGACGCCGCGCGCTTCGTCATGACGAATCATGCTTTGCAGCCAGATGAACGACGCAAGACGGACGCCGCGTGTGATCGGCGCGACCATGTGGAGACTGCCGGCCGCATAGACGACGAGATCGCCGGCCGGCGGTTTGAATTGGCGCGAACCATAGACGTCGTCGACGACGAGATCGCCCCCGTCATATTCGTCGGGATCGGACAAAAACAAGGTCGCTCCAAGATCGACCCGGATGCGCACGCCGGTCAACGCGTCGCCGCGAACGGCGTTGTCGACATGAGGGTCGAAATGATCCCCCACGCCGTAACGATTGAACAGTGGCGGAAATATCCGCAAGGGGACTGCGGCGCCGAGAAAGGCCGGATTGGCTAGAAGAGCCCCGAGCAACCGCCCACCCAGCTTTCTCGACACTTCGGAATCTGGTGGAAGCTGCTCGTTTTTCTTAACGAAGCTGGAATTCGCTCCGGCGGTCGACGCCCCATCCTCCCATTCCGCGGCCGCCATCGCACCGCGAAAATAGGCGACTTCTTCCTTGGCTAGCGTGCACGGCACGTGAACAAGCATTTCAACCTCGGTTTCAGAATCGAGCGCGCGCTTCCAAAATAAAGGAGCGCGCAGGGGCGATCAGAGCGAACGGCGCGGCGCTCTGATAGAAGGCGTCGTAATAGGTTCGATTGAAGATGTTGACGACCGACAATTTCAAGGTGAAATTGGGGCTGATCTTCGCCTCGGCGAAGGCGTCGAAGCGCCAATGCGAGGGCAGCTCGGTCGGAACGTTCACAAACGGATTGCTCGCCGTCGGCGCGGGCCATCCTGCCGCGTTGATCGCCGTGCCGCCATTCGCGACCAAATTGTTGCCGCCGTATATTTTCGACGCGTAAATCGACTGGCCGCCAATCTCCAGCTCGTCCGTCAGCTGATACTTCGACAGCAAGCTGAAAGATTGATGCGCGACGTTTGCAAGTTGCAAGCCGACGTTCGTCGGAACATAGGAAGCCGTCACTTTCGACTTCATCAAAACGAGCCCGCCGATGACGCTCCATTTGTCGGTGATCTTTCCGGCGGCCTCGAGATCGACGCCTTGGACGCGATAGGCGGCGCCAGCGGTCGTGACGCCCGAATTGACTTCACGCGCGTTGCTCACGTCGGTCTGAAACAGAGCCCCAGTCGCCAAAAGATGTCTGTCGAAAAGCTCCCATTTCGTCCCCATTTCCGCGGCCTTATTGCGTTGGGGCGAGAAAATCTGATCGGTCGCGGTCAACCCGCCATAGTTCGCGGCCGACCCGTCCAACTCGGCGCCGACGGGGTTGGCCGAGGTGGCGTAGGCCGCATATAGGCTGGCGTAAGGCAGCGGCTTCAGCACGAGCCCAGCATTGTAATTTACTAGGCCAGACTGATTTTGCGCCCATGTCGTCGCGGAACGCGAGGTGATGTTGTAATCGTCGTAGCGGACGCCGCCATTCACCAGGACAAGGTCATGATAATTGGCGGTTTCGATCACATAGCCGGACTTGGTGTCGACGCCGATGTAGGTGGGATTGCCGGTACGAAATGGCGAGCTGAAGAACGGCAGCTCGTTGGGAGGAAAGAGCAAGCTCGCCGTCAAGCTGCCGGAGCCGCTGAAACCGCCAGCCGAGCCCTCGGATGCTAGGCCCGAATAAGTGTCGCGCGTGAGGAACTCGCGGGACAACTCGACGCCCGTCACCACGGCATGGTTGAAGGGGCCGGTGTCAAACTTCAGCGTCGCTTCCGTTTGATCCGCGAGCGTATTCACCACCTGATAGCGACTCTGTGGATTCAGGCTGACAGTCAACTTGGCTAAATTCGGCGACTCCGCGAGCGTGCCGATATAATTCAGAACCGATCTTTCCTGCCGCAGCTTGTTGCTGAGAACGATGTTTTCACTGACGCGATACTCCGCGGTAAACGTTCCGAAATCCTGACCGGACTTCTGGAAATCGCGATTGACCAACCCGTAATAGGTGTCGCGCGGCACGAGGCTCTCGGTGAATGGGCGGTTCGCCACTCGATTGTACGGCACGCCAAAGTCCGGCAACCCGTGCATGTAGACATGGGTATATTCGGCGGTAAGCTTCAAATTATCGAGAGGCTTGAAGACGACGGAGCCGGACGCGCCGTCGCGATCGTCTATGACATAATCGCGGCCCGACACGTTTGCTTCCTGATGCAGACCGTTGAAGCGTACATCGAGCAACGGACTGATCGCCTTGTTGAGGTCGACAGTGACGCGCTTCGTTTGATCCGACGGCGACCCCTGCACGTTGACGTCATAGAAGTCTCGATCCCCGGCTTGCTTCGTGACGATATTGATCGCGCCGCCGGCCGTTCCGCGACCCGCGTAGCTCGACCCCGGGCCACGCAGGATTTCCACCTGCTCGGTATAGAAATTCTCGCGAATGCTGACGCCGGGATCGCGTATGCCGTCGACGAACACGTCGTTGCGCGCGTCGAATCCGCGGATGAAGAAGCGATCGCCAAAGGCGTTGCCGCCCTCGCCGGTGCCAAGAGTGACGCCGGCCGTGCTTCGCCCAATCTCGCGAAGGCTGGTGGCGTTCTTATCCTCGAGCACTTCTTTCGTGAGCACGGTGATCGTCCGCGGCGTGTTCAGCACCGGCTCGGTGAATTTGTTCGATGACAATCGGTTGACTTTATAGGGCGCGGCCGGGTCCGCATAAGGATCGGCGTCCGCCGGAACGAAGCTGGCGGGAGCCGCCCCAGGAGCGCCCATTCCAGACGCTCCAGACTGAGCGACCGTTCGAGGCCCTGGAACGACGATCCCCTGACGCGGCGCCGCGGCGCGGGCCGCCGGATGCGGCGCGGGACGGGGCTTGGCGACGTGATGCGCGATCGGCGCGGGCGCGGCGGCGGGACGCGGCTTTTCCTTAGGGGCGTCGACCTGAACCGCCGGTAATGAGGTCGTGGTTTCCGCATGGACGGCGACGCCAACGCCCGCAGCCAAAAGTGCGGCAGCCCCGAGGACCTTGGCCGCCGGTCCATCCTTACGGGGAAACGCGCTGGCAGTGGCGTCGCGAAGGTTCCGCAATGAGAATGGCGCTTTGACTTTACTCATTGGTTTTGCTTCACCCCAATAAAATTACTTCGCCTCTTCCCGTTGTTGTTTCGGGAGCATGGATAATGATAGTTTTTGTTGACGCATATCGTCAATCGTTCAAGGGGTAGATTGGAAGGTTTGTAAGAGTGTATTATTTTGCACATGTCACATAAATGCTTATGTCATGTTCCAAACATTCTAATAAATGCTAGTTCGGAATTGTTCCATTTCTAAACTAGCCTGGATTTCTCTGGAGCCTCTGATTGGCAGGAGCCCAAGGCTCGTCGATGTCTTGCTCCTTCAGCCATGCCGATTTATCGAAGACTGAATGAAGCAGGTATAAGCTCACCGATGATGGAGACGGCGCGTCCATCGAGTGAAAACGCATTCTCACGCCAAAATGGCTCCCGACAATGGGGCCTGACGCAATCGGACGCTTCGATGTCAGATTCAGGTTGGAAGGCCGACCAGGGATCGTCCAAACATCGCGGGAATACATCTCCACGACATGGCTTTGCCCGGATGTTGAAACCATCATAGAAATTATTGCTGTCGCTAGTCGTGCTGGGGGCTGCACGCTGCTGACATTGCCGAAGATTGCGTCCCTGACGGTGATGTCCTGTTGATCGTCGACGACCTCGCGCGGCACGATCTGGACATTAATCGGGCTTTGCATAAGCGGTATGCTGTCCTTCGTCGCCACCGCCGGTCCGCTCACGTTATAGCCAGTAAAGCGACCTCCCAAACCTGCGCCGCCCTGGCTCGTGCCAGGGTCGTCGTTCGAAGGGAGTGCTGGCCCCGTCGGCGTCGCCGCACCGATTTCAATCGGCGGCAACGCTTCCTGAGCGAAACGGCATGAGAGGAAATCAAGGCGAGCGTCAGAGCGCAGGCGAAAGCGCCGCGCGACAGTTTGGAGCGAGGCATATGATGTTCTCCTGAGGCGGCGTCTTGCATCCGCTCGAACCGAGGCAAAGGGAAGCGGCCTAAATGGCCGCATTCAATCGGTCAGGAGAAAAGCGGCGGCGCTCGCGACGACCAGGAACTGACGGAAGCATCCGAGGCTAGGGTGGGTTCTTTGAAGACGAACCACGCCGGCGCTTCATCAGAGCGCGGAACCAATACCGCGATGACTCGCGGCAAAATGGCGACCGCGCTCGCGACTTGATCATGATTGCCGATAGAGCAAACGTCGCAATGGCTATGATGGTCAGAATGCGCGGGCGCCTTGTCGTCGTCGTCTGCCTTGGCGTGACAGATTTCGCCTGCCATGGCGATCGAGGCGCCGGCGCCGGCGCTCGAAAAAGCAACCCGCCCGTTCGCGGAGAAGATAAAAGCCAAGGCTTGGAGGAGAAAAAGACAGGCGACGGCCCACACCATAAGCTCGCGAGCCAATCTTCTGTGAATCGGTCGCGCCTTTTCCATAAGCACACGGGTAGTTTATCCGAATCTTGGGAGTCAATATGGGCGAGGCGGGCACGGCAAATATTCTTTGACTGTCGCATAAACGACACACCCGAATCCTAGCCGCGAAAGCGTTAGCGCTGCGGCGACATCTCCGTGAGCCGCCCGACCAACGCAACTATCAGAAAATGATATGCTTATTTTAGCGCCTATGCGGCTTTGCCGGGGGTGGTTACTGAGGGCCAGCTGTTGCGGGGGCGGCTTGAGCCCCCGCATAGTTTGTGAGGAGATGCGCTTTCGCATTTCGTCGCGCCGCGGAATCAGAACGCGAGTTTCACGCCGCCGTAGATCGAGCGTCCGCTTCCCGGATAAAAGACCGCGGGAATCTGGCCGCGTGCGTCGATGATCGTCGTTATGTCGCTGACATAGTGGACGTTCGCGAGGTTGCGCGCGTCGAGATAAACCGAGACGCCCTGCGGCAGCTTCATTCCCGCTTGCACGCCGATCAGCGCATAGCCAGGCGCCTCCAGCGTGTGCATATAGTCGGCGTAGGCGCCCTGCGGAACCCAATCGAGCGACGGCGCCAGATAGAGTCCGTCCGGCCGGCTATAGGCCAGCGTCGTCCGCAACACATGGCGCGGAATGCCGGCGATCGGATTGTCCCCGTAGATGGGATCGTTCACGAAGCGGAAATCGTTCCAGGTCCAGACCTGCGAGAGTTTGAGCGCGTCGCCGGGCGCGGTGATGTCGCGCAGCAGTTCGACGCTGGCCCCGAGTTCGACGCCCTGATGCATTGTGTGCTTGGCGTTGAAGGTCGTCGCGGGAACGCCGGCGGCGGGGTTGGTGTTGAATTTCAGCAGCTCGTCCTGAAGCTCGGAGTGATAGAAAGTCACGTCCCAGGTGAAGCGATCCCAGCGCCCGCGCGAACCGATCTCTCCCGTCCACGCCTTTTGCTCGTTGAGCGGCGTCATGGTCGAGCCGCCATAGTTGGGCGGCGGGAAAACCCCTTGCGTCAGATCGATGAAATCCGGCACGTCGCGGCTGCCGGTGAAGTCGGCGAAGAATTGCATGTCTTTCTGGGGCTCGAACATCAGTCCGACCTTGGGATTGAGCCCCCGATAGACGATCTCGGAGGTGTTCGCCAAGGGTTCGAAGGGGATGCCCCCCACCTCGGAATAACGGCGCGTGTCGGAGAATATCTTCGCGCCGAACATGAATATCAGTTGGGGCAAGATGCGGAAACGGTTCTCAAAATAGCCTTCGAGATTGAGCGCCGTCATTCGATTGTTGCGAAGCTGGGGATTTAAGCCAGGGTTGACGAACAGGCCGCAAAAGCCAAAGCAGGAATTCGCCGCGCCGAACTGGGCGAGGCCGTTGAATGTGTAGGGCGGGAACGAATACGCGGCGTTGGCGAAATTCGCCGGGATCCCGCCGTAGGGATTGATTATCATGCCATTGTAATTGTCGAACCAATTATCGGTCGAGGATCCGCCCCAAACGCGGCCCCCGAGGATGAGTTCGTCGCGATGGCCGGCGATGTCGAAGGTCTTGGTGAGCTTCGGCGCGAAGCCCCAGGTTCCGCCGTTCTGTTCGATGACGACGAAAACCGGGTGATAGAGGTAGTTGTGAACGTACCAGCTATCGAGATCAAAGCGGCCGAAATCGGTGACGATCGTGGTCCTGTTGGAGATGCGCTCGTTCTTGACCTCGCGGGACTGATTGGCGCCGACGCCGTTGGTTCCATAGCCCGCGATGAAAGGCGTCGTCGAAAGTTGCGGATTATTGAGCGTGTCGCTCAACGTCAGCGTTCCCGGCAATTGTTGCCAGGTGTCGTAAACGCCAACGTAAAAGCGCGTTTCGACGTTTGGCGAGAAGCGGTAGCCGAAATTGCCATTGATTTGTGTGTAGTCTGACCCAGAATGCTCACGATAGTTGTCGGCGTGGCTGAAGGTTCCATTGATAAGGAAATCGAAATCGCCAATCACGCGCGATATCTGCGCCTGACCACGCACCGCGCCATAGCTGCCGCCGTCAATCGCGAGAAAATTGGGCGAGACCGCGGTGTAGGCCGTCGGCGAGATGAAATTGATCGCGCCGCCTAGCGTGGATGAGCCAGCGCTCAACGCATTGCCGCCCTTCAGGACCTCGATCGAGCGATAAAAACGCGGGTCTATCTGATAGAAGTCGCCGCCGCCGTCGGCGTAATTCATAGGGATGCCATCCTGCAGAAGCTCGACGCCGCGCAAGTGATAGTCGCGCGTCACATTCGAACCGCGCACCGAGAGGCGCAACTCCTGGCCATAACGGCTCTCGCTATAGACGCCGGGCACATCCTTGAGCGCATCGTGCAGATCGTCGATGTGGCGGGTTTGCATTTCGGGCGTCGCCATGTCGACGAAGGCCACGGAGCCGACGTTGCTGAGCGTCTCGCGCCTCTGCTCGCCGACGGACGGAACCGTGAGCGAACCCGCCCCTTCCACCGGCGCCGCGGAGGAGCTTGACGATGGCGTTAGCGGACCCGCGGCCGCCGTCCCCTCGCCAATGTTGATATCCGGAAGCGTTTCCTGCGCGCTCGCGCAAGGGACAGCGAGAGCGAAAACAAGCGCGCCGAAGCTGACGCGGAGCATAAGCCGATTAGGATACATTTGAATCCTCCTGATGCGGCGCAAAGCCGCTCGCTGCGGTGAATCGTGCCGGCCACGCGGCCGAGCGATGGCGATCAGGAGAAAAAAGGCGGCGCGCGCGAAGACCAGGAACTCTTCCAGCCCGGGGGGCTCGCCGGCCCGACGTAAAAAGCGCGGAGCGTCAGACAGGGGGCGCAATTGGGCTGCGGGCAAAAAAATTCGGGCGAAGACGCAAGAATGTGATGAAAAGGGGCGTCGCGATCACCGAGCGACGTGCAGAGAATGCAGCAATGAAAGGACTTGCGATGATCGGGCGCGGGCGTCTCGTCGCCCTGATGCGAGTCGCAATATTGCGTCTCGACTCGTGCCTCGGCGCTCCAACCAGGAACATGACTGGCAAGGAAGGCGCTGAGAATCGACTGCAATGCCAACAGCGCCGCGACAGTGGCGACGCGCGCAAAAGCGCCTTGCGCCTTTTGCAACCCCATCCTTGCTTCCCGCGCCGCCATCTGGTGTTTGGTCCCGCCGCTCAAGAATTGGAAAATCCGAGCGCATAGTGGCGCAAACGAATCCGGTCAATTAGTTGGTAACCGCCCAATGGGTAAGGCGCAATGCCTTCAACGAGATCAATCCCGCAATAAGACTCTTTTTTGTAAACCGTTGCATAAAGGACACAGCTAGAAACAAGGGATAGAAGCGCCGTCCCCGCGGGTCGAGACCCGCGAGCATTCACGCGCAATTCGACATGGCTAGCAAACGGCTAGGTCAAGACCCGCGAGAAATCCCTCGATCGCCGCGCCGACGACTTCCGGCTGATCCTCCGCCGCGAAGTGGCGGGCGTTGCGAATGAGCATGATCGAAACATGAGGCGCAATGGCGAGAAGGCTGGCATAAAAGCGCCGTATCTCCGCTTCGGTTAGACCCATCTTGTACGAATTGATCGCCGCGAGAACGAGCAGCGGCGTCTTAAGTCGACCGAGTTCTGGGCGCAGATCGGCGGACAGCATCTCCATGACATATTGCGCCGTCGCGCTCGGATCGCTGCGCGCCGCGCGGTCAGCGAGACGGGTGGCAAGCTCGGGATCGTTCATTCGCGCAGCCAGGAATGTGCGCATCAAAGCTCGGAATTTTTCAATGTCGGGTCCGACCCGGAATTGCTGGGCAAGACGCAGCGCGCCGCCGCGTCTCCCTTCGGCGTCCTTATCGGCGAGAGGCGGGAATACCGGATAGCCGTCGATGGCGACGGTGCCGCCAATCGATTGCGCGTGCTCGACGCCGACTCGCAGCGCAATGAATGCGCCGAGGCTGTGGCCAATGAGAATCGGCTTTCCGAGACGCCTTTCTTCGATAAAGCGAGCTATATCCGCGACGACTTTATCGATGATCGGCGCAGCGATCGAGGCGTGACCGTCAAATCCGGGGAGGGTCAAAGCATAAACCGTATGGCTGGACGAAAATCGTCGCGCCATCCCAGTCCAATTCCAAGCGCCGCCCGCAAGCCCAGGAATAAAGATCAGGTCTTTACCGCCGGCGCCGTATTTTTCCGCCAAAATCGAGCCCGACTCGATTACCGCGTCTGGAGATGGCGCCGATTCGCCGGTCGAAAAGCCAAGCGCGGTCGACGCTCGCGACACGAGAAGCCCAGAGGCGGCGACTGGCATTAATGCTCGTCGCGTTATAGTCATGCGGAAATTCCGCCCGCTGGCGGTGACGATGGAGCGCCGGGAGGCGATGCCGCCTGCGTCACTGTATTGGCCGATGGTATGGATCCAGCGGCGAGTGCCGACCCGTCGCATCGACCGCAACTATTGCGTCGAAGCGAGCGAATTTGTCCAGCAAGGCGGGGGCAAGACCACGTTCGGCCTGCGACAGCTCGGCGGCGAGCTTGTCCGCCAGCGGCTTTCCAAGCCCAAGTTTTTCAAGACTGGCGCTCTGCTTGAGCGCGTCCCCAGCGCATAAGGCGATGCTCCAGACGCCGTCTTTGCGTCCTAACAGGGCGCGCCCGCCTAGTTCGCCCTGACTCCAGTCGGCGATCGCGACATCTTGCTCCACGACGACAGCGTCGATATTTAACGGAGCCTCCGGCTTATCGAAGGTCTGCATCAACAGTCGACGTACCGCCTGGCTGTCCAAGTTGCCCTGCGCCAAGCCCGGCTCTACGTCCATCGCCATAACCAGCGGGACCCCAATCAGAAAGGAAATGACGGCGTTTTTTTTCATCTCGGCCTCGGAAGATTTGCGCAAAAGTGCCTAGCCCTATATGGCCTATTCCCGTATTGGTAAACTACCAACCAAGGCTTGGCAAGGCCAGCGAACGTCGCCACGCCGCATGGTTAGCCGCCGGCATTTTTGGTAGGAACGCACAGCCTCGCATCATCCGCGCAAGGAAATCTTTGATTTGACAGCCGACAAGAATCCTCGACAGCGCATTCTGGACGCCGCGCTGGATATCGTCGAAACGCAAGGGATCGGCGCGCTGACCCAGCCGAGGATAGCAAAGGCGACGGGCCTACGGCAGTCGCATCTAACTTATTATTTCCCGCGCAAGGCCGATCTCTTCATCGCCTTGCTCGACGCCTCGCATGATCGCGCCGAGAAAAAAAAGAAGGTCAGGAGCAAATCCAAGGATTCGAACGCGGTCTTCGAATATCTCGCCGGACTGATATTCGACCGCCGGCGGATGCAATTTTTCCTGGGCATCGTGCTGGCGGCAAGCGAAGAGCCAGAACTTCGGGCCGTTTTAGCCGCCCATGCGGGGGAACTCGCCCGGCGCGCAGCGCCATCCTTCGGGCGACGCGAGGATGACCCCGCAATTCTCGCCTTTATCGATATTTTGCGCGGGATGGGATTTCGGATGCTGCTCGAACCGGATAACGTCGGCAAGAATAACGTGGACCTTGAGGCGCTCGCGGCTAGCTTTGGTTTGCATAGGGTGGACGAGCGGCGATAGCCGAAGCGAACCGAGTCGCCGATCTCTGCAGCCTCGATCACGTACCGGGTCCGCGAAGGACCGGCCGATGTCGGGTTCAACCTGTGCCGGACTCTTCCCAAGCGCTGCTGCTCGCCCGCGAACGCGGCTTCGCGCTGTGAGCTGCGCTGATAGCCAACTCTTTCCCGAGCCACCGTTCCCTAAAACCAAAGTCCGAATGAAATCTGCCTTGCGGTGCATGAGGACTCACAACATCTTGGTTTCCGCCGTTCCCTCGCACGCGCGAGCTACCTAGCCGAAGTGGGGGCGAGTGCTCGGGGTTAAAGCCCGAGTCCTTTGGCGGCCGAAATGACGAATCAGCCCGAGGCCGCCGTCTTCAATTTCGACAAGGCGCGGATCTTTACGCGCATGCTCGCCGGTTTGGCGGCGCCCTTGACCATCTCACCGGTAGCAGGATTGCGGACCAAGGTTCCCGCCCTGCGGGCCGGCACTTTGCGAAGGGTCACTTTCAGCAGGCCCGGCAAGGTGAATTCACCCACTCCGCGCGGATGCACCGATCCGAGCAACACGCTTTCCAGCGTGGCGAAAACGCCTACGGCGGTCTTGCGG
>Ga0335081_10015563_pt1 | contig 12304 bp, 16 predicted proteins | sample Lox_Sample_35_FD_206713 | JGI IMG/M metagenome (GOLD analysis project Ga0335081, IMG submission 206713) | Soil microbial communities from Loxahatchee National Wildlife Refuge, Florida, United States - Lox_Sample_3.5 | ecosystem: Environmental > Terrestrial > Soil > Wetlands | place: USA... | reverse complement strand
CGTTGGAGAGCTGGTTGGCCTGCTGCTGGACGTCCCAGAACGAGTACGCCGCGCGCGCGCCGGACTCGTCCTCCCAGTACAGCGCGAAGCGGCTGCGCTCGGTGGCCCAGCGGCCGCAGCAGGCCTGCGCCATGTTGAAGCGCGCCGGCACCTGCCACTTGAAGGCGCGGTAGATTTCGTCGTAGCGGTTCATTATTGTGCGGCGGCAGTTTACCATCGGGCTTTGACCCGGAGCCCTGGCCGATGCCGCTCGACGCGCTGGTATTCGACGCTTACGGCACGCTGTTCGACGTGCACGCGGTGGTCGACCGCTGCGAGAAGTTCTGGCCCGGCAAGGGCGCGCAGCTGTCGCAGCTCTGGCGCGCGAAGCAGCTCGAGTACAGCTGGCAGCGCAGCCTGATGGGGCGCTACCAGCCCTTCTCCGCGGTCACGCGCGAAGCGCTCGGCTACGCCTGCGAGGCGCTCGGGCTGGCGCTGGACGACAAGCGCACCAAGGCGCTGATGGACGAGTACCTCAACCTCGCGCCCTACCCCGACGTGCCGCAGGCGCTGGCGGCGCTCAAGGCCGACCGCCGCAAGCTCGCGATCCTTACCAACGGCTCGCCCGACATGATCGAGCCGCTGGTGAAGAACCGCGGCCTGCAGTCGAGCTTCGACGCGGTGCTGAGCGTCGACGGATTGAAGCTGTTCAAGCCCGCGCCGCGGGTTTATCAGCTCGCGGTCGACACGCTGCGCGTGCCAGCGGCCAACATCGGCTTCGTGTCCTCGAACTGCTGGGACGCGCTCGGCGCCAAGGCGTTCGGCTTCAATGTCTACTGGATCAACCGCGGCGGCGCGCCGGTCGACCGGCTCGGGCTGCAGCCCGACGGCATGCTGGACGGCCTGGGCGACCTGCCCGAGAGGATCGCGCGCTGATGAAGTTCTGCTCCCACTGCGGCGCGCCGGTCGTGCTGCGCGTGCCGCCGGGCGACAGCCTGCCGCGCTTCGTGTGCGACGCCTGCGGCGAGATCCACTACCAGAACCCGCGCCTGGTGGTGGGCAGCATCCCGGTCTGGGAGGAGCGCGTGCTGCTGTGCCGGCGCGCGATCGAGCCGCGCTACGGCTACTGGACCCTGCCGGCCGGGTTCATGGAGAACGACGAGACCACCGGCCAGGCGGCGCTGCGCGAGACGCTCGAGGAGGCCGGCGCGCAGGTCGAGCTGGGCGAGCCGTTCAGCATGATCTCGGTGCCGCGCGTCAACCAGGTGCACCTGTTCTACCGCGCGCGGCTGCGCGACCTCGAGTTCAAGCCCGGCGAGGAGAGCCTCGAGGTGGCGCTGTTCGAGGAAGCGAAGCTGCCGTGGCAGGAGATCGCCTTCCGCACCGTCGGCCTGACGCTCAAGCACTGGTTCGCCGACCGCAAGCAGGGCCGCTTCAGCTTTCACGCCGACGACATCAGGCCTGTTCCCTGAACGGCGTGGACGAAATTCTGTGAATCGAAATGTCGGCGCCGCTGAACTCCTGTTCCTCGCTTAGGCGCAGCCCGACCGCCGTCTTGAGCGCGCCGTAGACCAGCAACCCGCCGCCGAGCGCGACGCCGATGCCGAGCAGCGTGCCGGCGAGCTGCGACGCGAGGCTCACGCCGCCCAAGCCCCCCAGCGCCTTGGCGCCGAAGATGCCGCAGGCGATTCCGCCCCAGGCGCCGCACAGCCCGTGCAGCGGCCAGACCCCGAGCACGTCGTCGATCTGCCAGCGGTTCTGGGTCACGGTGAACATGGTGACGAACAGCGCGCCGGCGACCCCGCCGATGACGAACGCGCCTGCCGGATGCACGACGTCCGATCCGGCGCAGATCGCGACCAGCCCGGCCAGGGGCCCGTTGTGCACGAAGCCCGGGTCGTTGCGCCCCGCCGCGAGCGCGGCGAGGGTTCCGCCGGCCATCGCCATGAGCGAGTTGACCGCGACCAGGCCGCTGATCTTGTCGATCGCCTGTGCCGACATGACGTTGAAGCCGAACCAGCCGACCGACAGGATCCAGGCCCCGAGCGCGAGAAACGGGATCGACGAGGGCGGATGCGCGGCGATGTGGCCCTCCTTGGTGTAGCGCCCGCGGCGCGCCCCGAGCAGCAGCACCGCGACCAGGCCTATCCAGCCCCCGACCGCGTGCACCACCACCGATCCGGCGAAGTCGTGGAACTCGGCGCCGAAATGCGCCTGCAGCCAGGCCTGCACGCCGAAGTGGCGGTTCCAGGCGATGCCTTCGAACAACGGGTAGACCAGCGCCACCAGCGCCCCGGTCGCGGCGAGCTGCGGATAGAAGCGAGCGCGCTCGGCGATCCCGCCCGAGACGATCGCCGGCACCGCCGCGGCGAAGGTCAGAAGGAAGAAGAACCTGACCAGCTCGTAGCCGTTGCTCTGCGCCAGTTGCTCGGCGCCGGTGAAGAACGACACCCCGTACGCGACGCCGTAGCCGACGGCAAAATAGGCGACGGTCGAGACGCAGAAATCGGTCAGGATCTTGACCAGCGCGTTGACCTGGTTCTTCGAGCGCACCGTGCCGAGCTCGAGAAAGGCGAAGCCCGAATGCATCGCGAGCACCAGAATGGCGCCCAGCAGCACGAACAGCACGTCGGTTCCCGATTTGACTGCCTGCATGAATTCCTCCCCGTTAGGCTTGTTCTGGAAATTGGTGCGGCTACAATAAAGCATCGACATGCAGCGACGCCAGTTCATCAAGTTCTGCGCCGCGTCGGCCGCCGCCGGCGCGCCGGCGATCGCCGCCGCCGACGCGACGCCGCGCTTCTACGCGCGCGCCACGCTGGTCGGCGAGGACGGCGCGCCGCTCGCGGCCTCCGCGCTGCCGGCCAACCGCAACCTGGTGTTCGACTACCCCTACGTCGCGACGCCCTGCTTCCTGCTGAACCTCGGCCGCCCCTTGCGCGAGAGCGTGCGCCTGCGCACCGCCGACGAGCGCAGCTACGAGTGGCAGGGCGGCGTGGGCGCGCGGCGCTCGATCGTGGCCTACTCGGCGATCTGCGCCCACAAGCTGACCTACCCGACGCGCCAGATCAGCTTCATCAGCTACCGCGCCGAGTCGAGCGCGAGCAACCCGCACGCGCAGGTGATCCACTGCTGCTCCGAGCACAGCCAGTACGACCCTGCGCGCGGCGCGCGCGTGGTCGCCGGCCCCGCGCCGCAGCCGCTGGCCGCGATCCTGCTCGAGCACGATCCCGCGACCGACTCGCTCGCCGCGATCGGAACGCTGGGCGGGGAGATGTTCAACGAGTTCTTCGCCAAGTACCGCTTCCGCCTGGCGCTGGAGGTCGGCCGGTCCGCCCACCAGCCGGTGAGCGGCAGCACCGTGGTGACCCCGCTCGAGCGCTACTGCCGCCAGCAGGTGCAGTGCTGACCTGGCTGCGCGGCGGCGATCCCTTCCCGCCGGTCGAGCAGGCGCTGCGCAACCCGAACGGCCTGCTGTGCGCCGGCGGCGACCTGTCGCCTGCGCGGCTGCTCGAGGCCTACCGGCACGGCGTGTTTCCCTGGTTTTCGGGCGACGAGCCGATCCTGTGGTGGTCGCCCGATCCGCGCATGGTGCTGTACTGCGACGAGCTGAAGGTTTCGCGCTCGCTCGCCAAGAGCCTGCGCAACAAGGGCTACGAGGTGCGCGTCGACAGCGCGTTCCGGCGCGTGCTCGAGGGCTGCGCCGGCCCGCGCCGCGGCGACGGCGGCACCTGGCTTTCCGAGGACATGCGCAAGGCCTATTTTGCCCTGCACCGCGCCGGGCACGCGCACTGCTTCGAGACCTGGCGGGGCGACGAGCTGGTGGGCGGGCTGTACGGAGTGGCGCTCGGGCGCATGTTCTACGGCGAGTCGATGTTCTCGCGCGCCAGCGACGCCTCCAAGGTCGCGCTGGTGGCGCTGGTCGCGGCGCTGCGCGCGCGCGGCTTTCCGCTCATCGACTGCCAGATGCGCACCCCGCTGCTGGCGTCGCTGGGCGCGCGCGAAATTCCCCGGCGCGCGTTCTTGCGCCGCGTGGCGGCATTGGTAAACTACGCCGAGCCGCCCGGCTATTGGCGCAGCGAGGAAACCTGAGGTGTCCCGACTCAACGACCTGCCGCACGCAGTCCTGCAGTTCTACGTCACCGCGCCCTATCCTTGCAGCTACCTGCCGGAGCGCATGGCGCGCTCGCAGGTCGCCACGCCGAGCCACCTGATCAACACCGAGCTGTACGGCGACCTGGTCAAGGCCGGGTTCCGCCGCAGCGGCATCTTCACCTACCGCCCGCACTGCGACGCCTGCCGCGCCTGCGTGCCGGTGCGCATCCCGGTAGGTCAGTTCGTCGCCAGCCGCTCGCAGCGCCGTGCCTGGAAGCTGCACTGCGGCCTGGGCTCGCAGGCGCAGCCGCTCAAGTTCCGGCTCGAGCACTACGCCCTGTACCTGCGCTACCAGTCCAGACGCCACTCCGGCGGCGGGATGGACAACGACAGCCGCGACCAGTATTCGCACTTCCTGCTGCAGAGCCGGGTCGACACGCGGCTGATCGAGTTCCGCGACGAAGGCCAGCTGGTGATGGTGTCGATCGTGGACTACCTGCCCGACGGCCTGTCCTCGGTCTACACCTTCTTCGAGCCCGACCGGCACGGCGCGAGCTACGGCACCTACAACGTGCTGTGGCAGGTCGAGGCCTGCCGCGCGCTCGGCCTGCCCTACCTCTACCTCGGCTACTGGATCGGCGAGAGCCCGAAGATGGCCTACAAATCCAGGTTCGGCGCGATCGAAGGATTCGTCGACGGCGTCTGGAAGCGCCTGACCTGACGCGCCCGCTAGAATAGGCGCATGCTCTACGCGCTGGCGCGGCCGCTGCTGTTCGCGCTCGATCCCGAAACCGCGCACCGGCTCACGCTCGGCCTGGCCGACGCCGCCCAGGCGGCGCGCCTGCTCGGGCTGCTCGCGCCGCGGGTGCCGCGCGCGCCGCTGCGCGCGATGGGGCTGGAATTCCCCAACCCGGTCGGCCTCGCCGCGGGCCTGGACAAGAACGCCGAGCACATCGATGCGCTCGCGGCCCTGGGCTTCGGCTTCATCGAGGTCGGCACCGTGACGCCGCGCCCGCAGCCGGGCAACCCGCGCCCGCGCCTGTTCCGCCTGCCGCAGGCGCAGGCGCTGATCAACCGCTTCGGCTTCAACAACGTCGGCCTGGACGCGTTCATGGCCAACGTCGCGCGCGCGCGCTGGCGCGGCGTGCTCGGGATCAACATCGGCAAGAACTTCGACACGCCGCTCGAGCGCGCCGCCGAGGACTACGTCGCCTGCCTCGAGGGCGTGTACGCTGCGGCGAGCTACGTCACGGTCAACGTCTCCTCGCCCAATACGCTGGGCTTGCGCGCGCTGCAGGAAGGCGAGGCCCTCGACGCGCTGCTCGCGCGCCTGGCGCAGGCGCGCGAGCGCCTCGCGCGCAGGCACGGGCGGCGCGTGCCGCTGGTGCTCAAGGTGGCGCCCGACCTCGACCCGGCGCAGACGCGCGGCGTCGCAGCGGCGCTGCGCGCGCAGCGTTTCGACGGCGTGATCGCGACCAACACCTCGCTCGCGCGCGACGGGGTCGAGGGGCTGGCGCACGCCGCCGAAGCGGGCGGGCTTTCGGGCGCGCCGATCCGGGAGCGCGCTACGCGCACGCTCGCGCTGCTGGCGGCCGAGCTGGGCGGCGAGCTGCCGCTGATCGGCGCCGGCGGAATCATGAGCGGGGCCGACGCGGCGGAGAAATTCGCCCACGGCGCCGCGCTGGTGCAGCTCTACACCGGCCTGGTCTACCGCGGCCCGCGGCTGATCGCCGAGTGCGCCGCGGCCTACGCGCGCAGGGCGCCGGCATGAAGCGCCGCGCGGTCGCCCTGATCGACGAGAGCCGCTGCATCGGCTGCACGCTTTGCATCCCCGCCTGCCCGGTGGATGCGATCGTCGGCGCGCGCCAGCTGATGCACACCGTGGTCGAGCCCTGGTGCATCGGCTGCCGGCTGTGCCTCGCGCCCTGCCCGGTCGACTGCATCGAGATGATTGCCGCGCCCGCGCGGCCCTGGACCGCGCGCGACACGGCCGCGGCGAAGCGAAGGGCCGCCGCGAAGCGAGACAGGCTCTGCGTCCCGGTTCCTGCCACGACGCCGGCGCGCCGCAAAGCGGTGATCGCGGCGATCCTCAAGCGCAGGGCGGGATGAGCCCGCGCAAGTGCCGCGCCCTGTTCGAGCGCCTGCGCGCGGCCAACCCGAACCCGCGCACCGAGCTCGCCTACCGCACGCCCTACCAGCTGCTGGTCGCGGTGGTGCTCTCGGCGCAGGCGACCGACAAGTCGGTCAACGCGGCCACGGCACGGCTGTTCGAGGTCGCCGGCAGCCCGGCGCAGATGGTCGCGCTCGGCGTCGCCGGGCTGGAGGAGTACATCCGCAGCATCGGGCTGTACCGCACCAAGGCGAAGAACGTGGTCGCGCTGTCGAAGATCCTGCTGGACGATCACGGCGGCGAGGTGCCGGCCGCGCGCGAGGCGCTCGAGGCGCTGCCGGGGGTCGGCCGCAAGACCGCCAACGTGGTGCTCAACACCGCCTTCGGCCAGCCGACCGTCGCGGTCGACACCCACATCTTCCGCGTCGCCAACCGCACCGGGCTCGCCCCGGGCAAGGACCCGCTCGCGGTCGAGCTGAAGCTGCTCAAGCTGATCCCGCCCGAGTTCCTGCGCGACGCGCACCACTGGCTGATCCTGCACGGGCGCTACGTGTGCCTGGCGCGCAGGCCGCGCTGCGCGGCCTGCGCGATCCGCGACCTGTGCGAGTTCAAGGGCAAGACGCGCGATGTTTGAGCCCAGCCGCGACCAGGCGCGCGAGCTCTACTTCGAGACCTGGCGCAAGTACGGCGCCGGCGAGGCGCTGACGGCAATGGAGGCGCTCGCGCTGCAGATCGTGCTGCTGCATCCCGAATACCACGCCGTGCTGGCAGACCCCGAACGCTATCGGGAGCAGGAGTATTTCCCCGAGCTGGGGCGGAGCAATCCCTTCCTGCACCTTAGCCTGCACCTGGCGCTCGAGGAGCAGCTCTCGATCGACCAGCCGCGGGGAATCGTCGCGCGCTTCGCCGCGCTCGCGGCCCGCCGCGGCGAGCGCCATGCGGCGCTGCACGACGCGATCGAGTGCCTGGCGGAGATGCTCTGGCGCGCGCAGCGCGAGCGCGCCGAGCCCGACGGCGCGGCCTACCTGGACTGCCTCGAGGCGCGCGCGCGCCGCTGAGCGCGCGCGCGATCCTCTAGCTCCTCAGCGGATTTCCCCTTCGTGCGGGGTGTACAGCGGCGAAGGCTGGCTCGAGAACCAGGCCGCCACGTCCTCGATCTCCTGCGGCGAGAGCGTCGCGGCGAAGCCGTTCATGATCGCGTTCTGGCGCTTGCCGGACTTGTAGTCGCTTAGCGCCCGCACCAGGTACTCATAGTACTGGCCGGCGAGGACCGGGTATTCGGGCGTGGTCGGCTTGGCCCCGTCGGCGCTGTGGCAGGCGGCGCATACCTGGGCCGCCTTGGCCTTGCCCGCGTCGGCGTTGCCGCCCGCGAGCGCCGCCTGCGACAGCGCGAGGCCGAGCGCAAGCGCCACTGCGTCGCGCAGCGCGGCGCTCATTGCTTCACCTGGCTGATGTAGGCCGCGAGGTCGGCCATGTCCTGCTCGCTCAGGCTGCCGGCGATCGCGCGCATCGAGGGATGCCAGCGCGCGCCGGACTTGTATTCCTTGAGCGCGCTTATGACGTACGCGGCCTGCTGGCCGCCGATCTTCGGCACGGGGTAGACCTCCGGATAGGCGGTGCGGTAGCCGACGATGCCGTGGCAGCCGATGCAGATCGAGAACTTGTCCTTGCCGGCGGCGGCGCTGCCGGTGGCGTTCTGCGCCAGGGCCGCAGGCGCGAGGGCAGCGAGCCCGAGGCCGGCCGCGACGAGCGCGGTGGGGAAGCGATGGAACATGCTGGGGTCTGCCTCAGGTCGCAATTGGAAAACCGGGCGATTCTAACGGAACGACCTGCCTGCCTCAACCGCCGTATCGCCTCGGCTACAATGCTTCTTTTGCGGCGAAGGAAGGCGCGATGCGATTCCAGGGCAGCTCCGAGTACGTCTCCACCGACGACCTGACACTCGCTGTCAATGCCGCGATCGCCCTGCAGCGGCCGCTGCTGGTCAAGGGCGAGCCGGGCACCGGCAAGACCATGCTCGCGCTGCAGGTCGCCAAGTCGCTCGGCCTGCCGCTGCTCGAGTGGCACATCAAGTCCACCACCAAGGCGCAGCAGGGGCTGTACGAGTACGACGCGGTCAGCCGCCTGCGCGACTCGCAATTGGGGGACGCGCGGGTGCACGACATCCACAACTACATCGTCAAGGGCATGCTGTGGCAGGCCTTCTCGGCCGAGCAGCCGGTGGTGCTGCTGATCGACGAGATCGACAAGGCCGACATCGAGTTCCCGAACGACCTGCTGCGCGAGCTGGACCGGATGGAGTTCTACGTCTACGAGACGCGCGAGCTGGTCAAGGCGAAGCAGCGCCCGATCGTGTTCATCACCTCGAACAACGAGAAGGAGCTGCCCGACGCGTTCCTGCGCCGCTGCTTCTTCCACTACATCCGCTTCCCGGACAAGGAAACGATGGAGAAGATCGTCGCGGTGCACTTCCCGGGGCTCAAGAAGTCGCTCCTGCGCGAGGCGATGGAGGTGTTCTTCGAGATGCGCGAGGTGCCCGGACTGAAGAAGAAGCCCTCGACCTCTGAGCTGCTCGACTGGCTCAAGCTGCTGCTGGCCGAGGACATCTCGCCCGAGGCGCTGCGCTCCAACGATCGCAAGACCATCATCCCGCCGCTGCACGGCGCGCTGCTCAAGAACGAGCAGGACGTGCACCTGTTCGAGCGGCTCGTTTTCATGACCCGCGCCAAGGCCTGAACCATGCTCCAGCTCTATTTCGCTCCCGGGGCCTGCTCTTTCGTGCCCCACGTCGCGCTCGAGGCGATCAAGGCCGCCGGCGGCCCGGACTTCGAGCCCAGGCTCGTCAAGCTGCACAAGGGCGAGCAAAAGACGCCCGAATACCTGGCCCTGAATCCGAACGGCCAGGTGCCGGTGCTGGTCGCCGACGGCAAGCCGCTGAACCAGATCGTCGCCATCTGCGACTACCTCGACCGCAGCTTTCCCGCCGCGGGCCTGCTGCCGAGCGAGTCCTGGGCGCGCGCGCAGGCGCTGTCGCAGCTCGCCTGGATGAACAACACCGCGCACCCCACCTTCACCCACTTCTTCCGCCCGGAGGCCTTCGCCGCCGGCGACGAGGCGCGCGCGGACGTGCGCAAGAGCGCGGTCGCGCGCTTTCGCGCCTGCCTGGAACGCATCCAGGGCTGGATCGCGGGCGCCTCGCCCTACTGGCTCGGGGCGCGCATCGGCGTGCACGACGCCTACGCCTTCACCCTGCTGCGCTGGGGCGGCTACGCCGGCATCGACCCGGCGTCGCTGCCCGCCTACCGCGCCTACGTCGAGCGCGTCATGGCCGCCCCGCCGGTCGCCGCGGCGATCGAGCGCGAGCGCATCAAGCTCGACACCTACAAGGCGGCCGCCTGAAGCGTCGTGCTGATCGATTTCTTCCTCAAGCTGAAGAGCCACCGCCTGCCGGTGTCGATCAAGGAGTACCTGACCCTGCTCGAGGCGATGGGCAAGGGCGTGATCGGCCCCTCGGTGGACGATTTCTACTATCTGTCGCGCTCGGCGTTGGTCAAGGACGAGGCCAACTTCGACAAGTTCGACCGCGCCTTCGCCGAGTTCTGGCAGGGCGTGCAGACGATCCCCGGCATCGAGGCCCAGATCCCGCTCGAGTGGCTGCTCAAGCAGGTCGAGCTGACCCTAAGCGAGGAGGAGAAGAAGCAGATCGAGGCCCTGGGCGGCTGGGAAAAGCTGATGGAGACGCTCAAGAAGCGGCTCGAGGAGCAAAAAGGACGCCACCAGGGCGGCAACAAATGGATCGGCACCGGCGGCACCTCGCCCTTCGGCGCCTACGGCTACAATCCCGAGGGCATCCGCATCGGCCAGGACAAGGGCCGCAACCGCAGCGCGGTCAAGGTCTGGGACCAGCGCGAGTATCGCAACCTGGACGACCAGGTCGAACTCGGCACGCGCAACATCAAGGTCGCGCTCAGGCGCCTGCGCAAGTTCGCGCGCGAAGGCGCGCCGGACGAATTCGACCTCGACAACACCATCGCGCAGACGGCGCGCAAGGCCTACCTCGACATCCACATGCGGCCCGAGCGCCACAATACGGTCAAGGTGCTGATGCTGCTCGACATCGGCGGCACCATGGACGACCACGTCAAGATGTGCGAGGAGCTGTTCTCGGCCTCCAAGACCGAGTTCAAGCACTTCGAGCACTTCTACTTCCACAACTGCCTGTACGACTTCGTGTGGAAGGACAACCGGCGGCGCCACGCCGAGCGCACCCGCACCTGGGACCTGCTGCACAAGTACGGCCACGACTACAAGGTGATCTTCGTCGGCGACGCGACCATGAGCCCGTACGAGATCCTGCAGCCGGGCGGCTCGATCGAGTACTTCAACGAGGAGCCCGGCGCGATGTGGATCAAGCGCGTGACCGACATCTATGCCAAGTGCATCTGGCTCAATCCGGAGCCGGAGGAGATCTGGCCCTACCGCCAGTCGATCCAGGTGATGAAGGAGCTGATGGGCGGGCGCATGTACCCGACCACCATCGCCGGGCTCGAGCGCGCGATGAAGGTGCTCGCGAAGTAGCGGCTCGCCGGCCTTGTCGAGCTCCTTCCCCGGCCGCAGCTTCGCGCTTGCGCTCGCGCTGGCTGCGCTCGCCGCCTGCGGGCGAAGCCGCGCAACGGCCGGTGCTCGCCCTGGCCCTCGGCGGCGGCGCCTCGCGCGGCTTCGCGCACGTCGGCGTTATCGGCGCGCTGCTCGCCGGCGGCTACGACGGCGAGGCGCTGCGCCGCATCGCCGACGAGATGACCGAGCAAGAGCTGCGGGACATCGTTTTTCCGGACCGCGGGTTCGTCAGCGGCAAGCGCGTGCGGGAATTCATCGACCGCCACCTCGACCATCGGTCGATCGAGGACCTGCCGCGCCGTTTCGCCGCCGTCGCCACCGATCTGAGAAGCGGCGAGGCGATCGCTTTCAATCACGGCGATCTCGGCATCGCGGTGCAGGCCTCGAGCAGCATCCCGGGCGTGTTCCAGCCGGTGCGGATCGGCGGGCGGGAGTACGTCGACGGCGGCCTGGCGAGCCCGGTGCCGGTGGGCACGGCGCGGCGCATGGGGGCCGACGTGGTGGTGGCGGTGGACGTCGGGCGGCGCCCCGAATACGCGACCGTGCTGAGCACCGACTTCGCGGTCGTCATGCAGGCGATCGCGATCATGGAACGCCACGTCGGGCAGGAGGAGCGCGCGCAAGCCGACGTGCTGATCGCACCGGACCTGAGCCATATCGGCGCGCTCGACTTCGCGCACCGCGACCTCGCAATCGAAGCAGGCGCGCGCGCCGCGCGCGCCGCGCTGCCCGCGATCCGCGCCGCAATCGAGCGCGCCCGCGCGCGCTACTCGGCCACCTCGATCCGGTCGCGCCCGGAGCGCTTGGCGTGGTACAGCGCGCCGTCCGCCCGCGCGAGCAGCTGCTCGAGCGATTCGCCCTGACGCCAGGCGCCGACCCCGGCCGAAACGGTAACCTTCAGCCCCGGCGCGAGCCCGTTCCAATCGCGCGCAGCGAGCGCGGCGCGCACTCGCTCCAGCGCACGCACCGTGCCCACCAGTTCGCTCGCGGTCAAGATCATCAGGAACTCCTCGCCGCCGTAGCGCCCGAAGATGTCGGTCTTGCGCATCACGCTGCGCACCGCGTCGGCGAAGCCGCGCAACACCTGGTCCCCGGCCGCGTGGCCGTGGCCGTCGTTGACGGCCTTGAAATGGTCCAGGTCGAGCATCGCGATGCAGAACGGCACCTTGGTGCGCTCGGCGCGGCTCAGCTCCTCCTCCAGCCGCGCCAGCAGCGAGCGCCGGTTGAACGCCCTGGTCAGCTCGTCGGTATGCACCAGCTGCTGGATCTGGCCCAGTGCCGCCGCGAGCTTGCGCCGGCTTTCGCCCAGGCGCGCGCGCAGGCCATTGGCGTACACCGTCAGCAGCAGGCTGCGACTTAGGATTACCGACAGGTAGACCCAAGTCAGGGTGAGCTCGAAGCCGCTCGCGAAGGCCGCCCCTAGGCGTCCCTCGTTGAGATAGAGCACCGCGCCGGTGCCCGCCATCGCCAGGGCCCACAGCACCGCTGCCTCGGTCAGCGGCA
>Ga0335081_10015562_pt1 | contig 12305 bp, 11 predicted proteins | sample Lox_Sample_35_FD_206713 | JGI IMG/M metagenome (GOLD analysis project Ga0335081, IMG submission 206713) | Soil microbial communities from Loxahatchee National Wildlife Refuge, Florida, United States - Lox_Sample_3.5 | ecosystem: Environmental > Terrestrial > Soil > Wetlands | place: USA... | reverse complement strand
CAGTATGACAGTAGAGAAGGCGGCAGAATTCTTTGCCCAGGTGAAGTTGAGTGATCAGGAAGCGGGGATTGCGGAGAAACTGCTGGAAGAAATCCGAGAACGGTTGCGCTTCCTCAACGATGTCGGACTTGAATACCTGACGCTCGACCGGCTCGCTTCCACCCTCTCTGGCGGCGAGGTGCAACGCATCCAGTTGGCAACGTCTCTTGGTTCCCGGCTGGTTGGAACTCTTTATGTGCTCGACGAGCCTTCGATCGGCCTGCACAGCCGCGACACGCATCGGCTGATCAAGATTCTGCATGACCTCCGCGATTTGGGAAATACGATTCTGGTGGTTGAGCACGATCCCGAAGTGATGCGCGCGTCGGACCGCATTCTCGATCTGGGGCCGGGCGCGGGTGAAAACGGCGGCAAACTCATCGCGGCGGGAACTTATGCCGAAATTCGCAAGAACCCGGCCTCGCTGACGGGCCGTTATCTGGCGGATGAATTGCGCATTCAAATCCCGCCCACGCGGCGCAAACCGGGACGCCAGCAAATCAGGATTTGCGGGGCGCGGGTGCACAATCTTAAGAATATCGACCTCAGCATTCCCCTTGGAATGCTGGTGGCTATAACCGGAGTTTCCGGCTCGGGCAAGTCGACTTTGTTGCATGACGTTCTCTATCAGGCGCTCTCGGCGGCGAAACGTCAGACCAACGGCGGCCCACTGGCCAATACCGCCTGGTCTCACCTGGAAGGCGCGGAGTTCATTGATGAAGTTGTTCTCGTGGATCAATCGCCGATTGGGCGCACGCCACGGTCAAATCCAGTCACGTACATCAAGGCGTTTGATGGCATTCGCGAGTTGTTTGCCTCAGTTCCCGAGGCAAAGAAACGCGGGCTTACTGCTGGAAATTTTTCTTTCAACGTACCGGGAGGCCGTTGCGAAACCTGCCAGGGTGATGGCACGGTGACGGTGGAATTGCAATTCCTGGCCGATGTTGAGCTCATCTGCGAAGAATGCAAAGGCGCGCGCTACAAACCGCAAGTGCTCGAAATTCGCTATCGCGGAAAGAACATTCACGAGGTCCTCGACCTGACGGTGAAAGAGGCCTTGCATTTTTTTGCCGGCGCGCCCAAGGTTGCCGAGAAGCTGCGCGTGCTCGAGGAAGTTGGGCTCGGCTACCTGCGTTTGGGTCAGTCGGCGACCACGCTTTCAGGTGGCGAAGCGCAACGCATGAAGCTGGCGGCGCACTTGCAGCCGGCAGCGCGGCTGATCGGACGGTCGGCGGATTCGGAGGACAAGGCCAGATTCCGGCGCCGGATTCTCTACATCTTTGACGAACCGACTACCGGCCTGCATTTCGACGACGTCAGCAAACTGCTCTCTGCTTTCCGCCGCCTGATTGATGCAGGCGGATCCATTCTCGTGATCGAGCACAATCTGGAAGTGATCAAAACCGCAGATTGGGTAATCGACCTTGGACCGGAAGGCGGTGATCGCGGCGGCAACGTGGTGGGTACCGGTCCGCCGGAAGCCATCGCTAAATTACCCAACTCCTACACTGGGCAGTTCCTCGCTGGGATCCTGAATGGCCGCAACGGACGCAATCATGTTGGCGGGTAAGTGGAAAAGCAAGCGGTTGATTCGAGCAGTCGGGTTCGCATTGCTTTTTCCTACCTGCACCTTTCAGGCGCAGACCAGCGATAAAACCGTGCGGCACGTCAGAGTCGAGGAAGAGTCTTCATGGCCGCCGGAGCTCACTCAGGCGGAAGCCAACATTCAAAAGAAGGACTACGCTGTGGCTGAACCTCTGTTGCGCAAGGTCGTCGAGCGTGATCCCACCAACTATCTTGCCTGGTATGACTTGGGGTTTGTCCTTAACGCGTTGGACAAGCCAGATGAGTCGATCGCGGCGTACCGGAAATCGGTTGCGGCCAAGCCGGATGTGTTCGAATCCAACCTCAACCTCGGACTAATGCTGGCCAAGAATGGCCAACCCGGCGCAGAGCAATTTCTCCGCGCGGCCACAACCCTCAAACCTACCTCCAATCCCGACGAAGGCCGGGCCCGGGCATGGATATCGCTGGCCCACGTTCTTGAAAAGAGCCAGCCAGACCAGGCGGTTGACGCTTATCGCGAGGCTGCGAAGCTTGAACCGCGAGATCCGGAACCGCACATTTCCGCTGCCTTCGTGCTGGAAAAGCAAAATCGCTTTGCTGAAGCGGAAAAGGAATATGAAACCGTGCTGGTCCTGGATCCGGCGTCGACTGACGCTCTTACTGGTCTGGCCAATCTCTACATGCGCGGGAATCGGTTTAGCGATGCTGAAGCTGCTCTACGAAAGCTAGTCGCTTTGGAGCCGAATGATGCCGGGGTGCATATGCAGCTTGGCCGCACGCTGGCGGCTGCCGGAGATAACGACCAAGCCATCGTGGAATTGCAGGCAGCGTTGAAGCTGGCTCCAACTGATAGTGACCTGCAGCGCGATCTGGCAAGCGTTTACGTCGCCGCCGGCAAATATCCGGAAGCAGAAGCACAATACCGAACTCTCATCGCGGGAAAACCTACAGATGCGGATCTACATTTTCGGCTGGGTCGGACACTTCTCAATCAAAAGAAATTTTCGCAAGCGCAACAGGAACTGCTGACGGCGGTCCAGCTAAAACCCGACATGGGCGCAGCTTACGGTGATCTGGCAGCGGCGGCCAACGAAAACCAAAACTATGCACTGGTGATCAAAGCCTTGGATGCGCGCGCCCGCCTGCTGCCTGAAATCCCGGCGAGCTATTTCCTCCGCGCAACTGCCTATGACCACTTGCACGACCGCAAGCACGCGGCAGAAAATTATCATCGGTTTCTCGAAATCGATGGGGGCAAGAACCCCGATCAGGAATGGCAGGCGCGCCATCGCCTGATCGCGATCCAGCCCAAGAAGTGACACGTATGTATTGGAGACTCTTCATTTCGGCAATTTTACTTGCCGCTTTTTTGCCGGCTGTCGCCCATGAAGACGAAGCCATCGGGCAACTGATCGCTCGCGCCGATGCCGCCCCGCTTAAAGACCGCCCTGCGCTTTATGCTGAAGTTGCGCGCCGCCAACTTGAGGGCGCGGACAAATCATATACGGACGGCAACATTGACCAGGCGCAAGCGGCGGTGCACGATGTTGTTGAATATTCCGGCAAGGCCCGTGACGCCGCCCTGCAATCCAATAAAAAGCTGAAGAACACGGAAATTGCGATTCGGGAGATGGCCCATCACTTGCGCGATCTTAAGCGAACCCTGGCGATAGAGGACCAGCCTGTTGTCCAGAAGGCCATTGACGACCTGGAGAGTATTCGGACCCAACTGCTGGAACGGATGTTCAAGAAGAAGGGTGAGCAGTGATTCGTACTTTTTTCAAAGGCTGCCTGGTTCTGCTTCTTTTGCTGCCCGCATGGGCAGAGCGCCGGCATGACCCTTTAACCGGGCCGGAAATCGATAAGTTGCGCGATGCTGCTCAGGAGCCCGATGCGCGGCTCAAGCTTTACATCGAATTTGCCCGCAATCGGCTGACGGCTTTGGAGCAGGTGCGATCCGATCCCAAGGTAACCGATCGCGGCCAGGAAATTCATGCGCGGCTACAGGACTTTGTGGACGTTTACGACGAACTCGACGACAACATCGAAACGTTTGTCGAACGCAAAGCTGATCTGCGCAAAATCCTGAAAAGCGTGATTGAAGCAGACAATGAATTCCAGGCCCGATTGCGGGCCATAAGAGACTCCGGTGAAGCCACAAAAGCGGAGTCCGATAAATACCAGTTTCTGCTGGTGGAGGCGCTCGACACGCTGGTCTCCAGCACTGAAGATCATCGCCAACTGCTCGCTGAGCAGGAAGACGCGTTCAAACACAAACGGAAGGGCCCCAGTTAGCCCGAGTTGGGCGTGAGAATTTTGCCCGCAATAGTGATAATGTCATCCTCGGTGAGCGATCGTCTTCTTCAGATTTTCCAAGAGTCCAATCGCGAGTTGCGTCCACGCGCCCCCATGCCGCAGTTCTCGGTCGAATTCTTCACTTTCGCCAATATCAACAACACCATCCGGCTGCGGCAAGGCCAATTGTTGGTACGGATTTCCGATCTTCTCGAAGGCGCGCCAGAACCTGTGTTACGGGCTATTGCGCACATTCTGCTCGCCAAGATGTACCGTAAGCCAATTGAACGCGAGCATGCAACGCGTTATCGCCGCTATATCTCCAGTCATCACATCTGCCAAAAAGCCCATCTGGTACGGCAGATGCGCGGGCGCAAGCGGCTCGCATCGCCAAGGGGTCACGCTTATGATTTGGAGGCGATCTTCGACGATCTGAATCAGAGGTTTTTCTTTGGACTGCTCGCCCGCCCTCAAATGTCGTGGAGCCGCGAGCGGGCGCGGGCCAGCCTGGGCCATTATGATCCGGCTCACAACGCAATCGTTGTAAGCCGAGTATTTGATCATACAAGGGTACCGCGCTACGCAGTGGAATACATCGTTTACCACGAGATGCTGCACCTTAAGCATCCGGTGAAATTGCGCGGCAGCCGGCGCTGCGTTCATTCGGCGGCGTTTCAAGCGGAGGAAAAGCTGTTTCCCATGCTGGAAGAAGCCAAACGTTTCCTGAAAGGCCTCTAGGGAATGAGCGGTCGTTACCGTGAGTACAATCACGCCCGCTGGTGATTCTGCACGTTGACCTCGATTAAGCGGGGAGAATATCCTATAGAGTTGAAATTGAAATTCATTTTCACAATCATCGAGGCCTGATTCCCCATGTTGCAAGCCTTTATCGTGACCCTGCGCGAGGGTGTGGAAGCGGCGCTCATCGTCGGCATCACGCTGGCCTACCTCGCGAAGATCGGCCGTCCCGAACTGCGAAAAGCCGTGTATGCCGCTCTTGCGGCGGCCTTTGCCGGGAGTATCGGAGTGGCCGTTCTGCTCTCGAGGATGAGCTGGAACCAGGACATTTTCGAGGGCTGGATCATGTTGGCCGCAGCCTTCTTCGTGGTCACCATGATTGTCTTCATGATGAAAACCGGGCGGCGGCTCAAGGGCCAAATTGAGGGCAAAGTTGGGCTGTTGGCGGGGTCGGACGCCAAATTCGGACTTTTCGCCTTCGTTTTCCTCATGGTCCTGCGGGAAGGTGTAGAGACGGTTTTGATCCTTGGCGCGGTTACGCTCAATTCCACGGAAATTCTCAGTTTCTTCGGCACGATGCTGGGTATCGGCGCAGCGATTCTGTTTGGCGTGATGTTCGTCAAAGGCAGCGTTCGCATCAACCTGCAGAAATTTTTCCGCATCACGACGGTGATTCTGTTCTTTGTAGCAGCGCAATTGATTGTCTCGGGCCTGCATGAGCTTTCAGAAAACGGAGTGCTTCCCTCCTCCAAGCGCGAAATGGCGATTGTTGGTCCCATAGTGCGCAACGACCTGTTCTTTTTCGTCACCATCCTTGCCCTCGCGGCGCTGATGATACTGTTTGAGGCGAAGCGCCGCGAGCCGAGCGTGGCTTCGGATTCGCCCGCTGAGCGGCGCAAAGCCCTGTGGAGCGCCCGCCGAGAGCGGCTATGGATGGTTTCGGTTTACGCTAGTTCATTCTTGTTTATCGTTCTGGTGACGGCGGAGTTTATCTACGCAAAGAGCGTGAGCGCACTATCGCCAGCGACCGAAGTCACTTTCGTGAACGGCCAGCTGAGCATTCCGCTCGCCCAGATGTCGGATGGAGATTTGCATCGCTTCGAAGCCAAAGAAAATGGCGCCGAAGTACGCTTCTGGCTTTACCGAAAGCCCGATGGCAAAGTCGCCACGGTATTCGATGCCTGCGAAATCTGCGGGGCCGTAGGCTTTTACAAAGGCCCCAACGGCGTGATCTGCAAAAACTGTGCCGCGCCGATCAATGCGTCTTCGATCGGCATGCACGGCGGCTGCAATCCGATTCCATTGAAGTCCGAACAAACCTCAGACGCGATCATCATTCGCGAAGCTGACGTCGCGGCAGAAGCGCACTTGTTCCAATAGGCCCCATGTTTCCACGCCTGGTATTCGAGTCATTCCGGCGGCAGAAGCGGCGCAAGTTGCTGGCCGGGGCGGCCATCACCCTGGGCGTGGCAGTGGCTACCGCGATGATCGCCGTTGCCACCGATATCGGCGACAAGATGAACCGCGAGCTGCGGACCATCGGCGCCAATATTCTCGTCACACCCGAAGAAGACACCCTCGACGTGGAAATCGGCGGCGTCAATCTCAAGCCTCCTAGTGATGGCGCCTATCTCAATGAGGCCGATCTACCCAGGATTCGTGGCACTTTCTGGCACAACAATATTGTTGGCTTTTCGCCGATGCTTCCGGTGAACGTGCGGGTGAATGGCGCGAATGTCACATTGCTTGGCACTTATTTCAGCAAGCAACTTACTTTCGACAGAGACAATTTTGTGACCGGCGTGCGCATTACTCATCCGTTCTGGAAGGTTGAGGGAGATTGGCCGCAAGATAGCTCACAGGATGTTCTGGTTGGCAAACATCTGGCGGAGAAACTCGGCTTGAAGCCAGGTGGGGAGATTGCGTTTTCAGGAGCAACGCATCGCATCTCAGGCATTCTCTCGACCGACGGCGCGGAAGACGAGCAAATCGTCGCGCCTCTGGGTTTGGCGCAGCAGATTCTTGGCAAACCGGGCGCCGTCCGCAGGATCTACGTGAGCGCACTTACCAAGCCGGAAGATGCGCTCGGGCGGCGTGATCCCAAGTCGATGAGCGGGCCAATTTACGACCGCTGGTATTGCTCTCCCTATGCGAGTTCGATCGCATATCAGTTGCAGGAAGCCATTCCTCACTCCCACGCCGAGCAGATTCGCCAGATCGCGCAGAACGAAGGAACTGTTTTAGCGAGGATTGAGGGGCTGATGCTGCTGGTAACACTGGCTGCTCTCCTTGCGTCCGCGCTGGCCGTTTCTGCGGCCATGGCGACCGCCATCTTTGAGCGGAGAAGCGAAGTTGGATTGATGAAGGCGCTGGGGGCGGGAAATTTTGCGGTTGCGGCCCTGTTCTTCTCTGAAGCTGCGCTGCTGGCGCTCCTGGGAGGTGTGGTTGGTTTTGCGGCAGGGGCAGTTCTGGCGCAGCAGATCGGACGCGCTATTTTTGCTTCCGCGATTACGATCCAGCCTGTGCTCTTGCCGCTGATTCTGGCGATCGCCGTGATTGTGACTTTTGCGGGAAGTGCGGTAGCGATCCGCCGCGCTGTGAAATTCGATCCGGTTTATGCGCTGCGAGGTAATTCATGAGCCGCCCGGTACATAAGTACGGCTCCGCCCCGTCCCCCTCGATGTTCTGGCGCATGCTGCTTCGTGCCGCCATATTCCGGCGGGGCCGCGCTCTTTCCGCTTTGCTTGCCATGATCGTCGCCGCCGCGGCCGCGACTGCCATGCTGAATCTTTATGTCGATGTTCAAGCCAAGCTCAGCAAGGAATTCCGGAACTACGGCGCGAATGTGGTGCTCGTCGCCAAGGACAATCGGCCGTTTTCAAGTTCGGACCTCCACACGATTACCGCCACACTTGGCGGCCACGGCTTGGCGGTGCCTTTTGCTTACGTGGTGGCCCGCACCGCCGAGGGCCAGCCGATCGTTGTTGCTGGAACGGATTTTGAGCAGGTGCGAAAGTTAGACAGTTGGTGGTCGGTCACCTCCTGGCCGGGCGGCCCACAGCAGGCGCTCGTGGGTAAACGCGCAGCGGCGGCTGTTTCTCCAGGAGGGAAATCCTTCGATCTGAGTTTTCAGGGGCGCTCGATTCGTCTCACATCGGGGGGAACGCTTCAGACTGGCGCGGCTGAAGACAGCAGAATCTTTCTCAATCTCCCGGATTTCGAAGCGTGGACCGGTGTGCAGCCGTCCACAGTCGAAGTTGTAGTCTCAGGGTCAACCGAGGAAATAAATGCGATGATCTCTGCTCTGGCACGAGCAGTGCCAGAAGCAGACGTGCATCCGGTTCGGCAGATTGTGGAGGGCCAGGCGCGAGTGCTGGGAAAGATGCGCGCTACACTTCTGGCCACGGTGCTGCTCATCATTCTCACTTCGGCATTATGTGTGCTTTCTACGCTGATGGGCTGGGTTTTTGACCGGCGGCGGGACTTCGCCATCATGAAGGCTTTGGGAGCGTCAGCACGGTTGATTTACGGCTTCTTTGCCGCCGAAGCTGCAATATTGGGCTGTGTCGGGGCAGTGCTTGGTTTCGCAGCCGGAGTGGGTGCCGCGGCATGGATCGGTCGCGCCAATTTCCATGCACCGGTTGTCCCGCGCTTTAGTGTTTTGCCACCGGTTTTGGCTGGCAGCGTGGCGGTGGCGCTGCTGTCGGCTGTGATACCAATGATGCTTCTCCGCCGGGTCGAACCTGCTACCATCTTGCGGGGAGAGTAGGCGAGGTATAGGAATGATCAAGCTCATAGACGTCAGCCGTCTCTATCCGGCGCAGGCCGAGGAAGATGGTGGGGTAATCCGGGCGCTGGACGCTGTCTCGCTGCACGTTGAACCCGGCGAATGGCTGGCGATCATGGGTCCATCCGGCTCCGGAAAATCCACGCTGGTAAATTTGATCGGCTGCCTCGACCGCCCCACGTCAGGCGAAATCTGGCTTCATGGCGAAAACGTGGCTACGCTTCCGGCCTCAGAGCTTACGCGTGTGCGCGCGGAGAAAATTGGTTTCGTGTTTCAGCAATTTCACCTGATTCCCTATCTAACGGCGCTCGAGAATGTAATGCTGGCGCAATATTTTCACAGCATGACCGACGAGCAGGAGGCGCTGGAAGCCCTCGATCGCGTGGGCCTGAAAGAACGCGCTAATCATGTTCCATCGCAACTCTCCGGGGGCGAGCAGCAGCGAGTTTGTATTGCACGAGCCTTGATCAATAATCCTAAAATCGTGCTAGCGGACGAGCCTACGGGCAACCTCGACGCAGTTAACGAAGAGATCGTTCTGCGGCTTCTCCGTCAGCTTCATCAACAGGGACGTACGATCGTGATGGTCACGCACGATCCCGTCGTGGCCCGCCTTGCCGATCGGCGCATCGAGCTGCACCATGGCAAGATCGCCGCATCGGAAGTGTTCTCCATGGCTGACGATGAGCAGTTTGACGAAGTTCTGGAAGAACTCTGGGTGCTGGCGGAGCATAGCGAAATCGCTGAAGTAGGACGCATGGAGGTACACGGCGCGTTGCCGGTAAGTCTAGCCGTCGAGAAGATGACGGAGATGGGGCTGGTCTCGAGCAGCCCTCATCCGCCGCAGGCGCACGATCACAAGCCGTTCGTGAATCCCTGCCACGACGCGCTGAAGCCGGATGCGGTCTCAGTCGGCGACGGCACTTTGATTGTCGAGCTCACTCCGCGCGGGCGCAGGCGCGCGGCTGACATCATTCGCCGGCACCGGCTGGCTGAGCGCCTGTTCACCGACAGCCTTGCGCTGGACAGTGAAACCGAAATCGAACGCCAGGCCTGCAAGTTCGAGCACATCCTCTCGCCCGAAGCCACCGACAAAATCTGCGCGTTCCTCGGCCATCCACGTACTTGTCCTCATGGCGCGCCGATTCCGCCGGGGCCGTGCTGCGGGAGAACGGAGGATACACGATCCTCGATTGGCTGGAAGACTGGCTCAGTCGTCTGAACAGCGAAGATGAGTCATATTTTCTCTAGGATTTCTGAGACTCGCTCCACCTTCTCATCGACTCTTAACGCTCTTCTGCGCGCGATGTCGTAAAGATCACCGAGTGCCTCGTATAGGGACTGGCGGCTGATCATAGTCTCAGGATCATCCGTCAACCGAAGGTTGAAGATGACATTTCCTTCTTTGTCTTTCATCAAAAGAGAGTATGTCGTGTCCCCTCGCGAGGTGTCCTTGCGAATGGAAAATGAGAAGCCTTCGTCCAACGCGGTCACGAAGTCGCCAAATGGTGCATTATCCTCCCATTGGACTTTTGCGTCATTGGTCTTCTCCAGCAACTTGAAGGCGATCGCCGCGTAATCTGGGGTTTTCGACGCCATTACTCCTCCTCGGCCTCTATCACAGCTATTATTTTACTCGACTCGTCACTGAGAATTCCGACTACAAAATGTCCATATTCCATAAGTTTTTTCCTGGCCTCTTCGGGGACATTTGCCTCGGGCGAGGAAAGCGAGTTGGATATTTTCTTTACTCTCGCTTGGGCCTCATCCAGATTGTCTCCGGCTTCGGGCGAAAGGAACCGTTCCCAGCGTCCTTTGACTGCCCTAATCTGAGCGAACAGATCTCCAGCTCTGACGCTCGCTGCTTGGTATTGACCGGTCTGGATGAACGCTAGGAGTTGTGATGCGTCGCGATTGAGATCCTTCAGAGCCTCGGCGGCATTGCCTTTACGTACCGCCTTCCTTGCTTCCTGGGCGGCGGAAACTGCCTTGCGCGCCTCACGCCATGCGGCAAACGAAAAACCCAATCCTAATATGCTGGCTATCCCCGCGAAGATAGTGAAGGCAAACATACAGCTTCGGAGAGCCAGCAGTATACGCTCAGGCTTTCGAATTCAAGTAAGCTGTTGGGGTAGGTTGTTGACTGATGCGCAGACCTTCCATCGGTGTTTTCGACTCCGGCTTTGGCGGCTTGACCGTCCTTAAAGCTTTACTTGAACTTATTCCCCACGCCGACTATCTCTATTTCGGCGATACGGCGCGCCTGCCTTACGGCTCCAAGTCGGCTGAAACCGTCGCCCGGTACGCGGTCGGTGCGGCGCATTATCTCGAGCGGCACGGAGCACAGATGCTGGTGATTGCCTGCAATACCGCGACTGCGCTTGCCTTCGATCAAATCAAACATGCTGTGAAGATGCCGGTCGTCGGTGTCGTTGAACCGGGAGCGGACCAGGCTTCCCGCGCCAGTCAGAATCAAAAAGTCGTCGTCATTGGCACGGAAGCCACCATTTGCAGCCACGCCTATCACAAAGCGCTGGAAAAACGCAGTGTCCAAGTCCGCGAAAAGGCGTGTCCGTTACTGGTTCCGCTCGTTGAAGAGGGATGGATCGATCACCCAGTCACGGAGCAAGTTGCACGCATCTATCTGGCTGAGGCTTTTGCCGATGGCTTCGAGTCTGCCGATGTGCTGCTTCTGGGCTGCACGCATTATCCCCTTCTGCGGCCGCTTCTGAACCGTTCCACGCCAGGGCATGTCACTATCGTGGACTCGGCGGAATCCACCGCGCACGCCGTGAGGGATTTGCTCCAGAATTCTCCACTCCAAACAGTTTCCGGGCAGGAACGGCGGCATTCGCGCCGTTTGAAGTTTTTCGTCACCGATTCGGTCGAAAAGTTTTGCCGTCTGGGAACGAACTTTCTGGGTCAGCCGATAGACGACGTTCTGCACGTCGATCTGAAAGAGTAAGGAGCAAAAGAAAAGCGGCCGCAAATTGCGGCCGCAGCTCAGACCGGCAATTCCTCAGTACAAATGGAACGTAACCTCGATGTTCACCGCCACGGCGACGGCCTTGCCATCCTTCATGCCCGGCTCGAATTTCCAGTTCTTCACCGCTTCCATGGCCTTTTCGTCCAGACCCAACCCGAGTGTCCGTACCACGCGGATGTCGCGGGGCCTGCCGTCGGCGCCTACGACAACGTACAACACGCAGACACCCTGGTATTTTGCTTTGCGCGCTTCCTCAGAGTACTCCGGCTCAGGCGCATAAAGCTCTCGTGGGGGAGATACGCCACCGCCGACCCGAAAAACGCCGCCGCCAATTCCCCCGCCTTCACCAGGCCCTACGCCGGGACCAATTCCGGAGCCAACGCCGCCGCCCGAGCCGGATCCGATGCCTCCGCCCGAGCCCGTCCCGTTTGAAGGAGGCCCTGACGGAATATGAGACATGGGATCGCCAAGATTCGGCATATTGAGCTGAGCGAGCTTGATCTGCGGTGGCACAACTACGGTGGGCTCAACCGCCAGCTTGGGATTGTCGTTGCGAACGACCACCATGGGCGGGGTGATTTGCTGCATTGAAAGCTTCGGCAATTTTCCCTTGGAGGCCTGGAACTTATCGCGGTCACCGCCGCCGCCGCCGCCGCCAACTTGTGTTTTCGATGGAGGCAGGGGCGGAATATCATCCGCCGGGGCGATCAGAGTCGTCACTTGCGACGGATGGACCACGCGCTCGACCACCCGGCGCCCCAAAATCGTGCCGCCAATGATCGCGGCGAGCGCCAGAATGTGGACAACCGTCGAACCCAGCGCGCCATTCCTCTTGTAGTTATAGAAACCCCAAATATCCTTTACGGGGACGGGCTTGGAGGTCAGCACCAGCGG
>Ga0335081_10015561_pt1 | contig 12305 bp, 12 predicted proteins | sample Lox_Sample_35_FD_206713 | JGI IMG/M metagenome (GOLD analysis project Ga0335081, IMG submission 206713) | Soil microbial communities from Loxahatchee National Wildlife Refuge, Florida, United States - Lox_Sample_3.5 | ecosystem: Environmental > Terrestrial > Soil > Wetlands | place: USA... | reverse complement strand
GCCATAGGGCTCTATGGCCTGCTCTCGTTCCTGGTGGCGCAGCGCACGCGCGAAATCGGCGTGCGCATGGCCATGGGAGCGACGCCGCGCCATATCGCCCGTATGCTCGAAACGCAGGCGGGCGCTTGGACTTTGTCGGGTGTCCTCGCCGGTCTCGCGGCTTCTGCCGCGTTAGGGCGGTTAGCGCAGGGACTGCTGTTCCAGGTGTCGCCCTACGATCCGCTCTCGCTCGCCATGGCGGTGGGGATTCTGGTGGTGGCGGCAGCCCTGGCGGCATGGTGGCCGGCACGCCGTGCGTCCAGTGTGGACCCGGCAGTTTCGCTGCGCCAGGATTGAGGATCGGGCAACCACCTGCTTCGGCCTGCTCGCTTTCGTTATAATTGCGCCCAGGAGATCGGGCCATGACCAGTTCGATGAGTGTAGCTTCGGCGGCGTTCGCCGCCATTCTCGCCAGTGCGTCCCTGTGTGCGCAGCAACCGCCGGCGGCTCCGGCGCAGCCGGGACGCGGAGGGCGCGGACCGCAGGCCCCCGCTTTCGTATCGCCCGATGTCCAGGCGGACGGGCATGTGGCGTTTCGGATCTATGTCCCCCAGGCGCAAAACGTGCGGCTGGCCGGCAGCGACGTTCCGGGCAACGGGCAAGGCGCTGCCATGACGAAGGGTGAGAACGGCGTTTGGGAGGCGACCCTCGGGCCTATTCAGCCCGGAGCCTACCGTTACAACTTCAACGTCGATGGCCTGGCCGTAATCGATCCGCGCAATCCATCCATCAGCGAATCCAACAATAACGTCTGGAGCCTGTTCTACATTCCGGGCGCGGAGTTCATGGACACAAACGACGTTCCCCACGGCGCCGTGGCGGCCGTGACGTATTACTCGACCGTGCTGAAAAAGTGGCGCCGCATGCACGTATACACTCCGCCGGGATACGAAATGGGGCAGGGCAAGTACCCGGTTTTTTATCTGCTGCACGGGGCTGGAGATTGCGACGAGGCCTGGACTTCGGTGGGCCGTGCCGGTTTCATTCTGGATAACCTGATCGCCGCCAAGAAGGCCAAGCCGATGGTGGTCGTAATGCCCGCCGGCCATACCAGCCGCACTATGGGCGGACGCGGCGCGGGCGGCGGGCGCGGTTTCGGTGCGCCCGACGAATTTGTCACTGAGTTCACGACCGACATCATGCCCTACGCCGAACGGCACTACCGCATTCTAGCCGAGCGCCCGCGGCGCGCCATCGCCGGCCTCTCCATGGGCGGAAGCCAGACGCTCAATATCGCCATTCCCCATCTCGACAAGTTCGCTTACGTTGGCGTGTACAGCTCGGGAGTTCTCGGCATTATTCCTTTCGGCCGGGGAGGCGCGCCGGCCGCCGCGCCCGCTGGTCCCACGTGGGAAGAGCAGCACGCCGCGGACCTGGATAATCCCGCCAAGAAAGGGCTGCGGCTGCTCTGGTTTCGCACCGGCGTGGACGACTCCTTGCTGGCGACCACGAAAGCCACCGTGGAGATGCTGAAGAAGCACGGCTTCGAGCCGTCCTTCCAGGAAACGCCCGGCGCCCACACCTGGATCAACTGGCGCAACTACCTTAACGAGTTCGCGCCGCAGTTGTTCCAGTAGCGCTCACACCTGGATTCCCGGCGCCACTTGTGCGCCGGGCAATCGAAAACTGAAACGGGCGCCGCGGCCGGGCTCCGATTCCACCCACATTTCCCCGCCGTGCTCGGTAACCGTCTGGCGTGTCAGTGCAAGCCCCAGGCCCATGCCATTGCGCTTGCCGGCAGTGACGAAAGGCTGAAACAGGCGCGAGCGGATCTCGGGCGCGATGCCCGGCCCGTTATCTTCCACGTGCACTACGGCCGCGCCCTCTTCCAAGTGCGCGGCGATGCGCACCGCGCCCCCTTCCGGCATGGCTTCGAGCGAATTGCCGATCAGGTTGACAAAGGCCCGTTCCATGCGGCTGCGCTCCAACGGCAGCTCGATTTCGGGCGGGATATCAAGCGCGATTTCCACGTGCTGCGCCTCCGCCGCAGCGGCCAGCGATTCGCAGGCGGCCGCGGCCACCTCGCGCAATCGGCACATTTCCATGGTTTGCGTTCTCCCACGGGATACGTTCAGCAGATCCTGCAACAGCTCCTGAATGCGTCGCGACGCGCGGTAGATGTTGCCCGCCAGCCGCTTCACATGGCCGGGAGGCAGATCGGTATCCACCAGCATTTCGGCGCCGCCATAGATGGCCGCCAGCGGATTGCGCAAATCGTGCACCATGCCGGCGGAAAGCCGGCCGATGGTGGAGAGCCGCTCCTGCTGAATAAGGTCCTCGCGCGCCTGCCGGATGGAGGCGCACATGTTGTTGAACGTGCGTGCCAGCCTGCCCATTTCGTCTTCGCTCGCCACATGCACCTGGATGGCGTAGTTCTGGCGTGCCACTTCGGCCGCCGCGCGGTCCAGTTGCTTCACCGGCTCCACAATGCGGCGCGCCAGCAGGTAAGTCAGTCCGAGGCCCGCGGATATGGCGCCCAACCACAGCCAGATGATGTTGGTATAGAGCCCGGCAATGCGGCGGTGCGCCGCTTCGAAGGAGCGGAGAACGGTAATCTCGGCCACCGGCTTGCCTGCAATGTCGGTCAGCGGCTGCTGGAACCAGGCATATTCGGTGAGGCCATCGTCGATCAGCTCGGAACCGCGCGCCTTCATCAGCCGGGCCTTCACTACTTCGGTGGCGCGCGGGTTGAGAGTGGAAGCCACAACCGCGTCGGGCGTCTCGAAGAGGAACTCGCTGCCGGTGGCTTGCTTAAGCTGCTGGGCCACCAGCGCGTCGGCGCGAAAACCGGCCACCAACACGCCCAGCAGCTCCAGGTCCTGCCGCCGCACCGATTGCACGTAGACCGGCGTTACCGAAATCTGGTAGAGCTCGCACGGGTCGCCGCCCTGCAGGAAAAACCCGGAGACCTGATCCGGAAACCGGGCCGCCGCCGTTTGCACCAGTTCCAGGCGCGGGCCCAGCGAAGATGCCTCGCCGCCCAACGAAGCGATAATTCTGCCGGTCACATCGGTCACCAGGAAAATGGCGTTGGAATCGGAAATCGTGGACCACAGCTCGCCCGCGCTGTCGCGAATGGTGGCCTGGTCGCGCGTGCCCACCACCGCGCGGAAATCCGACATGCCGCCAATCAGCCGGCTCACCTTGGAAAGCATTTCGGCCCGCGCCTTCCATAGCGAGCTGTAAGCCTGAAAGCTGGAGCGCACCTCTTCCTGCAGGCTGTCCGACATGGTCCGCGTGATCTTGCGAACCACGATTTCGCCGGTGATGGCGAACAGCAGCGTAATCGCCACCGAGGTGGAGAGCATGATTTTGGAGAGCAGCGACAGCCGGGAAAAAGGAGAGCGCATATCACCTGCCTCCAGGATAGGAGCCCTCAGGCGGCTCCGGCGGATAACGGTGGCCGTATTTATTGAGATGCGTAGCCGGAACGAATCCGGTTTCGGAAATCGAAATCAGGGGCAGCGCCAGGCCTGCTTCCGACACGGAAATACGGTGCTCCAGAAAAGAGAGGTTCTCCCGCAGCGCGCGCTCGTGAAAAATGCGCAGTTGGTAATCGCCCGGGGGAACACCGGCAATGGCGTACTTACCCGAAGGTCCGGTTACTTCATACCACGCGGTCGGGACCACCGCGATGATGGCGCTCATGGTGGGGTGAATGTTGCAAAACACGTGCACCATGCCCGCGGTGCGGAAGACTACGCTTTGCGATGTGCCGGGCGCATACAAGCCGACGTCGAATCGCGTGCCGTCGAAATTGGAGAACGCACTGTGAAAAATGGGATCCAGATTGGGAAAGTCCACCGTTCCGCCCACCGGTATGGCCAGCACATGCGGTACGAAACTTTTGTCCCTCTGTTTCATTTCTGCGCGCCGCAACGGCAGGTTCTTGGGTAACACTCCGCCGGCGGGTTCGAGCCAAAGCACCACGCCGGAATAGTCGTGCCGGCGCGCGGCAGGATTATGCGAATTGGTCAGCTCCACCTGGCCGGTAACAGTGGCCGCCGCCAGCGCGCCGGCCCCCCAAGCGCTAAAAAAGATAAGCCAACGCCAGGTCATAGTGGTTGTTGATGACGGTTCCCCGCACCAGGTAGACGGTGCGCAACTGCGAAATTTCGGGCGCGAGGATCACGTTGGGTGCGATGCGGAAGAACAGGTTGGCGCCGTACAGCAGGTTTTTGCCGATATTGCCCGGGCCCAGTTGGCTGTTCTGGTCGTCCTGTTGGCCGGTGAACAGATGGAAATCCACACGCCGCGCGGCAAGGAGCGTCAACTGTCCCCATCCTCCTTTGCTCTGGATGGCCTCGCCCTCATGGCGGTAGAGAATGTAGCCCTGGTTGATGGCGCCGGTTCCCAGGTTGGCCACATTCTGCCCGGAATAGAAAGCGCCGGTAATCTCCAGCTTGCGCCAGGGATTAAAAAACCAGTCCAGCGAAAACAGGTTCGAGGGGATGGAAAATCCTCCCGCGTGCGTAATACTGGAATGAAATCCGGACGCGAATTCCAGGCGGCGGTTTTCATCCAGGTTGTGGTAAAACTCGAATCGGCCTTCGACGCCGGGGCGCGCCGGCGCCACCCCGCCGGGCGCGGGCGTGTTGTCGTAAGGAGGAACTTCGTGAGTCTCCACCACCCCCACGCGGGCGCGCAGCCCGGTTGCCCCGGTGAACGAGAAGTCCTGTTCCGCCCGCACCTGGGGAATCCAAAGCCAGAGGTTGCCCGTGCCCGTGAGCGGCGAAATCCCGACCTGCGCCAGAGAGCTCGGTTCGCGCGGATTGAAAATCGGCTTCTCCTGGCCTACCAGCAGGCTGGTGCTTTTCCAATCGAGCTCGATCGAACCGGTGCGCAGGCGAAACGTCTGGTTGAGCGGCGCGGTTCCGCTGAAGAAATCCATGTAAAGAGAGCCGTGCACGGTACCGCCCCAGAAGGTTTGCGGACCGCGGAATTCCAGGCCGATGATGGTCTGGCGCAGGGTCGCCCCGCCCAGCTCAGGCGATGGCACAGCCACGGTCGGATATTCGCTGCCGCCATTGCCGCGGGAGTTGAGGAAGCTGTTGAACAGCGCCATCCCCGTCAGGCGGATGGGGAATTTCTGCGATGCCTCCACCTTGCTCTGCGCCTGCTCATCCAACCGCCGGTCCTGAACATCCAGCCGCTCCTCGGTGGAGGGTTGCTGGGGAGCCGGCGGAGCATCGCCCGGCGGATCGGCGGCCGCGGCAGAGCGGTCTGTTTCCACGCGCGACCCCGCCAGTTGCGCCTTTAATTCCCTCACCTGCTGGGCCAAATCGCGATTCTCCCGCTCCAGCCGGTCGAGCCGTCCAAGAATGGCGGCGAGTTCCGGTGACGATTGCGCCGCCAATGGCGTCGCCCAGAGGCAGGCAGCCAGGCAGAGTGCAGCAGCCCGCGGTGTCCAACGTTTCTTGACCGCTCCCTCACGGTCGCGGCTCCGAGAGAGGCCCTCGTGCAGAGCCGCGACCGTGGGGGAGCGGTCAAGCCGCTTCAGAAGCACAACATTAGTGCAATCCCGCATCGAGTAGTTGCTCCAGTTTTCGCCTCACTTCGCCGGGCGAATAGGGTTTGGGAAAGAACGCGCAGGCTCCCATCGCCGCTACCCGCCCAGGCGTGGCGGGATCGGTATCGGCGCTGACTACAATGATGGGCACGGAAGCCAGCCGGCGGTCCGCCCGCATGCGCTGGATCAGCTCGAAGCCGTCCATGCGCGGCATGTTCAAATCGGTGACCACGGCGCTCACCGGCTCGCCGGCGCGATTCAGTATGCGCAGAGCTTCCAATGCCGACGCCGCCAGCAGTACCGACACGCCGGGGATGGCCTGCAGGGCGATTTCGAGGGTGGCGGCGCTGTTCTCCGAATCCTCCACAATCAACACCGCCCGCGCGCCGTTATGCGGCATCCCAATCTTCTCCTTGTCGAAACTCGCCGCTAAGGTACAAACCGGTATCCCACTCCGTGGACTGTCAAAAAGTGACGCGGCGCATTGACGTCGGGCTCGAGCTTCTGGCGCAACTTCACCACGTGCGCGTCCACCGTCCGCGTATTCGGAAAAAACTCATAGCCCCACACCGAATTGAGAATCATGTCGCGAGTCAAAGGGCGGTCGGGGTTGTGCAGGAAGTAACAGAGCAGGTTGTATTCGGCCGGTGTAAATTTCAACTCTTCGCCTTTGCGCGTCACAATACGCCGCTCGAAATCCACTTCCGTGTCGGAGAAGCGCGCCACCTTGCGCGCGTCCGGTGCCGCGCGCCGCAGCACCGCGCGGATTCGGGCCATCAGCTCGCGCGTTCCGAACGGCTTAACCACGTAATCGTCGGCGCCGATTTCGAGCAGCAGCACCTTGTCCACTTCGTCGCCTACCGCGCTCAGCACAATGATCGGTATGGCCACGCTGGCAGCGCGCAACTGCTTGCAGATCTCGATGCCGCTCATCCCGGGCAGGCGCAGATCCACCAGCACCATGTCCGGCTTGAGCATGACGGCTTTCTCGAACCCGGCTTTTCCGTCGCCCGCCAGCACCGCGCGAAAGCCTTCCTGCTCGAGCATCACCCCAATGGTGTCGCGCAAGCTTTCATCGTCGTCGATCACCAGGATTGTTTGCATCCAGTCATACGATTCTATCGCCAGCCGCGCGGTCGCGGCCAATGCCAATGCTATACTTTTACGAGCATTAACGAACTGCAATGCGTGTAACCGTCATTGGCACTGGATATGTTGGGACCGTGACCGGCGCCTGCCTGGCCTACCTGGGACACCGCGTCACTTGCGTGGATACGGACGAAGTGAAGATCGCCACGCTTCGCAAGGGCGAGTCGCCGATCTACGAGCCCTATCTCCCGGAGTTGATCGAACTGGCTAAGGCGCGCGGCGGCATCGACTTCGAAACCGACGTCGCTCGCCCGGTGGCCGAAAGCGACGTCATTTTCATCGCCGTGGGCACGCCGCCCCTGCCCAGCGGAGAAGCTAACCTGGCCTACCTGGAAGCCGCCGCTAATTCGATCGGCGCGGCCATGGACGGCGCCAGGTTTCGTGTGGTGGTGAATAAGTCCACTGTGCCGGTTGGCTCGGGCAATCTGGTGGAGACGCTGGTGCGGGAAGGAATGTGCGCCGCCCGCCCGGCCGAGCGCTTGAACGTGTCTTTTGGGGTAGCGAGCAATCCCGAATTTCTGCGTGAAGGGTGCGCCGTGGCGGACTCGCTCTATCCCGACCGCATCGTGATCGGCGGTGACGGCCGCAGCCTGGAAGCCATGCGCTCGCTTTATGCTCCCCTGGTGGCGCAATGCTTCGACGCGCCGCCGGGGGTGCCACGCCCCAAGGGTCTGGCCCAGGTACCGCTGGTGGCAACCACGCTCACCAGCGCGGAAATGATCAAGTACGCCGCCAACGCGTTTCTCGCCATGAAGATCGGGTTTGCCAACGAAATGGCCAACATTTGCGAACGCGTGGGGGCGGAGGCCACGGAAGTGATGCAGGGCATCGGCCTCGATTCGCGCATCGGCCCGCGCTTCCTCAACCCGGGCGTCGGCTGGGGAGGCAGTTGCTTCGGCAAGGATGTGCAGGCGCTGATGCATACCGCCAGCGAATACGGCTACGGCAGCAAGTTGCTGCAGGCGACGCTCGAAGTGAATGCCGCGCAGCGCCAGATGGTGATCCAGAAATTACAGGAGAAGCTGTTCATCCTGAAAGGCCGTACCATCGGGCTGCTAGGCCTGGCATTCAAGCCGGAAACCGACGACCTGCGCGACGCTCCCAGCCTTCACATTGCGGAGCGCCTGCTGCAGATGGGCGCCCGGGTGAAAGCTTACGATCCGATTGCCATGGAAGCCTGCCGCCAGCAGCGGCCGGAGCTGAAGATACGGCTCTGCGAATCGGCGCTGGAAGCGGCCACCGACGCGGATGCGCTGGTGGTCGTCACCGAATGGCGTCAATTCCGCGACCTGGACCTGACCGGGCTCCGCCGCGTCATGGCCACACCCATTCTGGTGGACGGACGGAACCTTTACTCCTCCGATAGCGCCTTGGCCGCGGGTTTCGATTACTGCGGCGTGGGCCGCCCCGTGCGAGCGCGCGCCATGCACGAGGAAGCCGCCTCGCTGCCGAAAATCGGGTAACGCCGGCCGTCTTGCAGCCGGCGGCAAGACCGCCGGCGCTACCATAAAAGAACATGGCCTTGGTTAAAGTGGCCAGCCTGGCATCGCTGCCGCCTGGCTCGGTAACGGAGGTTCTGGTGAACGGCAACCCCTATGCGGTCTGCAACGTGGATGGCGTGGTGCGCGCGCTTAGCGGAGTCTGTATTCACCGCGGCGGTCCACTGGGCCAGGGCCAGCTTCATCAGGGACGCGTAGTGTGTCCGTTTCATCTCTGGGAATTCGATTGCGCCACCGGCGAATACGATTTCGACCCCGCCAAGCGGGTAGACACGTATCGGGTAGTGGTGGAAGGCGACGATATCCTGATCGAGGCGCCCTGAGGTGCCCGAGCTTCCGGAAGTCGAAACCGTAACGCGATCGATTGCGCCGCTAGTGGGGCAGCGCATCGTTTCCGCCGAATTTCGCTGCCTGCGTATTCTGCGCGGCGGCGATCCGGACCGCATGGCCGCGCGGCTTCAGGGCCGCCGCATCACCGCCATCCAGCGCTACGGCAAGTTCATCGTGGTGAAATTGCAGGGCGGCGGATACCTCCTGGTGCACCTCGGGATGACCGGCCGTCTGCTGCTGGCGGGCCCTCCGGGCAAGCACACCCACGCCATCCTGACGCTCGACCGCGGTGTGCTCCTTTACGACGACAGCCGGCAGTTCGGCTGTGTGGAATTCAGCGAAGAATTTCCCCCGCGGGTGGCTCGCCTGGGGCCGGAGCCTCTGGAGGTGCCGTTCGACGAATTCGCGGCCGGCCTCAAGGGGCGCAAGACGAGCGTCAAAGCGCTGCTGCTCAACCAGAGGTTTGTGCGCGGCATCGGCAACATCTATGCGGATGAAGCTCTGTTTCGCGCCGGCATACATCCCATGGCGGTGGCGCGCCGCTTGCGCGCTGAAAGAGTGCGCCGGCTGTTCGGCGCAATTGTCGAAGTCCTCACCGAAGCCATCGCGGCCGGTGGCTCCTCCGTGTCCGACTACGTGGATGCGCAGGGCCGCAAAGGTTTCTTCCAGTTCAGCCACCGCGTATATCAGCGCACAGGACAGCCGTGCCTGACCTGTGGAACACCCATCCGGCGAGTTTTGGTGGCACAGCGCTCTTCGCATTTTTGCCCGCGGTGTCAAAAACGTTAAGAACTCTTCATAGGGTGAAACCGGGCTTCGGTTCATCGCGTCGGATTTGTTGCGGTGGCACAGTTTAAGCGCTACCGCAAGCATATTAGTTGGTCCGCCGGAAACATATTAGCCGGTTCCGGCACGGTAATTCTAAGGGATAATTGAGCTTGTGCATCCGGCCCTAAAATTCTGAGAATGGGAGATTTTCCACGTGAGACGTATCTGCTGCTATTTACGGTTGCTGCCTCTATTGGTTTTGTCCGTGCCTTTCGCAAACGCGCAGAGCGCGTTCGACTTCAATATTGGATTCGGCGCAGCTCAGGACAAGGCGAGCTCCACACAGGTCGATCAGACCCTCAATCCTTGTACCCCTAACGATCTCTACGGGCCTTGCGTTTCGAGCTCGTCGCTCAGTACGTTTATGCTGGGCTTCGGCGGCGATCTGATGCTCTGGAAAAAACTCGGCGCTGGCGCCGAAGTCGCTATCCAGCCTGCCCAGCAGACTTATGTCAATCTCAGTGCGTCGGCTGCGTCGCAAGGGCTAAACACCTTCTCCTTGAACACCCGCTTGACGCTGTATGATTTCGACGCGATTTACGAGCCGGTGAACAACAAGAAGGTGGGACTCAAGCTGAAAGCAGGTTTCGGCGGCGCAAACATCAAGTTTTACCAGGCGGGGTCATCGTCCGGCTCGGTGATCGGCAGCCAGAACTTCTCACAGTACTTCGTCAGCACGAACCACTTTCAGGTGATGGGCAGTGTGGGTGTCCAGATCTATGTCACCGACCATATGTTCGTTCGCCCCGAGTTCCAGATCCACTACGTACCGAATCTGACGGAGCAGTTCGGCAGCAACCTGGTAAAGGAAGAGATGGTTTGGGTAGGCTATAGCTGGGGAGACCGCTAGGCAGTCATCGCGGGGTAGAAGCCGCCTCGTTACTGCTGGACGGCGGGGGCGGCTTCGCCGGTGAGATCTTCCAACGCCACGGGAGGGTTGTAGTAGAGAATGCGCTGGCAACTCTCGCAGGCCATCACCTGGTCGCCCTTTTTCAGATCCTGAAAAAATTGCAGCCGCATGGCCATGTTGCATGCAGCGCAGCGACCATCCAGGGCTTCGGCCACTCCGATTCCCCGGCGCATCTTGCGCACGCGTTCGTACCGCTGGTAGACGGCGGGGGTGACTTGCGCTAAAACCGACGAGCGTTCGTTGTGCAGTTCCTCAGCGGCCCTCTGATCCTCGGCCGTACGCTCGCGCGCGGTCTGTTTTTCGGATTCCACCTGCGCCTTTTCGCCCTTCAGCGCGGCTTCGGCCGTCTTCACGTTGCGCTCCAGCGGATCGGATTCGCCCATCAACTCCAGAATGCGGTCTTCCATCTTGCGGATGGCGTTCTGGAAGAATTCGATCTCCTTCTGGAAGGCGTGCAACTGCTCATTGGTCTTCGCAAGGCGTGACTGGTCTTTCAGCTTGGAGATTTTCTGATCCTCCATCTGAATATCGCCTTCGCACTTCTTGCGCTCTTTCTGATTGGCGGCCAGCGCGGCGCGGTCGGCCTCCAGCTTGCGCTCATGCGCAACCAGTTTCTTCTCGATTCCGGCGATGTGTTTGGGAAGGGCGGCGATTTCCCGCTCCAGTTCGGCAAGCCGATTGTCGATTTCCTGGAGACGGATCACCAACTTCAGGTCGGGGAGCATTACTTAGCTCAGTGTAACATGCCGCACCGTCGTCACTCGACGCGCCGCAATTCCACTTCGCGATACATCTCTTCGGTCTGGCTAAGACTGGCAAACCTCATGCCGGGCAGGCGCGCCGACGCCGTACCAGCCGCCACGCCCCAGCGCATGGCATCGTCCGGAGCGGAGGCGTGGCCGCCCTTTCGCGACGAAGCCCAGGTGTAGGCCGCCGCGAGCGCATCGCCCGCGCCGATCGGGCTGATGGCATCGATGCGCGGCGCCAGCGCTTCCACCAGGCCGCCGGCGAATGAGCCCACCGCCCCGCGGCTGCCGAGCGACAGCACCACCGATTCGGCGCCCATGGCGCGGATCTGCTGCGCCGCTTCCAAATAGTGCGTGCGCGTAAGCAGCGTCCGGCCCAGCAGCCTTTCCGCTTCCTGCTGGTTGGGCGTCACCACGGTAGGGTGCATCTCGATGCCTTCGCGCAGCGCGCCGCCGTCGGCATGCAGCAGCGTTTTCACTTTCTTCTCGCGCGCCATCGCGATCAGGCGCGCGTAGAAGGATGACGGTGTGCCGGGAGGAATGCTGCCGCTGAGCATCAGCCACGATGCCTGCTTGAGCGTCTGCCGCACGACGCGCTCCACGCTGGTGAACTCGGCTTTGGATAATACGGGGCCGGCTTCGTTCAGGTTCACCGTCAAACCGTGCCGGTCCGTAATGGTGAGATTGGTGCGGATTTCGTTTTGAATCGCCACCACCGCGATCTTAAAACCGCAGCCGCCGAGCAGACCTTCCAGCCGCTTGCCGGAATCGCCGCCCGAAACCAGCACGGCCATCGTCTCGCCACCGAACGAATGGACGACGCAGGATGCATTGATGCCCCGCCCACCCGCCGATTCGCGGCTGGAGTTGATATAGGCGCGGTCTTCGAACGCCAGCCGGTCGACGTTGATGATGCGGTCGATGGCGGGATTGATGGTGAGTGTGACGATCAAGGAACTATTATGCTAGCGTCAGGTTGGCTTGCGCCGCAATATCCAGGCCCGCGAACTCGCGGCGCGCCAGCTTGGGGAAGGCCGCGGCGGCAATCATGGCCGCATTGTCGGTGGACAGGCCGGGAGGCGGAAAGTAGACCGGGTACGGCAGGCGGGCCGCGCTCGCCGCTTCCCGCAGGCCGGAATTGCAGGCCACGCCGCCGGAAACAATGAGCGCGCGCGCGTCGATTTGGGCGGCCGATGCCGCGGCGCGGGTCAAAAGCTCCCGAATGACAGCGTGCTGGAACGAAGCCAAAAGATCGAGCGTCGCTTGCGGTGTGGCGGCCAGCCAATCGTCGGTCG
>Ga0335081_10015560_pt1 | contig 12307 bp, 14 predicted proteins | sample Lox_Sample_35_FD_206713 | JGI IMG/M metagenome (GOLD analysis project Ga0335081, IMG submission 206713) | Soil microbial communities from Loxahatchee National Wildlife Refuge, Florida, United States - Lox_Sample_3.5 | ecosystem: Environmental > Terrestrial > Soil > Wetlands | place: USA... | reverse complement strand
ATTGATAATTCTTCAACTCACCGCCGCGCCTGCGCCTGGCCGAATCACGGCCACGCGCGGGTTCGGCTGGCGTGCTGGCGAGTTCAACTGCGGCGGGGTAAGGTTGCGCCGCTCAATGGAGGGGCGGGGGCGATGAAGCTTTACGATGGCGGCCGCGCTCCGAATCCGCGCCGCGTCCGCATTTTTCTGGCCGAGAAAGGCATCAAAGTCCCGACCGAACAGCTCGACCTCGGCGCATTGCAGCACCGGACTGAGGCCTATACGGCGATCAATCCGATGCAGCGCGTGCCCGCGCTGGTTCTCGACGATGGCACTGTGATTGCCGAATCCATCGCCATTTGCCGCTATTTCGAGGCGGTTCAACCGGATCCGCCGTTATTCGGCGTCGGCGCGCTCCAAAGCGCGCTCGTCGAAATGTGGAATCGCCGGGCCGAACTTCATCTTTTGTTTCCCGTCGCCAGCGTCTTCCAGCATCTGCATCCAGCCATGAGCCGGCTGGTCGATCCTCAGGTGCCGCAATGGGGCGAGGCGAACAAGCCACGGGTCATGCAATTTCTTGAGTTTCTCGACCGCGAGTTGAAGGATCGGGCCTATGTCGCGGGCGCGGATTACACTGTCGCCGACATCACGGCACTGGTCGCGGTCGACTTCATGCGGGTGTCGAAAATGACGGTCCCGGACGGCTTGAGCAATCTGCAGCGCTGGCACAAAGCCGTTTCCGCGCGGCCGAGCGCCGCGGCGTAATCTTCAACGCAGCGGTGCCGGCGAAGCGGCAGCGGCGATGCCGTAACCCTCGCGCGACGTGGCGATGCCGGGCTCACTTGTGAAAACGAAAATTCCGATCAAGCCGAGCGCGACATAGAGTGCCGCGCAGGTCCAAATGCCACAGGAAAAATTGCGCATCGCGCCGCCTTCCGATTTGCAGTCGCTCAGCAAAACGCCGGTCGCGAGTTTGAGTTCCACAATTCCGTTATGCGGCGCCAGGAAAACGACTCGGTATCACAAGCATGCCGCTCGCCCTCGATAGAGCCCGAGACGAAATTCTGCAGTGACGAAAGTAACAGGGCAGGGGAGTGCATGGCGGCCAGCGGCGCCTGCGTATCACTCCCTTTCGCGTGCTTTGGCTGCGCGTAACGGATGCCGGTACGTCGAAAACCGTATCGGTTCGCGATGTCCAGGTGGTATTCTTGGCGAGCGCCGGTCGGCTGCCATGGATGCGACGCCCGCGCAGCTCCCGTTCCGTCGTTTGAGCCAAGGCTAGAAAGCCCGCGGCGCGCCAAGAGTTCCCGCGCTGAGCCTCGCGGCTTTGCGTGCGCACGGGCGCGGGCTACCCCGAGGTTTATAGGCTCTGTCAGGGCATCTGCGGCTGATTGGCCGCCCTGCTGTTTCACCCAAACCGAAGCTGCTATGAGGTTCTTTCGCCCCTGCTCGGAAGCGCAGGTGGCGCGGCAAAAGGAACCAGCGCGGACTCCGGCCGGATTCCTATAAAGCTCTATTCAAAGCTGGGGAGGTTTTGGTGTCATTGCTTCGCCTATTCGCTGCAGCGCTTGGCGCCGCGCTCTTAACTGCCGCGGCATCCGCCCAGGCCGCTGACTGGCCCACCCGGCCGATCAGGGTCATCAGCCCGTTTCCCCCCGGGAGCGCCTCCGATACCACGGCCCGCGTTGTCCTCGACAGCGTCTCGCATTTCGTCGGCCAGCCAATGGTGCTCGAGACCAAACCGGGCGCCGGCGGTGTCGTCGGTTTCGCCGATGTCGCCAAGGCGGACCCCGATGGCTACACGTTTGTGACTAGCTCGACCTCGTTGGGCACCGGCTCCGTTCTGCATCGTCACCTTCCTTACGATCCATTGAAGGACTTCGTTTCTGTGGTGATGTTTGGCGTTCAGCCGAACGTACTGGTTGCCTCCAAGGAGAGCGGGTTCAAGACCGTCGCCGATTTGGTTGCGGCCGCCAAAGCGAAACCCGGCACGCTGACCTTTGCCTCCGCCGGCATCGGCTCGTCATCGCATATGGCCGGCGAGCGGCTACGGCTTGCCGCCAATATCGATGTGCGGCATGTGCCGTTTCGCGATGGTGGGCTCACCGAAGTAATGGCCGGCCGCATCGACTACTATTTCATCCCGCTGGCGGCTGCCGCGTCGGCGCTAGGTAGCGGCAAGCTCACCGTGCTCGCGGTCAGTTCTCCCAAACGCGTTGCCTTGTTGCCGGACGTGCCCTCGATCGTCGAAGCCGGCTACCCGAAAGCCGTATTCCGCTTTTGGGTTGGGTTGTCGGCACCGGCGCGCACGCCGGCGGCGATCGTCAGGACAGTGCACGATGCGACCGAAAAGGCGCTGCAGGATCCCGGCTTGAAAGAACGACTGGCGAAGCTCGGCGTTGAGCCGGAGCCCATGAGCGTCGATGCGTTCGGCCAGTTCGTGAAAGACGACATCGCTGGGACCGCGCAGCTTGCCAAAGAAGCGCATATCGAGCCGCTGGATTAGGCTTCGTAACGGTCATTGCAAGGGGTGACGCGACGAAGCAATCCAGGACGGCACCGCGCGTACTGGATTGCTTCGCTTCGCTCGCAATGACGAACTATCTATTCAACAACGCAATCAGGCTCGACGTATCCCAGCGCTTGCCGCCCATCTTTTGGATTTGCGAATAGAATTGGTCGACCAGCGCCGCGACCGGCAAATGGGCGCCGTTGCGGCGCGCTTCCGATAAGCAGATGCCGAGATCCTTGCGCATCCAATCGACGGCAAAGCCAAAATCGAATTTGCCCGCAACCATGGTCTTATAGCGGTTCTCCATTTGCCAGGATTGCGCGGCGCCTTTGGAGATCGTGGCGACCAGCTTCTCGATGTCGAGACCGGCGCGCATCGCAAAGTGCAAGGCTTCCGCCAGCCCCTGGACCAATCCGGCGATGCAAATCTGGTTCACCATTTTGGCGAGCTGCCCCGAGCCCGGAGTGCCCATCAGGTTGCAGGCGCGCGCGTAGGCGGCGATCACTTTCTCGGCGCGTCCGAACGCGCCTTCATCGCCGCCGCACATAACCGTGAGTACGCCATTCTCCGCGCCGGCCTGGCCGCCCGAAACCGGCGCATCGACAAAATCGAAGCCGCGGTTTTTGGCTTCGGCGTAAAGCTCGCGCGCGATTTCGGCGGAAGCCGTCGTGTGGTCGACCACGATGGCGCCCTTACGCACGCCGGCGAATATACCGTCCTTGCCGAGCATCACCTCGCGCAGATCGTTATCGTTGCCGACGCAGGCCATGACGAAGTCCTGCCCGTCGGCCGCCTGCCGCGGCGTGGGCGCGCTCTTGCCGCCGTACTGCGAGACCCATTTTTCGGCTTTGGCCGCGGTGCGATTGTAGACCATAACCTCGTGGCCGCCCTTCGCCTTGAGATGCCCCGCCATCGGGTAGCCCATGACGCCAAGCCCGACGAATGCGACCTTTGCCATTATCTCCTCCGTGCTACAGCATGGCGCCGAAACGGTATTTCCGGGCGGATCATGCTCAGAAATCAGACTTTCAGGCATTGCTCATGGCCCGGCCGGTGGTGGCGCGTCAACACCGATTGGCGAGATTGACCGCCGCACCGACTGGCCTATTTAGAGGACGAATTTGCCGGTGACCCCGATATGAGTACTTCGAAAGACGACGTTCTTGTAGCGCTCGGTAAGATTGCCAGCCCAGAGGGCGTGCCGCTGCCGGCAACCGGCAAGCTTTCGGACATCGTTGTCGCCGACGGTAAAGTGTTCTTCTCGATTTCGGTTGATGCCGGCGCCGTTGAGGCCTGGGAGGCCATTCGTGAGCGCGCGCAAAAAGCTGTCGCCGCGCTGACAGGCGTGCAGTCGGTGATGGTGGCGCTCACAGCGGAGCGCGCCGGGAGCGCCGGACCGGCCCGCGGCGCGCCGCCGCGCCCTCAGGCTTCGCCAGCGGCGCGACCGCATCCGGGTGCGGGCGGTCCAGCGGCGCCATCGCCGGCAGGCATCCCCGGAGTCCAGGCCATCATCGCCGTAGCTTCCGGCAAAGGCGGCGTCGGCAAGTCGACAACCGCCGTCAATCTTGCGCTGGCGCTGCGCGAGCTCGGATTGAAGGTCGGCATTCTCGACGCCGATATCTACGGACCGTCGATGCCGAAACTGCTCGCCATCCGTGAGCGGCCGCAGACGATCGGCGGCAATCGGCTGCGGCCGATCGAGCGCTTCGGCATGCCGGTGATGTCGATCGGCTTCCTCATCGAAGAGGAGACGCCGATGATTTGGCGCGGGCCGATGGTGATGTCGGCCTTAACGCAGATGCTGCGCGAGGTGGAATGGGGCGCACTCGATGTCATGGTCGTGGACATGCCGCCAGGCACCGGCGATGCACAGCTTACGATGGCCCAGCAGGTGCCGCTTAAAGGTGCTGTCATCGTTTCAACGCCGCAGGATCTTGCCTTGATCGACGCGCGGCGCGGCATTGCCATGTTTCGCCGCGTCAACGTGCCCGTGCTCGGCATTGTCGAAAACATGAGCACATTCGTCTGCCCGCAATGCGGCACGCGCTCGGACATATTCGGCCATGGCGGTGCGCGGCGCGAAGCCGAGCGCCTTGGCGTTCCGTTCCTGGGCGAGGTGCCGCTCGATATCGTGATCCGTGAAAAATCGGATAGCGGTTCGCCGGTCGTGGCGACGGCGCCGGACAGCGCGCATGCCAAATATTACCGGGATATCGCGATACGGGTGCGCGATGGCCTTGCCACGTCAAGCCGCCCCGCGCCCAAGATCGTCATCGAGGCGTAAGCATGATCCCGAAAAGTGGACCCCGGTTTCCCGCCTGCGCGAAGCCTCGCCAACCGCTTGCTCTTTCGTTTGACGCTTCGGCGGGCGAAGCCAGGTCGGAAAAGATTATGCTCAAACAACAAGCTAAGGCGAAATACCGATCAACCTAAAATCATTTCGCTTTAGCACCCGTCATCGGCGATCGTTTTGCGTTGCGCGCGGGCGGAAATAGGCCTTGGCATTTTCATGTACGTGGTCTGAGGCCAATAGCTCGGCGATGGGCCACCACCGCAATTCGCTGTGCTGGTCGTCGGGTCTCGGCAAAGCTGCGCTCGGCCATGTGAATTCGTAGCCGAGCACGACATAATGGGTGCCATATCCGCCGTTGCCGGAACGGTTGTTGTCGTAGAAATGCTCGAACACGCCGATCAACCGGGCGTTATCGAAGCTTGCAGCGTGATCGGTCTCGTTCTTCGCCAGCCGAGCGAATGCATCGGCCAACCGCTCGTTCTTGAGGATCATGCCGCCGGGGACAAAATAACATCCCCTGGCCGGCTCGTTCTTGCGCAGGCCGAGCAGCACTTCGTCGCGCGCGTTGCGGATGATCAGATCAATGGCAATGAGCGGCGCCAGACGGATGACAGTGTCCAGCTCGGTGTGACTGAGGTAGCTCGGCGGCAAGCTAGGTGGCAAGTTCGGCGGCATGGTCGATCTCATAGAGGGCCGCCGGCGGCGCCGCCAGAGCATGATCCCGAAAAGTGGATACCGGTTTTCGGAAAAGATCATGCTCAAACAACAAGCTAAAGCGAAATAACGGACCAACCTAAAATCATTTCGCTTTAGTAGCGGCGTGCGCGTGGTTCGATTCGGTTGTGGTTAGCCGGCTGTTGGCCCGGAGGCGGTCGAGCGGTGTTGCGGCTCATCGGCCTCGGTCAATGAGACGCCGCAGAACTGACAGCTATAGACACAGATCTGCGGCAAGCCCCCAAGTCCAGGAATGACGCGCTTGAGCTGCATGTATTTACCGCAGCTCGGGCAGGGGCCGGTGGTTTGCTTGTTCATACATAAGCATGACTGACGCCGAGCCCGTGGCATTGACCTTGATCAATCGTGAAAAATGCCGACGGTGCGCCGCGCACACCGTTGGGTCCGCCCGCTCTCTCGCTACCGCTGGGTGCTCGTGACCAAGGGGTGCTCGGCCGAATCGCCGTTTCGGCGCTCGGCATTTCGATCCGTTCACGCAACGCGATCGGCGAGGTTCAGCTACGCTTCGGCGATAAGGAGAAGACGCGTTTCGTCGGCGAGCACGGCGGCCCGTTTCGCCAAATCAAGACACGCGGCAGCCAATCGCCGGTACTCGAATTCCAAACTCATTTCCGGACGCAATCCGCTTTTTGGAGACGGGAAAAATCGCAGGTTGAGTTTGAGAAAACGTCAAAGGGCAGGCGCGATTCCACGCCAGTCGCAATATCGGCTTAGCCTTGCGCAAAAAAGTTTCTCCGCGCATGAGCTAAATGCAAACATCGATTTGTGGAGCTTTAAAAAAAGAGGCCGCCCAACTGGGCGGCCTCCGAAATGTTAGCGCCCGAAATGTTAGCGCCATCCTCCGTAGTAGCGAGGTCCATACCAGTCCCACGGACCATAGCGATATGGCTTACAGACGCCGCCCTGGACGGTCCAACCAGGCCGGCAGCCGTTCCAAGTTCCGCCACCGTAGTTGTAATAGCGGTGATGGTGACCGTAATACCAAGCCGCGGTTGCCTGAGGCGCTGTGCCGACTGCGATGGTACCGACAAGTCCCAATGTCCCAGCCATTATTGCCAAGGTTCGCATTGTGCGCTCCTCCTCTTTCTTGAGCAGGAACAACGCACGAAAGCGGGGCAGGGTTCCGATCTAGTCTTTTGAAAGTACAGGAAAATTGCTCGTATTGATGGTGCGCGCTAGTGTCCTGATTCCGAAGTTCGCCACATTATCGGGCACGCTCTAGAGCGAACTTCGGAATCGAAAGGACACTAGCAAGCCTACAGTTGTAGTGTGGTTTTGGATTTGAAGTTCCTATAGGGAGCTTGCGGCAATAATGATAGGAACTTCAAATCCACCACACTATCGCTGCCAGCCGCTTACTTTCGCGCCGGGGGCCCGATCAGCGTGCAGGCGGTTGTCCTGCACAGGCGCTGGCTTCGAGTTCCTTGGCCTGCCGCTGGAATTCTTCGGCGAGCTCCATCAGTTCGCCTCGCGCCGGATTGTTCCACGACAACCCCTTCGCCAGTCGCAGACAAGTCTCGGCTTTGTCCCGGAAATAGGCCGCGTCCATCGCTGGAATCCCCGTGCGCAGAAGTCACCGCGTCTGATGATTCGCAGCGTAAGCGGCAGCAGGCGTGTCGCCGTGACCGGGATCACAGATTGGACGCACGCATAGTCACAACGTCGGGAGATCGATGAGTGGCGCTGTTGCGCGTCCGTTCGGCCAAGCTGGCCTTTAGTGACAACGAGGCCGCCAAAGTAGGGCGGCCTCCCACAATTATCGAATTTTGCGCCGTTCGCCCGGCTTAGATTTGGGCTCACCAAGGATCGTAGCGGTCACCCCGTCAACTTTCTTCAACAGTCCCGGAAGCCTCAATTTTGCGACCAAGACTTCCGCCGCTTTACGTACTTCCGGAGACGCATTAGCCACCTCAGGGCGCGTAGTCGGCATTTGGGTTTTCCCCAAATTAGGACTGCCAAAATGAAAACAAGACAAAGGGGGATGGAATTAGGACGTTACCAAAACCGGCCAGTCACGCTTTCAAACCCAGCCACTAGGCCGGGAAACCGGCCAGTACCTTAAACCCCCGGTAATGGCCCTTTATGACTGAAATCCCCGAAAAAGGGCCAGCCGCTACGGCAAAAGGGACCACCCGTGGTTAACCCCTCATTAACCCGGTGCGCCCGACCGTCCAGATTCTTTGATTCGAGGGATCGGATGGGGTCCGAGAAGAGGCTGGACGGATTCAAGGCACTTACAGAATACGAATGTGGCCGCGCCCAAATGGCTATTGAATGGGTGGCCAGGTCAGAAAAGCCAATAGTCGAAATTGGTGGCGCACCAATTGCAAATTGTGATTTGGCGGCACTTACGCACGATCTCAACAGATGTATTGATTTGAGTGGGGAATCGGTACGCGGTTTTATTGCGCCGTCCGGGGCAAAATTTTGTTGCTACGGCTTCTATAAATTTCCGTGGGCAATCGACGCGCTGTTATTTGCTTGGGGAATTAGGCGGGTGCAGGCAAGCACCCGCCGTTCCTTGTGGCTACAGGGCCTAGTGTTTGGCTACAGCCCAAGCGCCATTCAGGACTTTATTGACGCTGAGTCTGCGTCCTGCGGACAAGAGTCCAAGTCGCATTCCCGCCGACGCACCGGAACTGACCACCAGTGCAAGGTGGGAATTTATGGCCTTGCGGCACCGCACGCTCCACGCCGCAGCAACTAGAGCGATAAATGCCGGAGACCTCATTTGTCGTGCCCGTCTTAGGCATTGGGGAGTTCTCCTCTGGTTAGATGGCCATCCGCCGTATGGGGTCGCGAATTGCCAAAACCAATTATTGAGCGCGATTCTTAGGGCGCAAGGCAAATCACGCTTTTCCACCCTCAATTATGCGGAATCGCTTTCGACGATCTGGCGCGCTGGTTTCTGGCGCGACCGGCTGAGTGCCGAGCGCGGCGTCAATCAGATCGCCAATAGTCCAGACGCGATCCGCAATGCCGAGTGCCATCGCCGGCGTGCTACGGAGCGCTTCATGCACGCGGCACAGATTGTAAAAGGCGACGTGCAAGGCGACAGCGGCCAAGTGGCATTCCAGCCGCTTGCTAAAGCCGTTGCTCAATCGGGCAAATCGCTTTGATGCCATGCGAAGCGTCAGATTTTGGCGCTCCACATAGCTCGTCGATATTTCAGCCGGAACGCCGCTTACAACGTCACGCGCTACGGCGACTACGGCGGCGGGGGAATAGCGGCGCGACGCCTCGGTTACGGCAAGATGCGTTACCGAGTAGGTCTTGTTGATGACGCCATGAGCGACACGGTTGCCGAACGCATCGCGAATGGCGTTGCGGTATGGATGGTAGCCGTCTGTCGAAATCTCGGGCGCGCCGATCACGCGCTGGCGCAAGTCTTGAATGAAATCGTCGGTTAAGGCGCTAGTTCGCTTGCCGGTGCGATAAGCGATAATCGCCCTCGATGCTGAGCCAAGCGCGATAAACGTGTATTGATCGCCAGTCACCGGAGCATCAGCGCCAGGCTTTTCATTCCAGCGCCGCTTGCGCTGCACGAACGACCACAGTTCGTCGCATTCAATCCGGTTCACGCGAATGCCGACCATCATGCGGTCGTGCAGCTCAGCGCAGCCGCGACCGACGCGGAGTGCCAGCCGAGCGACGGTTTTACGATCAGTATTGGTGAGACGCGCAATGGCGCGCTGGCCGACACCTTCACAGAGGGCACTAACGATTGCGATTTGCTGGTCGCGAGGAAGGTTGTTCATGGCGGGTCCTATCCGGCATGTGGAATGGACCCGAAGCGCGGCTATGGAAAATTAGCGTGGAATCTGCTATATTTGCCTTAGTGGTCACGACTTCGGGGTCCTATCCCGGGGTTGCGATCCGGGTCCGCCGCTGTTTGCGCAGTGACGGACCCACTTGGTTGAAGTGGTGCGGGGTCTGAGGATCGAACTCAGGTTGCGGCTGCGTAGAAGCCGTGTCCTACCACTAGACGAACCCCGCATTCCTTCACATTCCCCGGGACCCTGTTTAGCGCAGGGTCCCGGTCTCGTTCCGGCTTTCACCGGAAGCCGGTGTAGTAAGCCCCGCCACGGCTAGGCCGTGTAGAGCGATAAAGAACTTGCCTTCGCCGGTGCGGCCCAAATAACCGCGCGTGACGTAATTCGACATTTGGGCGCGTAGGGTAGGGCGCTTAATCTCAATGCCCTGCGCTACGGCCAAGTCGGATATTTCATCCAAGGAAGCGCCCCCTGAGCCTTTATGAGCAATGGCGGCAAGGACCCGTTTCCAGCCTTCGGATAGGGACCGGCCACGGCGCTTCGTGCCCTCGGCACCGTTCGAGCGCGTTGGCGGTCGACGGGTGGGTGCCGGTTCTGCGGCGACCACGGTGCGCGCCTGTTCGAGAGCGCCCACCTCGATCTTTAGCTTTTCCAGGGCGCGTTCCATTGAGGCGATCTTGGATCGCTTGGACTCGATGAGGGTATCGATGGGCGTCTTACGTCGCATGGGAATCATACTAAGCGATGCGCTTAAAATACGCAAGAGCAAATTAAGCGCGCGCGTTGGTAAATAACTGGTTAACATATTAAGCGGGGATAATGGGGAAAATTGGCATAAGGGGCCACTGGTTAAATCAAAAGGGGCCACCGATGGTTATGAGGTATCGAAACGGGCCATTACCTAAACCCCCGACAAGAACATATTGCGAACCGAGAACAAATCGTGTACAGTTTTTCTATTGCCAATTGTCACAGGCCAGCGGCGGAGGCCGCACCTTCCGTGCCCTCCGAATCCCGGTCATAAGGAGCGCGAGAAATGAGTGCAGCACTTCGTCTCGTCGAAGGATCGTCCATGGATAAATCGAAAGCCCTTGATGCCGCGCTGTCGCAAATCGAGCGCAGCTTCGGCAAGGGCTCGATCATGCGACTCGGCAAGAACATGCAGTCGATGGACGTGGACACCGTTTCCACAGGTTCGCTCGGCCTCGATATCGCGCTCGGCATCGGCGGCCTGCCGCGCGGCCGCGTCGTCGAAATCTACGGCCCGGAATCTTCGGGTAAGACGACGCTCGCTTTGCATTGCCTGGCCGAAGCGCAGAAGAAGGGCGGCATCTGCGCTTTCATCGATGCCGAGCACGCGCTCGATCCAATCTATGCGCGCAAGCTTGGTGTCAATGTCGACGATCTTCTGATTTCGCAGCCGGATGCCGGCGAGCAGGCGCTGGAAATCGCCGATACTTTGGTGCGCTCCGGCGCGGTCGACGTTCTGGTCATCGATTCGGTGGCGGCCTTGGTGCCACGCGCGGAGCTCGAGGGCGAGATGGGCGACAGTCAGCCCGGGCTGCAGGCGCGGCTGATGAGCCAGGCGCTGCGCAAGCTCACCGCCTCGATCAATCGCTCCAACACGATGGTGATCTTCATCAATCAGATCCGCATGAAGATCGGCGTCATGTACGGCTCGCCGGAAACGACGACCGGCGGCCATGCGCTCAAATTCTACGCTTCCGTGCGTCTCGATATCCGCCGCATCGGCGCGATCAAGGAACGCGACGAGGTGGTCGGCAATCAGACCCGGGTCAAAGTGGTGAAAAACAAGCTCGCGCCGCCGTTCAAACAAGTGGAATTCGACATCATGTACGGCGAGGGCGTCTCCAAGACCGGCGAACTGATCGATCTCGGCGTCAAAGCCGGCGTGGTGGAAAAATCTGGTGCCTGGTTTTCGTATGACAGCCAGCGCATCGGCCAGGGCCGGGAGAACGCCAAGGCCTTTCTCAAGGCCAATCCCGATATCGCCGGCAAGATCGAAGCAACGATCCGGCAGAATGCCGGCCTGATCGCCGAGAAAATCCTTGCCGGCGAGGAAGGCGAAGCTGCTGCCGAGGACGCCGCGGAAGGATAAGCTTAAATCCTAAGCCCTCGTGAAACGTCCTGCCCGCGCATAGCCGTTCGAAAAATGGCGTCGCTCCGTTCGCCTATGTCGCGGGCATCAACGTCTTTACGCCGCTTGAAAATTGCCGAACCTCAGGGCGTGGATGACCGGGCCAAGCTCGGCCAAGCCCGGCCAAGCCCGGCCATGACGTCGTGTCTTAGTTCGAAACTCAGACGTGTATTGGGGTAGCTATTAAGGTCCGCGCCGCTCGGCCGTCCAGGAGCCGGAACATGAACCTCCGATCCAGGAGCCCATGCCCATATTGCCGGCCAGCCGCCCAGAGCCGGTGGCGTTTCGCCCGCCGCCGCTCACTGTCACCGTTATCGTGCCGGCGCCGCCAACTCTGCCGGTGATCGTGAACACGCTATCGCCGGCATTCGCCAGCAGGCCGTTTGAAATGCGGATCGGATATCGATAACCGCGGTCGCAGTCGCCTTTTTCGGTCACAACCGACACGCTCCATAAACCGTCGTAGCGCGGCAGCGCAAAACTCGCCGTGCTAGCGATGATCGCACTCACCACGATCGTGCTGGCGATCGCAATCGCGGCTGCGATAACGCCAGGCGCGCGCCGCCCGGTCTGGTCGATGCCGATCATTTCTCGCGCCCCCATATCTGTGCGGGTTTTTCCCGCTCCATAACCTGAAAATGGCGCCCGACTTCGCCGTCTGACTTCGCGGCCGGGCGCTTGCGTTAGATAGGGCGGGTTTTGCGCGAGAAAAGTTCAAATCTCGTTGATATGCGTGCAGAAAGAGCGGCAAAGCGCGGCCAGCCGGTGCTAAATGGCGGGATCTAGAGCATGTTCCGTCCCGATTGAATCGGGGGGATTCCTTTGGATTGGTCAAAGAAGGAATCTAACGGCATTGA
>Ga0335081_10015557_pt1 | contig 12307 bp, 9 predicted proteins | sample Lox_Sample_35_FD_206713 | JGI IMG/M metagenome (GOLD analysis project Ga0335081, IMG submission 206713) | Soil microbial communities from Loxahatchee National Wildlife Refuge, Florida, United States - Lox_Sample_3.5 | ecosystem: Environmental > Terrestrial > Soil > Wetlands | place: USA: Florida... | reverse complement strand
TTGTTGGCTTCGCCCCAGGCCGCGACTTGCGGATCGACCATGATCTTCATGGCCGGATGCAGGTGCTGGAACACGGTCGCGACCGGCAGGAACAGGTGGAATTCGACCCGCCGGTTCCACATCTCGACCAGCGCTTCGTCCAGCGCGCCGTGGCCGAACAGCGGCGGATCGGGTTGCAGCGCCTCGAAATAGCGGCAGATGGCGATGGATTCGGAGATCACGGTGCCATCGTCGAGCACCAGCGCCGGCACCCGCTGCATCGGGTTGATCGCGGTGAAGGCCTCGCTGCGCTGCTGCAACGCGCCGAGGTCGACCTGCTCGGTCGGGACCGCGATGCCCTTCTCGGCCAGGAAAATGCGCACGCGGCGCGGATTGGGGGCGCGGCCGCCATCGTAAAGCTTCATCGTCGTACGTCCCTCTATCCCGTTGAGGCGACGAGGGTATCCCGGCAGCGCCGGCGGCACCAGGGCGTCCCGTGGCCGCCCAGCGCCGCCACGGGATTTCTTAAGCCTGGTCTTAAGGAATTTAGGCCACTTTAACCGCGTTTGCCGCCAGTGCCGGACTGCAATGCCCAACACCATCAGCGAAGCGCACGAATTGGCCTCGCCCGCCGCCGCTCCGCAGACGAAGCGGCGGCTGGCGTCTCAGCACGTGCGCGAGGCGCGCGACCGGCTGACCTCGACCAGCGGCACCCGGCCGGTATTCGATTACGAGCTGTTGCGCCAGTTCGCGCAGAACCGCATCTCGGCGTCGCCGGTCATTCTGCTGCTGATCGTCACCATCGGGCTTCTGTCCGGGCTGTGGACCGGGGCGCTGACGTCGGGGGTGTGGACCGGCGGCGCGCTGCTCATTCATCTCGTCATCATCCGCAAATGCCGGCTGTTCCTCGACGAGACGCCGAGCACGGCGAACCTGCGCTCCTGGCGCATGCGCTTCATCCTGCTCGATCTGTTCTTCGGCATGGCGTGGACGTTCATCCTGATCAATCCGGTCGGCATCGACGAGGAAGCCGCCACCTTCATGCTATTCGTCATGCTGCTCGTGGTCGCCATATCGAGCATGCTGGCGTCGAGCCTGCCGATCGCGGTGTTCGCGCTGACGCTGCCGGTGTCGGTGGCGATCGCGCTCGACTTCGCCGTCAAGGGCACGCTGCACAATTACATCCTCGCGGTGATGGCGCTGACGGCGGAGGGCTACTTCTCCCTGCTCGCTTATCGGCTCTACTCAACGACGCTCGCGACGCTCGAGGCGCGCGCCGAGAAGGACGCGCTGATCGGCGAGCTCGAGCAGTCGAAATCGATCTCCGACGAAGCCCGCCGCCGCGCCGAGGCCGCCAACATCGCCAAGTCGCGGTTCCTGGCGCAGATGAGCCACGAGCTGCGCACGCCGCTCAACGCCATCCTCGGCTTCTCCGAAGTGATGAAGGCCGAGATTTTCGGTCCGCACAGCGTCGCCGCCTACAAGGACTACTCGGCCGACATCCATAATTCCGGTGTGCATCTTCTCAACCTGATCAACGAGATTCTCGACCTGTCGCGCATCGAGGCCGGCCGCTACGAGCTCAACGAGGAAGCGGTCTCGCTCAATCGCGTGGTCGAGGATTGCCATCACCTGCTCAAGCTGCGCGCCGGCAACCGCGGCATCACCATCCACGAAATGTTCGAGCCCGATTTGCCGAAGCTGTGGGGCGACGAGCGCGCGGTGCGGCAGATCTGCCTGAACCTCCTGTCCAACGCGATCAAGTTCACGCCGCAGGGCGGCGAGATCTGGCTCAAGGTCGGCTGGACCGCGTCCGGCGGCCAGTACATGAGCGTCAAGGACACCGGCCCCGGCATCCCCGAGGAGGAGATCCCGATCGTGCTCGCCTCGTTCGGCCAAGGCTCGAACTCGATCAAGTCGGCCGAACAGGGCGCCGGGCTGGGACTGCCGATCGCCAAGAATTTGATCGACCTGCACGGCGGCACGTTCACGCTGAAATCGAAGCTGCGCATCGGCACCGAGGTGATCGTGACCTTCCCGCCGGAGCGGGTGATGACGGCGCTGGCGCCGATCTCCGACGCCGCCGCACCGCCGCTGCAACCGAAGCCGCAGGGAAACGTCTCGTCGTCCGCGATCGAGGACGGCACGGCCCGGGCGCGGAAGGTGCTGTTCGGCGCCGGCGGCTAGGACGTTTGAGGGCATTCGGTGCCAGTGCCGATTTACACCGTCGCGCCTTGGCTTGGTCTTGTCTTGGCCGTTTTGCCCCTTATGGTGCCGCGCCAACCAAGCGCCGATTCACCATGGCCAGCGACCAAAGCCCGATCGAAACGCCCTGCACCAAGGTCTGCGTGATGCATCCGACGCAAAGCTTCTGCATCGGCTGCGGCCGCTCGCTCGACGAGATCGCGCGCTGGGTCGATTTCGACGCCGCCGAACGCATCCGCATCATGGCGGAGCTGCCGGAGCGCCTTAAGGCTTTGGCCGTCTCGGCCGCCGCAACGGCTTAAGAAGGGGCATCAACGCCGTGCGCTCACGCCTGTTCTGGCCGTTCCTGATGGTCCTTCTGATCGCGATCCTGATCGTGCTGGCGCGCAACGGCCCGGGCACGGTCGGACCGCTGACGACCGGTCAATTCGGCTCGCTCGTCTACAAGATCGCGCTGCTGGTGGTCGTCAGCGGCGTGGTGCTCACCATGTTCCGCGACCGCTTCTCGCAAGCCGTCACCGCGGCGCTGGCCCGGGTCGCGGTCGGGCTCGCGCTCGTCGTCGCCTATTCGTACCGCTTCGAACTGCACAACGTCGCCGATCACGTGCTGGTCGCGCTGGTGCCCGGCTATGTCGTGTCGCACGGCCGCAACGTCGAGATCGGCCGCGACAGCGCCGGCGACTTCGCCATCTCGGCACAGATCAACGGCGCCCGCGTCGCCATGGTGCTCGATACCGGCGCGAGCTCGGTGGTGCTGACCCACGACGACGCCAAGGCCGCAGGATTGCCGCTCGAAGTGCTCAACTACACGGTCAACATCGACACCGCCAACGGCCGCACCCGCGCCGCGCCGGTCACGCTCGACCGCATCGCCATCGGCGGCCTCATCGAGCGCTCGGTCGAGGCGCTGGTGGTGCAGCCCGGGCAGCTCAAGATGAGCCTGCTCGGCATGAGCTTCCTCAACCGGCTGCGGAGCTTCGAAGTCAGCGGCGACCGCGTGGTGCTGAAGGGCTATCCGTAAGCCTTCACATCAGGCTGATCAAAAACCGCAGCGAGATCAGGAAAAGGAAGATACTGAACGCGATTTCGAGCGTGCGCCGCGACAGCCGGTGCGCGAGCCGCGCGCCATAGGGCGCGGCATAGCTCGACACCGGCGCCATGATCGCAACCCCGATCAGCGACACGAAACCGAGCGACAGCGGCGGCAGCAGCGCCCGGTCGTGCCAGCCGGCCAGCATGTAGCCGAGCGTGCCGACGATGGTGATCGGCACGCCCAAGCCCGACGAGGTCGCGACCGCCTGATGGATCGATTTGCCGTAGAGCGTGAGCGTGATGTTGGACAGCGAGCCGCCGCTCACCCCCATCAGCGAGCTGGAAAGCCCGATGACGAAGCCGTACGCCGTCATCGGCGCGGTGCCGGGCAGTTCGGTGCCGAGATTCCACCGGTCGCCGGCAAACAGGAATTTCGTCGCGATGAAGGTGGCGATCACCACGAAGGCAATCTTGAAGACGGCGGCCGGCGCGAAGTAGGCGATCGCGGCGCCGCAGGCGACCCCGAGCACCGCCGGCACCGTCCATACCCGCAGCACGCCGGGGACGACCAAACCCTTGGCGCGATGGGTGAGATAGGACCGGATCGTGGTCGGCACGATGATCGCAAGCGAGGTGCCGACGCACAGTTGCATGCGCACGGCATCGGGCACGCCGAGAATTTGGAACACCTCGTAGAGCACCGGCACGATCACGGCGCCGCCGCCGATGCCGAACAGGCCGGCCAGCAGTCCGGTCACGAGGCCGCCGACGACGATGGCGAGCGCGAGCCAGAGCAGCTCGCTCAACGGAACACCGAAAAGCATCTTTGCCGTTTTTGCCCGGAACTGACGGCTTAGGTTATGCGGCGATGTGCGCCAATTCGCAGGCCCTGTCCAGGGCATCGTCGGCGACGAGCGCCAGCGCCGCGTTGAGAAGCTGGGGCCCGGCCTGGGGCGAGGCCGAGGCACCGGCCAGATGGCGGCGGTAGGCGCGTGCGCCGGGCACGGCGCGGAACAGGCCGTGCAGGTGGCGCGTGATCGCATGCAGCCGCGTGCCGTTCGCTACCTCGCGCTCGATATAGGGAACGAGCGCGGCGGCAGCCTGTTTCGGCGACGCAAAGCGCGCCGCTTCGCCAAAGACGAGCGGATCGACGGCGATCAGCCGCCATGGCTCTTGATAGGCGGCACGGCCCATCATGACGCCATCGACAAGGCGCAAGTGTTCGAGGCCCTGCTCGACGCTGGCGACGCCGCCGTTGAGCACGATCGTGAGCCTTGGATGCGCCGCCTTGAGCCGATAGACGCGGCCGTAGTCGAGCGGCGGCACTTCGCGGTTCTCCTTCGGCGACAGGCCTTGCAGCCAAGCCTTGCGGGCGTGAACGATCAGCGCATCAGCGCCGGCCTGCTCGACAGCCCGGGTAAAGGCTTCGAGCGCCGGTTCCGGATCCTGTTCGTCGATGCCGATGCGGCATTTGACCGTGACGGGAATCGAAACCGCCGCTTTCATCGCCGCGACACAGTCGCCGACCAGCGCCGGCTCCGCCATCAGGCAAGCGCCGAAGCGGCCGTCCTGCACGCGGTCCGACGGACAGCCGGCATTGAGATTGATCTCGTCGAAACCGAGCGCGGCGCCGATGCGCGCGCTGGCGGCGAGCGCCCGCGGCGCGGCGCCGCCAAGCTGCAAGGCGAGCGGGTGCTCGGCCGCGTCGTAGCGCAGCAGCCGGGCGCGGTCGCCGTTGAGCACCGCGCCGGTGGTCAGCATCTCGGTGTAGAGCAGCGCACGGCGCGTCAGCAGGCGATGGAAGAACCGGCAGTGCCGGTCGGTCCATTCCATCATCGGAGCGACTGAAAATTTACGTTCGGAAATAATGGCTTGCACCGGCGTTGTACGGCGACAATCCAGCACTTAGTGGGTTGGCACGGGCGAAGCAAGTCCAGGCTTCCTTGAAGCGGGCCGAACAAGCACTTCAACGCGCATGCTTTGCCCGTCGCTTGGCGCGGGACAGCGCCAAGCGCACGCCGATCCGGCGCCAACCTGAAAATCCAAGCGATCTCGCCTGTTGACGCCAGGCCTGCTTGGCCGGTGGCGGATCGAGCCGGCATCTGTCGGCCCGCACACCCTGCTCTTCGGTCGGAACGATACGTTTCATGGCCGAGCCTCCACGACGGCACTATCAACGTGCCGTCTCGTGTTCCGTCCCTCGTGCCTTAGGTCGTACCGGAGGGCGCCCTTGTTCGCGGCCGTTCAATTACAAATTGGCAATGGATGAAGCCGGCCGATCGTCGCCTCAAGCATCGACGCCGTTGGAGAGGAGCGCCTGCTCGCGCAACGCATATCTTGCGCGCTTCTCGACGACCCGTCCGCGGACTAGAATCGGCACAAAAGGCCGAAACACTTTGGGAGGCGCACCATGCGACGCGGGCTGGCTTTAGGCATTCTCACCGTTCTCTCCGCCTTGGCGCTGGCTTCCGGTATCGCCCGGGCCCAGCAGCCGACGCCGAATTATCCGACGCGCCAGGTACGCATCGTCGTGCCCTACCCGGCCGGCGGCCCGACCGATCTGATCGCGCGGCTCGTGGCGCAGAAGCTGAGCGAGCGGCTCGGGCAGTCCTTCTTCATCGAAAACATCTCCGGCGCCAGCGGCGCGGTCGGCGCCGGCCAGGTCGCGCATGCGGCGGCCGACGGCTACACCTTGCTCGCTGTCACCAACGATTTCGCCGTCGCCTCGGTGACCAATTCCAACCTGCCCTACGATCCGATCAAGGATTTTGCGCCGATCACCACGATGTCGACGTCGCCCTCTGTGGTGGCGGTCAATCCGTCGGTGCCGGCGAAGAATCTGATGGAGCTGGTCGATCTGATCAGAGCGGCGCCCGAGAAGTATAACTATGCGGCGATGGGGATCGGCTTCGGCCAGCTCAGCTCGGAGCGCCTGTTCAAGCTGGGCCTGAAGCTCGATGCGCTGCCGCGCGTGCCGTTCAACGGCGCCGCGCCTGCCATCAATGCGACGCTCGCCGGCGATACGCCGATCCTGATGATGGGGCTGCCGCCGGTGGCGCCGTATCTGAGCTCCGGCAAATTGCGGGCGCTCGCCGTCACCAGCCTCAAGCGCAGCCAGGCCTATCCGGAGATCCCGACCTTGGCCGAAGCCGGCGTGCCCAACCAGTCCTCGGAATTGGTGATCGGCATGGTGGCGCCGGCCGGCACGCCGCCGGCGGTCATTGCGCACTTGCAAAAGCACATCGCGGAGATCGTCCATCTGCCGGATGTGAAGGCGACGTTCGACAAGCTGAGCTTCCAGCCGTTCGGCAACACGCCGGCCGAATTCGCCGACCAGATCAAGAGCGACATCGCGGTCTGGAGCAAGGTGATGAAGGACGCCAACATCCCAGTCAATTAGCGCGCCCGCGGGCGGCCCGACAATAACCGTTTGCCGGACGCGCGCGGCGATCTGGCCGGATGGAAAGGTGTCCCTTACCGAAGGTCGGGTGCAGATGCTAGAACTGCCCGCCCAGGGTCATGTGCCCGCACGGGAGCGCGGCATCGTCGCCAAAGTGGCGGGCTTTCGTTGCCGCCTGCGACGCGATGCGTGGTACTCTGCGGGGCGCACCTTGTGTGCCCGGGGTGTGGTGATGGCGAACGAACCTCAACATCGAGCGGCGTTAGGCGGTGCCGACCGCAACGATGAGGCGCTGCGGCGGGCGATGTTGGCGTTGAACGAGCGGCGTTCGGACGAAGCCGAGCGCATTGCCGGTGACGTGCTGAGGCGTGATCCACGCCACACCGCCGCGCTCTACATCCTCGGCTGCGCTGTGCTGGCGCAGGGTCGCGCCAAGGACGCCATCGCGCCGCTCGAAACCGCCGCGCGCGGCCGTCACGATCCGCAGATCGAGACTCAGCTCGCGATCGCGCTACGTCAAGCTGGCCGAGAGGAGGAGGCGCTGTCGCGGCTCAAGCGTGTTACCAAGCGGCATCCGACCTTTGTGCCGGCGCTGCACGAATTCGGCCGCCTGCTGGTCGCCGTCGGGCATTACGACGAAGCCATCGAGGCGCTCAACCGCGCAGTCGAAATCGCGCCGATGATGCCACAGCTCTCCGTCCAGCTCGGTTACGCCCTGCTGTCACGGCGAAAGTGCGCCGAGGCCAAGGTCGCCTTTGGGCGAGCCCTCGAAATCTCTCCCGGCTCAGCCGACGCGCTGTTCGGCATTGCCAAGGCGCACCGCGATACCGGCGAGGATCAGGCTGCGGCAGAGTATCTACGGCGTTATTTGACAATCGCGCCCGACGACCAGGGCGGCTGGCTGCACCTCGGCCACTGCCTGCTCAATCTCGGCCAGATCGAGGCGGCGTATGACTGCTTTCGGACCGCCGCTCGCGGCGATCAGCAGCGCTACGGCACCGCGCTTGCCTCCTTGGCGGCGGCCAGACGAGGCCGCTTCTGGCTTAAGCCGAGCGCAGCGGCGCGGTTTATGCGCCACTAGTGGTGTCTCAGCGGTGAACGTTTATCGCTTCGGCGCGCGAAACTGGTGGCGATAGACTCCGCTGCGGCGATTGATTTCCATGCGCGTCTCGGTCACTTGCTCGACCGCGTCATCGGACAGTACTTCGAAGCGCTCGGTCCAGTTTTCGCGCTTGACCGGAAGGCATTGCGCCACCGGCGTGCCCTTCGGCAGCACGCCGTTGAAGTTCACGTCGTGCCAGAGCGCCGGGAAGTTGATCGAGCTGCGATGGAACGTGTCGCAATCGACCAGCCCGGTGAGCGTCGTGAACGGCAATTCCGTCCGATTGACCGGATGAGTGAATAGCAGCGAGTAGCCCGGCGGCGCCTCGATATTCCAGAAGCTGTTGAATTTTATCAGAAACCGGTCCTCCTGGCAGAATGGCGAGCCGGTGACTTGGCTGGAATCGTGAAATCCGATGGGGGAACGGGAAAAATCGCCGACAAAGCCATCGGCCGCGAAGTTCCAGGTGAACTCGCCGTCTCGCACTTCCAAGTCAGCGGCCAGTGGCATGAGATAGCCGTAAGTCATCGCATCGATGACGGGCGGACATTTCTTGATTGTCATGTCGTCAACGCCCATGGTCGGATTGAAGACGTTCGGCGGCATGCTCTTAAACCACTCGGGCAGCCCGCGCACCGCCTGGATCGGCCGCGGCAGCACGTTTACGAGCCCCGGCGGGCAGCGGAACGTCAGTGTGGCTCGATCGGCTTCTGGCATTAAGATTCCCTCTCCAGCGAGACCGCGCATTGCCGTACCGCAATACTAGCGGTGCGTCGGCCGGGCGAACAAGATCGCTTACACGGCCCGGCGCGACGCCGCTGCGGCCAGATCGAACGGCAGCTGCAGCGATGCGCAGTGCACCGGTCTGGGCGATCGGTAACTAGGGCATGCATCTGCTTCAACCGCGCTTCAGCAAATTGCGGGCCCTTCCCGTCAAGAGCTTGCGCAGCCCGACCGATCCGGAGAATCCGACCTTGGCGGCGCCTGTCTGCCGCCATCGATGCCGCGCAGGCGCGAGTTCGGGCCGATCGGCCAGAGCCGGACAGGTCGCCCCCGGTCGAGCGCCTCAGCCGGATGAGGAAAAAGTGTGACAAAACGCCACAAAAATGGGCGCTTTGCTCAAGCGCACTGCGTCGGCTACGTGTAGTATATGCGTAATATATGCGCTGGATACGAATATCAATACTTAGATTATACTTTGTTTATTGCAGCGATGAAAGTTGCAGCTTCGATCCCGCCGCAGCCGCCACCATCGATATAAATCAACTGGATCAGGCATTTATATTGGGATAGCGTCAGCTCGCGCGACGGCGCGTCGCAATTGCTGTTTACTTTCCAGCTCTGTTGATAAATAATCTTCTCCCCTAAGCTTTGAAGCAGACAAGGTAAAATTTCAAGGATGATTTAGGTGTAAGTGAATATAAGTAGAATAGATTGACCGTTTACATTGAATAATACTTGGAGATCGGAAGCACTTCTGCCTTTTGATCTGGGGAAAGGGCAAGAATAGAAAAGATCGTAATTTACGATCTTTTTACGGCGGGGTTGGGTGGGTCAGTAATGCCGAAGGTCGTGCTTACGTCGTCTCTGGTCCGGCACAGCGCCTGTCCTCCCGGCATCCGCCGCGTCGATTTCTTCGACGTCACGTTTCCCGGCTTTCTTCTTGAAGTGAGAGCCTCGGGCGGCAAGACCTTCTATCAGCGCTATCGCGACGAGCGCGGCCGCGAGCGTCAATTCAAGATCGGCTCGGCGCGCGTGCTGACCATCTCGCAGGCGCGGCGCAAAGCGCGCGCGATCCTGGCGCGGGCCATTCTCGGCGACGATCCGCAGCAGGAGCGCAAGGAGCTGCGGACCATTCCGACGTTGAGCGAATTCGTCCGCGACAGCTACCTGCCGTTCGCCAAGAACGCCAAGCGCAGCTGGCGCACCGACGAGACCGTGCTTCGCATTCACATCCTGCCGCGGATCGGCCACCTCCCGCTCGACCAGATCGCCGACGAGCACATGGCCGATCTGCTGCGCCGGCTGCGCGATGCCGGCTATGCGAGCGGCACCACCAACCGGGTCCTGATCCTGGTTCGCTTCATCTACAATCTCGGCCGCAAGTGGGGCGTGCCGGGATGCGGCAAAAACCCGACGACCGGGCTGAAAACGGTCCCCGACGTCTGCCGCGAGCGCTTTCTGACCAACGAGGAAGCGCAGCGCCTGCTGTCGGCGCTCGATGCCGACGAGAATCGCGTCGCCGCCAACGCCATCAAGCTCTTGCTGCTCACCGGCGCCCGGCGCAACGAGATTACCCAGGCACGATGGGAGTACGTGAACTGGGACAAGCGGACGCTGTTGGTTCCGATCGCCAAGTCGGGAAAAGCGAGGCTGATAAGGCTGAATTCGGCGGCGTTGGAATTGCTGCGCTCGCTGCCGGGTCCCGACACCAATCCCTACATCTTCCCTTCGCCGGTGACGGGGCGGCCTTCGGCATCGCTGCACTTCCCATGGACCCGGATCAGGAAACGGTCCGGTCTCACCGACGTCCGCCTGCACGACCTGCGACACTCGTTTGCGAGCTTTCTCGTCAACAAAGGCGTGTCGCTTTACGTGGTGCAAGGGCTGTTGGGGCACAGCCTGGTGCGGACCACGCAGCGTTACGCGCATCTGGCCAATGACACCTTGGCCGATGCCGCAGAGGTCATTCGCGGCGTTATCGCGCCGCCCGGCGAGGCTGAGCTGGTTTTGGATGATCGAGGCTTCGGCCAGCGCCCGCAGCCCGAACAGACATTGTAAAGCCGCCGGTCTGCAAGCTCTTGAATTCGATGCCGGCGTCGTCGAAAGCCTGCTCGATGCGCAGCCGCGTCAGCTGCCGCGGCCTGGTGGCGCCGTCCTCGATGCGGTAGATCGCGCGCTGGGTGACGCCGATCCGTTCGCCGAGGTCGGTCTGACTCCAACCGAGCACCGCCCGGCCGGCACGGATTTTGGCAGCGAACAGCTGCTGCTCGTCATCGGCACGATGCGAAGGCCAATCCGTTTTCGAGCGCTTGTCAGTCACGGTCCTTCACCAGAAAAAATCCCCGGCGGGGGTGCCGCCGGGGATCATCGTGTTTAGGCCTCGATCAGACGATCACGGCAGGAAGTCGCGGTGAGCGCGAACGCTGACCATCCAGCTGTGGGAGTCGTTTTCGAGCACCGCCGCATTTCCGAAGGCCACGGTGTTGCCACCGACGACGCCGCCGGGGCAGGCGCCGGGGGTGACGAAGCCGCAACCGGTCTGTGCACTGCGCAGATCCTGGTACAGCACTTCCACGCCGAGGTAGAACGTGTTGGTCACGTTCCACTGCGTGCGGGAACCGATGCCCCAGGTCGACCAGTTCATGTTGCAGCCCGGAGAAGCGGCTGCAAGCGAACCGCCGAGACCGTTGCCGAAGCCGGCGATCTCGCACAGCATCGCATTGGCCTCTGCGTTGTAGCGCACCGCATACCAGGCGCCGTACAGCGAGGTATGCCACGCCGGCGTCCAGTAGTGCTCGAACGCGGCGTTGAAGCCATACGCCGTCGTCAGGTTGCAGCTAGTCTGGTTGCCGACAGCGATGGTGCCGCCATAGACGCAGTCGCTCAGGACGCCGAACGCTTCGCTGAAGCCGTCAACCTTGCCGTAGTTGGTGTTCGGGGTGTTGAACAGGTAGCGATTAGCGCCCTCAGCGTAGTTGACTTGCGCCATGAACGAGTCGCCCTGGGCGATGACCGGCAGGTTCAGCAACAGGCCCGCGCCCACTGCAAAGCCCCACCTGTCGCCAGGATGGCCGCAAGCGTTGCCGCACGGTGCGCCGCCTGGCGCCGTGCCGGCGGTGTTGATCGCCGAGTAGTACGAGGGATTGAGCTCATGCGCCGCGCCCATGATCTGGGCACCGCCCCAAGCCTGGTCGACGCGCAGGTTGGCGACGATGTCGCCAAACTGCATGCCGCCATAGGCGCCAGCGCCTGGAACCAGACCGCCCGCGACCGTGGCCGGATAGCCGCCCGGCGCGATGCCGCCGCCGCCGACCGTGGTCAGGCCGTTCTGGTCGATGATCTGGCCCACGCGGCGCGCCTCGGTCGAGATCGAGCCGGAGAAGCCGCCACCGAACTGCGCGGTGTAAGCCCACACCCACCAGCCAGGGTCACCGGTATCCGAAGCCGGCAGATAGCCGCCGCGGTACTGGTACTTCGGCACGCTATAGAAGTCGTAGAACGACTGCGCCAGGCCGGCCGTCATGCCCGCCCACTGGACGAACGCGCGGTTGGCGTTGTCCACCAAGGGGGCGACCTGCAGGCCGGCGTCGTTGGTGCTCAGACCGATCGCGATATAGGAGCGGACCGTGCCGTATTCGGTCTGGTTGCGGGCGTCCGCGGTGATGTAACCGCGGGCGCGGAACGCTTCGCTCGTGCTGAAGCGGTTATTGGCGTTGCCGTTGAACGGACCCCAAGTCAAGCTGCCGTTGACACTGCCCCAAACAGCTTCCGCGCGAACCCAGCCGCCGATCTTGATGCACAGATCGGTGCCGGGCATGTAGTAGAATCCTGCCCCGTAGAGGCTGCAAATCTTCACGTACTCATCT
>Ga0335081_10015556_pt1 | contig 12307 bp, 11 predicted proteins | sample Lox_Sample_35_FD_206713 | JGI IMG/M metagenome (GOLD analysis project Ga0335081, IMG submission 206713) | Soil microbial communities from Loxahatchee National Wildlife Refuge, Florida, United States - Lox_Sample_3.5 | ecosystem: Environmental > Terrestrial > Soil > Wetlands | place: USA... | reverse complement strand
GCGTAGGTGGCGAGGTCGCGGGTCAGCACGTATTTGCCGTCCTCGTCGGAGCCGTAGCGCGAGGTGAACTCCTCCTTGCGGCCGTTGAGCAGGCGGCCGCCGAGCTTGTAGCGGAACGGATCCCACATGATCGGGTCCATGCCGATCAGCCGCGGCGCGAGATGGCCGATCGGGAAGAACTGCACGAACTCCATGTCGATCAGGGTGGCGCCGGCACGCAGCGCCAGCGCATAGCCGTCGCCGCCCATATTGGCCGACGCGCTGTTGCGGCGATAAAGCCGCGTCAGGCCGCCGGTCGCGAGCACGGTTGATTTGGCGGCGATGACGACCGGCGCGCCGGTGCCGAGATGATAGGCCACCGCGCCGGTGACTTCGCCGTCGCTGACGACGAGATCGACGATGCAGAGGTCGCCGGCCTTGCGGATCATGGCGTTGCGCGCCATCGCGGTGCGCAGCGTCTTCGACACCGCCGGCCCGGTATTGATGAAGTCGACATAGACGCAGCGCGGCCGGTCGTGGCCCGGCGCCTGCGTCGCGGTGATGTGGCCGTCCCTGCGCGCCCAGCCGACGCCCCAACGGTCCAGCTCGCGGATGCAGTCAGGCGCCTCTTCGCACAGAAGCTGCGCCAGCTTCTCGTCGCAAAGCCCGCGGCCGGCCTTGATGGTGTCGTCGTAGTGGTGCTGCGGATCGTCGGGCGTTTCCTCGCCGAGCGCGACCGCGACCGTCATCTGCGCCATCACGGTGGCGCCGCCGCGGCCGATCAGGCTGCGGTCGGCGAGCAGCACATTGGCCCCATTGCGTGCCGCTTCGATCGCCGCATACATGCCGGCGGCGCCGGCGCCGATCACCAGCACGTCGGTGTCGATGCGGACGGGTTCGGGCGTCACGGCGCGCCCTGCGCGGCGAACGCGGCGGCAAGGCGGGCGGCAAAATGTCTCTCCATCTCCTTCGCCTTGGCGCGCAGCACCGGCTGGCCGAGGCTGCCGAGCTTGCCGGTCAGCGCGGCGTCGACGTCATAGGCGATCTTGGTGCCGTCGCCGTCGTCGCTCAGCGTGGTGACCGAGGTTGCCGCAAGGCGGCCGACGATGCCGAGCGGCGTGCCGTCGACCTTGGCCTCGATCTGCCGCGGCTCCTCGGCGCGCGTGACCTGTACGGTGACCTTGAAGCTGAATTTCATGTAGGCGACCTTGGTCTCGAACACCGCGGCGTAGGTGTCGGGGCCGGTCTCCTGCAGGTCGCGCACGCCTTCGACGCAGGAGGCGAAGAAGCGCGCGTCGCGCACAGCCTTGTAGATCTCGGCGCGCGGCGCCTTGACCGAGAGCTCTCCGGAAAATTTCATCGTTCCCGCTCAGGCGCGCAGCGCCGTGAGCATGTCCTTGATGTATTCGTCGGCGCTCGAGATCACGAGCATCATGACATGGGGCCGCAGCTGCGCCAGCATCTTGGAAATGGTCTCGTCGCTCGAATTGGCGCCGCCGAGAATGAGCGCCGTGGTCATGACGTGCTTGACGGCGCAGGCCTCGCCGATGATGGCCGCGGCGGCGGCGTTCTGGCCGGCGGTCGCCACCATGACCACGAGGTCGGCGGCGTTGACCTCGTCGACCAGATCCTTGGTGCGGCCGGCGAGATCGTTGAGCCAGCCGCCCATCGAGAACGGCTCGCCGGCGCGCGGCGCGCCGGAGAACGCCGACGCGGTGAGGAAGCTCGCGCGCTGCCACGGCGCCGCCGCCAGCTCCTTGACGACGCGCTCGCTGGCGCCATCGAGCGCGATCACCTTGACGGCGCGCGGCTGCGAATTCGGCCGATCGATGCGGAATTTGGCCTCCGCCGCCGAGCTCATCCGGGCCGATTCGCTTTGCATCGCTTGCTTCTCCGCGTTGCGCCGGCCCTCAATATAGCGGCTCAGCCGGGATATTTCATTATCCGCCGCCTCGGCTATAAAGCGCGGCGAGAAACGACAATCACGGCAGAACCCTTCATGGCCGACGGCAAACGCATCGAGCTCTGCGGCACCGACGAGGTGGCGCCCGGCAGCGCGCTCAAGGTCGAGGCAGGCGATCTGACGCTCGCGGTGTTCAATGTCGGCGGCGAGTTCTTCGTCACCGACGACCTGTGCACGCACGGCCCCGGCTCGCTGTCGGAAGGCTATATCGAAGACGACGTCGTCGAGTGCAACTTCCACAACGGCCAGTTCAATATCCGCACCGGCGAAGTGGTGTCGCCGCCCTGCATGGTGCCGATCAAGACCTATGCGGTGCTGGTGATCGACGGCAAGGTGACGATCGAGGCGTGAGGCCTCGTCGCTTCACACGCCGCCACGTCACACCACGGGCGAGCGCCCGCCGTCGACATTGATCGCCGTTCCGGTGATGTAGCCGCCTTGCTCCGACACCAGGAAGCAGGCGAGGTTGGCGAATTCCTCAGCCTCGCCGAAGCGGCCGATCGGGATCTCCTTTTTGTGCGTGTCGTAATACGCCTCGATCGGGATATTGGCGCGCTTTGCCGCCTGCACATGCTGGTCGGCGCGGATCAGGCCGACCAGCATGGCATTGACCAGCACGTTGTGCGGCGCGAGCTCGTGGGACAGCGCCTTGGTCATGGCCATGCCGGCCGCGCGCGATACCGACGTCGGCATGCTGTTGGGCCGCGGCGCTTTGGCGCCGACATTGAGGACGTTGATGATGCGGCCCCAGCGCCGCTCCTTCATCTGCGGCACGACCATCCGGATCAACCGCACCGCTGCGAACAGTTTCAATTCGAGGTCGTCGTGCAAAATCTCGTCGGTGACCTTCTCGAACGGCATCGCCCGCGACGTTCCGGCGTTGTTGACGATGATGTCGACCCTGTCGAAGGCTTTCATCGCCTCGTCGTAGGCGCGCTGGACGTCGGCCGCCTTGCTGACGTCGGCCTGTACGCCGATGACGCGCGTCTGCGTCGTCCGCCTGATCGCCGCGACCGCTTCTTTGAGCGCTTCCTCGGTGCGCGCGACGATGGCGACATCGGCGCCCGAGGCCGCAAATCGCGTCGCCACCGCACGGCCGATCCCCTTGCTGCCGCCGGTGACGATGGCGGCACGCCCCGAAAGACTGATTTCCATTGAAGTCCTCCCCAACTCGAGCAACCGCTCGGGCAACCTTGAGCGTAACCGCAGACTACCTCCGCGTCCTTGCGGTGTCCTCTGTCCATTGGGACCTCGCCCATCGCGCCGTCCGGCCGCCGCAGATTTGCAGTTGACGAAAGCGAGCCGCACCGCTTTGTGTCTCGGCAACAGTTCTTGTCAGGAGGATCGTCCGATGGCCGCCAGAGCCAAGCCACCGTTCCGCGCCGACGAGGTCGGCAGCATTCTGCGCACCGCGCCGCTGAAGGAAGCGCGCGCCAAGCGCGAGAAGGGCGAGATCACGGCCGCGCAGCTCAAGGAGGTCGAGGACCGCGAGATCGACAAGATCATCAAGAAGCAGGAGGAGGTCGGACTGAAATGCGCGACCGACGGCGAATTCCGCCGCTCGTGGTGGCACTTCGATTTCTACGGCATGCTCGACGGCGTGGAGATTCAGGAGATCGACCACGGCATCCAGTTCCAGGGCGTGCAGACCAAGCATCGCAGTCCGCGCATCATCGGCAAGCTCGGCTTCTCCAACTCTCACCCGATGCTGGAGCATTTCAGGTTTCTGAAAAGCCACACCCGCGTGACGCCGAAAATGTGCATTCCGTCGCCGGCGACCATGCACTTCCGCCTCGAGCCGAACGCGATCGCGACCAAGGACTATGCCGACCGCGACGCCATCTTCGACGATCTGGCAAAAACCTACCGGCAGGCGATCAAGGGCTTCTACGACGCCGGCTGCCGCTACCTGCAGATCGACGACACGGCGTGGGCTTACCTTTGCTCGCAGGCCGAGCTGAAAAAGGCGCGCGACCGTGGGCTCAACGCCGACCGGCTGGCGCATGACTACGCGCGCGTCATCAACGGCGCGCTCGAAGGCAAGCCGGCCGACATGACGGTGACCACCCACGTCTGCCGCGGCAATTTCCGCTCGACCTGGATTTCCGAGGGCGGCTACGAGCCGGTGGCCGAAATCCTGCTCGGCCAACTGAACTACGACGGCTATTTCCTGGAATACGACACCGCGCGCGCCGGCGGCTTCGAGCCGCTGCGCTTTCTGCCCAAGGGCAACAAGATCGTGGTGCTGGGCCTGATCACCTCCAAATCCGGCAAGCTGGAAAACGAGAGCGACGTCAAGCGCCGCATCGAGGAGGCGACCAAATACGCAGCCCTCGATCAGCTCTGCCTGTCGCCGCAATGCGGCTTTGCGTCCACCGAGGAAGGCAACGTGCTGGCCGAGGAGGAGCAATGGGCGAAGCTGCGCATGGTGGTGGAGCTTGCCGACGAGGTGTGGCGCTAAGTATGGTGCCTGTCCGTATGATATGACCCTGCGGTCGAGGTAATCCATGCGAAGGCGCGAGTTCATTACGCTGGTCGGCAGCGCGGCAGCCGCGTGGCCGTTCGCGGCGCGGGCGGAGACCGTCGACAAGCTGGTGCGGGTCATCGTCGGTTTTCCCGCCGGCGGCGGAACCGACATCACCGCGCGGCTGTTCGCGCAGACGATCCAGGGCCACTATGCCTCCTCGATCATCGTCGAGAACAAGCCCGGCGCGAGCGCCCGCCTCGCCGTCGAATATGTGAAGAATGCGCCACCCGACGGCAGCGTCATGCTGTTCACGCCGGATTTTCCGATGACGCTCTATCCGCACAGCTTCAAGTCGCTGAACTACGATCCGGTCGGCGACTTCGTCGCGGTCGGACCGGCCGCCAAGGGGATGCTGGCCTTTTCGATCGGACCGGCGCTGCCCGATGGCGCCAGGACGCTGGCCGACTTTCTACAGTGGTGCCGGGACAATCCGGCGAAAGCGAGCTACGCCACGACCTCGGCCGGCGCGACGCCGCACTTCACCGGCGTCATGCTGGCGGCCGAGTCCGGCGTCGCGATGACGCCGGTGCATTACCGCGGCGGCGCGCCGGCGCTGCAGGATCTGCTCGGCGGCCATGTGCCGGCGAGCGTCAATCCGGTCAGCGAGGTCTTGGAGGTCAGCAAGGCCGGCGCCGTCAGGATATTGGCGGTCACGGGTGCGAAGCGCTCGCCGTTCTTGCCCGACACGCCGACCTTCAAGGAGCTCGGCTACAACGTCGTCGTCGAATCCTGGACCGGCGTCTGGCTGCCGGCCCACACGCCCGACGATATCGTGCGCGGCTTGAGCACGGCGATGCGCGAGGCGTCCCAGTCCAAGGAGATGGTGGAGGCGCTTGCCAAGTTCGGCACCGAGCCGGCGTTCCAGCCGCCCGCCGAATTCGGCGCGACGGTCAAATCCGAGATTGCCCGGTGGGGACCCGTCGTGAAGGCTTCGGGTTTTGTGGCGCTGGACTGAATTGTCGCAGCGGCCGCCTGCGGCGCCGCTCCGATTGTTCCGAATTGATTGTTCCGTTCCGGCATTTCTCAATCCGGCTGCGGCAAAAACTGCGCAACGAAAACGCGCCGATCCCGTTGGATAGCTCATGGGGGCGCGTTCGCGCGCGCTTGCGGACTCGACGCATGGTAGCCGGCGCGCTTCACGACCAACCGCAACGGAGCATGCCATGGTGCAAAGAAGGCTGAACCCGTTCACCGTCGTCCCCGACGGCCTCGCCGCCCTGGTCGGCGTCGAGAATTACCTGAAGGCATCGGGGCTCGATCAAAAGCTCGCTATCCTGGTCAGGACGCGGGCCTCGCAGATCAACGGCTGCGCCTATTGCCTGCACATGCACACCGAAGAAGCGCGCAAGCTCGGCGAGACCGACATGCGCCTGCATCTGCTCGATGCCTGGCGCGAATCCAATCTCTACTCCGAGCGCGAGCAGGCGGCGCTGGCCTGGACTGAGGCTTTGACCGACATCGCCACGACCCATGCGCCCGATGCCGTCTACGATCGGGCGCGCAAGCAGTTCTCGGAAAAGGAGCTCGCCGATCTCTCGATCGTCATCGCCATGATCAACGCCTGGAACAGGCTCTGCATCGGCACGCGCGCGGTTCATCCGGCCGATCTCGCCAAGGCGGCGTGACGGTGCGCGGCGTTGAGCGCAGGGCTTTGCGCGATTCAGCCTCGGGCGGCGAGCCGCTTGTGCAGGTGCACCATCAACGCCATGGCGAACAGCGGCGTCGCCAGGTTGACGATCGGGATCGAGACGAAGGCAGCGATGAACAGGCCGCCGATATAGACGGTGGCGGCGTGGCGCTTGCGCAGGCGTTTTGACTCGTCGGGCGGCCGGAAGCGCATGGCGGCAAGGTCGAAATATTCGCGGCCGAGCAGCCATGCCGTGGCGAGAAAGAAGATCACGATGCCGAAGCCCGCAAACAACAGGAACGGCACGGCGACGAGATAGACCGCAACCGCGAGCAGGGCGGTCTTGACGCCTTCGGCGATGGCGCGCGGCAGCGGTAACGCGCGGCCGGGCGGGTCGGCGGGATAGTGCTCGCGCTCGACCGCGTCGGCGATCTCGTCGGCGAAGAAGCTTGCGACGAACGCGGTCACGGCCGGCATCAGCATGACGCTGCCGACGACGATGCCAAGGCCCGCCGCGACCGAAAGCAGCCACGCCAGCGCCTCCGCCGGCCCGTGGGCGTGCGGGCCGAGCGTGGTTTCCACCGACGTTGAGCCAGCGCCGATGAGCCAGACGATGAAGCGATCGAGCGCGAAGCCGACGGCGACGATGAGCGCCAGCGCGAGGCCTACGGATTTCCACAGCACGGCGCGCAGCGGCGGCGAAAATATTTGGATGATGGCCTTGATGGCGGCGTCGATCATGGCGCGAAACTTGAGCCTTGTTTCCCGGATGCAGTGCAGCGCGAAGTGTAGCGTAGCGGTGCACCGCTGATCCGGGACCTTCGCAGACCCGGCGCAAGTTTTAGGCGGAGGTTGTGACGTTCCCGGGTCTGCAGCGCACCACTGCGCTTCGCTTGTGCTGCGCTGCGCCCGGGAAAGCAAGCTGTGAGATTACGACGAGACTGCCCGGCGGGCCTGTGGCCGCCAGGGCAAGTGGCCGTCAGGCCACTATCACGCTGACGTCGTCCTCGGCCTCGGCCGGCAGCGGGGCCAGTGCGACGCCGTCGAGCGCGCGCGGCAGATCGGCCCAGTGCAGGGCCTTGTAGTTGAAGCCCTGGCGAATTGTGGGCTTGACCACGTTGAAATAGGGCGAGATGTCGAAGTCGCGCGGGCAGTACAGCGACGAGTGCCGGATCTCCAGGATCTGCTCCAGCGCCTGCAGGCTGCGTGCCAACGTGATCTTGGGCAGGATCGGATAGCGCACCGCGGCGAAGGCGTCGGCGATCAGCGCCGAGCAGATGATGCGCGTCGGGTCGCCGGACCCCATCGCGATCATGCGCCGGCGCCAGCGCTGCGGCACCGGCAGCGGAAAGAGGTAACGCAACAGGTCGGTGATGTTCTTGACGTCGTAGCCGCAGCCGACGCGGCCGACCGCATAGGCGCACACGGTGGTGCAGTCGTCCGCGGTCAGGCCGACCGGCCGGCAGATGCGGGTGTGGAACCGGAAATATTTCGACAGCGGCGCCGAGACCACGCCTTCGCCGACATTAGCCTCGATCAGCACGTGCGGCTCGCCGTCGGTGGTGACGCAACCGTCCATCGGCCCGACATAGAGCGCCGAATGCGACCAGGTCGATTGCGTCAGATACTTGATGACGCCGGAAATGTGGTTGTTGCCTTCGACCAGGAGCACGTCGCCCGGTTCGAGCGATTGCCGCAAGGCCTCGGGATCGCTCGGCGTGAACGGCTCGTAGCCGCGCACCGGCCTTTGCAAATAGCGGGCAATCAGTTGCCCGAAACTATCACGCACTCTACCCATCGTGTGGCCCCCCGGCCGTATCGCGCGCGCGGTTTTGCCGCGACTATAATTTGAGCGCATTTTATTTGGAGTTTGTTGCGTTTTGGTTCATGGCGCGGCGCGCCGCGGTGACGGAGCCTTAAGCTTAGCGTTTGCGTAATGCCCGTCGTTCGGGCACATTGCGCCGCTCCCGCAAGCAACCAGAAACCATGCCGCGCAAGGCGTCTTCGCATATCAGCCGCCGCTCGCTGCTCGCCGCAGGCGCCGCCGCTCTGGCGCGGCCCGCGATCGCCGCGCCGGCGCCGACCGCGGCGCCGGCCGACGTCATCATCGTCGGTGCCGGCGCCGCCGGCATTGCCGCGGCGCGCCGCATCGCCGCCGCCGGCCGCCGCTACACGCTCCTTGAAGCATCCGACCATATCGGCGGCCGCTGCGTCACCGACGTGAAGAGCTTCGGCGTGCCGTTCGACCGCGGCGCCCATTGGCTCTATGCGCCGACCGTCAATCCGCTGACCAAAGTCATCCAGCGCCGCGGCGTCGAGATCTATCCGGCGCCGCCGAGCCAGAAAATCCGCATCGGCCGGCGCTTCGCCCGCGAAGGCGAGCTCGAGGATTTCCTCGCCGCCGAAGTGCGCGCCAAGCGCGCCATCGACGACGCCGCCCGCAAGGCCGACGTGTCCTGCGCCCAGGTGATGCCTAACGATCTCGGCGACTGGCGCGGCACCGTCGAGTTCATGCTCGGGCCGTTCAACAGCGGCAAGGATTTGGCGCAGCTGTCGGCGCTCGATCTGTCGCGAGCGACCGAGCGCACCACCGCGAATTTCTGCCGTCAGGGCTTCGGCGCGCTGCTCGCGGCGCTCGCCGAGGGCATCACCGTGCAATTTTCGACGCCGGTGAAATCGATCGACAGCCGCCGGGCGCTGCAGGTCGAAACGTTGAAGGGCACGCTCACCGCTCGCGCCGTGATCGTCACGGTGTCGACCAACATCATCGCGGCCGGACGCATTCAGTTCGCCCCCGATCTGCCGCACAGGACAATCGATGTGTTCGGCCGGCTGTCGCTCGGCAGCTACGACCACATCGCGCTCGAGCTCAAGAGCAATCCGCTCGGGCTGGAATCCGACGATCTGATGTTCGAGAAATCCGCCGACGGTCGCACCGCCGCGATGCTTGCCAATGTCTCCGGCACCTCGCTGTGCGTGGTCGACGTCGCCGGCGCATTCGGCCGCGATCTCGCCGCCAAGGGCGAGGCCGCCATGGTGGCGTTCGCCTCCGACTGGCTCGCCGCACTCTACGGCGCCGAGATCAAGAAGGCGATCGGCCGTACGGCGGCGACGCGCTGGAACAGCGATCCCTGGACGCTCGGCGCGGCCTCGGCCGCGGTGCCGGGCGGGCAACTGTCGCGCCGCATCCTGATGGAGCCGGTCAACGACGCCGTCTGGTTTGCGGGCGAAGCCGCGCACGAGACGCTGTGGGGCACGGTCGGCGGCGCCTGGGACTCCGGCGAGCGCGCCGCCGACGCGGTGCTGCGCCGCATCGGCGGAATGAAACCGGCGCCCGCCGAGGTCCAGGGGCCCACACCGAAGGTCAAACCCGCGCGCGCGCCAACCGAGCCGCGCACCTTCAGCGGCACGCCGAGCATCATGCGCGAGCAGCGGTGATCTCGCTCAGATAGCTTGACAGGCCATTGACTGCCGGTCCGGCCTCCGGTCCGACGCAAATCAGCGCATGGCCAGGGCCGCGGCCGCATAGGCCATTTCGTACGGTTACTTGGAAAGCTGCTGCGTTGACGAGCAAAAGCTGGTCGCCCAGTCTTGGCCTTCGCCAAAAACCACCGATCGCTGTTACGCGCGCAGCACGCCGCCGGTGCGCTTTGCGACCTCGGCGACGATCTTGGCGGCCAGCGCCTCGATCTCGGCGTCGGTCATGGTCTTGTCGCGCGGCTGCAAGGTGACCGCGATGGCGATCGACTTCTTGCCGGGCTCGATGCCGGTGCCTTCGTAGACGTCGAACACGGTGATGCCGGCGATGAGCTTGCGGTCGACCGATTGCGCCGCGCGGACGATGTCGGCGGCCTTGACGCCGCTTTCGACCACGAATGCGAAATCGCGCTCGACCGGCTGCAATGGCGAAAGGTCGAGCACCGCCTTGGCGCGCGTCGCCTTGGCCTTCGGCTCGGGGATGTTTTCGAGAATGACCTCGAAGGCGACCAACGGCCCTTCGGCATCGAGCGCTTCGAGCGCGCGCGGATGCAGTTCGCCGAAATGGCCCAAGATGTTCTTCGGCCCCATCTGAATGGTGCCGGAGCGGCCGGGGTGAAACCACGGCGGACCGCCGGGCGCGATCTGCAGCGCCTGCTCGGGCGCGCCGGCGGCGACCAGCACGGCGAGCGCATCGGCCTTGGCGTCGAACGCGTCGACCGGCGCGACTTTGCCCGACCAATGCCGGCCGATGCCGGACGGTTTGGCCAAAGCGCGGCGCACGCCGGTGGCGGCGGTGAGTTGGTCGGTCGGCTGGTCGCCGCGAAACACCTGGCCGACCTCGAACAGGCCCGAGTCGGGCGCACCGCGATCGGCATTCTTCTGCGCCGCCGTCACCAGGCCCGGAATGAGGCTCGGCCGCATGTCCGAAAGGTCGGCGGCGATCGGATTGGCAAGCGCGAGCTGCGGCTTGCCGCCGCCGAACAGCTCAGCCTGGGGCTTGGCAATGAACGACCAGGTGACGGCTTCCACCAGGTTGCGCGCCGCGAGCGCGCGCTTGGCTTTGCGGACGCGCAGCTGAATCGGCGTGAGCACCGGCTTGCGCGGCGCATCGCCGCGCGGAAACGGCGTCGACGGCACGCGATCGACGCCGCAAATGCGCACCACCTCTTCGACGATGTCGGCTTTGCCTTCGACGTCCGGCCGCCACGACGGCACGGCGATCTTCACCTGCTCGCCTTTCTGGCCGGGGCCGGCGACGAAGAAGCCGAGCCGCTCCAGCACGCGGCGCATTTCCGGCAGCTGCACATCGAGGCCGGAAAGGCGCTCCAGCTCCGACAGCGGAAAATCGATGATGCGCTCCGGCGGCTCGGCCGCGCCAGCGACAGTGACCTCCGACGGCGTGCCGCCGCAGAGATCGAGCACCATCCGGGTCGCCTGCTCGAGGCCCGGCAGCATGAAAGCTGCATCGACGCCGCGCTCGAAGCGATAGCGCGCGTCGGAATTGATGCTGAGCCTGCGGCCGGTCTGGGCGATGTTGGTCGGATTCCACAGCGCCGACTCGATCAGCACGTCGGTGGTGGTCTCGTCGCAGCCGGTCTTCTCGCCGCCCATGATGCCGGACAGCGATTCGACGCCGTCCTGGTCGGCGATGACGCAGACCTTGTCGTCGAGCGTGTAGGTCTTGCCGTCGAGCGCCAGCAGCGTCTCGCCGTCGCGGCCGCGGCGCACGGCGAGATTGCCGCGCACCTTGGCGGCGTCGAACACGTGCAGCGGCCGGCCGCGGTCATAGGTGATGAAGTTGGTGATATCGACCAGCGCATTGATCGGGCGGAGGCCGATGGCCGCCAGTCGCTTCTGCAGCCAGGCGGGCGACGGACCGTTCTTGACGCCGCGCACGAGACGCAGCGCGAAAGCCGGGCACAGGTCGGGCGAGTCGATCTTCACCGCGACCGGGCAGGGAAACTCGCCCTTGACCGGCTTGATCGCCGCATCCTTGAACTTGCCCATGTCGGCGGCGGCCAGGTCGCGGGCGATGCCGTGCACGCCGGTGCAGTCGGGCCGGTTCGGCGTCAGGTTGATCTCGATGGTCGGATCGTCGAGGCCGGAATATTTGGCGAAGCTTTCGCCGACCGGCGCGTCGTCGGGCAGCGCGATGATGCCTTCGTGGTCATCGGAGATTTTCAGCTCGAACTCCGACACCAGCATGCCGCGGCTCTCGACGCCGCGGATGGTGCCGACCGCGAGTGTCATGTCCTTGCCGGGGATGTAGGCGCCGGGCGGCACGAACACGCCCTTCATGCCGGTGCGCGCGTTCGGCGCGCCGCACACCACCTGCACCGGATCGCCCTTGCCGGTGTCGACCATGCAGACCCGCAGCCGGTCGGCGTTGGGATGCTGCCTGGCCTCGACCACGCGGGCGATGACAAACGGTGCAAGTGCCGCCGCCTTGTCCTCGAGGCGTTCGACCTCGAGCCCGATCATGGTGAGCTTGTCGGTGATGGCGCCGAGCTCGCGGTCGGTGTCGAGATGCTCCTTCAGCCAGGCGAGGGTGAACTTCATCATGGCTCAAGTGCTCAATCCGCCGGCGAGCGTCGGAAAATCCAGCGGGCGAAAGCCGTAGTGGGCGAGCCAGCGCACGTCGGCCTCGAAGAAGGCGCGCAGATCCGGCATGCCGTATTTGAGCATGGCGATGCGGTCGATCCCCATGCCCCAGGCGAAGCCCTGGTACTCG
>Ga0335081_10015555_pt1 | contig 12307 bp, 11 predicted proteins | sample Lox_Sample_35_FD_206713 | JGI IMG/M metagenome (GOLD analysis project Ga0335081, IMG submission 206713) | Soil microbial communities from Loxahatchee National Wildlife Refuge, Florida, United States - Lox_Sample_3.5 | ecosystem: Environmental > Terrestrial > Soil > Wetlands | place: USA... | reverse complement strand
GCGGCGAGACATCGAACCCCTGAACCCGCTCGCCCGACTTGACGAGATTGGCCGCCATGGGCGCGCCCATGTTGCCAAGCCCGATGAATCCGATCGTCGGCATGGTCTCAAATCCTTTCGCGCGTTTCCCAGTTTCCGTTTCTGCGGGTCCCCGCATCAGCCGCGCGCCGATCATGCGGCCTGGCGATCGGTCTCCTTTTTGGGCCGCCCGGGCCGGCGTTGGCCGACCGGGCGATAGTGCGCGGCGAGAATCGTGCTGCTCGCGCGAATGGTTCGCATCGCGATCGCGATGGACTGCGGCAGGCGCTTGGCGCGGCGATAGGCGCGCACGGTGCGCTCGCCCAATCCGAGCAAGGCGGCGGTTTCCGCCGTGCTGAGATTGAGATCGGATTCGAACGCCACCAGGTCCGTGCCTCGCATCGGCCGCTGCTCGTCCGCGACCGTTCTGAGCGTATCGGCTCCGTAATCGAGCCCGTTCTCCCATTCAATGCCGGCGCCGAAGGGCGCAACGGCGACCCGGCGAAAGCTCGCCGGACGACAGAGGAACTCCTTGAAATGCCGGGAGCGGTGAACAAGGCCGGTCAAATCCACCTTGTCCCTGGTGCCATCCGCCCAGGTGACGCTGATCGTCCACGGGGCGCGCGTCGCGCTGACCGCTTTGATTCGCGGCAATGAATCCATCGCGCTCCTCACTGCAATTCGTTCCACGTCGCCATGAGCCGCTCGTGGTTGGCGGCGATCCAGGATAGCGCCTCGCGACGATGGCGGGAGGGAATCGTCCCAGCGAAAACGGCCGCATCGCGGATGCGGACCTTAGCCTGAAAATTGCGGCCGATCACGTGCACATGCGGGGGATTATGGTCTTCGGCAAACAGCATGATCCGGTACGAGCCGAAATTTTTGACGGTTGGCATCCTCGCGCCCCCGCCTGAAATATACGGCCGAAAATGCCGAATTTCAAGAAAGGCGGAAAATTCTGCCGCTTTTTTGCCGGCACCGACTATCCGCTTCGCAACGTCAGAAAACCAGCTCCAGCTCGCCGACGGACCGGAAGTGGCGGTCGACGATGTCCGGCGTGACCTCGGCGAGCTGGTTGGGACGCCAAACCGGCTTGCGGTCCTTGTCGACGATGGTCGCGCGAATGCCTTCGACGAAATCATGCTCGGCAATGCAGGCGAGCGAGATGCGATAGTCCTGCTGGAAGCTCTGCTCGACCCTTTCGAACGACGCAGCGGCGCGGATGTTGCGCAGCGTGACCTTGAGCGAGGTCGGCGACTTTTCCCGCAGCCGCGCCAGCGCCGCGCCCGCCTCCGCCGCAGGCGATGCGCCGAGCCGCTCGAAGATGTCCTCGACCGCGGGCGCGCCGTAGCAACCGTCGATCCAGGCGCGCGCGTCCTTGAGCTTGCCCGCAGCCGGCGGCACGGCGATCGTGTCGAGGCGTGCGCGCACCTCGGCGGCGGTGCGACACTCCGCGAGCGCGGGCGCAATCTCGGCGAGGCGCGCGGAGGGGATGTTGACGTCGGCGAGCCCGCAATAGATGGCGTCGGCCGCCTGCATGCGCTCCCCGGTGAGAGCGAGATGCATCCCCGTCGAGCCGGGCGCGCGCGCCAGCAGATAGGAGACGCCGACGTCGGGAAAGTAGCCGATGCCGACCTCGGGCATCGCGACCGAGGAGCGCTCGGTCACGACGCGATGCGCGGCGTGGGCGGAGAGGCCGACGCCGCCGCCCATGACGACACCGTCCATGACGGCCACCACCGGCTTGGGATGGCGCGCAATCAGGACGTCGAGGCGATATTCCGTGGACCAGAAACGGGCGGGAAACGAATCGCCCGATTTCGCCGCGTCATAGAGCGCGCGCAGGTCGCCGCCGGCGCACAGCCCGCGCTCGCCGGCGCCGTCGATGAGGATTGCGCCGACCGTCGGATCGTCGGCCCAGGACTTCAGCAGCCGCGTCATCGTTACGGCCATGTCAAGGGTGAGCGCGTTGAGCGCCTTGGGCCGGTTGAGCGTGATGCGGCGCAGCGCCTGCTGCTCGCGAACGATGACGTCGCCGTCCTGGAAAACCGCTTCGTTCATCGTCCGACGAGGCTTCTCGCCACGATGACGCGCATGATCTCGTTCGTCCCCTCCAGGATCTGATGCACGCGCAGATCGCGGACGATCTTCTCGATGCCGAATTCGGTCAGATAGCCGTAGCCGCCGTGCAGTTGCAGCGCCTGATTGGCGACATCGAAGCAGATGTCGGTGACGAAGCGCTTCGCCATGGCGCAGAGCGCCGTCGCGTTCGCCTCCTTGCGGTCGAGCGCCGCCGCTGCGCGCCAGAGGAACGCGCGCGAGGCCTCGAGCCCGGTCGCCATGTCGGCAAGGCGGAACTGCAGCGCCTGAAACTCGTCGAGCCGTTTGCCGAAGGCGCGGCGCTCCCTCATGTAGGCGAGCGCCTTGTCGAGGGCCGCCTGCGCGCCGCCGAGCGAGCACGCGGCGATGTTGAGCCGGCCGCCGTCAAGCCCGGCCATCGCGATCTTAAAGCCGATGCCTTCCTCGCCGAGCCGATGCTCCACGGGTATCCGCACGTCCTGGAACACGACCGCGCGCGTCGGCTGCGCGTTCCAGCCCATTTTGCGCTCGTTGGCGCCGAGCGAAATGCCGGGCGTGTCGCCGGGTACCACGAAAGTCGAAATGCCGGCCGGTCCCGGACTGCCGGTCCGTGCCATGACCACGTAGAGGTCGCCCGCGCCGGCCCCCGAGATGAACTGCTTCTGGCCGTTGAGGACATAATGGTCGCCGTCACGCACGGCGCGCGTGGCGAGCGCGGCGGCGTCCGAGCCCGAACCCGGCTCGGTGAGGCAATAGCTCGCCAGGAATTCCATCGTGCAAAGCTTCGGAAGCCATCTCTTGCGCTGCTCGTCCGATCCGTAGGCGTCAATCATCCACGCCGTCATGTTGTGGATCGACATAAAGGCCGCGACCGTCGGGCAGCCGCTCGCGAGCGCCTCAAAAATCAGCGTCGCGTCGAGGCGCGAGAGCGCCGATCCGCCGACGTCCTCGGCGATGTACACCCCGCCCATGCCAAGCTCGGCGGCCTTGCGCATCTCGGCGACGGGAAAATGCCTGGCCTCGTCCCAGGCCAGCGCGTTCGGCGCAAAGACTTCGGCGGCAAAGGCGCGGGCCATGTCGCGTACCGCCACTTGGTCGTCGGCAAGGGCGAACTGCGGGGGCGAGCCTGAGGATGCATCGAGCATGGCGCTTTTTTGCCCAGCCGGACGACCACCTGCACCGGGGAACTCGGCAGGCCGCGGGGATTTCTAAGCCGAAAGTTAATAGGCTCGAAATGTGGATTAGCATTGTCGTTTTCATGCAGCAATGCGAGACTTGCGCTCGTTTGGGGAGCAGCTGACGGCATGCGCACGGACTGGGAGGGTCTGTGGCACTTGCGTGCTGCGGTGCGGGGCACGCGCGTGTCCGCGCCGGCGCTGCTCTTTCGTTTGGACAATAAGACCAATGCGCGCCGCAAGACGGCGTGCTATCCGGTCATGCGGCAGATGCGATCTCACAAATAACGGCGGAGCGCCCTCGTGCAGCCACTCGATCCCGCCCTCGACACGCTGGCCAAGCTTCTCATCCACAACGCGCGCGTCATGGGTGAGCGGCCCGCGATCCGCCACAAGAACCTCGGCATCTGGCAGACGTGGACCTGGTCGGAAATGCTCGAGGAGATCCGCGCCTTCTCGGTCGGGGTCGCCGAGCTTGGATTGAAGCGCGGCGACAAGTTCGCGATCATCGGCAGCAATCGGCCGCGGCTCTATTGGGCGATCTGCGCCGGCCAGGCGCTGGGCGCGGTGCCGGTGCCGATCTACTCCGACGCCGTCGCCGACGAGATGGCCTACGTGCTCGCGCATGCCGAGGTCACGCTGGCGGTGGTCGAGGACCAGGAGCAGGTGGACAAGGTCATCGCCATATCGGATCGCATTCCGATGCTCGGGCGCGTGGTGTACGACGAGCCGCGCGGCCTCAAGGACTACGACCACAATCGCCTGATCGCGTTCGAGGACGTGCAGCGCCTCGGCCGCAAGAAGCTTGCCGAGGACCCCGACTGCCTGCGCCGGTGGGAAGCCGCCGTCGCCGAAGGCAAGGGCAAGGACCTCGCCATCATTCTCTACACCTCAGGGACGACCGGTCGATCCAAGGGCGTGATGCTGACCTATGAGAATGTCATCGTCTCGTCACGCAACGGCAACGCCTTCGACCATCTCGGACCCGAGGAAGACGTCATCGCCTACTTGCCGATGGCCTGGGTCGGCGATCACGTGCTCTCTTACGTGCAGTCTTATGTCGGCGGCTTTTGCGTCAACTGTCCGGAGACGCCCGACACGGTGGTCGACGACCGCCGCGAGATCGGCACGACCTACGCTTTCGCGCCGCCGCGCGTCTACGAGAACAGCCTCACGCTGACCATGGTGCGCATGGCCGACGCCGGCCCGTTCAAGCGCAAGATGTTCGACTTTTTCATTGCGTTCGCGCGGCGCTGGGGCGAGCAGATCCTCGACGGCAAGAAGGTGCCGCTCGGCGTGCGCATCCTCTACGCCATCGGCGACTTTCTGGTTTATGCACCGCTCAAGAACCGCTTCGGGCTTTCGCGCATCCGCGTCGCCTATACCGCCGGCGAGGCGATCGGCCCGGAGATTTTCCGCTTTTGGCGCGCCGTCGGCCTCAATCTCAAGCAGCTCTACGGGCAGACCGAGGCCTCGGTCTATGTCACCGCGCAGCCCGACGGCGAGATTTACGCCGACACCGTCGGCACGGCATCGCCCGACGTCGAGATCAAGATCTCCGACGGCGGCGAGGTTCTCTACCGCTCGCCCGGCGTGTTCGCCGGCTACTACAAGGACCCGGAAAAGACCGCCGAGGTGCTCACCCCGGACGGCTGGGTGCACACCGGCGATGCCGGCTTCATCGATCACAAGACCGGGCACCTCAAGATCATCGATCGCGCCAAGGACGTCGGCCGTCTCAACGACGGCACGCTATTCGCGCCGAAATACATCGAGAACAAGCTCAAGTTCTATCCGAACATCCGCGAGGCGGTCGCGGTCGGCGCCGGGCGCGACTTCGTCTGTGCGATGATCAACATCGACCTCACCGCGGTGGGGAGCTGGGCCGAGCGCAACAACGTGGTCTACGCCTCCTACCAGGAGCTCGCCGGCCATCCGCTCGTCTACGGCATGATCGCCCAGCACGTCGACGAGGTGAATCGGTCGCTCGCCGAGGAAGAGGTGATGGCCGGCGCCCAGATCCATCGCTTCCTCATTCTGCCCAAGGAACTCGATGCCGATGACGGCGAGCTCACGCGCACGCAGAAACTGCGGCGCGGACTGATCTCCGAGCGCTATGCGCCCCTGGTCGAGGCGCTCTATGCCGGGGCGACGACCGCCGAGATTTCGACGCAGATCACCTTCGATGACGGCCATCAGGGCGTGATTGCGGCGCGTGTGGCGATCCGCGACTTGAAGCCTTATCCGCTGCCCGCGGCCGCGAAGATGGAGCGCGCGGCATGAGGGCGCCGTCCTCGCCTGAGGTAAGGGCAGGCGAGGTGTTGCTCGCGGTCGACGATGTTTCGCTGTCGTTTGGCGGCGTGCGTGCGCTGACCGGCGTCTCCTTCGACATCCGCAAAGGCGAAATCCGCGCCATCATCGGCCCCAACGGCGCCGGCAAGACGTCGATGCTCAACGTCATCAACGGCTTCTACCAGCCGCAGGCCGGCCGCATCACGTTCAAGGGCGAGGTGCGCAAGGCGATGCGCCCCTCCGCGGCCGCCGAGGGCGGCATCGCCCGCACCTTCCAGAATCTCGCGTTGTTCCGCGGGATGACAACGCTCGACAACATCATGGCCGGCCGCACGCTCAAGATGCGGCGCGGCTTCTTCTGGCAGCTCTTGCGATACGGCCCGGCGCTCAACGAAGAGGTCGAGCACCGGCACCGGGTCGAGGAGATCATCGACTTCCTCGAGATCGCGGCGATCCGCAAGATTCAGGTTGGGCGGCTGCCTTACGGGCTGCAGAAGCGCGTCGAGCTCGGTCGCGCGCTTGCAATGGAGCCGGAGCTGCTCCTGCTCGACGAGCCGATGGCCGGCATGAACCTCGAGGAGAAGGAGGACATGTCGCGGTTCATCATCGACGTGAACCAGCAATACGGCACGACGATCGCGCTGATCGAGCACGACATGGGCGTGGTCATGGACCTGTCCGATCGGGTCGTCGTGCTCGACTACGGCCGCAAGATCGCCGACGCCACGCCCGATGAGGTCAAGCGCGACCCGGAGGTGATCCGCGCCTATCTCGGCGAGCCCGGAGCGTAAGGCGGCGAGCGCATGGATTTGCTCTACAAGATCTTCGTCGATCCGTTCGTGCAGATGGGCACGGCGCCGGACCTTCTGCTGCAGACCTTGTGGGACGGCCTCGTCGCCGGCGTGCTCTACGCCCTCATTGCGCTCGGCTTCGTCCTCATCTTCAAGGCGTCCGGCGTCTTCAACTTCGCCCAGGGCATCATGGTCGTGTTCGCCGCGCTCACCCTGGTCGGCCTGCACGAGCGCGGCGTGCCGGCCTTCGTCGCGCTCGGCATCACCGTGGTCGTCATGTTCGCGCTCGCCGTGGGGGTCGAGCGCCTGATGCTGAGACCGCTGGTCAACCAGTCGGAAATCATCCTGTTCATGGCGACCTTCGGGTTGACCTACTTTCTCATCGGGCTTGGCCAGATCGTGTTCGGCGGCAACCCCAAGGTGATGATCGCGCAGGACCTCTACCTGCCGCACGGAGCGATCGAGTTCAGAGGGTCCTTCGGCTTCGTCTCGCTGCAAAAGATCGACATTGCCGCGGTGATCATCGCCTCGATCATGGTCGCGGCGCTGTCGGTCTTCTTCCAGCGCACGCGGATCGGGCGGGCGCTGCGCGCGGTCGCCGACAGCCATCAGGCGGCGCTTTCGGTCGGCATCTCGCTCGAGCAGATCTGGGTGATCGTGTGGTTCGCCGCCGGCGTCGTCGCGCTCGCGACCGGCATCATGTGGGGGGCGCGCTCGGAGGTTTCGTTCTCGCTGCAGATCATCGCGCTCAAGGCGCTTCCGGTTCTGATCCTCGGCGGCTTCACCTCGATTCCCGGCGCCATCGTCGGCGGGCTGATCATCGGCGTCGGCGAGAAGCTCGGCGAGTTCTATTGGGGGCCGCTGCTCGGCGGCGGCATCGAAAGCTGGCTCGCCTTCGTGATCGCGCTCGGCTTCCTGGTGTTCCGGCCCCAGGGCTTGTTCGGTGAAAAGCTCATCGAGCGGATTTGACCATGCTCTATCGCGAGGTCGGCCAATACAAGACCAGCTACGCCGCCGACATGGCGGTGTTTCCGATCCTGCAGGACCGCATCGGCGTCGCTGTCATCGTCGCCATCGCTTTCATTTTCATCCCGCTGGTCGGCAATGACTTCCTGCTCAACACGGTGATGATCCCGTTTCTGATCTTCGCGCTCGCGGCGATCGGCCTTAATCTGCTCACCGGCTATGCCGGACTGCTCTCGCTCGGTACCGGCGCGTTCATGGGCGTCGGCGCATATGCCTGCCTCAAGCTGACGACCTACTTCCCGCAGGTGAACGTCATCGTCTGGATTCTCGCCTCGGGATTCTTCTCCGCTGCCGTGGGCGTGCTGTTCGGCCTGCCGTCCCTGCGCATCAAGGGGTTCTATCTCGCCGTGGCGACGCTCGCCGCGCAGTTCTTTCTCGAATGGTGCTTCATCCGCATTCCGTGGCTGTTCAACTACAGCGTCTCCGGAGCGATCGAGGTGCCGCTGCGCACGCTGTTCGGCGTGCCGGTCACCGGCCCGACGGCGACGGCGCACACCCGCTACCTGATCGTGCTCGCGATCGTCGTGGCGATGACCTGGTTCGCCTCCAATCTCGTCCACGGCCGCATCGGCCGCATGTGGATGGCGGTGCGCGACATGGATCTCGCCGCCGAGCTCGTCGGTATCCGGCTGCTGCGCACCAAGCTCCTCGCCTTTGCCGTCTCCTCGTTCTACTGCGGCGTCGCCGGCGCGATGATGGTGTTTCTCTGGTACGGCGGCGCCGAGGCGGACGTCTTCGCCATCGACCAGAGCTTCATCATCCTGTTCATGGTGATCATCGGCGGGCTCGGCACCCTGATCGGCTCGTTCTTCGGCGCGGCGCTGATCTACATCCTGCCGATCGCGCTGCGCGCCATTCCCGAGGCGTTCGGGCTGCCGATCCATCCGGCCACCGCCGAGCAGCTGACGTTCCTGATCGTCGGAGTGCTGATCATTCTGTTCCTGATCCTTGAACCCAGCGGCTTGGCGCGGCTCTGGCAGATCGGTAAACAGAAACTGCGGGTGTGGCCCTTTCCTTATTAATGGGGCACACTCTGCCGCAATTGCCGCGCCGGGCCGTCGACCGGACCACGGGGGCGACCCGGCAACGGATCGGCACCAACCAGGGAGGAACTGCCATGCGTCTGAAGTGCCTTGCTCTCGGCGTAGCGGTGGTTGCGGCGGCGCCTGTCGTCGTCGCGGCGGCGCACGCCGAGGATGGAATCTATGTCCCGCTGATGAGCTATCGCACCGGCCCCTATTCGGGCGCGGGGACGGCCATCTTCAACGGCATCTCCGACTACCTGAACATGCTGAAGGAGCGCGACGGCGGCATCGGCGGCGCCCGTCTCATCCTCGAGGAGTGCGAAACCGGCTACGACACCAAGAAGGGAGTCGAGTGCTACGACTCCACCAAGGGCAAGAATCCGGTGGTCAGCACGCCGTATTCGACCGGCATCACCTTGCAGCTCATCCCCAAGGCGGCGGTCGACAGGATCCCGATCCTGTCGATGGCCTACGGCCTCTCGGCTTCCGCCGACGGCAACCTGTTCCCGTGGGTCTTCAATCCGCCGGCGACCTACTGGGACGGCGCCTCGGCCTTCATCAGGCATGTCGCCGACGTCGAAGGCGGCTTCGATAAGCTCAAGGGCAAGACGATCGGCCTCGTCCATCTCGACGCGCCTTACGGCAAGGAGCCTATTCCGCTGCTCGAAGCGCTGGCGAAGGACTACGGCTTCACACTCAAGCTCTATCCCGTTCCGCCGTCGCAGATGCAGAACCAGACCTCGCTCTGGCTCGATGTGCGGCGCGACCGGCCCGACTGGATCTACATGCAGGGCTGGGGCGCCATGAATCCGACGGCGCTCAAGGAAGCGGCCAAGATCGGCTTCCCGATGAACCGCTTCGTCGGGGTGTGGTGGGCCGGCGGCGAGGATGACGTGCGTCCTGCTGGTGAGCAGGCCAAGGGCTATTCCTCGCTGAACTTCAGTGGCGTCGGCCAGAGCTATCCGGTGATCCAGGACATTCTGAAATACGTGGTCGACAAGGGCAAGAGCCAGATCACGTCCAGGAACAAGGTCGGCGAGAACCTTTACAACCGCGGCGTGATGAACGCGGTGCTGATCGCGGAAGCGATCCGCTCGGCGCAGAAGCTGACCGGCAAGCGATTGGTCAGCGGCGAAGACGTGCGCCGCGGCCTAGAGGCGCTCAACATCTCGGATGCGCGCTGGACGGAGCTCGGGCTTCCCGGCTTTGCCGCGCCGATCCACCTGAGCTGTTCCGATCACAACGGTCATAACGGCATCTATCTCGTCACCTGGGACGGGAGCAAATGGGTGAAGGCGTCGGGATGGATCGAGCCGATCAAGGACAAAGTGCTGCCGCTGATCGACAGCGCGGCGGCGAGCTATGTCGCCGCCAACGCCGGCTGGCCGAAGCGCACCGAGGCTTGCGACAAGTCCTCATGAGAAGGCAGTTGGTGGGTGCACACTCGGACCGATTTCCCGCCCTGGCCGAACGGCCGGGGCGGAATTCCTCGTTTTCGTTGACGCAGAGCGAGGAACAAACGGAGGCGCCGGTCGAGAGCCGACGCAATGCAAGGGAGAAACGGAAGCCATGGATTTGAAATATCTTGCTCTCGGTCTGGCGGTGCTCACCACAGCCCCGGCCGTGGCCACGACGGCGCGGGCGGAGGAGGGAATCTTCATTCCGCTGTTCACCTACCGCACCGGTCCGTTCTCGGGATCGGGAACCCCGATTGCCAACGGCATGTCGGACTATTTGAACATGCTCAACGAGCGCGACGGCGGCATCGGCGGGGCGCGCCTCATCGTCGAGGAATGCGAGACCGGCTACGACACCAAGAAAGGCGTCGAATGCTACGAGTCGGTGAAGGGCCGGCACCCCGTCGTCATCGGGCCTTACTCCACCGGCATCACCTTGCAGCTCATCCCCAAGGCGGCAGTCGACAAAATCCCGATCCTGTCGATGGCCTACGGCCTCTCGGCGTCGGCCGACGGCAACCTGTTCCCGTGGGTCTTCAATCCGCCGGCGACCTACTGGGACGGCGCTTCGGCGTTTGTTCGGCACGCCGCGGATGTCGAGGGCGGCTTCGACAAGCTCAAGGGCAAGAAGATCGGCCTCGTTCACCTCGATGCGCCCTACGGCAAGGAGCCGATCCCGCTGCTCCAGGCGCTCGCCAAGGATTATGGCTTCGAGCTCAAGCTCTATCCGGTCCCCGTCGCCGAAATGCAGAACCAGACCTCGCTCTGGCTCAGCGTGCGGCGCGATCGTCCGGACTGGATCTACATCCAGGGCTGGGGCGCCATGAACCCGACCGCGGTCAAGGAAGCGATCAAGGTCGGCTTCCGGATGGACCGGCTGGTCGGCGTCTGGTGGGCCGGCAGTGATGACGATGCGCGTCCCGCGGGCGCTGAGGCCAAGGGCTATAGCTCCCTCGACATCAACGCCGTGGGCGCGAACTATCCGGCGATCCAGGACATCCTCAAATACGTCATTGCGAAGGGCAAGAGCCAGACCGCGTCGAAGGAGAAGGTCGGCGAGAACCTCTATGACCGCGCCGTCCTCAATGCCGCGCTCGTCGCCGAGGCGATCCGCACGGCGCAGAAGTTGACCGGCAAGAAAGTGGTCAACGGCGAGGACGTGCGCCGGGGCTTTGAGGCGCTCGACATCACGGCCGCGCGCTGGAAGGAACTCGGCCTCGAGAATTTCGCCGCGCCGATTCATCTGAGCTGTTCCGACCACAACGGCCACGGCGGCATCTCGCTCGTGCAATGGGATGGAACCAAGTGGGTGACGACGGTCACCTCGGTCGCGCCGATCAAGGACAAAGTCGATCCGCTGATCGAAAGCGCGGCGCAGGACTACGTGAAGGCCAATGCCGGCTGGCCGAAGCGCACCGAGCCTTGCGACAAATCGTCCTAAGGACCGCGTCGCCAGGTTGGCTGAATGTCAATGTCCGGTCGGCCCCCTTGCCGGCCGGACGTCCCCCGGTCCCCTAACGAGACCGGGCTGCCAAGGCGGCGGCCGCGGGTCGTCGCCAAACCAAGGGAGAAACAGCCATGCGCGTGAAGCATCTTGCTCTCGGCCTGGTGCTCGTGACCGCGGCCCCCGTTGGGATCGCGACGGCACAGGCAGAGGATGGAATTTACATTCCCTTGTTCAGCTATCGGACCGGCCCGTTCTCCGGATCGGGAACCCCGATCGCCAACGGCATGTCGGACTATTTGAACATGCTCAACGAGCGCGACGGGGGCATCGGCGGCGCGCGGCTCATCGTCGAGGAATGCGAGACCGGCTACGACACCAAGAAGGGCGTCGAATGCTATGAGTCGGTGAAGGGCCGCCACCCTGTGGTCATCAGCCCGTACTCGACCGGCATCACGCTGCAGCTCATCCCCAAGGCGGCGGTCGACAAGATCCCGATCCTGTCGATGGCCTACGGGCTCTCGGCATCGGCGGACGGCAACCTGTTCCCGTGGATCTTCAATCCGCCGGCGACCTACTGGGACGGCGCCTCGGCCTTCATCAGGCATGTCGCCGATGTCGAGGGCGGTTTCGCCAAGCTCAAGGGCAAGACGATCGGCCTCGTCCATCTCGACGCGCCCTACGGCAAGGAGCCGATCCCGCTCCTGCAGGCGCTCGCCAAGGATTACGGCTTCGAGCTCAAGCTCTATCCGGTTCCCATCGCCGAAATGCAGAATCAGACCTCGCTCTGGCTCAACGTGCGGCGCGACCGTCCGGACTGGATCTACATCCAGGGCTGGGGCGCCATGAACCCGACCGCGGTCAAGGAAGCCACCAAGATCGGCTACCCGATGAACCGGCTCGTCGGTGTTTGGTGGTCGGGCAGCGATGACGACGCGCGGCCGGCCGGAATGGACGCCAAGGGCTATAGCTCGCTCGACCTCAACGCCGTCGGCACGAA
>Ga0335081_10015554_pt1 | contig 12307 bp, 9 predicted proteins | sample Lox_Sample_35_FD_206713 | JGI IMG/M metagenome (GOLD analysis project Ga0335081, IMG submission 206713) | Soil microbial communities from Loxahatchee National Wildlife Refuge, Florida, United States - Lox_Sample_3.5 | ecosystem: Environmental > Terrestrial > Soil > Wetlands | place: USA: Florida... | reverse complement strand
AGCGATTGATGATTGAGTTCCGGATGACCCGGAAGTAGCGGCGCTTGCGCACTGCGATTTCCTTTGTTTGCGGCCGTCCTGAAGTACTCCGCAAAGTCCATTTCGTAGAAGCAATGAGACGGACTCTCGTAGCGATTGAACCTTTCAAGAAAGCTCTCGCGAGGTCCACCAAACTCGGAAAAGTTGTCGACGCCTACGCATTTTCTTATGTTTCGATCGCTTAGACTTGCTCATCGGATTCGTCTTCTGCGAAGAGGATAAGCTGTTCGTTGAGAAGTCGCGAACGGTAATGGCGACCTGGTGGGCGTGTGCGGAGTGTTTCCATTAGTGCCCCGACCGGCCTGAAATGCAGGCCCCAGATAAGATCTTTCGCTAGGACCAACTTAGGACCAAAACACCGGCTTTTCGACCAACTGTTTGACTTCCTGCAGGCATAAAGGCAATCGAATCATCGAGGTTTTTGGTAGGGGCGGTGGGGATCGAAAACACCAACTTATTGGAAACAAAGGAGTTGTGCGGCGTACCCTGGCCTTCTAATGTATTGAAAAGAATGGAGCGGAACTCTTCGTGCCCCCTTATTGCCCCCAAGAACTTCTCCAATTCTCCAGCTACATGTGACTTGCTGAGTCATCCACCACTCCATTGTCCAAAGGATCTTTGCATCGCGCCTTTCTTCCGGCGTCGGTGTTAATGCGTTGCCGTCAACTAGGATGATGCCCGCCCACTTTCCCAGGGTGATCTTGTCGATTCTGTTTTGTAGATTCGTCGCCCTAGCGCGATGGAAAGGTCCGCGTGTAGCCCCGCCTCATTGATCCTCTGGGGGGTTTCACGGCCTTAATCCTTCTTTGACCAAGTCCATGGCCATTGTGGAACATCGAGCGAGTAAATTTTACGAAGTCCAGAGTGGTTTTCGATTGCTCGTTCTTATCCCAGACGACCTGCACCTCTATGACGGCGGAAGGTTCAGCAAGCGGTAGAGCAACGAGACGGTCCGCGAAGGAAGGGTGGATAGGATTCTTCCCGAGAGCAAGGTAAATTCCCCTGCCAGATTCCACGAGGACGGCGCCGCCCTCGTCGTAGGGCATAGTGGAAGTTGGAATGATTTTGGGAGTGACCCCACTCGCGCGAAACAGCTCAAGGGTCTTGTCATATGCCCCAGGGGAAATATGCCGGTCAATCAACAGCAGGCTTTGGCCCGCGAGATGACGCAGCCGCAAACGTCTATGTTTTAACAGCGCGCTCGTTTTTCGGACAACCACGGTAAAGCGCTCCTTAAATAGCAGTGCAGAGTCAAGCTGCAAGTCATTGACGGGTGGGCGCATGAAGCCGACATCAATCTTGCGCCCCGCGAATGCTTCGCTCTGGAATCCCGAAGGGATATCCCTCACATCGAATTCCATTCTCGGAAAGAAGCGGAGATATTCGTTGACCACACGGCTGACCACATCACCGAGGCCTTTTCCGATGCCCAGCCTTATGGTGCCAACGCCGCCGGCACTGGCCTGGCGGGCGGCATCGACCGCTTGCGAAACGTGCTGCAGGACGACACGCACTTCGTTTAAAAACCGCAGTCCTGCGTCGGTGAGGAACACCCTCCCCCTATTTCTCTCGAACAGGACGACGCCTACCTCCGCTTCGAGGTCGCGGATCTGTCGGCTGAGAGGAGGCTGGGCGATCTGAAGAGTTCTGGCCGCCTTGGTGAAGTTCAATTTTTCCGCAACCGCCACAAAATAGCGCAAATGCCGGAGTTCCATGCCCAATCCTTCGTCTTAGTGAACCACGGGCGAATTCTAGCGGCTTGCTTTGCCAAAGACAATACCTTTTGAGTATTGCGAAAATACAAAAAATGTATTGACAGCATTTCTGCTCTGCATGATATTCGGCGCCATTCGGTTTTACGCCGCTTATTCTGGGGTCGCAGAGAAACTCAATGGCAGGAGAGGGAGGAATCTCAAGCCGGCTTTGTTTCCTACGACCGTGTTCGCAGCGACGTCTACGCGCAAGCTGGTATACAAAGTGATGGCAACTGGGTTTCGGCGGACCTTCCAAGCCTAGCTGTCAATTTTGGGGAGGGGGCAAATGCTTCGCTCGAATCGGATCAGGCTTTTTCTTCTGGGCGTGTCGACTTGGGTGTATCTAGTTTCAGGAGTCGTTCTTTTCGCGCAAGTGGGCACGGGAACCATCTCGGGCACGGTCACCGATATCTCCGGCGGGATTCTTGCTGGCTCTACCATAAGCATTAGGAACACGCAAACCGGAGTAATGACTTCAGTGACGGCGAACGATCAAGGGCGATATGTAGCGCCGGACTTGATTCCCGGAACCTTCGACGTGCAAGCGGAAATGAAAGGATTCAAGACGCAAATCCACAAGCAGGTAGTCTTGACGGTTGGAAGCAACACTATCGTGGATTTTTCTTTGCCTGTCGGGCAGGAACACGAGACTGTGACGGTCGAAGGAGCGTCGGTCCAAGTCGAAACGACAAGCTCACAAATTTCGGCTCTAGTGGGACGGAGCCAGATGGAAAACCTTCCCCTTAACGGCCGCAATTACGAACAACTCATCCTGCTTGCCCCGGGAGTGCAAACCATTACGACAGGGACGCAATCCTCTTTCTATGGCCGAGCCCCCGCTTACTCCATTGCCGGCTCGCGGCCCGAAGGGCAGGCCCTCTTGCTGGATGGGGTGAGCATTCAGGGTTTCTGGAACCACGGAGCCGGAAACAGCATTATCGGGACTTCGCTCGGAGTAGACGCCATTGGAGAATTCCAGGTTCTGACGAATTCTTATAGCGCGCGGTTTGGCGGCAGCGGGAGTGTGATGAATGCCACCACGCGCTCCGGCACGAACCATATCCACGGAGAAGTTTACGATTTTCTTCGCAACAGCGCCCTCGACGCCCGCAATTTCTTCAATACCACCATTTACCAACAGGATCCATTTCGTCAGAATCAGTTCGGCGGAGCATTGGGCGGACCAATCAAGAAAGACCGCATGTTCTTCTTTGTGAACTACGAAGGCGTGCGGCAATTGCTCGGGCAAACAGTTCTTGCTGACTTTCCTGATGCCAACGCCCGCAAGGGTATTGTTCCATGCAGCGTTGCGCCTGACCTGGCGTGTCAGCCCAACGGGACTGCCGCCGTGCCGGTCAATCCAGCTTCCCAGGCCATCCTGAATCTCTATCCGGCGATTACGCCGGGTTCTGTGAATCTGGGGGGTGGGATTGAGCAGATCGTGATGCGCGGCTCCCAACCAGCCAACGAGGACTACGTCACCACGCGGTGGGATTACCACCTTTCCTCCAGCGACTTCGTCTTCGCCCGCTATGTGTTTGATAACGGTGCTTTGACTGATCCTTTCGCCTCGCAAGGCGCACCGAGCGGCCTTTACCCAGAGCGGTCCAAGGGCCGCAACCAGTACGTGACGCTGGGCTACAAGAAGCTGATATCGTCGAGCCTGCTCAACGATGCACGAGTCAGTTTCGTGCGGACCAACATGCGCGCCTTCACTACTGCAAACAACCCTGCCCTGCAGTTCTTTAGCTTTTATGGCGAAAAGAGACAAGACGGTACGATCGTCGTGCCCGGGATCAGCAGTATCGGGCCGACTTCCTTTACTCCAAATTTCGAAATACAAAACACGATCTCCGCCGCAGACGATATCTTCTGGACGCACGGCAAACATTCGCTAGAGATTGGCCTGGAGTTTCGCAGGCTGCAAAGCCCGCTGGCCAACGGTTACTTCGACGATCAGGGCTGGAGCTTCCCGAACCTTGAGAGTTTTCTTGAAGGACAGCCGGTAAGCGCCACGGATCCACCGATACTCTTGATTGGCGCCTTGCCCGGAAAAAACAATTCTTACCGGAGTTTCCGGGAAAACAATATCTTTCCTTACCTTCAGGACACATGGAAGATAACTCGGAAACTTACATTGAACCTTGGCTTGCGTTACGAATTCATCTCCAATCCGGTGGAAATTCACAACCAGCTTTGTGCCTTTATCAACCCCAGCGATCCGGCGACGACGGGATGCACGCCCGTCAATCACGTATTTCCATCGAATCCCTCGCTGAAGAATCTTGACCCGCGTGTAGGCATCGTTTGGGACCCGTTCGCAGACCACAAGACTTCAGTCCATGCGGGAGCCGGAGTATTCCACGACCTCATTCAGGTTCGCAACTATCACCCCGCTTACATTTTCGCCAGTCCGTATCAGACGGCCTTGTCGCTTTGCGTATTTGGGGGTCCACCGTGCAGCTACCCGACGCCGTTTCTCGGGATCACGGTGCCTATTCCGACTATTGGGGAGGCGCTAGAGTATAACCCCGGCACAACGCCATTCGTGCTTCAGTACAACGTAGGGATTCAGCGCGAGATTTTTCACAACACTGTACTCAGCGTGGCGTATGTGGGTTCAAGAGGCTACAACCTTTTCGTACAGAATGACTTGAATCCCATAATCCCAGTCACCGACAAGAATGGGCAGCGCAACTTCATCGGAACCGATCCCGGACAGCCGGACAATGTTCCAGCGATCCGAAAGAATCCCAATCTCGGATCACTAGCCTTCAATGTGCCCGACGGATCCTCCTGGTACAACTCGCTGCAGATCTACTTGACTCGCAATCTCAGCAAGGACTTGCAGGTCCAGACGACCTATACCTATTCGAAGTGCATGGACTACGGTTCTATCGCATTCGGCCTGGAAGCGTTTAACAGCCTTTCCCAGGCCCGCTCTGATCCGTACAACTTGAGTTTGGACAAAGGAGTGTGCGACTTTGATGTCAAGCACAACTTTGTGGCCAACGCGCTGTATATACTGCCCTTCAGCGGCAATCGCTTGGTCAGCGGCTGGCAATTGGGAGGGATTATCACGGCGCGCAGCGGCACGCCTTTCGGGCTGCAGATCCCATTTGACAATGTTGGCCTGAACAACCCCGCTGGACAGCCATCGGAGCGCCCAAATTTGGTTCCAGGGCGAAGCAATAATCCGGTTATCGGCCGCCTAGATCAATGGTGTGATGCCACGGCTTTTTCACTGCCCCCGCCAGGCGAATTGGGAGATCTAGGCAGAAACACGCTTGTGGGGCCGAGGTTTTTAGACTTCGATCTGTCGCTGATCAAGAACACTCAGCTCCAAGAGAACGTGAATGTGGAGTTCCGAGTGGAAACTTTCAACCTTCTCAATCATCCGAATTTTGGGCTGCCAAATCAGGCGATCTTCACGTCTTCCGCCGGTATCATCACAACCACTGTCGGAAATTCGCGGCAAATACAGTTCGCGTTGAAGTTTCGCTTCTGAAGGCTTGCAAGCGCTGTGAATTTCCCCTTGCTCGCTGCCCAGATTCCTTAGCACCAAGGAGAGTCACCATGATGACCTTATCGTCGAGAAGTTGGTCGGTCTGTGCGCTGGCGTTAGCCCTGACAGCGGCCAACCCAATATCGGCGCAGGCTCCGGATGACCGTCCTCCCCAAAAGATTGAGGTCGGCAAGATGAACCCGGCCCGGCTGCTGGTAGATGAATACAGCTACATGACGCAACCTTACAGTTTTTATTACTTCCACCATATCGCCGAGCTGGGTTTTCGGACGGATTGGGTGCGAAAGCCGGGCATCGTGTATCCCTTAAAGGAACCCACAGCTGCCTTTTCGGTGAAATATAAATTCCATGACGGCGAATACTCGCTAGACGATTATCTGCAGAGAAATTATGTCACGGGATTCCTGGTTCTGCATGACGATCAAATCCTCTTCGAGAAATATCTCCACGGTGCGAACCAAAACTCGAGGTTTGTTTCGCAGTCGATTTGCAAGTCCATCGTTTCCATTCTCGTAGGCGCCGCGGTGAGCGACGGCAAGATCCAAAGCCTCGGCGACTCCGTGGACAAGTATTTGCCCTATCTGAAATCGAGCGGATACAAAGGCGTCACAATCCGAAACATTCTGGAAATGTCGACCGGAGTGTCTTATAGCGAGGACTACCGCGACCCCAACTCTGGAGCCGCTCTGATCGGAGCGGCCTTGCTTACCGGTAAGCCTACGTTTAAGGACTTTGCCACCTCGATCAAGCCGACAAACACAAAGCCAGGAACAGAATTCAACTATCAGAGCGTAAATACGCAGGTGCTCGGCCTGCTCCTCGAAAAGGTTACGGGAAAGCGTTTGAATCAATACGCAGAAGAGAAGCTGTGGAAGAAGATTGGTGCTCAGAGCGACGCATTCTTCTACGAGGCAAAGACTCAGCCAGACACCTGTGCGTTCGCATGTTTCAATGCCACGGTTCGTGACTATGCTCGCGTCGCGCTCATGATGATGCGTGGCGGAACGCTGGGTTCCAACCCGGTGGTGCCTCGGTCTTGGGTGCACGACTCGACAACTCCTGAGGCCGATTACCTTAGACCCGGGTCGATGCTGGCAAAGGGAGGCGGACCGTTGGGTTACGGCTATCAGTGGTGGATTCCGCCCGGTGAGGAAGGAGTCTTCGAAGCTCTCGGAATATACGGTCAATCGATCTATGTGAATCCCAAGATGCATGTCGTAATCGTGCAGACTTCCGCTTGGCCAGAACCTTTGGGTGGAGGGCCAGAATTGGCGGAGGAAAGCGCGATTGTGGACCAGAGGATCGCTCATGCCGTGGGGAGCACTCAATGACACACATCAGTAGATTGACTTGGATTAAGGTTTCAGGCGCCTGTCTTGGTTTACTAGCCGTCTGTGTCATCGCTCTAGGACAATCAACTTCGACAGGCACTCAAATGTCATGGTGGCAGCAACTGCCGCCGTTCCTAAATTTTTCCGAACCCACCGCCGAGAAGCCTTTTTGGGGAAAGCGGCTCACAGGCTATCTTACGAATCGAGATGGCTTGCATCTCCGCTACAGTGTCCTCCTTCCTGCCGGGGCAGGCCCTTTCCCGGTCATTATTAACTATAGCGGATATGATCCTGGCGCGGTCGGAGGAGAAGCTTATTTGCACAATGACACAGCGATGTCCAGGAGCCTCGATCGAACGCTGATTGAACACGGCTTTGCAGTCATGGGACTCAATGCTCGCGGTACGGGCTGCTCCGAAGGCACCTTCGATTTCCTCGGACCCAGCTACGGCAACGATGGCGCTGACGCGGTGGAGTGGGCCGCCGCGCAACCTTGGTCGAACGGGGCCGTCGGCATGGCAAACTGGTCCTGGGCGGGGATGTCCCAGGTAGCCACTGCCAGCGAGCGACCACCGCACCTCAAGGCCGTCGCCCCAGGGATGGTTCTAACAGATCCTAGGCTGGATAGTTGGGCGCTGGGCGGGGTCACTTCCGTCGGCTTCGTGACTGGATGGTGGGATTATCTGCATTCGCGCTGGGCGGCAGTAAGAAGGAGCGCGGAAGCGGAACACGATCTGCAGTGTCTCAGCCAAGTGGATGCGAATTACGCCGACGGAGAAAAGGCGAGTTTGCCTAGCCTGCTGCTTCGTCACCCTTTGCGGGACACATGGATTGAGTCCCGCACGATTCTGAACCGCTCCCATCTCATCAATGTCCCCGTGTTGTCGATGGAATCCTTTCAAGACGAAGACACAACGGCGCGCGGAGGTTACTACCAGGAGCGGCTCGATCCCAATCGCCTTTGGCTTGTCCAAACAAACGGTAATCATGACCTGTATGAGTCGCTACGCTTTCGCGAGATCTTGGTTGCTTTCCTAGATCATTTTGTCAAGGGAGTATCGAACGGATTTGAGAAGAGACCGCATGTCGAAGTGTGGGAAGAAACCTTCTCGACTGGCAAGGAGCCGGGGCACGACAGAGACGAGCATGCCGTTCCCGGATGGGTAGTCACCCGAGATTCTTTTGTTCCAAAGGTGGAAATCCTGCGGTTTCTTCTCGGTGCCGGAGGAATTTTGAGCCTGGAAACTGGAGGCAGCGGCCCACCCGACAGTTATGCGTACCCTGTGCCTGGGCCCACGGTGGACGCCGGCTTTGGCCTTGCTTCGTGGGGTGCGCTGACTCCAGAGTGGCGCAAGGGTAGCATCGCTTACACCAGTGCGCCGCTGACCAGCGATTTGCTCACCTATGGTCCCGCGAGCGCCGATTTGTGGGTATCCACAACGGCTAGCGACGCCGATCTGCAAGTAACTCTCACCGAAGTTCGCCCGGATGGCCAAGAACTGTTTGTGCAGCGAGGCTGGCTCCGGCTCTCCGATCGCGCGCTGGACGAATCCAGATCAACTCCCCTCCGGCCCATGCTTCTTGACCGGACAGGCTCGATTACGGCTCTTAAGCCGGGAGAGCCAGTTCTCGCCCGCGTCGAGTTGACGAAATTCTCTCATGCTTTTCGCTCCGGATCGCGACTGCGAATCTGGATCGACACGCCCAGCGCGACGGGCGAAAACCATTTCAGCTATGTTTCCGAGCCTAGCACCAACAAGATCTGGCACGACGCAGCGCACTCTTCCAGCCTGGTCCTCGGCGCTTTGCCTGATGTCAAGGTTCCAGGTCCCCGGCCGCCCTGTGACGCGGTTCTCATGCAACCGTGCCGGCCGGATCCTCTCGGCCAGTAGCACTCGGTCCGAGGTAGCAATCATGAAGACAATCGCTTCCGTGTGTTCTTCTGAAAAACATCGCGACGCAAGGCTACGACTGCCCCGTTGGCGCAGCGGACCTATGCTCTATTCGGACACCGTGGGCCTCGATCCCCTCGTCGAGCGTATTGCTGGGTTTGCGCGAGAGTTGGGACAACAATAGAAGGTTATCCCTTTGCTTGGTGTGCCTGCCGAGAAAGGAAAGACGTTTCGCGAATTTGACGCCCAGCGTAGGGTCTAGGGACAAATGCACGCTCAAACACGACGGCCGGTCCGACGCGTCCATGTTGCCAATCTGCGAGCGAATTTTCACAGCCTGAACGGTTTCACCTACGTTCGCTCAACGCAAGCGTTGGGAGAATATCCCGTGCGCGTTACGGACCGCTTGGAATTCTGGGCCGATCAAGCACCGCATCGTGTTTTTTTGGCGCAACGCGGGCCGGGTGGCGCATGGCGGGCCCTGACCTACGCAGAAGCCTGGTCTCGCGTGCGAAAACTTGCTTCCGGCCTCCTCAAGCATGGGCTTTCGCCCAGCACGCCTCTGATCATCCTCTCCGGCAACAGTATCGAACACGGGCTTTTAGCCCTTGCCGCGATGTATGTGGGCGTTCCATACGCGCCCATTGCTCCGGCCTACTCCCTTGCCGTTAAAGAGTTCGGCTCGCTTGCTCACGTTTGGCAGAACCTCCAACCGAAAATGGTCTTTGTTGAGGATGGATCCCTGTTTGTGCCGGCATTAAAGGCGGTCATGCAAGATGAGGTCAGCGTCGTATACCATGGCTCAAGGCCAGACCGAATCCCCTCGATTTCACTCGACGAGCTAGAAAGCAGCCAGTCCTCGCTGGAGGCGGAGGAAGCGAACCGCCGCATCGCTTCGAATTCTATAGCAAAAATTCTCTTTACCTCTGGCTCGACCGGCTTGCCGAAAGGCGTCATCACGACGCATCGCATGCTTTGCGCGAACCAGAAAATGCTTCAGCAGGTGATGCCCTGCCTATCCGACGAGCCGCCGGTGGTCTGCGACTGGCTGCCTTGGAATCACACTTTCGGCGGCAGCCACAACTTCGGCATCGTTCTGCACAACGGTGGGACACTCTACATTGACGCGGGAAATCCCACGCGCGGCCGTTTTCAGGAAACGGTGCGCAACCTCCAGGAGGTCGCTCCGACGGCCTATTTCAACGTGCCGAGAGGCTACGAGATGCTGCTAGAACACCTGCGGGCTAATTCGGAGCTGCGGACGAATTTCTTTCGCCGCCTGCATCTTTTGTTCTTCGCTGCTGCGGGACTGAATCAGCGCACATGGGACCAACTCCAAGACCTTGCCTTCGAGACCTGTGGCGAAGAAATACTTGTCGTCACCGGACTGGGCGCGACCGAGACAGCCCCTTTCGCTCTCTCAACGGGCATCGAAGGATCGGCCTCTGGACGGATTGGCCTGCCGGTCCCAGGAGTCGAGCTCAAGCTCGCTCCGACTGCGGAGAGAACAGAAGCGCGGGTGCGCGGTCCGTCCATCACACCCGGATTCTGGCGCCGTCCGGATTTGGATGCGCTCGCCTATGATGAAGAGGGCTTCTATCGCATGGGCGACGCAGTTCAACTCGCGGATCCCGCGGATCCCCAGAAGGGCTTTGTGTTCGACGGCCGGCTGAACGAAGATTTCAAACTGTCCAGCGGAACCTGGGTGCGGGTCGGTTCGCTACGCATGCTCCTTCTTGCGCATTTCGATGGCCTTCTGCAAGATGCGGTGCTCGCTGGACCGGACCGCGATTATGTGGCCGCGCTGTTTTTCCCTGCTTTGGAGAGGTGCAAGAGCCTTTGCAGCGATCTGCCGGTGAACGCCCAGCCTGGCCAAATCTTGGCTCGCACGGAGGTGCGCGACGCGTTTCAAGAGCTTCTCGATGGGTTCGCCCAGTTACACGCGAGCAATTCGACGTGCATTGCCCGGGCTATTCTGCTGGAAGAGCCGCCCTCCATTGAGGCGCGCGAACTCACCGACAAAGGTTCGATCAACCAGAGGGAAGTTTTGAAAAACAGAGCCAGGCTCGTGGACTGTCTCTATGAGGAACCCGTGTCCAACGGTGTCCTTGTGGTTCGGCAGAGGAATGGAACAGTGCCCTAGGATGGATGTGGACGCGGTGACGGCCGTCGATGTGCACGTGCACCTCGAACCTGTTGTGAGACGAACGCCCCTTGTGGCAAGCCTCTGAGTGCAAACGTAACGCTCCAGACGAAACCATCCCGTGTTGTGTTCACGGTCAGCTTCATTCCTAGCGCGAAGTTTGCGGTCAGCGTCTTGTCCCCATTCATGTTCACGGAGTACCACGTTGCATTAACAGTAGATCCCTTCCTTCAGGCTAATTTTTTCGGGGGCGGTGGGCGTGTTTTCCACCATCCGAAGAATATTCATGTAAGGCTAACGGTATCAATGAAATAGGTTGGTAGGGGCGGTGGGGATCGAACCCACGACCGACGGTTGGGAAGCCGTGTGACCTTATACTTATGCTTGCCCAAAAACCTAGTCGACGAGTTCTCCTCTAAGCCGTTGATTCTCCTCAAGCCAATCCCTAAAGTTTAGGATGCCCACAACGTACTGTTTCTGGGCGTCTGTTCGCGTTAAGGCCCAAGGGAAACAAGGTTCCGGCCACATTTCCCAAGAACCCGTTCCTGGAAACCTCCGGTTAGCCGACCACCTGGAGATTGGCCAGACGACTCCGTACAAGGGCGTTTCTCAGTACCGATTTTTGCGGATGTCAGAGCAGTGAGAGAAATTGATAGGGTACTGCTAATATAAGCATGCTGGAAGCCAGCCGCAGCGGGGCGCTCAAGCCAGCCATTCCATCAATCCTGACGGATGACGGCCTAACGGAAGTTATTTGCGGGCCAGAAGTCCGCTTGTGGGAAGTCTCACCAGATAGGTAACGAGAAACGCGCTTATCGCCATCAACTCCCGTACACTCGGCAAACCGGAAGTTGGCCAGAAACGGGCTTGGAGTTCTCGATACGGACTTTTGGACCGTTTCGCTGGGTGCCTGTCCATGAGAGGATCAACAACTGGAGCAGCCCACGTTTGCTTGGCAGGTCGCCGACCATTCGCGCCAGGCAGTGAGATTTGAGAATTCATGAATGATTTTTTCGCTGACAGCGACTACCTGGACCACATGGTTCTCCGCCCTCTATCGCACATACGCATGAACTGGGAGCTCACTTGGGACAGGAAAACGGGAACCTATTTTGTTGAGGAGAATAGTTACGCCGGATTGTTGAATAATTTGTTGACTGAGTTGGAGAATTCCAGTCCGCCATCGCGATACCACGACAATGAGGATTGCTTAGCCAAGTTTGTGGTCGAGCACTTGAAGTGGCCAATTAGCAAAATCGGCAATCGCTGGGTTGGCGCGGACTACGACTCAATCCTTGAGCAAGGAGGCCTCCATGATGTCGATGAGGCAAACCTCCTATTAGCCGCTGCCGGGAGAATCCAAGTTGCCAAGAGGCTGGGTCAAACCCATTTCGACGAAATGGAGGAATCCCACCGACGCATGCTAGGTGCAGTGCTTGCAATAATCCTCTATTGTCGAACTGATCTCACTTCTGCATCAGAATGAATCAACGCGACAAAAGGAACTGGAAGGAAGCTCAGGACCACCGGGAAGCAAATATAGTACGAGGAAAACGCCAACAACATTCGGCTTCAGACCGATATTGCTTGATTAGGAAACGAGTCAGTCTCACAAGCGGTGC
>Ga0335081_10015553_pt1 | contig 12307 bp, 10 predicted proteins | sample Lox_Sample_35_FD_206713 | JGI IMG/M metagenome (GOLD analysis project Ga0335081, IMG submission 206713) | Soil microbial communities from Loxahatchee National Wildlife Refuge, Florida, United States - Lox_Sample_3.5 | ecosystem: Environmental > Terrestrial > Soil > Wetlands | place: USA... | reverse complement strand
AAACTGGCGCCGCACCCTGGCGGGATGGATGTCCCGCAGCCCCGATACCGCGCATTGCGGTAGTAGCGGACGAGGCGGCGCGGGAAATGGTGTCGTCCGTGCTGACACCGATTCCTGGGAACGCCGCGATAACCTCCTCGGCCGCTTTTGTGCCGGCGGCGTCGTCGTCTTCGCCGCCGAGCCAGTAGTCGTAGACTCGCGCTATGTGAGCCATGCCGATGTTAATCTCAACCGGCTTCCTACCAGTTGGGATCGCGGCGAACCAGTAGTCACCTGTCTGGTCGTCGGCCTCCGGCGTGCCTTTCTTGCCCTGCCACTCTGGCCCATCCATGGCGTCGTAGGCTCACGCCTCAGCGCAGTCTCCCTGTTCGCCGGGCTTTGCGGCGATTGTTGCCTGACCCACCCGCCACGTAGGTCACAGTCGCCAGCGGGCCCGGCCCAGCCGGGTCACGGCGTCGGAGTCGCCGTCCAGGCGGACCCGTGCGGCCGAGGTACGGCCGAGAGACCAGAGCGTCAGTTCACCCGGCGTGCCTGTGACGGTCACTGCCGGCGTCCCCCGCTTCGCTGTGATCGCCGGTGCCTTCGGTGATTCGGCCCGCAGCACGATGCCACAGGGTGCCTTGCGAAGCAGCATCCTCGCCATGCCGAGCCTGTGCCACAGCATGTCCTCCGAGGCCGGGTCGAGCCGCCGCGGCTCCCATCCGGGCACCGCACGGCGCACATCCTCGTGGTGTACGTAGTACTCGACCGCATTGGCACGCTCGTCCATGCCCGGGATCCCGAAGACGGAAAGCCGAGGCGGGCCCTGCCGGATCATTTCGATCAGCCGCGGGTAGTCATACTGCTGCGCGATATTGTGCTGGACGTGGACGGTGTAGCCGGCGAACGGGCCGCCGAGGATCCCGATCGCGGCGTCGGGTCGGTGCTCACGCAGCACCAGATGGGCCGCGAGGTCGCGGGTCGCCCAGCCTTCGCAGAGCGTCGGCGCGTGCGGTCCCTTCTCGCTGAGCAGGCCGCACAGCGCGTCCCGTTCATCGCGGGAGAAAGTCACATGATGATCTTAGCCGGGTCGGCGGTAACGGGAGTCAATGCGTAGCCGGGCCGGCTGTGCTGGAAAGATGGGATGGAATGAGCCGTGGCCGCCAGGCCGCCACTGGCCGCCCCGGCACCGGAGGTAATGGCAGCGCTCAGCAGTGGATAAGGCTGCGGGCTCAGGCAGCGGGCTCGGGCACAGAGCGATGGCAAGAGCGCGCGAGAAGAGCGCGAGCTTAGGAGTTGGAGCAAGCCGTGATGCTGGACCCGGGGATTGCCGCCAGACTCAAGCGCGACGAGCATGGGCTGTTCGCGGCCATCGCCCAGCAGTACGACACCGGTGAGGTGCTGATGCTGGCGTGGATGAACGACGAGGCGCTGCACCGGACCCTCACCACCGGGCGGTGCACCTACTGGTCGCGCAGCCGCGGCGAATACTGGGTCAAGGGGGAGACCTCCGGTCACCTGCAGCTGGTCAAGTCAGTCGCGCTGGACTGTGATGGTGATGCCGTGCTCGTCCAGGTGGATCAGGTGGGCCCGGCGTGCCACACGGGGAACCGGACCTGCTTCGACGCGGGGAACCTTGACGCGGTCGCCGGTGAGCGCCCGGCGCCTGAGTGACGCGATGCCTCCACCCGCCCCGAACCTGGCGCGCCGCGGGCTTAGCCTTGCGCTCGCCGTCGGCGCGGCGGGCGCAGGGATCGAGTTGCTTGCCGCGCAGCAGCCATGGGCGCGCGCGTCGTTCGCGCCGGCGTCGCCGCTGCCGACGGTCAGCATCACCGTGACCGGGAATGCACTGTTGCCTGCGGCGCACGCGCTCGGGCTCGCGGCGCTCGCCTGCCTCGCCGCTGTCCTCGCCACTCGTGGCGTTGTCAGGCGCGTGGTCGGCATGCTGCTTGTCTTGCTTGGCCTGCTCGTCGCGGTCCCTGCCACGATGTCGGTCAGGCCTGCGCACGTGGCGGCGGCCGCGGCCGCCCGCTCGCTGGCGACGGCCGGCGCGCCGCGCCTGACAATGGCGCTGTTCCCGTGGTGGGCGGCCGCAGCTGTGGGCGGCCTGCTCATCGTCGCTGCGGGGATGCTGACTGCCTGGCGTGGGACCCGGTGGCCAGGCATGTCAGGCAAATATGACCGTCCTGGTGGGCCGCCGCAGGCCACGGGCGACCCGGCTGCCGCCTGGGACGCACTCGACAGCGGCGCCGATCCGACGATGCCGCGTTGGCGCCAATGAGGTCATTTCGGTATGCGGAGTTACGCTGAAATGGAACGCGGTCGTCAGCCGCGGTGCGGGCGTGCCTTGGCGTCGGTCAGGGCCGGGCCTGGTGCGGAGGTGAGCGTGAACAGAGGCTTGCGGAGGCGAACTTCGTCTCGCGTGGCCGGGTCGGCGCGCGAACACGTACGCTTGATCACCAGGTTGCTGCTCGCACAGGCAGGTGCCGCTGCCGTGGTCAGCCTGCTATTCAGCCGCAGGAGCACGTCCGTCATCGTGACCACGCTGATCCTCGTCGCGGTGCTATGCGTGCTCGCCGCCCTTGCGCATACGGGCACGCATGTGGCGCGCACTATGGTGCTTGGATTTGAGACGGCCCTGGTCGTGTTCGGCCTCTACCGCTTCCTTTTCGAGCGCTACATGGGCGGCACGCTCTTCGCCATCGTGATCGCGGCGGCGCTGCTCCATCCAGCCGTCGTCCGCGCCTACGGTGCGATGCCATCGGCTGCGGAACCATCCGACATGCCGCGCGGCCACGGGCCCGCCGGGCGGGGGGTGCCCGGCACGTCGGCGATTCGCGACCCTGCGGGCGGAGCGCTCGGTGAGTCCACCGGGCGATGACGGGGACGGCAAGTCTGGCCTGGTGCTCGTCGTCGAGCACGAGGCCGCCGTCGCGGAGCTTGCCCGAAGGTACCTGGAGCGGGACGGCCTGATGGTGCGCGTCGCGGGTACCACGGCGGATGCGGCGGTCGCGCTGCGGGGCGACCCGCCAGCTGTCGTGATCCTCGACCTGACCATGCCCGGGCTCACCCCAGGTGTGGTGCGCCGCAGGCTGCCCCTGCGCAGCCACGGCGGCGCAACGGAATTGATCTGCCTGGAAGGCGCGGGCGGACTGCGGCCGCGCCACCTTGGGGTCGCAGGAGAAGGCGACCGGCGCTCCCTCACCCGCCCCTTCAGCCCTCGGGTTCTCGTCGCGCGCGTTCGTGCCGCGATGCGCCAGCCGTCACATGTGACGGCTGGCGCCGCCGCCGGGCGCGTTCCCGCGGGCACCCAAGCACTGGGTGAGCTGGTCCTCGATGCCGGGGCACGGCAGGTAAGCGTGGCCGGGGCCGACATCTGCCTCACTACGACGGAATTCGCGCTCCTGGCGTTCCTTGTCGGCAACGCAGGCCGGGTGTTTGGCAGGCACCAGTTGCTCGCGGTGGCCCGGGGCGCCGGTGCAACGGCCGGCGCGAGGGCCGTCGACGTCCATGTCGCGCAACTGCGCGCCAAACTCGGCACGCACAGCCCGATCCGCACGGTGCGGGGCGTCGGTTACGCCGCCGAGGCGCCCGCGCACTTGGACTGCCCGTGCGGAAGTGCCCGGTGTGAGTGCCCGGTGTGAGTGCCCGGCGTGAGTGCCCGTGTGGGCCGGACGGCGTGGGGCGGACTGGAATGGCGAGCGCAACTATGGCGCACTGACCCTGGTCAGGCGGGTGCCCGTCGGCTATCGGCGCGTCGGCCCCACCGCGTGATTCGCCGGTTCTCACCGCTGCAGCCGCTGCGGCAGCGGGCGGTTATGTCTCGCAGGTGGATCCATGGAGGCTTGTTGGCAAGCTGCCCCCTCGTGTGCCTCAGCGCAAGGTCGTGCCATGGCCAGGTGAAACTTAAGCCGACGAGACGCTTCGGCGGGCTGATAACCGCGCCCGAGCCGTTGCGGGAGCCTGAAGACCTGCGCCCAGCATGAACGCTAACTCTGCATCGCGTACCGAGAATGGTGGGCGGGCCCGCTGTGCATCCTGGCCTGGTTGCGTTACGCTGCGCCGTCATGAACTACGGGAATTCCCCTGACAGCACCGGCGATGGCCGTGCTGGCCAAGAGCCGCAAGGCGAATACGGCGGGAGGCCATACGGGGGACCGGCCGGATCTCCGCAGGGTTATGACGCACCCCTGGCCCACCCGCGAGCGCAGTCGCACGGTTACGGCGCCCCACTCGGCTCGTACGGTGACGCGCCGCCGCCGACGTATCTGCCCTGGGGAATTGCCGCCATCGCCGGCGGACTGCTGTTCTGCCTGATCGGCGGCGTCCCGAGCGGCCTCGCGTGCACGCACTTCGCGCGCAAGGTCATCCCGAAGTGGCAGGCGGGAGATCAGCAGGGTGCCCGCGAAGCGTCAAAGAAGGCACGTACCTGGGCCATCGTCTCGACGGTGCTGGATGTGCTCGGGCTCGTCTTCGTCATCTTCTTCTACCTCTCGAAGTCCAGGAACCCGGCTGTCGGCTGAAGTCTGACTTATACGAGTAAGCATCGTGACCGGTCGCGTCAGCCCTCGTGACCGGGCGCGTCAGCATCGTGACCGAGCGTGACGTGGTCCCGGGCGGTCGGTGTGCCCCCGGGTCTCCCGCCGCACCAGCCTCCGCCCCCGGTCAGTCGCCGGCCTCGCGCCGGGGCCGGAGTATCGGCGGGCCGGCCGTCCAGATAGCATCGGGGCGCATGGCAACCGACCGGAGGGGGCCCGTATCGGCGTGAGCGTTCTGGACGAGATTCTGGCCTGTGTGCGTGCGGATCTCGCCGAGCGGCAGCGGCGCACCAGTCTGGATCTCCTGAAAGAGATGGCCCGCGATGCACCGTCGACGCGGCATGCGCTGGCCGCTCTCAACGGCGACGATGTCGCAGTGATCGCCGAGGTGAAACGAGCGAGCCCGTCCAAGGGAGATCTCGCGGCGATCGAGGATCCGGCGGCGCTCGCCCGTGATTACGCGGGCGGGGGAGCGCGTATCATCAGCGTGCTTACCGAGCCGCGCAGATTTGGCGGCAGTCTGGCAGACCTGGCCGCCGTGCGCGGCGCCGTTGAGGTACCCGTGCTGCGCAAGGACTTCATCATCAGCTCATACCAGCTCTGGGAGGCGCGGGCGCATGGTGCTGACATGGCACTGCTCATCGTCGCGGCGCTCGACCAGAACGCGCTGATTTCCCTCGTCGAGAGGGCCGAGTCCATCGGCCTGCTGCCGCTCGTCGAGGCGCACACCGCGGAGGAGACCAGGCGAGCCGTTGACGCGGGCGCGAAGGCCATCGGTGTCAATGCGCGGAACCTGGCGACGCTCGAAGTCGATCGCACGATCTTCGCGCGCTTCGCGCCGCTGATCCCCGACTCCATCGTGAAGGTGGCGGAATCGGGCGTGCGCGGACCGCACGACCTGCTCGCTTATGCCGCGGCCGGCGCCGACGCGGTGCTTGTCGGCGAGAGCCTGGTCACCGACAAGGACCCGCGCAGTGCGGTGGCCGACCTGGTGACGGCGGGTTCTCACCCAGCGTTGCGTGGTGACCGCGGATGACGGACAAGCGTGTGGCGTCCGGGCCCGTCGGGACGCCGGACCCGGCGCTGGAAGCGGTGCCTGATTCGACGGGTCACTTCGGGCCCTATGGCGGGCGCTTCGCGCCGGAGGCGCTAATACCCGTGCTCGACGAGCTAGCCGCCGCCTACCGTGACGCGCTGGCGGACCCGCGGTTCCAGGCCGAGCTTGATCATCTCCTCCGAACCTACGCGGGCAGGCCAACTGCGCTCACCGAGGCACCTCGATTCGCCGCACACGCGGGCGGCTGCCAGGTCCTGCTCAAACGTGAAGATCTCGCGCACACCGGTTCACACAAGATCAACAACGTGCTCGGGCAGGCTCTTCTCGCCCGCAGGATGGGAAAGAGCCGCGTGATAGCGGAAACCGGCGCGGGCCAGCACGGCGTCGCGACCGCCACCGCCTGCGCGCTGCTCGGCCTTGAGTGCGTGGTGTACATGGGCGAGGTGGACACGAGGCGGCAGGCGCTGAACGTCGTGCGGATGCAGATGCTCGGCGCCGAGGTCGTCCCTGTGCGGATCGGTAGCGCGACCCTGAAGGACGCCATCAACGAGGCGTTCAGGGACTGGGTGACGACGGCGCAGCGCACCCACTACTGCATCGGCTCCGTAATGGGCCCGCATCCATTCCCCGTCATGGTGCGCGACTTCCAGCGCGTGATCGGCGTCGAGGCACGCCGCCAGGTGCTCGAGCTGACCGGGCGTCTGCCCGACGCGGTGGTCGCCTGCGTGGGCGGCGGTTCCAACGCCATCGGCGCGTTCTACGCGTTCATCCCCGACGCCGCGGTCCGGCTGATCGGCTGCGAAGCGGGCGGTGACGGCGTGCAGACCGGCCACCACGCCGCGACCCTCGTCGGCGGATCGGCCGGGATCATCCACGGCATGCGTACGTACCTGCTTCAAGACAGCGAAGGGCAGACGCTGGAAACTCACTCGCTGTCCGCTGGGCTGGACTACCCAGGCGTGGGCCCGGAGCACGCGTGGCTGCGTGATACCGGCCGCGCCAGCTACACGGCCGTCACCGACCGGCAGGCGATGGACGCGTTCCTGCTGCTGTGCCGGACCGAAGGGATAATCCCAGCACTCGAGTCCGCGCACGCTCTCGCGGGGGCACTCGAGATCGGCCGCGAGCTTGGGCCGAACGGGATGCTGCTGGTGAACTTGTCCGGGCGAGGCGACAAAGACGTAGATACCGCTGCACGGTGGCTGCGAATGGCCGCGGATCCAGCGGCAGGCGGTACGGCCGATGCGGCGGATGCGGTGGCGGGCGGTACGGCGGATCCAGCGGCAGGCGGTACGGCCGATGCGGCGGATGCGGTGGCGGGCGGTACGGCGGATCCAGCGGCAGGCGGTACGGCCGATGCGGCGGATGCGGTGGCGGGCGGTACGGCGGATCCAGCGGCAGGCGGTACGGCCGATGCGGCGGATGCGGTGGCGGGCGGTACGGCCGATGCGGTGGCGGCGGTACGGCGGACGCGGTGGCAGGCGGCACGGTGACGACCACAGGAGCCCGGTAGTGAGCGCGGCTTCGAGTGTCTTCCAGAAGGCCGCCGCCGATGGGCGGGCCGCGCTGATCGGCTACCTACCCGCCGGTTTCCCCTCGGTCGAAGGCGCCATCGCAGCGGCGACCGCGATGGCCGAGGCGGGCGCCGACATGATCGAGATTGGCCTCCCGTACACCGATCCGCTGATCGACGGGCCGGTAATTCAGGAGGCGGTGCACCGCGCCCTCACCGGCGGTGTGCGGATCGCCGACGTGCTCCACACCGTACGTGCACTCGCATTGGATGGCGTGCCGGTGTTCGTCATGACCTACTGGAATCCCGTGGACAGGTACGGTGTGGACGCCTTTGCCCGTGACCTCGCCGCGGCCGGGGGAGCCGGCATGATCACGCCGGATCTCAACCCGGAGGAGGCTGGCCCGTGGCTAAGCGCCGCGGACGCCCACGGGCTGGATCCAGTGTTTGTGGTCGCGCCGAGCTCAACCGGCGAGCGGCTGGCGAAGGTGGCCTCGGTGTGCCGCGGGTTCGTGTACGCCGCGTCGGTCATGGGGGTGACAGGCGAGCGCGACGCGGTGAGCGACGCGGCGGCCGGCCTTGTCGCCCGGGTGCGGGCGCATACGACGCTGCCGGTCGGGGTTGGGCTTGGCATCAAGGATGCGGCGCAGGCGGCGCGCGTGGCACAGTTCGCTGACGGGGTCGTCGTCGGCTCCGCATTCGTGCAGTGCCTGCTCCGCGCTCCGGACACGGATGCCGGCGTGACGGCCGTAGCAGGCCTCGCCGCCGACCTGGCCCGCGGCGTGCGGGCCGCGGGCAAAACGAGGCTGTGGAAAACGTCGGCTCGGCCTGACGATGCGCCATCGGGCGGCGATAACGGGTAACGTCCAAAACCATGTTCATCGCGTTCATCCCCAGCCCCTCCCAGGGCGTGTGGCATCTTGGACCTTTCCCTATACGCGCCTACGCGCTCTGCATCATTGTCGGCGTCATCGTGGCGGTCTGGGTCGCAGAGCGCCGCTACCAGGCGATCGGCGGCCGCCCTGGGCTGATCCTGGATGTCGCTACCTGGGCAGTGCCATTCGGCTTGGTCGGCGCCCGCATATACCACGTGATCACGGATTACGAACTGTACTTCGGCGCGGGCAAAGATCCATGGAACATGATCAAGATCTGGGATGGCGGGATCGGCATCCCAGGTGCGATCGCGCTCGGTGCGGTGGGCGCCTTGATAGCCTGCCGCCGCGGTGGCGTCAAGCTGGCACCGGTGGCAGGCGCCGCCGCGCCCGGCATCGCCCTAGCCCAGGCGATCGGACGCTGGGGCAACTGGTTCAACCAGGAGCTCTACGGCCGCCCGTCCACACTGCCCTGGGCGCTGAAGATCTCGCCGCAGCACCGCATTACCGGGTTCGAGGACATTGCCACCTACCAGCCGGCCTTCCTGTACGAATCGGTGTGGGACCTGGGTGTCGCGCTGCTGCTCATCTGGGCGGCGCGCAGGTTCCTGCTGACCGGAGACCGTATCTTCGCCCTCTACGTTGCGGCGTACGGCGTCGGCCGGTTCATGGTCGAGTCAGTGCGGATCGACTTCGCGCACCACTTCTTCGGCCTGCGGGTCAATCAGTGGATGGCGATCGTCATCATCGCCTGTGCCGCGATCTACCTCTACCGCACTCGCGGCAAGGTCGGCCCCGACGTCATCGAACAACCTGCGGTTGCGTTGGAAGCGCAACCAGGCGGGATCGGCCCGGGCAGTCCGGCCGCAGCTGACGGGCGTCCGCCCGCGGGGGCGCAGATGCCGGACGAGGAGGTCGGCTCGCTGCCGGGGACTCATGGTGGCGAGGCCGTAACAGACAACGACGCGGTGGCGAAGACAGACGCGGTGGCGAAGACAGACGCGGTGGCGAAGACAGACGCGGTGGCGAAGACAGACGCGGTGGCGAAGACAGACGCGGTGGCGAAGACAGACGCGGTGGCGAAGACAGACGCGGTGGCGAAGACAGACGCGGTGGCGAAGACAGACGCGGTGGCGAAGACAGACGCGGTGGCGAAGACAGACGCGGTGGCGAAGACAGAGGAAGCCAACAGGTGACAGGTCCGTGGCGATCCGGCGCACCAATTGCGCCTGCGGCTGCAGCTTCACCCGTGGGAGCAGCTTCACCCGTGGGGGCAGCTTCACCCGTGGGGGCAGCTTCACCCGTGGCGGTAGCTTCACCCGTGGCGGCAGCTTCACCCGAAGTGGTGAAATTCTTTGGCGTCCAACCTGGCCATGACGTCCTAAGGAGCTTGATCCGTAACCGTGTTGACTTTTCGGTGCTATTTGCGGAGTAGTTAACACCTATGGGGATCATCAATGCGGTCGGCGCCAGGTAGGCCGTGTTGGGCCATCACGCCCACGGTGGGCGGTCGACCGGACGGCCCCGGCACCAGTGCAGTCCGCGCCACCAGCGTCTGCGGATGAACGATCTCGCCGCACAGGCCGACCTGTCCACCAGCGGCGTCACGCGGCTAGTGGACAGGCTCGAGCGGTCAGGGGCAGTGCGCCGCGAGACATGCCCATCCGACCGCAGGGGTTCATTCGCGGTGCTGACAGACCAGGGCGCGGAACGCCTATCGGATGTGGTGCCAGACCACCTGACTGATATTGACCGATGGTTCACCGGTGTCCTCAGCCCCAGCGAGCTTTCGGGATTCCTCGACGCCCTGCAGGCGATCAGGGGAAGCGTACGACCGGGGGCCACGGCAGGTGCGAGCGGCCCGGTTCGCACCGATAACGACGTTTCGGGATCGGCCGGATCCGGGGATCATACCGCTGGTGAGGTATCCTCGAACGGATAGCACGAGCAGGGCCAGTGTAGTCCCGGCTGCATTTGCGCAGGATCCGCAGGCGAGACGGCAGGAGGTTAGATGGCTCGTGCCAACGCACAGCAGGTCGGGGTGTTCCGGGGGGTCGCCCGCCCGGAACAGCACCGTGGCCTCTACGACAGCAGCTACGAACACGACGCATGCGGTGTCGGCTTCGTGGCCGACCTTTCCGGCCGCCGTAGTCACGACACCGTGGCCAAGGGCCTGGCTGTGCTCAGGAACCTTGAGCACCGTGGCGCGAAGGGCAGCGACCCGGACACCGGGGACGGCGCCGGCATCCTGACCCAGATCCCCGATCAGTTCTTCCGCGACGTCACCGGGTTCGGGCTGCCTGAACCCGGGGCGTACGCGGCAGGAACAGCATTCCTTAGCGCGTCGGCGCCCGACCGTGCCGCGGCCATCGAGGTCATTGAGCGGATCGCCGCGCAGGAGGGCCTTACCCTCCTCGGCTGGCGTGACGTCCCGGTCGACCCCTCATTTTGCGGCCTGGGAGCGCGCGCCGTGATGCCGCACCTGGCGCAGTTGTTCGTTGCCGGGGTCGGCGGGGTTGTTGGCGGCGCAGCCGCGAACCCGGCCGGGTCCGCGGGTGGCGTGGCGGGCCCGGCGCCCGCCCGCGCGGAGCTTCCCGCGGTCCCCACGGGGATCGATCTGGACCGCCGCGCCTTCTGCCTGCGCAAGCGTGCCGAGCACGAGGCCGGGGTGTATTTCGCCAGCCTTTCCGCGCGGACCATCACCTACAAGGGGATGCTGACCGCGCCGCAGCTCGAGCCGTTCTACCCGGACCTGTCCGACCGCCGCTACGCGAGCGGGCTCGCCCTTGTCCACTCCAGGTTCTCCACGAACACGTTCCCCTCCTGGCCGCTCGCGCATCCGTACCGGTACGTCGCGCACAACGGCGAGATCAACACGCTCAGGGGCAACCGCAACTGGATGCGGGCGCGCGAAGCGATGCTCGCCGAGGACCTCATCCCCGATGGCACAAGCGGCCGCGGCATCGAGCGGCTCTTCCCCATCCTGGACCCTCACGCGAGCGACTCGGCCAGCTTCGACGAGTGCCTTGAGCTGCTGCACATGGGCGGCCGCTCGCTGCCGCACGCGGTGCTGATGATGATCCCGGAACCGTGGGAGAACCACACGGAGATGGACCCGGCGCGAAAGGCGTTCTACCAGTTCCACAGCACGCTGATGGAACCGTGGGACGGCCCGGCCTGCGTGGCCTTCACCGACGGCACGGTGATCGGCGCCGTCCTCGACCGCAACGGGCTGCGTCCAGGCCGTTACTGGGTTACCGATGACGGCCTCGTGGTGCTCGCAAGCGAGGTCGGGGTGCTCGACATCGATCCGGCGACCGTGATCCGCAAGGGACGGCTTCAGCCGGGCCGCATCTTCCTCGCTGACACCAGCGTCGGCCGGATCGTCGAGGACGAGGAGGTCAAGGCCGGGCTTGCCGCGGCGCTCCCGTACGAGGACTGGCTGCACGCCGGTCTACTGCACCTGGACGAGCTGCCCGACCGGGAGCGGAGCTTGCCGCCCCACGACGAACTGCTCACCCAGCAGCGACGGCACGGGTATACCGAGGAGGAACTGCGGGTCATCCTGACCCCGATGGCCCGGACCGGCACCGAGCCCATCGGATCGATGGGCTCCGACACCCCGATTGCCGTGCTTTCCGAGAAGCCGCGCCTCGTGTTCGACTACTTCGCTCAATTGTTCGCCCAGGTGACGAACCCGCCGCTCGATGCCATCAGGGAAGAGCTCGTTACCTCACTCGCGTCCACCATCGGGCCGGAGGGAAACCTGCTGCGGCCCGGGCCTGCCTCGTGCAGGCAGATCGTGCTGCCTTTCCCGGTGATCGGCAACTCCGACCTGGCGAAGATCGTCCACATCAATGAGGACGGTAACCTGCCCGGCTTCGCCGCGTACGTGGTCGACGGCCGTTACCGGCTGGCCGGCGGAGGCGACGCGCTAGCCGCCCGGCTGGCCGAGATCTGCGCGGACGTGTCCGCGGCGATCGCCCGCGGCGCCCGGATCATCGTTCTCTCCGACCGGACGGCTGCCGGGGCCTGGTCCGGCCGCGACCGTGCGCCGATCCCGTCGCTGCTGCTCACCGGCGCGGTGCACCACCATCTGATCAGGGAGCGCACCCGCACCAAGGTGGGCCTGGTGGTCGAGGCTGGTGATGTCAGGGAGAGCCATCACGTTGCGCTGCTCGTCGGCTACGGCGCCGCGGCGGTAAACCCGTACCTGGCCCTCGAGACCGTCGCGGACTTGGTCCGCGGCGGTGTGCTCGACGGCGTCACCGCGAGAAAGGCCGAGGCCAATCTGATCAAGGCCCTGGGCAAGGGCGTGCTGAAGATCATGTCCAAGATGGGCGTG
>Ga0335081_10015552_pt1 | contig 12308 bp, 11 predicted proteins | sample Lox_Sample_35_FD_206713 | JGI IMG/M metagenome (GOLD analysis project Ga0335081, IMG submission 206713) | Soil microbial communities from Loxahatchee National Wildlife Refuge, Florida, United States - Lox_Sample_3.5 | ecosystem: Environmental > Terrestrial > Soil > Wetlands | place: USA... | reverse complement strand
CGGCATTGGTCAAATAAGCCGCGCCGCCAGTGGAGAGATAGCTTTCAATCACCGTTGCCTGGCTGTGGTCCCCGGCGATGATGAGATTGCGCGGATGCGTGGTGTCGCCGTTGTGCCTGGCAGTCGAAATGAAAATGAGCTGGATCGGCTCGGCGATGACTTTGCCCGCCGGAATCTGGATGAACCCGCCATCGAGAAAAAATGCCTGGTTCAGCGCCGCAAACGTGCTGTCGTCCATTCCCGCGCAACGGTTGAGCTGCTTTTTGATGGGGGCGAAATCCGAGGCCAACGCCGAGGCGAGGCTGGCAATTTTCACGCCCCCCGGCAAATCACCCACCGACGAGAGTCCGGCATTAAAATGGCCGTTGACGAAGGCAAGCCGCGGCCCGGCCAGCCCGGCGAACACGTAGTCCTTCAAGGCCGGTTCCGCCGGGTCGGCGGCAACCTCGAACATCGGCTTGAACGGCAGTCTGGCAATCGGCGCCACGTTGGTGAAGCGCCAGTCCTCATCGTGCAATGTCGGGAATCCAAGCTCGGCGAAGCGCGCCATCCCGGCTTTGCGAAGCGGCAACAGCCAGGATGGTTGACTCAACTCCGGCTCGAAATCCCGGAATGTTTCCAGAAACGGTTCGGCAGCTTTGCCCGGCCTTTTTGGGGTCGTCGGTGTCATGATTTAATCGTCCAATCTTTAAGATTAGACCGTCAATCTCCCATGCCCGGCCCCGCCGCGCAAGTCCGGAGCACGAACTACTTTTTGCGCGCGTTGGAGTTTACGCTTGAGTCTGCGACTCCGAAGGCAAGCTCAAATTTGAACTCCAACCGGAGGCCCGCGCTTCGCAAACTTGTTTTCGCACGCGAAGCTGGCAATTTGTCGGGAAATGCTTACGCAAGAAGACATCAAGAACGCGCTGAAGGCCGTCAAATATCCCGGCTATTCGCGCGACATCGTTTCGTTCGGATTGGTAAAGGAAATTTCCGTCGCCAATGGCGTGGTGGATGTTTCGATGCAATTAACCTCGCCGAATCCCGAAGCGGCGCGGCAAATCAAGGCCGAGGCCGAACACGTTTTAAAAAATCTGTCGGGCGTCAACCGCGTTCAAGTCGCAGTGCTGCAACCCGCTGCCGGCCAGGCCGCGCCGGGGAATCCGTTTGCCAACCAAAGCAAGGTTCCCGGCGTACGCCGCGTGGTGGCCGTGGCCAGCGGGAAAGGCGGCGTTGGCAAATCCACCGTGTCGGTGAACCTCGCCTGCGCGTTAAAGCATCTGGGCGTGCGCGTCGGTCTGTTGGATTGCGACATTTACGGTCCGAGCATTCCGTTGATGATGGGTGTGCACGAGCGTCCGACGGTCAGTGAAGACGAACGGCTCATTCCGCCGGCGGGGCACGGCGTGAAAGTGATGAGCATCGGCCTGTTGCTGACGGACGAGCAGCCGGTGATCTGGCGCGGCCCGATGATCACCAAAACCATCCAGCAATTTCTGTTCGCCGTCGAATGGGGCGGGACGGATTTCCTGCTGGTGGATCTGCCGCCGGGCACGGGCGATGCGCAACTCTCGCTCTGCCAGACCGTGCCGTTGGACGGCGGCGTCATTGTGACCACGCCGCAAGAGGCGTCGCTCGGCGTCGTGCGCAAGGGCATCGCGATGTTCAACCGGGTCAACGTCCCCATACTTGGCATCGTCGAAAACATGAGTTACTTCACCGCGCCCAACGGCGAGCGCGTCGAAATCTTCGGTCACGGCGGCGGCAAGGAGGAAGCCGCGCGGCAAAACCTTGCCTTCCTCGGTGAGGTGCCGATTTTCACCGAAATTCGCGAAGCCGGTGACCGGGGCGTGCCGGTGGTTGTCGCTGCGCCGAACCATCCGGCGGGCCGTGCATTCATTCAAATTGCCGAGGCGTTGCGGGCAAAACTGGCCTGAACGATGCGTAACTTGTTGATTTTAAATCAGTTGGTAATGCAGATTTCGGTTGCCATTTTTTCTGGCGCGATTTAAGTTTTAGTTGCGAACTTTGCATTTTATCTATGTCGGACGCTATGAAAGACACTGCAACGGCGAACGATTTGCTGAAGAATTCGTCGCTCTACCGCGAATTCCAGGCAGAGCGCGCGGAAATCCTCCGGCACAAGTGGATTGAGTCGGAAAAGGCCGGGCACGACATCGGCTTTGAGCGGGCGCTGACGGATTGGATCGTCAAGCACCGCGCAAGCTGGCGCAAGACCCGGCAGACGACTGCAATCTGAACCAGTGTTCCTTTAACGCGACCCCGTGAGGCCGCGAAGGGAAAATGAAAGCGACACGCACGACGCGAATCGGCTCCACACCCGGTTGGAGCGGATTCGCAATTTTGTTTTGCCAATCATTCTCGCACTTGATTTTTGCATTTTCGAATACGGGAACGGGTCCACACTCAATTTTCAACCCCCGGCCTCGCCGAAGCCAGGCGAAGGCGGGGCAACCCTCAACTTGCTTTAATGCCTGAAGCCACCGTCATCCTCGACGCCCTCGCGATCCAGCGCGCGCTCACGCGCATCGCGCATGAAATTGCCGAGCGCAACGAAGTCAGCGCGGAAATCGTGCTCGTGGGTATCCCCACGGGCGGTGTCCCGCTCGCCCGACGCCTGGGCGGCCTTTTGTCGGAGATCTGGAGACAACCCGTACCCGTCGGCACGCTCGACGTGAGCATGCACCGTGATGATTTGGACCAGCGCGCCGCGCCCAAAATCCATCCGACGGTCATTCCTTTCGACGTGAACGGCAAAACCGTCGTGCTGGTGGACGACGTGCTCTTCAGCGGGCGCACCATCCGCGCGGCGATGGATGCGCTGAATGATTTTGGCCGGCCCCGGAAAATCCAACTGGCGGTGCTGGTGGATCGTGGCCATCGCGAACTGCCCATCAAGGCGAACTATGTCGGCAAAAACGTGCCGACGGCGCTGGACGAGAAGATTGCGCTGCGCGTCGTGGAGGCGGGAGCCATCCGAGACGAGGTGATTCTGGAGAGAAAATGAGAGGCGGACTCAAAGCACAGGATGTCGCCGCAACCTTCGGGTTGCGCCGCCGGCAAACCGCGCCGGCGGAAGCTCGCGGTCACCAATCATGACCTGGCATCGCAAACATCTGCTCGACATCGAATCGCTCACGGCGGACGAAATCATGATCGTGCTCGACACCGCGCGTGCCTTCAAGGCCGTCGGCAAGCGCACCATCAAAAAAGTCCCCGCGTTGCGCGGCAAAACCGTCGTGAACCTGTTTGTCGAGCCATCCACGCGCACGCGCATCAGTTTTGAACTGGCTGAACAGCGGCTGTCCGCGGACATCATCAATTTTTCCACCGAGGCCTCGTCGCTGAAGAAGGGTGAGACGCTCAAGGACACCGCGCGAAATCTCGAAGCCCTCAACGCCGATTTTATTGTCATCCGCCACAGCGCGTCGGGTGCGCCGCATTTCCTGTCGCGCGTGCTGGGCGCCCACGTCATCAACGCCGGCGACGGCGCGCACGAGCATCCGACGCAGGCATTGCTCGACACGTTCACGATCCGCGAGAAGAAGGGGAAAATCGCCGGGCTGAACGTGACGATCCTCGGCGACATCCTTTACAGCCGCGTCGCGCGCTCGGACATCTGGGCGCTGACAAAACTCGGCGCGAAGGTGACGCTCTGCGGTCCGGTCACGCTGGTGCCCAAAACCTTCGAGCAGATGGGCTGTCACGTGACGCACGACGTGGACGAGGCCATCCGCGAGGCGGACATCATTAATCTCCTGCGCATCCAGCACGAGCGCCAGCGCAAGACGATGTTTCCTAGCATTGGCGAATACACCCAACTCTTTGGGCTCAACAAGGCGCGGCTGGCGAAAACCAAACCGGACGCGCTCATCATGCATCCCGGCCCGATCAATCGCGGCGTGGAAATTGACAGCGAAATCGCCGATGGCGCGCGCTCAGTAATTTTGGAGCAGGTGACCAATGGTCTGGCAGTGCGCATGGCCGTTTTGTTTCTGTTGAACGGCGGCAAAGGCCCGCAGGAACTTGCGTAACGGACGAATCGGAGGGTCGAGTTAAACGGGGCCCTGAAATATTTACTGAGGACTCGCGGAGCTCGCCCTTCCAAAAAATCATAACCCGATCGGATGCCAGGCGGTCTTAAGTTCGACCGTATCGAGAATCCAATAGGGGTCTTCGGCTTTTGCGGTGAACCAGTCGGCGGGCGCAAGATTGCGACGGGCATAACGCTTGAGGTTGATGGCCGTTCCGGACTGTAATTTCGGGCTCAATTCTGCGTTCCCGGCAGCGTCCACCACTGCGTTCACGTCCAGATGACCGGCGATGTGCGGGACCAGTTCGGCCCGTTTGCCGGTCAGAATGTTCACCACGCCGCCGGGCAGGTCGCTGGTGGCCAGAATTTCGGCAAACGTAACTGCCGGCAGCGGAAATTTTTCCGAGGGGATCACAATCGCCGCGTTGCCGCTCAAAATCACGGGCGCCACGAGCGACACCAGCGCGACCAGCGTAGGCTCATCCGGTGCAAGCACGACGACCACGCCGGTCGGCTCCGGGGTGGTGAAATCGAAATGCGACGTCGCCACCGGGTTTACACTGCCGAAAACCTGCTGATACTTGTCTGTCCAACCCGCGAAATAAACCAGCCGGTCAATGGCCGACGTTACTTCGCGTTTGGCTTTCGCCGCGCTGACGCCCGTTGAACGCGCAACTTCAGTGACCAATTCAGCGGCGCGGTTTTGCAGCATCTCGGCGGCGCGGTAAAGGATTTGTCCTCGGTTGTAGGCGGTGGCCTTGCTCCAGCCGTCCACCGCAGCGCGCGCGGCGACCACGGCGTCGCGGAAATCCTTGCGCGACGCATGGACGTAGTTGTCGAGGTGCGCGCCCGTCGGCGATTTCGCGGGCAGGTAACGGCCGCTTTCGCTGCGCGGGAATTTGCCGCCGATGTAGAGCTTGTAGGTCTTTTTGACGTCGAGTCGTGTGCTCATAATGCGGAAGCCAGTCTAGTTCAGTTCCTGACCCCCCGTCAAATCCGGCATGATCCCGTTGTGTCTGGATTCACTGTAGTGTCGAGCCTGTGGCTCGAAATCGGCGCACAGCGCCGAGACTACATCCGCCCGCTTGACACACTACACATTGATGGTCGGGAGCATTTTTCGGCCGCTCCCGTCCAATCACGCATGAAACGCATGCTCGTCTTTCTGGTTTTATCGGCCTGGTCCGGTTTGATTGCGCCCGCGCCGCAGTGCCGCGCGGATGGATTTATCGTGGTGGAGGAACCGCATTGGCGGCCTGGACCGACTCCGTCCTGGCCTCGGCCCTACGTTTTCGCGCCCCTGGAGGTGACCTGCCACCACGTGAATGTGAAGATTGACGGCCAAATCGCCACCACGAAGGTGGATGAGGAATTTTACAACCCGAACTCGCAACGGCTCGAAGGCACGTATCTTTTCCCCGTTCCCAAAGGCGCACACATTGACAAATTCACGATGGACATCGGTGGGCGGCAGGTGGAAGCCGAGTTGCTGTCGGCGGACAAGGCGCGGAAGATTTACGAGGACATCGTGCGTAAAATGCGCGACCCGGCGCTGCTCGAATACGCCGGCCGCGACGTGTTCAAGGTGCGCATTTTCCCCATCGAACCGAACAGCCGCAAGCGCATCACACTGTCCTACACCCAGGTATTGAATGCCGATGCCGGCCTGGTGAGCTACGTCTATCCGCTCAACACAGAAAAATTCTCCTCCAAACCGATTCCAGAAGTCAGCGTGAAAGTGGAAATCAACTCGCCGCAACCGCTCAAATCCATTTACTCGCCCAGCCACACGGTGAAAATCAAACGCGACGGGTCTCATCGCGCAACGGTGAAATACGAGGCGAACGACGTGCTGCCGAACACGGATTTCGCGCTTTATTTCGCGCCGGAGAAGGACGAACTCGGCGTAAACCTCATTGCGCACAAGGTCGGTGATGAGGACGGTTCTTTCCTTTTGCTGGCCTCGCCGGGCCTGGACGTGGCCGACAGCAAAATCCTGCCCAAAGACGTCGCGTTCGTGCTCGACACCTCGGGTTCGATGGCGGGCAAAAAATTGGAGCAGGCGAAAAAGGCATTGCAGTTTTGTGTCGAGAATCTCAACGACAGCGACCGCTTCGAAATCCTGCGGTTCTCAACGGAGGTCGAGCCATTGTTCAACAAGCTGATGGACGCGACGACGGCCAATCGCGAGCGCGCGGACGATTTCATCGGCAAGCTCCACGCCACCGGCGGTACGGCGATTGACGATGCGTTGCAGCAAGCGCTGGCCCTGCGCCCGGGTGGGGGCGACCGTCCCTTTGTCGTCATTTTTCTGACCGATGGCATGCCCACCATCGGTACCACGGACGAAGACCAGATTGTTGCGGACGTCAAGCAGGCCGACAAAGGCCGCACCCGCGTCTTCTGCTTCGGAATCGGCACGGACGTGAACACCCATTTGCTGGACAAAATCACCGAGGAAACCCGCGCCGCCAGCCAATACGTTTTGCCCGACGAAGATCTGGAAGTGAAAGTGTCGAACTTCTTCGCCAAAATCAAAGAGCCCGTGCTTGCGAACCCGACCATCAAATTCACCGGCGACGTGCGCGTGTCGAAACTTTATCCCGCGTCATTGCCGGACTTGTTCCGCGGAGATCAGCTTGTGCTCGTGGGCCGTTACACCGGCAGTGGCGCCTCGGCGGTGGTGCTCGAAGGCACGGTCGCCGGCGCAAAACATCAGTTCACCTACGAAGTCACGTTCCCGCAACATTCCGACGAACACGAATTTATTCCCCGTCTATGGGCCACGCGCCGGGTCGGCTATCTGCTGGACGAAATCCGGTTGCACGGTGAAAACGCCGAGTTGCGCGACGAAGTCACCGAACTCGCCCGCCAATACGGCATCGTGACGCCGTACACGGCTTACCTGATTGCCGAGGACGAAGACCGCCGCCACGTGCCACTTTCAATGCAATCGTTGCCGCAAATAAACACAGACCGGTCCGTCCAAAGCGAAGCGGCGCAGAACTGGGGATTCTTTCGGCTCAAGCGCGGTGGCGAGCAGGCCGTGGCCGGTGCGCGTTATGGCAACGTGCTCAAGGCGGCAGACAATGTTAACGCTCCCGCCGTCAGCGGCGCGTTGGAAGCCAGTCATGCACTCGGCGTCACCGCGCTGCCGCCCGGTGCCGCGCCATCGGCGGATGCAAAAGTCCGGCTGGTTCAATATTCGCAACAGGGCCAGTTGGTTGGCGGGAAGAATTTCTTCCAGAACGCGAACAATCAGTGGGTGGACACGGCGGTGCAGCAATTCCAGAACGCGCAGAAGCAGCGCATCCAGTTCAACTCGCCGGAATACTTCGAATTCGCCGCAAAGCATCCCCGGGCGCTCCCGTGGCTCGCCCTCGGCCAGAACGTCCAGTTCATCATGGACGGCACACTTTACGAAATTTATGAGTAAGGCGCGCGCAATTCCCGGTTACTGTAGCGGCGGTCTGTGACCGCCGCCAATCAGCCCGGGCGACGTTCTTCGAACCGCCCCCCTCCTGCCGGGAGTTAAGGTGCCTGCGAATCTTGGCGCTTTGAGTTGTCACGCCGCTAGAGTTCAAACACGCCAAACCCTATCAAACGCCAATTTGGCAAGGTGGTCTGTTCGTTTGCGGATTTCGTTGTGCCCCAAAGATGTTTGCTTTTCAAGAAAGTCATCTATCCACTTCTCGGATACCACGATCGTGCGAAAGTTTGCTTCAAATTCTTGGTAGGCCGGCACTTTGTCCCGAAGCTTTGCGAGAAGCATGTCGAATTGCTGGATTCTCGTAGCTTGTGTGCTCGCCGTCTGCAACTGCCTCGCATGAAGTGCATACATAAACGATACCAGCGTCAATCCAACCGGCAATACGCCGACAGCCCCTGCAATCCGCCTTCGCGGCCGGAACTATTGGCTCTTCCCCTGTCTGCCGCGTTTTGCCAGCCAGCGGGCAAAGGATTGCTGGCTTTCACCCGATGGCTTGCCCAGTACCAGACCTTCCACGCTGATGTCTTCGTCCAAGCCCGGCCAGTGGATGCCCTCGCCACGCCCAATGAAACGCCAGTTGTTGCGTTCTTTGTTCGTGCCGTGCAACAAGCGCGGAAACCACGCCACCGGCGCGGTGATGGTGCGCCCATCGGAAAGTTCCACCAGCAATGTGTCGGCGGTCACTTTTACGTCTTCACCGGCGACAGCACGCGGTTCATCGACCGAAGTATTCATGCCATTCTCGCAACAACTGTTCACGTTTTTCTGCGATCAACCGCTGAATCCGATTCAACTCAACACTACCAAATCCACCGCTCCTTTGCATCCGGACAGCGTCACGTGAGGCCGAGTTGCTTGCGAACTTGAGCCGTGGTGAACGTCGGCTTGCCTTGGTTGCGCGCGCGGGCTTCCAGCAGGTCAAGGTAGTCGGTTAAGTCTTCCATTTGCTCGCGCAGGGAACTGATCTGCTTGAGCACGGCCTTTTGCTGGCGTCTCACGGCGGGCTTTTGAGCGAGAGCACTAATCATAAACATCTTTTCGATTGCCGACTTTTTGAATCAAAATCCTGTCGCCAACCACATCAAATAATATCCGATAATCACCCATTCGCAAACGAAAACCCGCGTCGGCGTTTTGCAGCCGCTTGATGTTGCCGTGCAAACCCTGTTCGAGCCGCAGGACTTTGCGGAGGATTTGTTCGGCTTCACGCTTTGGAAGCGAGCGCAAATCTTCCAACGCTGAAGCGGTGTATTCAATTCTGTAACCACCGTTCGGCACAATTATTAATCCAGCCTGCAATAAGCCGCCAGACCCTGCAAACCACCTTCGCGGCCGAAACCGCTTTCCTTGTAGCCACCGAACGGACTGGTCGGGTCGAACTTGTTGAACGTGTTCGCCCAGACGACGCCGGCGCGGAGCTTGTTGACGATCTTGAAAATCTTGCTGCCCTTGTCCGTCCACACGCCGGCACTCAGGCCGTAAGGCGTGTTGTTCGCGCGTTCGACGGCTTCCTCCGGCGTGCGGAAAGTCATCACCGCCAGCACCGGTCCGAAAACTTCCTCCTGCGCCACACGATGCGATGCCGTCACGCCGGTCAGGAACGTGGGCGGATACCAGTAGCCGCGCTCGGGCAGAGTGCAGCGCGGTTGCACCACTTCCGCGCCTTCATCCTCGCCGCTCTGGACCAGTTCGCGGATTTTCTCCAGTTGCGGTTTGTTGTTGATGGCGCCGATGTCGGTGTTTTTGTCGAGCGGATTGCCGATGCGCAGCGTCTGGATGCGGTCGCGCAATTTATGAACGACCTTCGGGAAAATGCTTTCTTGCACCAGCAACCGCGAACCGGCGCAGCACACGTGGCCCATGTTGAAATAAATCCCAAGGATGACTCCTTCGATAGCCTGGTCTATCGGCGCGTCCTCGAAAATGATGTTCGCCGCCTTGCCGCCGAGTTCGAGCGTGATGCGTTTGTTCGTGCCGACGATCATCTGGGCGAGTTGCTTGCCGATTTCCGTCGAGCCGGTGAACGCGATTTTGTTGACGTCCGGATGCTTGACGATAGCCGTGCCGGTTTCGCCCACGCCGGTGACGACGTTGACGACGCCTTCGGGCAATTCCGCTTCCTGGAAAATCTGCGCGAGCCGCAATAGCGTGAGGCTGGTGGTCTTGGAAGGCTTGATGACGACGGTGTTGCCGCAGGCAATCGCCGGCGCAACTTTCCACGCGGCCATGAGCAGCGGGAAATTCCATGGGATAATCTGGCCGGCGACGCCGAGCGGCCGCGGGTTGCGGCCCGGGAAGGCGTAATTCAGCTTGTCCGCCCAGCCGGCGTGATAGAAGAAATGCGCCGCCACGAGCGGCACATCCACGTCACGCGTCTCCTTGATGGGCTTGCCGCCGTCCATGCTTTCGAGCACGGCCAGTTCGCGCGATTTTTCCTGGATGATGCGGGCGATGCGATAAATGTATTTGCCGCGCTCGCGGCCCGGCATTTTGCTCCAGACCTTTTCGTAGGCGCGGCGGGCGGCCTTGACAGCGCGATCCACATCCACCTCATCGCCGAGGGCAACCTCGGTGATTTTGTCCTCGTTAGCCGGGTTGATCGTATCGAAGTGCTTGCCGGAATGCGGTTTGACGAACTGGCCGTTGATGAACAATTCGTGTCGCGGCGGGATGAGGTAATCCTTCGATGCTTCAGGCGCGGGCGCGTAATCCCATTTATCGCCGAACGTGAGCCGCCGTTCGCGCAATGGAACAACGGGGTGACCATTGCCCAAAACTGCCACGGCGCGTTTGGATGAAAGTTTCACGGGTTTGAGTTTGGTTGCAGTCTTCATAGTTAAATTTCTCCTAATTAGAGTCAACGCACGTGCCAGATGGTCCTGTGTTTGGGATCGACGCCAGTGTGAGTCGCAGCCAAGTCATCAACAGCCTTTTTCAGAGACGACAAGATTCCCTCGATGTCATTGCTCGACAGATCCAGAGGTTGGTCCGCCGGGATGTAATTCAAGACTTCAAGTTTAGTTTGCGTTTCTTTCGTGATGACACTCCTATGTTTGAGTATTTCATTCCTCAGACGTCGCAAATCCCCGCATATTGGTAGCTTCAGCGCATTTTGGTCAGGCAGGCCTAAAGCATTTGCTAGGCGCATGCGGTATTCGCCATCCCATAAATGAAAAACAAGAACCACAAAGTATTGCCCGAGCAGTGTCTGATTAGAGCCTTGCTGCGAATTTCGTCGCTTATATTCACCGAGCGTCGTGGTGTGCAACAATACATTTTTCGGGTCGTTGGGATCGCCTTCGCCAAAGAAAAATTGTGCCTCATCTCTCGTATCAACGAAGATGCCCTTTTTCTTGGCTTCTTCGTGACCGTGATTTAACCGCCAGAGATTACAGTTGAAGCCTTGCGTCGCGTCGAGATATAGCCCGAAGATTTCATCAATCCTGCCAATGAATTCAGCCGCAACTGAAAGCACATCGGCCTTGCCCTCGTTCGATTTCACAGCAATTGAATTCATGCAAGTCACGGCAAGGAGAAGTAATCAGGACCTTGATAATTTCCGTCCACGGTCTTGGCGATTTGCATGAGCACGTCGTTGAGGAGCGTGCTGGCGCCGAAGCGGAACAAATCCGGCGTGAGCCAGTCGTCACCGAGCGTTTCCTTGAGCATGACGAGGTAATGCAGCGCCTGCTTGGCGTTGCGGATGCCGCCGGCGGGTTTCATGCCGATGCGGATGCCGGTGGCGAAAAAATAATCGCGGATGGCCTCCAGCATCACCAGCGTGACGGGCATGGTGGCGGCGGGCGAAACTTTGCCGGTGCTGGTCTTGATAAAATTCGCGCCGGCTTGCATGGCGATTTCGCTGGCGAGCCGGACATTGTCGTAGGTGACCAATTCGCCGGTTTCCAGAATCACCTTCAAATGGGCCGGCCCGCAGGCTTCCTTCGTCGCGGCGATTTCGTCGAACACCTGCGCGTAATCGCCGGCCAGGAACGCGCAGCGGTTGATAACCATGTCAATCTCGTCCGCGCCATCGGTAACCGCACGACGGACCTCATCCAGCCGCGTGCGCAATGGATACTGGCCGCTGGGGAAAGCCGTGGCGACGGAGGCGACGTGGGCGCGCGAATTTTCGCCGAGAAATTTCCGCGCGTATTTCACCATATTCGGATAAACGCAAACGGCGGCGCAGCTCGGCACGGCGTATTTCGGGTCGGCGGGCTGGAGCGCTTTGCGGCAGAGATAGGCGACCTTGCCGGGCGTGTCTTTGCCCTCGAGCGTGGTCAGGTCCATCATCGAGACCACGATTTTCAGTCCGGCGAGTTTGGCGCTGGTTTTGATACTGCGTTTGGTGAAAGCGGCGGCACGTTCCTCGGCCATGACCTGGTCAACGGTCGGGACCGTTGAATGACGAATGCCGGATGACGAATGACGCATTGTGAAAGCGGGTCTCACTTCTGTTGACGCAGACAATTTCATACCTAGTGGAATTCTGATAGCAGACGGGCGCGGCGTCAATGCGGTTTACAGCGGATTTGATGGGGCGGAACGGCGTTCCCCAAAATCGCCTATCCAGCCGTCACGGCTGCCACAGGGCGCGCCAGAATCTCTGCGCTGCGCCGGGCGGGATCGGGTTGGTGACATTCAAAGTGCCGGTCAGGAGGGTGTTGGTTGCAACCGACAGCCTCGCCGTGAGATTCGAGGAAATTTGAACCACGTAGGCGACGTTCGTATCGCCCTGAAGTTGGTAAACAAACTGGCTGGCGGACCCGGATAAGGCCT
>Ga0335081_10015551_pt1 | contig 12308 bp, 8 predicted proteins | sample Lox_Sample_35_FD_206713 | JGI IMG/M metagenome (GOLD analysis project Ga0335081, IMG submission 206713) | Soil microbial communities from Loxahatchee National Wildlife Refuge, Florida, United States - Lox_Sample_3.5 | ecosystem: Environmental > Terrestrial > Soil > Wetlands | place: USA: Florida... | reverse complement strand
CGGCGAGTAGACCGCGCCGCCCGCGCACGGGCCCATGATCAGCGAGATCTGCGGGATCACGCCGGAGGCCATCACGTTGCGGTAGAAGATCTCGGCGAACAGGCCGAGCGCCACCACCCCTTCCTGGATCCGGGCGCCGCCGCCGTCGTTGATCCCGATCATCGGGCAGCCGGTCTTCAGCGCGTGATCCATGATCTTGACGATCTTCTCGCCGTACACCTCGCCGAGCGAGCCGCCGAACACCGTGAAGTCCTGGCTGAACACGCAGACCGGCCGCCCGTCCACGGTGCCGTACCCGGTGACCACGCCGTCCCCGTAGGGCCGGGTGGCGGCGATGCCGAAGTCGGTGGCGCGGTGCCGGGCCAGCTCGTCGAACTCGGTGAACGAGCCGGGGTCGAGCAGCAAGTCGATCCGCTCCCGCGCGGTCAGCTTGCCCCGCTCGTGCTGCTTGGCCACCGCCTGCTCCGAGCCGGCGTGCACCGCCTCGAACCGCCGCCGCTCCAGGTCGGCGATCTTGCCCGCGGTGGTGTGCGGGTCGGGGCTCTGTTTGCCAGGGCTCTGCTCGTCGTGGCTGGGCTCGTCGTGGCTGGGCTCGGCGGCTTGAGTGGTCATGGGGATCAGGCTAACGGGCCGTTAACGTGAGCGGATTACGCTCTAGCCGTGAACAGTGATGTGAACAGGCCCCGGCACCGGGCCAGGAGTGAGCACAGCGCCGCGCTGCCGGAGCCGATGCGGCGCGACGTCCGGCTGCTCGGCGACATCCTCGGGGAAATCATCAGGGACTCCGCCGGGCCCGGCCTGCTGGCCGACGTGGAGCAGCTGCGGCGGGCGGTGATCGAGGCGCGGCACAGCGAGCGCGACGCCTGGGACGCGGCGGGAACGGACGCGGGGACCGTCCCCATTCCCGGCGACGCCATGCTCGCCGACCCGGCCGGGGACGAGATCGCGAAGCTGGTCGCGTCCTGGAGCCTGGACCGGGCCGAACAGGTGGCCAGGGCGTTCACCGTCTACTTCCACCTGGCCAACCTGGCCGAAGAACACCAGCGCATCCGCAACCTGCGGGAGCGCGACTCCGGTCACGAGCCGGTGCGCGAGTCGCTCGCCGCCGCGGTCGCCGAGGTCAGCCGGGACAGTTCTGCTGGCCTGGCCGCCTGCGGCGACCCTGCTGGCCTGGCCGCCTGCGGCGGTGGGCCCGGGCACCTGGGTGAGCTGCTCGCCTCGCTACGGGTCCACCTGGTGCTCACTGCGCATCCCACCGAGGCGCGCCGGCGCGCCGTGGTGGCGGCCCTGCGCCGGATCAGCGTGCTGCTCGACGCCCTGGACGACCCGCGCGCCGGGGCGGCCGAGGCGGCCGAGGCGCGGCGTGAGCTGCGCGAGCAGGTCGACCTGCTGTGGCGGACATCACAGCTGCGGGTCAAGGCGATGGACCCCATCGACGAGGTCCGCACGGTGATGACCGCGTTCGACGAGACCCTGTTCCAGGTGGTCCCCGCCGTGTACCGGGAGCTGGACCGGGGCCTGGCCGCCGCCGACGCGGGGCCCGCGATGTCCCCGGTGCGGGCCTTCTTCCGGTTCGGCAGCTGGGTGGGCGCGGACCGGGACGGCAACCCGTTCGTGACCGCGCAGGTCACCCGGGAGACCGCGACGATCCAGGCCGACCACGTCCTGCGCGCGCTGGAGAACGTCACCACCAGGATCGGCCGCGCGCTGACCCTGCACGCCGAAACCACGCCGCCGTCGGCCAGGTTGCGGCGGGCGCTGGCCACGGCCTCGGCCGCGCACCCGGAGCTGCTGGCCGAGATCACGGCCCGCTCCCCCCAGGAGCCGTACCGGACTTACCTGCTGTACGCGGCGCAGCGGCTTAACGCGACCCGGGTCCGGCACGCCGACCTGGCCTACCGGGGACCGGGCGAGTTCCTCGCCGACCTGCGGGTCGTCCAGGAGGCGCTGGCCGCGGCGGGCGCCGCCAAGCAGGCCTTCGGTGAGCTGCAGCACCTGATCTGGCAAGCCGAGACGTTCGGGTTCCACCTGGCGGGCCTGGAGGTCAGGCAGCACAGCGAGGTCCACGCCAGGGCCCTGGCCGAGCTGCGGGCCGCCGGACCGCCCGGACTCGATGATGACGCCCCTCCACATGGCGATCCCTTGTACCGCCGTTCCGAGATCGGCGGTCCCGCGGACGGCGGCCCCTGGTCGCCGCAGACCGCTGAGGTGCTGGCCACGTTCCGCGCCGTGGCCTGGATCCAGGACCGGTTCGGCGTGGACGCGTGCCGACGGTACGTGGTGAGCTTCACCCGTTCGGCCGATGACATCGCCGCGGTCTACGAGCTCGCCCGGTACGCCATGGACGGCGCCCCGGTACCCAAGCTCGACGTGGTGCCGCTGTTCGAGAGCGCGGCCGATCTGGCCCACGCGCCGGACGTGCTGTCCGGCATGCTCGCGCTGCCGGAAGTGGCCGAGCGGGTCGCCGCCAACGGCGGCGAGCTTGAGGCGATGCTCGGCTACTCCGACTCGGCCAAGGAACTCGGCCCGGCCAGCGCCACCCTGCGGCTCTTCGATACCCAGGCCCGGCTGGCCGCGTGGGCCGCGGACCACGGCATCCGGCTGACCCTGTTCCACGGGCGCGGCGGCGCGCTCGGCCGGGGCGGCGGGCCGGCCGGCCGGGCCGTGCTGGCCCAGGCGCCTGGTTCGGTCAACGGCTCGTTCAAGGTCACCGAGCAGGGCGAGGTCATCTTCGCCCGGTACGGCCAGCCGGTGATCGCCAAGCGGCACCTGGAGCAGGTCAGCTCCGCGGTGCTGCTGGCGTCGTCGGCGCGGATCGCCGAGCGGAACGCGGCCGCGGCGGCCAGCCACCGGGACATGGCCGACCGGATCGACGAGGCCGCGCGGACCGCCTTCCGCAAGCTGGTGGAGGCGCCCGGCTTCGCCAGCTGGTTCGCCCGGATCAGCCCGCTCGGCGAGATCGGCGGCCTGCGCATCGGCTCCCGCCCGGCCAAGCGCGGCCTGATCCCGGCCGCCGGCTCCAGTAGCCCCGGCGTCCCCGTCGGTCCTGGCGCCCCGTCCGGTCCCGGTGCCCCGTCCGGTCCTGGCGTCCCGTCCGGTCCTGGCGTCCCGTCCGGTCCTGGCGTCCCGTCCGGTCCTGGCGTCCCGGGTCAGGCGGCCGGCATGGACCTGGCCGACCTGCGGGCGATCCCGTGGGTCTTCGCCTGGTCGCAGACCCGGATGAACCTGCCGGGCTGGTACGGCCTGGGAAGCGGGCTGGCCGCCATCGCCGGCGTGGACGGGGCCGACGTGCTGCGGCGCGCGTACCGCGAGTGGCCGCTGTTCGGCGTGATGCTGGATAACGCCGAGATGAGCCTGGCCAAGACGGACCGGCTGATCGGGGCCCGCTACCTCGCCCTCGGCGGCCGCGACGACCTGACCGCGATGGTGCTGGCCGAGTACGACCTGACCAGGCGCCTGGTGCTGACCGTGACCGGGCACGACCGCCTGCTGGCCAACCGGCACGTGCTCTCCCGCGCGGTCGCGCTGCGCGATCCCTACGTGGACGCGCTGTCCTACCTGCAGCTGCGCGCCCTCGCCGCGCTCCGCGAGGCGGACCCGTCGCCCGGGGCCGAGGAAGCGGAGCCGGTGCCCGGGGCCAGGGAACGGGAGCGGCTGGAGCGGCTGCTGCTGCTCACCGTGAACGGCGTCGCGGCCGGCCTGCAGAACACCGGCTAGCGGCTGGAGCGGCTGCTGCTGCTCACCGTGAACGGCGTCGCGGCCGGCCTGCAGAACACCGGCTAACAGTAACCCTGTATCTGGCTCTGTGACCTACCCCGGGGGGTACCAGACCCTCCTCATAGGCCAAAGCCTCCACGCTGTTTCCGGTCCGGGGGCACGCCGCAGCCGCTCCTGCACCATAGGGCGCACCGGCATCACCAAGCTGCCAGTGAAGACAGCGTCCGCGACGTGGATGCCGTGCTCGGTGCGGGCCGGTCAGTCCGCGATGCGGATGCGGAGGCGGCGGAAGCCCTTGCCCTTGCTTTCGGTCTTGACGACCTCGATCCGGCCGACCTGGCTGGTGGAGGCGACGTGGGTGCCGCCGTCCGCCTGCTGGTCCAGGCCCACGATGTCGATGATCCGCACCTCCTTGACCTCCGGGGGGACCAGGTTGGTGGCGGTGCGGATGATGTCAGGCAGCGCGAACGCCTCGTCTCTGGGCAGCACCCGCACGTCGATGCGCCGGCCGGCGGCGACCTCGGCGTTGCACGCCGATTCGACCGCCTCGCGGAAGCCCGGCGGGATCTCCGGCAGGTTGAAGTCCATCCGCGCGGTCAGCGGCTCCATGTTGCCGCCGGTCACCAGCGCGCCGAAGTCGCGGAATACCACGCCGCACAGCACGTGCAGGCCGGAGTGGGTACGCATGAGCGCGGTCCGGCGTTCGTCTTCCAGCGCCCCGCGCACCGAGGTTCCCGGTGCCGGCAGCGGGTCGCCCTCGGCGGGGACCAGGTACAGGTCGTCACCCTTGCGGGCATCCACGATCCTGGTCTGCACGCCGCCCCACAGCAGCACGCCATGGTCCGGCGGCTGGCCGCCGCCGCCCGGGTAGAACGCCGACCGGTCGAGCACGATCCCCTCGGAGCCCGCCGCGAGCACCTGGGCGTCCCACTCGCGCAACGTCTGGTCATCGAGTTCGAGCCGGTGCGTGCGCCATTGCGTGTCTTCCATGACGGAAGCCTACCGGCGGGCCCCGCGCCCGCCCGCCTAGCCCGCCTCGGGAGCTTCGGCGGTCAGCCCGGCCGAGGTGCCCGGGCCGGCTGCTGCGGCCGAGGTACCCGGAGCACCCAAGGGAGCCGGAGCGCCCGGAGCACCCGGAGCGCCCGGAGCACCCGGAGCGCCCGGAGCGCCCGCAACGCCCGGAGCGCCCGGAGCGCCCGCAGCGCCCGCAGCGCCCGCAGCGCCCGCAGCGCCCGCAGCGGCCGGCGTGACAGCGGCGGCCGGCGCCACGCCGGTCCCGGGCGCGGGCTTCCTGATGCACGCCAGGCCGAGCGCCAGGCAGGCGAACGGGACGGCCGAAAGCGCGTACCTGTAGTCGAGCTCGACCAGCGCGATCGGCACCACCAGGTTGACGGCCGCGACGGTCCAGGCCAGGCCCGCGTACCGGCCCCAGCCTCGCCAGCGCCGGATCACCAGCACCAGCCCGCCCGCCATGGCGAGGAAGAAGACCCAGCCCGGGAACCACACCGGCGCCTGGTACAGGAACATGAAGTACGCCCACGGGTAGACCACGTGCGTGTTCGAGTGGGCGTGCGCGTACCGGTACTCCCAGTACCTCATGTACGGGGCCATCGGGTTGACGTGCGGGGCCACGGTGAAGTGCCCCGACAGGTAATCGTCCGGCCGGTCGGTGGCGAAGAAGGTCAGGAGCACCTCCTTGCTCACCGTCTTGAGGTAGTCGAGCGGTTGCGCGAGAATGGCCCGTTCGGCGAACTGCATGGCCAGGTTGTTGTTGTACGCGTTGATGCCGGGGTGGGCGTCAACCCGGTACCAGGCGCCGGCGGCCCACAGGTAGTCGGCGGGGGTGCGCTCGTTCGTCAGCGAGTCGATGGACCAGGCCGGGGCGGGCGCGGTCGGGTGGTCGGGCTGGTTCTCCCGGCAGAGCGGGACCAGGCTGGCGGGCGGCTTGATGACCGCGCAGTCGGCGAACGACATGGTCCGCGACCACAGGAACAGCCCGGTGCTGTTGGTGATGTTGAGCTGGCCGTACTCCGAGAAGAAGATCAGCGCGTAAGCCGCCAGCGGGACCACGAACGCGGCGAGGCACGCGGTGAGCACCTTCCAGCCGACCCGCTGGATCAGCAGGAAGGCCAGGATGACCACGATGACCGGGGCACCGTTGCCGCGGATGACCGAAGCCCAGGAGACCAGCAGCCCCACGATCGCGGCCTGCCAGATGGCCGGCTTGGGCCGGACGATGAGGATCGCGATGGCGATCATGAGCACGAGCGTGAACAGGGTGTCGGGCAGGATCGAGGATTCCAGCCAGATCTGCCGCGAATCGAACAGGGTCGGCACGGCGGCCAGCGTCGCCCCCCAGGCCGGAAGCCCGCGGGTCCGCAGCACCCCGTAGATGATCGCGCCGAGCCCGATGCCCATCAGGTGCTGCAGCGTGGTCACCAGCAGCAGGCTGTGGAACGGCTGGAGCAGGTGCAGCATGAGCGGGTACCCGGCCGGCCTGAGCTCCGACAGGGGCAGGAGCTGGACGCTCTGCTTCATGTAGGAGAACGAGTCCTGGATGAACAGGGCGGGCTTGAACCCGAGCGCGGCGATGACCCGAGGTATCACGGAAACGCAGGCCACCACGGTGAACAGCCGATGGTTCCGCCACAGCGCGGCGGGCGTCAGGCTGGCCGCGGCGGCCCTGACCCAGGCCACCGTGGGCTCGGGGTCCCAGGAGATCTCCGGCGGCCACAGCCGCCAGTTCCGCTGCCGTTCCGGTGCCGCGCCGCGTTCCGGTGCCGCGCCGCGTTCCGGTGCCGCGCCGCGTTCCGGTGCCGCGCCGCGTTCCGGTGCCGCGCCGCGTTCCGGTGCCGCGCCGCGTTCCGGTGCGCTGCCGTCGTCGGCGCTGCGGCGCTGGCTGGTCCCGAGATCGGTCAACGGTTTCCCTCCTCCTGGCACCTGAACAATAGTTGGTTACGATGCGAGCCGAGAACCATACGTCCGGCCAGGCCACCCCGGCCCGCCCGTCGGCCCGCCTGGCGACCCTTCGACCCTGGATTTCAAGACCATGGACTCAGCCACCGCAGCCACCTCGGACGCCGCAGCAGGCCGCAAGCCGCTGGACGCGGCGAGCCTGCGCCGCGGCGCCATCCGGCCCGGCGGCCTGTGGCGCGCCGTGGAGGTGGTGAGCCAGACCGGCTCGACCAACGCCGACCTGCTGGCCCGGGCCCTCGACGGCGCACCGGAAGGCGTGGTGCTCGCCGCCGAGGAGCAGCGCGCCGGCCGCGGCCGGATGGGCCGCACCTGGGTGTCCCCGCCGCGCGCCGCCCTGACGTTCTCCCTGCTGCTGCGCCCGGCCGTGCCGCCCGCCCGCTGGGGCTGGCTCCCGCTGCTCACCGGGGTGGCGGTCGCCTCCGCGGTGACCGCGGTGACCGGGGTAGAGACCCGGCTGAAGTGGCCGAACGACGTGCTGGCGGGCACGGCGAAGCTCGCCGGGATCCTGGCCGAGGCGACCGGCGGCACCGAGGCGACCGGCGGCACTAAGTCGGTCGGCGGCACCGGGGCAAGCGGTGACGCGATCGTGGTCGGCGTCGGCCTCAACGTGTCCACCGAGCCGGGCGAACTCCCGCCGCCAGGCCCGGGCGCGCTGCCCGCCATATCGCTGCGCATCGTCGGCTGGCCCGCAAGGGACGCAGCGGACGCAGCGGACGCAATGCACGCAGCGGACGCAACGCACACGGCGGACCGGGAACCGCTGCTGCTCGCGATCCTGGACGGCTTCGAGCGCCGGTACCAGGCCTGGCAGCAGGCCGCCGGCGACCCGGAGCGCAGCGGGCTGCGCGCCGAGTACATCGGGCTGTCCGGCACCATCGGCCGCCGCGTGCGGGCCGAACTACCCGGCCGTCAGCTCTCGGGACTGGCCTTCGGCGTCGACTCCGACGGCAGGCTGCTGGTCCGCTCCGCGGCGGGCGCCGAACTTCCCGTGGCCGCCGGCGACGTCGTCCACCTGCGCTGATCCGGTCCGCCGGCCCGCGGCGCCCACGCCAGGGCCGCCGCCAGGCAGGCGGCGGGCACCGCGGGCACCAGGTAGCGCAGGTCGAAGTCCACGATCAGCGGCGGCACCAGCAGGATCGTCACCGCGAACGCCCAGGGCAGCCCGGCGCCCGCGACGCGCCGCCTGACCACCATCCCGGCCAGGCCGGCGAGCAGGATCACCCCGAGCAGCGTCCCCGGCAGGTGGGCGTAGCGCTGGTAGCTCACCAGCCACGAGGCGAACGGCTGGACCGCCCGCGTCGGCGCCGGCCGGCCGCCGTTGTAGGCGGCCTGGTCCGCGGCCACCGTCCCGCCGCCCTGGGTGCGCATCGTGGCCGGGACCCAGGCCGTGGCCGCGTCGGAGAACTGGTACCTGTCCACGATCCCGGCGTCCGGGTGGACCGGACGGTCCCAGTAGAGGCTCAGGCCGAAGTCGTGCGCCACCGCGGTGACGTAGCCGCCCGGCTGCGCGGCGATGGCGCGCAGCGCGAAGTCGAGCGCGAGCGCGTTGGTCCGCGCCGAGAACCGCCCGCCGGGCATCCGCAGCAGGGGCGACGTGTCCGACCAGATGTAGAGCGAGGACGCCATCCGCGGCCCGGGAGGCGGGCACAGCCCGCGCTCGTCGGCCGGCGGCCTGATCACCGCGCAGTTCGCGAACGACATGGTGCGCGACCACAGGAACACGCCATCGCTCCTGGTCAGCGTGAACTGGTGTTCGTACACGCCGAACCAGGCGGCATAAGCCGCGACGGGCAGCGCGCCGGCCAGCAGCACGGCCGCCACGGCCACCAGGCTCGCCCGCCGGATCAGCAGCGCGACCAGCAGCACCGCCAGCAGCACCGCCAGCAGCGCCAGCCCGACCGGCCAGACGACCGCCGACACCCCGACGACGAAGGCAGCGAGGGCGGCGAAGACGGGCCGCCGCTCGCCGGGTGACCGCAGCATCAGGTACAGGGCGATCAAGATCAGGAGACCGAACGAGGTATCTGGCACGATATCGTGTTCGAGCTGGAGCTGGTACGAATCGAAGAGCACCGGGACGGTGGCCAGCGTCGCGCCCCAGGCGGGCAGCCCGTACCGGCGCGCCAGCAGGTAGATCAGCACGGCCATGGCGATGCCTATCAGGTGCTGGACGGCGGCCACCAGGGTGAGGCTGTGCAGCGGCCGGAGCGCCCACAGCAAGATCGCGTAGCCGCCCGCCCGGCTGGGGTCGGGGATCAGCCGCAACGCGGTCGCCAGGTACGAGGCCGAGTCCCCGCCGAACCACATGACCGGCCGGAAGGCCAGCATCACCAGGATCCGCAGCACGATGGCCCCGGCCAGCACCAGCCCGAACAGCCAATGCCGCCGCGCGCGCCGTGCCAGGTCCACCAGCGGATTTTATGTCGCGCCCGCGGGCTCTGTTTTCCCCGCTCGCCTCCGGGCCGCTTTCGAGGCGCCGTCTTCCCTCGTCACTCGGCGCTCGTTCCTCGCTTCTCGCCCCCGGGGTGGATCCGTGGGGGCAAACGGAGTCCAGACGGCGCCGCGGCCCTGTGGCTCGCGGGGGATGCGGGACGTGCCACTATGTGGCCTATGACCATGGACCCGTCGCTGACCGACGATGAGCAGCTGGTGCTGCGGACCTACCCGCACTGGAAGACGCTGGTCCGCCCGTTCCTGGTCGCGGTGCTGGTGGTGGCGGTCGCGCTGGTGGCGGAGGTGCTGATCCCGTCCGGCTCGATGGCGCCGGCGGCGCGGCTGGCGGTGGCCGCGATCGCGATCCTGGGCCTGATGCTGTGGCTGATGGTGCCGGTGCTGCGCTGGCGGACGACCACCTACGAGCTGACCACCCGGCGGCTGCGGATGCGGGACGGCATCGTGACCAGGCACGGCCGGGACATCCCGCTGGCCAGGATCAACGACGTGTCCTTCCAGAAGGGGCCGCTCGACCGGGTGTTCGGCAGCGGGCGGCTGGTGGTGGAGTCGGCCGGCGAGCACGGCCAGATCGTGCTGACCGACATCCCGCGGGTGGAATTCACGCAGGCCACGCTGTTCCGGCTGGTGGAGGAGGAACAGCGCAGGCTGGAGCGCAACGAGCGGAATCAGCCCTGACCAAACCAGCCCTAACCAAACCAGCACTGAACCGCTAACCTGCACGGATATGGAGACGATCAGGGTTTCCCGGCATCCCGGCGGGGTGGCCGAGATCACGCTCAACCGGCCCGGGGCGATGAACGCGGTCAGCACCGCGATGGCGGCCGAGCTCACCCGGGCCTGCACCGAGATCGCCGCCGAGCCCGGGGTCCGCGTGCTCGTGCTCAGCGCCGCCGGGGAGCGCGCGTTCTCCGCCGGGGCGGACCTGAAGGAGCGGGCCGGCATGACCGACGCGGACATCCTGCGCCAGCGTCACGCGATCCGCGCCGTCTTCGGCGCGGTGCTCGCGCTGCCGCAGCCCGCCGTGGCCGCAGTGCACGGCTTCGCCCTCGGCGGCGGCTGCGAGCTGGCGCTCTCCTGCGACCTGGTGGTGGCCGACGACACCGCGGTGTTCGGCCTGCCCGAGGTGACGGTCGGGCTGGTGCCCGGCGGCGGGGGCACCCAGCTGGCGCTGCGCCGGCTCGGCCCCGGCCGGGCCGCGGACCTGGTGCTGACCGGGCGCCGCGTCGGCGTCGACGAGGCGGAACGGCTCGGGCTCGTCGACCGGCGGGTGGCCGCAGGCCAGGACGGCCCCGCGGCGCTCGGGCTCGCCGGGCAGATCGCCGCCAACTCCCCGGTGGCGGTGCGGGCGGCCAAGCGGGCCCTCCGGCACGGCTGGGGGGTCTCCCTGGAGGCCGGGCTTGACGTGGAGGACGCCGCCTGGCGGACCGCGGCCCTGTCCGCCGACCGGCGGGAGGGGATCGCCGCCTTCGTCGAGAAACGCAAGCCTGACTGGCCGGCACAGTAACCGTTCTCGTTCGGCCTAATTCCCCAGCTGCACGGTGGCCGACCGGCCCAGCTCACGGCCGCTGGCGTCGTTGGCGGTCACCGCGAAGTACGGTCCCAGCGAGTTCACCGCGATCCTCGTCTCGAAGCCGTGCCTCGGCGCGGAGCCGGCCGGGACCAGCGCGCCCGGCGTCTTCCCGGCCAGCACCGTCCAGGTGCTCACCTGGGTCGCCCCGTTCCAGCTCGCGTACACCGCCGAACCTCCGGCCGGGTTCATCCGGGCCGCGACGGCGGGGCTGTCCGTCGGCTGCCCGGTCCAGGCCGCGGTGAAGGCCCGGTAGGACTCGTCGCCGGCCGGGAACTGGCCGTCCATGATCAGCGTCCCGTTCTGGGTGAACTCGGAGAAGTACGGCAGGTTACCCCAGCCGACCAGCACCCGGCCGCCGGCCAGCACCTGCATGCTGCCCTGGCTGGTGGCCTGCAGGCGCGTGGGGTGGACGTAGGCGCGCTGCAGCGTGGCCCGCATGGCGCGGGTGTCCAGGTTCAGCAGGATTCCCCGGGACTGCGGCTCCTTCTCCGGCGGGCCGCCGCCGTCGTCGAAGATGCTCACCGTGTCCGGGCCCTGCGGCAGGGCGTGGTGCTGGAACCAGAACCGCGTGCCCGGCCCCATCGCGAAGCTGGACCGCTTCCCGCCGAGCTGCCAGACGACCCTCCCGCTGGGCCGGGCCACCTTGTAGACCGTGCTGGTGTGCCGCGAGGAGACCAGCAGGGTGCCGTCCGGCGCGATCGAGATCGAGTTGATGTGGAAGTAGTCCCACGGGGCCGCCTTGGTCCCCCCGGCGAACGGCGCGTAGCTGTCGGTGAGCGGGACGTGGTCCAGGCTGCTCCACTCGAACAGCACCCGGCCGGACGGGATGTCGATCTCCTGGACCACGCCGGACAGGACCACCCCCTTGGCCGGGCCGCCCACCCGGGACAGGCTGGTTGTCACCTGCTTGTAGGCGGTGATGAGCGCGGTGTTCCGCGGGCTGATGACGAACTCGTGCAGGTCGGCCGCCAGGCCGTGCCCCGCGCTGACGGTGGCGATGGTCCGGTACGAGCTGTCGGCGATGACCGCCCGGCCTTCCCCGTAGCCCGCCAGGACCTCCCCTTCCCACCAGGTGAGCACCGGCTTGCCCCGGTAGCTCTGGACCTTGAGGTCTATCCGCGCCGTCCGGGTGCCGGCCGGGGACGGGGGGGTCGGCGAGTACCAGACGAGGCCGCCGTGGCGGTCCAGGATCATCAGTCCCGGCGTGCCGGGCCCGGCGGGAAATCCGATCGTCGACAGGATGATGTAGGGCGGGTCCGAGGCGGCGGCCGGGCCATGATGGGTGAGGGTCAGCGCGGGCGGGGTCAGGTCGGGGCGGCTCACGAAGTGCAGCACCCCGGGCGCGCTGTCCGGGGCGGCCGGGGCGGCCGGCAGGGCCGCGGCGGCGGCCTTGTCGCCAGGCCACGCGTATCCCGTGAGGCCCGCCACGGTCAATCCGCCGATGACCGCCATCCCGCCGCGCTCGAGCAACTCCCGGCGCGTTAGCCCCTGATGCTTCACCCGCCACGCCTCCGCTCTAGTGCAGATCTCATATTCATCTCCTGGCCTGGGCGGATCCGCAAGACCTTGGCCAGGTTGTCGCTGAGATGCA
>Ga0335081_10015548_pt1 | contig 12309 bp, 10 predicted proteins | sample Lox_Sample_35_FD_206713 | JGI IMG/M metagenome (GOLD analysis project Ga0335081, IMG submission 206713) | Soil microbial communities from Loxahatchee National Wildlife Refuge, Florida, United States - Lox_Sample_3.5 | ecosystem: Environmental > Terrestrial > Soil > Wetlands | place: USA... | reverse complement strand
CCGCGCGCCGCGGCCGGCGGATTCCGGCACCTGGATCACCGGCTCCAGGTGACCGGCGAGGTCGCCGGGGTCACGTTCGTGGACGACAGCCTGTCCACCAACGTGCTGCCCACGCTGGCCGCGCTGGACGCGTTTCCGGGGCGGCGGGTGGCCCTGATCGCCGGTGGCCACGACCGCGGCATCGACTACGCGCCGCTCGCCGCCGGCCTGCTCGGCCGCGCCGACCCGACCCTGGTACTGACCCTGCCGGACAGCGGCCCCCGGATTCGCGCCGAGATCGAGTCAGCCCGCCGCGCGTCAGGTGGGCCGGGCGCCTGCGGCGCGCCGGAGGCGGCGCGCGGCCCCGGCTCGCCCCCCGCGGCGTCCGCTCCCGCGCCGGGAGGCCCGGCGGTCTCGCCTGGCCTCGCCGGGGTGGCGGACTGCGCCGATCTGGCGGCGGCGGTCGCCCGCGCCTTCGGCTGGGCGCGCCCAGACGGCGTCGTGCTGCTGTCGCCCGCCGCGCCGAGCTTCGGCCAGTTCCGTGACTACCGGGAACGCGGCGAGGCTTTCATCCGCGCGATGCAGGGCTGCCAGGCTGCTTCGTCCGCGACCTAGCCAGGTTTTCAACGGGACAGCGCCCGCTCGGTACAGTCCCGGTTCGTTACATAGACGCCGCCTTCCCCTCGGCCTCTCGGTTGGGTTCAGCTGGCCTGGGCGGGGTTCGATGAGGCCCGGCGGCGGTTACGGTGGGGACCGAGCCGATCGCGCTGGCCGGATGTCAAACCGACACGCTTGGCTCCGTGTGGTTGTTACATAACGGTTCGTCAGAAAATGTTACAGAATCTTCTGCGTGCCGGGTTCTTTTCGAGAGTCCCTGGTCCTACGGCCAGCCGGCCCCCTAACCTTTCAGCCCAGGGAAGGCAGTAGAGGGGGCACCGATGGTCTGGGGAGTATCGGCGGCTGTACACGCGGAACCCGAGTCGGCCCTGTCAGCTGAGGCTGGGGAAGAGTTCCGCCCGCCCCTGGCGGTGTCATCAGGGGCGGCACACATGGTGGACGGCCCGGAGGCCTGGGATCCGCTGCTGCCCCGCCGCAGACCGGTTGCGGTCCTCGCCGCTGGCGCGCGCCGCGTCGTCACGCTGGGTGACTCATCCGGGGAGACCCGGGAGCCCGGCGCGATCGACCGGCCGGACCTGAACGTGCTGGCCCAGGTGCTCCGCGGCCTGCAGCGCATGGCCTAGGCACGGCCATCCGCCGCGGTTCTGATTTTCCGGGCCCGCCCGGGAATGAAGGCAATACGGACGTTGCTCCGGCTAAAGGCGTCAGCCTAAACCGGCATCGCGATATCTCATCGCAACGGCTCCATTCCGGGCTGTTCCGGGTGGATTTCGCCACCGATTTTCGGCCATTCGATCATAACGATCGCCGCTGTTGGCGATTGGTCACACGAGGTTCCGCTGACCAGGTAGTTTGTGGTCTGCGGGGAGGGTGCTGAGGACCTTTGGCCCTTTACCTGGCCCGCGTGCGGTTGCTTATCCTTGCTAATCGTGCCAAGCGTCACCGCGCGTCCGAAGCGGTGAGACCAAGCCCTGCAACGGTGCGGGCGGGTATCGGAGCAACTCCTTTCTGCACATGACCGGGGAGGGCATGTTTTGGCTGAGATTGGCCGGCCGATACCGGCGGATCAGATCGCCAGCGAGCTGGCTGTACTCGCCCAGGGTGAGGCGAGCGGGGCTGTGGAGATCAATGGGCAGCCCGGCGGAATTGTCAACCTGAACGCGGGCCGCCTGACGTTCGCCGAATCCCCCGCCGTGCCCGACCTGGGTACCCGGCTGATCCGCTCGGGGCACATTCAGCCTGATGTATGGGATCAGCTAGCCCGGGAGAGCCGGCCCGATGGCGCGATCGGCGACGCCCTGGTCGCCCGGGGCATCGTCACCGCCGCCGAGCTGCAGCGGCTGCTCCAGTCGATCACCCTGGACGCGCTGCTCGCGCTGACCACGCCGTTTGCGGGGGAGTGCGCCGTGGCGGGCATCTGGTTCGCGCCACAGCGCTCGCACTGGGCGGAAGCGGTCCTCGCGATGGACGTCGCGTCCGTGCGGACCTACCTCGACCACATGACCCAGCGGCTGGCCTGGTACGACGTGCCCGCACGAGGGTGCCCGCGGCTGTCAGGGGCCGGGCATCCCGAGGGACTGGTACACCGTGACCAGCAGGCCATCGTAGGCCAGATCGATGGCCGGACCACCGTGGCCGAGCTGGCCTGGCGCGGCGGCTTCGCCCTGCACGAGACGGTGGAGTCCATCGGCCGCCTGGTACACGCGGGCATGTGCACAATAGCCCCCCCGGATACGGTTCCCGGTCCCGACGCGGCGGCCGCCCTGGATACGGCGGCCGCCCTCGATACGGCGGCCGGCCGAGACGCGGCGGCCACCGCGCATACGGTTCCCGGCCCGGACACGGCTCCCGCGGTGGCCGGAGAGGGCGGCGCCGGCCTGGCGGTGACCGGGTTGCCGCGTCGCGGCCCGGACCGTGACGGTCTTCCTGCGGACCTGGCCCGCGCCACCCCGCTGGACCTTGGCCTCCTACAGCGGGTCCGGCAGGCGCTGCAGCATATAAGCTGACCACGCTCACATACGGTCGCGCGCGGTGCCCGCTGATCTGGGCAGCGTTCTCAGGGATATGCCCTTACTACGCTGCCCACATCGGCCGCGGACCTGAGGGCACCCGGGTTCAGGCGTCCTTGAGGTCGATGCCGAGCTGGCGGGCGAGCGTGGGGGCAAGGGAGAGGAACTGCGCGGTGGTCATGATCGCGCCGCGGAGGGACTCGAATCCGGCGGTCATGTCCAGCTCCGCGCCGCGCAGGTCGGCCTTTTCCAGGGTGGTGCGGGAGAAGTCGGCGCGGGCCAGCGTCGAGCGGGGGAACCTGGCCCGTCTCAGCGTCGCGCCCGCGAAGTCGACGTCGCGCAGCAGGCAGCCCTCGAACGTGACGTCGGCGAGCTGAGCGCCGCGGAAGTTCACCGAGTCCAGTTTGCATTCGTGAAAGATGACCCGCCGCAGCGTCGCGTCGAACGCCTGGATCCCGGCGGCCGCACAGCCGGTGAACATCGCGTCCAGCCAGGTGGTCTCGGCTAGGTCCACCGACAGCAGCCGGACGTCGCGGAGCCACACGTCGCTGAACCGGCTCCGGCGAGCCGTCGAGTCTTCAAAGGTGACGTCGGAGAACGCGCACTCCATGAACCGTGCGCCGTCCGCCCGGGCCCCGGAGTAGGTGATCCCCCCGGTGAAGTGGCTGCCGTCGTAATGGCCCTCGGCCGACAGGTTCCCCTCGTGCGGAGTGAGGGCCCCGGCGAACGGCAGGTCGCTCAGTTCGTGCCGCAGCTTCATCACGCCTAACCTAGCTCACTGTGACCGCACCGGAACCGCGTGCCCGCACCACGGCCGGCGCGGTCCGCGGCGGCTGGGAGGACGGCCTCGCGGTCTTCCGCGGCATCCCGTTCGCCCGCCGCAGCCGCCTCAGCGTGCCTACCCACGGTCCGTAGCGGTATGTGCGGGCCCGCGCGCGTTTTCCCGCGGATCGGGGTAACGGCCAGAGGAGGGCAACAGGGGAGCGAGACCGGCCGGAGGCTTCGCGGCATCGGCACCGGTTTGTTTGCCAGGCCGACAGCCGGGTATCGCGCCGCAAACAGCGATGCGAGAGTGGTGGGTGCGTAACGTGCGGTTCGAAGAATGGCGACTTGATTCGATCTGGCCCGTTGACCTGCTGACCCGCTGCCTGACCGGGCACCGCCGTGCCGGCCACCGGATCGTCTTCACCAACGGGTGCTTCGACGTGCTGCACCGCGGCCACGTCGAATGCCTGCAGCAAGCCGCGGCGCTTGGCGATGTGCTCGTCGTGGGGGTCAACTCCGACGAGACCGTGCGCAGGCTGAAGGGGGCCGGGCGGCCGGTCCTCCCGGCGGAAGACCGCGCCGCGGTGGTCGCGGCGATTGGCTGTGTGGAGTACGTCACCATCTTCGACGATGACTCGCCCATCCGGCTGCTGGAGGCGGTCCGGCCCGACCTCTACGTCAAGGGCGGCGACTACGACGGGGAGACGCTGCCAGAGCGGCTGGCCGTCGAGTGCTACGGCGGCCGTGTGGTGACCGTCGGATACCTGCCGGGCCGGTCGACGACCAGCATCGTCGAGCGCGTCCGGTGCGGCGCCGAGCTACCCCGGGTACCCGCCGACCAGGTACATCACCGGTAGGACCGATGCGTTGCCTCGCCGCCGGCGGCCCGCCGGACAGCCCAGATCGCGGAACCTCCTGGCGCACTGGCCCCGTCGCACTTCCTCCCGTTCGCCTCCTCCTACGCGGAGCAGGCCGGCTGACACCGCGACTTTCCCGGACGGACCACGGCTGGCCCGCCGCGCCGCGCTGACGGTCCTGACGCCCGCCGCCGGGACTTGTGCCCTTTCCGCTGTTCGCACCGCACGAAATGACCAAGATCTGTAACGGGCGGCGACCGGCGGGCCGGACGGCGGTGCACGCCGCCAGCTACGGTTACTCAGGGACCGGGGGCTGCGGGCCTGCCGGCCGGCGGAATCTCCCGCGTCCGGGACCGTTACCGGCGTCGGCGGTCGGTGGCGCTGGCCACGTTCGCGATGATCGCCGCGAACGGCGGGATGGCGAGGGCCACCCCCGACATGATGGCCGCCGCAAGCACCGAGTAGCGGTCCACCACCGCCCAGGACAGCACGAACAGCCCGATGCAGATCCCCATCAGCACGAAATAACGCCGCTTGTCCGCGCGCGGCGGCTCGGGCCCGGCCCGCTGTCGGTCATCCGCCACGCCGTCCACCTCCGCCACCCCCATCATCCGCCCGCCCGCCGCTTACCCCGCCCGCCGCCCGCTCCGAACCGCCCCCACCCGGCACGCCCCGCCCGTCAGCAGGGCCTTGCCGCCGCCGGGCTCACCCCGGGCGCGTCGGTCAGTACCGGCGCCCCCGTGCCGGCGGCCCCCGTACCCACGCCCCCCGAACTTGTTTCCGCCGGCGTGCAGCTCGGCCGGTGCTGGTGTGACTCAGGAGGCTTAAGGGAGTGGCCGAGCCGCAGGAGGGGGGCAGCAGGAATCAGCCCGCTCGATGCGGTCAACCGGGATCGCTCCGGGTTACCGGCTGGGCCGCTGGGAAGTATGCAATCGCGTGTGGTTAGCTGGAAGCCTCAGGGCCTCGGGCCTTTGGCTCGGCCGGGCGAAGGAGCGTGGGCGTGCGCACGTGGATCGAGGGGTGGCCGGTATACCGGCAGCTCACCGGCCCGGACAAGCTGGGCCTGGGGGCCGCGACCAAGAGCGGCCCGACCAGCCGGCACCAGCCCCGCGTCGCCACGGCGGACAAGGTGGTCAAGTCCATCTGCCCGTACTGTGCGGTCGGCTGCGGCCAGAACGTCTACGTCCAGGACGAGAAGGTCACCCAGATCGAAGGCGACCCGGATTCGCCGGTGAGCCGCGGGCGGCTCTGCCCGAAGGGTTCCGCGAGCCTCCAGCTCACCACCGGAGACGCCCGCGAGTACCAGGTGCTCTACCGCCGTCCGCACGGTACGGACTGGGAGACACTGGACCTGGACCAGGCGATGGACATGATCGCCGACCGGGTGCTCGCCGCGCGCCGGAAGGGCTGGCAGTGGGATGCTGGCGGCCAGCGGACCCGGCGCACGCTCGGCTTCGCCAGCCTGGGCGGGGCGACCCTCGACAACGAAGAGAACTACCTGATCAAGAAGCTGTTCACCGCGCTGGGCGCGATACAGATCGAGAATCAGGCGCGTATTTGACACTCCTCCACCGTCCCCGGTCTGGGGACCAGTTTCGGGCGCGGCGGCGCCACGACCTTCCTGCAGGATCTGCAGAACTCTGACTGCATCCTGATCCAGGGCTCGAACATGGCCGAGGCCCACCCGGTCGGCTTCCAGTGGGTGATGGAGGCGAAGGCGCGTGGCGCGACGGTCATCCACGTGGACCCGCGGTTCAGCCGGACCAGCGCGCTGGCGGATCGGCACGTGCCCATCCGCGCGGGCAGCGACATCGCGTTCCTCGGCGGGATCATCAACCACGTGCTGCGCGAGGAGAAGTACTTCCGCGAGTACGTGCTGGCCTACACGAATGCGTCCACCATCCTCAGCGAGGACTTCGCCGACACCGAGGACCTGGACGGCATCTTCTCCGGCCTGGACCGTGAGCACCGGACGTACGACGTCGAGGCCTGGCGGTACCAGGCGGGCGGCGTCGGGGCGGCCGCGGGCCGCCGGGACCGGCCCGGCCGGGCCGACGGCGGCAACGCCGGAAACGGGCGGCGCCGCCAGGTCCGGGAGGCGGCCAGGGGAGAGACGCACGGCTCCGGCGGCGCGGCGGCGCACCCGTCCCCGGACACCGACGAGACGCTGCAGCACCCGCGGTGCGTCTTCCAGGTGCTGAAACGGCACTTCGCCCGCTACACCCCGGAGATGGTCGAGCAGATCTGCGGCATCTCACCGGCGAGCTTCCGGGCCGTCTGCGACGCGCTGACCAGTAACTCCGGGCGTGACCGGACCACCGCCCTGGTCTACAGCGTCGGCTGGACGCAGCACACGGTCGGCGTGCAGTACATACGGACCGGCGCAATCCTGCAGGCGCTGCTGGGCAACATGGGCCGGCCGGGCGGCGGGATCCTGGCGCTGCGCGGGCACGCCTCGATCCAGGGCTCGACCGACATCCCGACCCTGTTCGACCTGCTCCCCGGCTACCTGCCGATGCCGCACGCGGGTGTCAACGACGACCTGGACGAATACGTCGCGGCCGAGGCCATGGACAACGGCTTCTGGGCCAACATGCGCTGCTATATGGTCAGCCTGCTCAAGGCCTGGTGGGGGCCGGCCGCGACGGCGGCCAACGACTTCTGCTACGGCTACCTGCCCCGGCTGACCGGCAGCCACGGCACGTACGAGACCGTGCTGGCCCAGCTGGCCGGTGACTGCAGCGGGTACTTCTTGTTCGGCCAGAACCCGGCGGTCGGCTCGGCCAACGGCCGGATGCAGCGGATGGGGATGGCCAAGCTGGACTGGCTGGTGGTGCGGGACTTCTCGCTGATCGAGAGCGCCACCTGGTGGAAGGACGGCCCGGAGATCGAGACCGGCGAGATGCGCACCGAGGACATCGGCACCGAGGTGTTCTTCCTGCCGGCCGCCGCGCACACCGAGAAGAGCGGGAGCTTCACCAACACCCAGCGGATGCTGCAGTGGCACCACGAGGCGGTCGAGCCCGCCGGTGCCGCGCGCAGCGACCTGTGGTTCGCCTACCACCTGGGCCGCATCATCCGGGCCAAGCTGACCGCCGAAGCCACCGAAGCCCAAGCCGGCGGCGCCGCCGGGGCCGACGCGGAGATGAACCGCCCCGTTCTCGACCTGACCTGGGATTACCCGGTGCAGGGCACGCTGGACGAGCCCGACGCCGAGGCCGTGCTGGCCGAAGTGAACGGCTGGGACGCCGACGGCAAGCCGGTGTCCTCCTACACCCAGCTGAAAGACGACGGCTCGACGGCCGCCGGCTGCTGGATCTACTGCGGGGTCTACGCGGACGGGGTCAACCAGGCCGCCCGCCGCAAGCCGGGCCGCGAGCAGAACTGGGTGGCGAACGAGTGGGGCTGGGCCTGGCCGGCCAACCGGCGGACGCTGTACAACCGCGCCTCCGCCGATCCGGAGGGTAAGCCGTGGAGCGAGCGCAAGGCCCTCGTCTGGTGGGACGCCCGCAACGGCACGTGGGCCGGGCACGACATCGCCGACTTCGTCGCCGGCCGGCCGCCGTCCTACCGGCCGGACGAGGGAGCAACCGGGGTGGCCGCGATCTCCGGTACCGACGCCTTCATCATGCAGGCCGACGGCAAGGCCTGGCTGTTCGCCCCGGCCGGCCTGGTCGACGGCCCGCTGCCGGCGCACTACGAGCCGCAGGACTCGCCGGTGCAGAACCCGCTGTACCCCAAGCAGGAGCACAATCCGGTCCGTGAGATCCTCCGCCATCCGGGTACCCCCTACCAGCCCAGCGGCGACGAGTTCGGGTCGGAGGTGTTCCCGTACGTGGCGACCACCTACCGGCTGACCGAGCACCACACCGCGGGCGGGATGAGCCGGTGGCTGCCGTACCTGTCGGAGCTACAGCCCGCGTTCTTCTGCGAGGTCTCGCCGGAGCTGGCCGCGGAGCGTGGCCTGGAGCACATGGGCTGGGCCACGATCATCAGCGCCCGCAGCGCCATCGAGGCCCGCGTCATGCTGACCCGCCGGATGCCCTCGCTGACCGTGCAGGGCAAGCGGCTGCACCAGATCGGGCTGCCCTACCACTGGGGACGGAACGGGATCACGACCGGGGACAGCGCCAACGATCTCGCGCATTTCTCGCTGGACCCCAACGTGCACATCCAGGAGGTCAAGGCGCTCGCCGTGGACATCCAGCCCGGCCGCCGCCCGCGCGGCCCGGCCCTGCGGGACCTGGTGCGCTCCTACAACGAGCGGGCCGGCATCACCGACGAGACGGGAACGGAGGTGTGAGGTGACCATCACGGAACGCCCCGGCCTGACGGGGGGAGCGGACCCCGCGCGGCGGGCCGGATGGGGCGACCACCCGCCTCGGATGGGGTTCTTCACCGACACGTCCGTCTGCATCGGCTGCAAGGCCTGCGAGGTGGCCTGCAAGGAGTGGAACGGCGTGCCGGAGGACGGGCTGACGCTCACCGGCATGTCGTTCGACAACACGATCGGCCTGTCCGGCTCCACCTGGCGGCACGTGGCCTTCATCGAGCAGCAGGCGGACGGCGGCGCCCCCGGCCAGGCGGCCGGCGGGCCGCAGGGCCACGACGCCATGCGCTGGCTGATGTCCAGCGACGTCTGCAAGCACTGCTCCGAGGCGGGCTGCCTGGACGTCTGCCCGACCGGGGCGCTGATGCGCACCGAGTTCGGCACCGTGGTCGTCCAGGACGATGTGTGCAACGGCTGCGGGTACTGCGTCCCGGCCTGCCCGTTCGGGGTGATCGGGCGCCGCGAGGACGACGGCGGGGCGCACAAGTGCACGCTGTGCTACGACCGGCTCGGCGTCGGCATGGAGCCGGCCTGCGCGAAGGCCTGCCCGACCGAATCAATCCAGTTCGGACCGCTGGACGAGCTGCGCGAACGGGCCCAGGCGCGGGTCACGGACCTGCAGGAATCCGGCCGCACCGACGCCCGGCTGTACCTCGAGGGCACCGACAATGGCATCGGCGGGGCCGGCGCGTTCTTCCTCCTGCTCGATGAGCCCGAGGTCTACGGCCTCCCGCCGGACCCGGTGGTGTCCACCCGGTCCCTGCCGCGCATGTGGAAGCACGCGGGCCTGGCGGCGGCGGGCGTCGGCGCCATGGTCCTGGCCGCGTTTGCGGGATACGGAACGGGACGGCGATGAGCGTGCCGCCACCCGGGAGCGGTCCCGGCCCGGTGAGGGTCCACCGTGGCCCGCCACACACCGGCGGCGGGGGACGGCACGCGCGGCCGGGGAGAAGGGCGGGGCGAAGGCCGGGGCGAAACGGGCACGACGGCCGTAACGGACGGGGTGGCGAGCGGTTCATGGTGCCGCCCGCCGAATTCCGCTCCTACTACGGCCGGCCCATCATCAAGGAGCCGGTGTGGAAGGAGCCGGACGTCCCCGGCTACCTGTTCTTCGGCGGCCTGGCGGGCGCATCCTCGGTGCTGGCCGCGGCGGCGCAGCTGACCGGCCGCCCGGGGCTGGCCCGGGCGGCGAAGGCGGCCGCCTTTGGCGGGATCACCGCGTCCACGGTGTTCCTCATCAACGACCTCGGGCGGCCCGCCCGGTTCCACCACATGCTCCGCGTGTTCAAGCTGTCCTCGCCCATGAGCGTGGGGTCCTGGCTGCTCAGTGTCTACGGCCCGGCCGCAGGCGCGGCGGCGCTGTCCGACGTCACCGGCCTCCTGCCCACGGCCGGGGTGGCGGCCACCGCTGGGGCCGCGCTGCTCGGCCCCGCGGTGACCACGTACACGGCCGTGCTGCTGTGCGACACCGCGGTCCCCGCCTGGCACGAGGCCCATCGCGAGATGCCGTACGTGTTCGCCGGGTCGGCGGCGAGCGCGGCCGGCGGTTTCGGCCTGCTGGCCGCGCCGCGCGGTGAATCCGAGCCCGCCCGCCGGCTGGCCATCCTGGGCGCCGCGGTCGAGCTCACCGCGAAGAAGCTGCTGGAACGGCGGCTGGGCCCCCGGGTCGAGCCCTACCAGACCGGGCGCGCCGACGCGCTGCTGCGCGCCGGGGAGATCCTCACCGCCGGCGGCCTGGCCGGTGCTGGGCTGTCCCGGCGCAGCCGCGCCGGGTCGGCCGTGAGCGGCCTTGCCCTGCTGGCGGCGTCCGCGCTGACCCGGTTGGGCATCTTCGAGGCGGGCCGGATCTCCGCGCGCTATCCGGACTTCACGGTCGTGCCGCAGCGTGAGCGGGTGCGGGCGCGGGCCGCGAGCGGCCCGCCCGAGCTGGACCCGGACAGCGGGGATGGCGGGCGGCTGGGGCGGGGCCGGTGGGCCGAGCGCGCCCGGCAGCTTCGTTTGGCCTGGCCGGCCCGCTGACCGTGTGCGGCGTCTAGGCTGACGGGAACGAGCCGAGGGAGGATGCGGTGCCGATATACGCGCTGGGGGACATCGAGCCAGAGATCGATTCCGCCGCTTACGTCCATCCGGACGCGGTGATCATCGGGAGCGTGCGGCTGGGCGCGGAGGCGTCGGTCTGGCCTACGGCGGTGCTCCGCGGCGACCACGGGACGATCGAGGTCGGCGCGCGTACGTCGGTCCAGGACGGGACGGTCGTGCACTGCACGCACCACCATGCCACGATCATTGGCGCGGAATGCGTGGTCGGGCACAACGCGCACCTGGAGGGCTGCGTCGTCGGCGACCGGTGCATGATCGGCTCAGGTTCGATCACCCTCAACCGGGCTATCGTGGGGGACGGTGCGCTGGTCGCCGCGGGCGCCCTGGTTCCTGAGGGGTTCAAGGTGCCGTCCGGCGCCATGGCCCTCGGTGTCCCGTGCCGGATCCGCGAGCTGGACCAGCCCGACGGCTGGATCGACGCGCCCATGCAGGCCTACCTCGCATCGGCCCGCCGCTACCCGGCCGAGCTACGCCGCATCGGCTAGCGCCTGCCATGTCAGTATCAGCGCGGCAATCGATCGCGGCGCGTACACGTTATTTCGCGCTGCGCGGGTAGGTTGGCGCCGTGGACTACGCGATTACGCTGGTGGCAGCCCTTTTGCTGGGCGTCGGCTTCGTCCTCCAGCAGCAGTCCGCCGAGACGGCGCCGGAGTCCCTCTTCCTCAATTTCCGGCTGTTCGGCGACCTGTTCCGCAAACGGAAGTGGCTGGCCGGGATCGGCTGCATGATCCTGGGGCAGATCCTCGCCGCGTGGTCCATCGGGCACCTCGCGCTGTCCGTGGTCGAGCCGCTGCTGACCACGAACCTGCTGGTCGCCCTGATCCTGGCCGTCCCGCTGTCCCATCAGGCCGTCCGCGTCACAGAAGTCGCCGGCGCGCTGCTGCTCATCGCCGGTGAGACGATCCTCTCGCTGGCCCGTTCCATCGAGCCCATCGGGGAGTCCTTCGGGTCGTTCTCGCACTGGCCCGCCGCCGCGGTCATCGCCGGAATCGCGTTCGCCGCGGTCCAGGCCGGCCGCCGGTCCGCTAGATACCGCGCCACCCTGACCGGCCTCGGGGCCGGCCTGGTCTTCGGTATCCAGGACGCGCTGACCAGGCAGACCCTGCAGATCCTGCAGCATCACGGGATGTCCGGGGTGCTGCACAGCTGGTCCGCGTACTGCCTGGTGGCCACGGGCGCGGTCGGCATCCTGCTGATGCAGAGCGCGTTCAATGCCGGCCCGCTGCACTCCTCGCTGCCGACGATCACCGCCGGCGAGCCGGTCGCCGGGATCCTGCTCGGCATCGTGGTCTTCGGCGACCGGATCTCGCTGTCGCCCGCCAGCCTGGCCATGCACGCGGGTGGCCTGGCCGCCCTGGTCCTCGGCGTCATCCTGGTCGCCCGCGCCCCCGCCCTGAGCAACCTGCGCAAGGCGGTCGTCGAGCCCGTGCACCTGCCGCGTCTGCGCGACACCGGCCCGCACCGGATCTTCCACCACGATTCCGGGCCGGCCGCCCGCCAGGCTGATCCAGGCGAGCCGGCGCGCCCGGTGCCGGGTCCGCCTGAGGCCGGGGAGCCGGCGCCCTCCGGTGTCCCCGGCCCGTCCGCCGGGCCCGCTGCGCCCGCCGCGCCCGCCCCGTCCACCGCGCCCGCCCCGTCCGCCGGGTCCGCC
>Ga0335081_10015547_pt1 | contig 12309 bp, 11 predicted proteins | sample Lox_Sample_35_FD_206713 | JGI IMG/M metagenome (GOLD analysis project Ga0335081, IMG submission 206713) | Soil microbial communities from Loxahatchee National Wildlife Refuge, Florida, United States - Lox_Sample_3.5 | ecosystem: Environmental > Terrestrial > Soil > Wetlands | place: USA... | reverse complement strand
CTACCGCTCACTGCCGCGGCGCCCCGCACCGCGCGGCACCCCTCACTACCGCTCACTGCCGCGGCGCCCCGCACCGCGCGGCACCCCTCACTACTGCTCACTGCCGCGGCACCCCTCACCCCGAGGCGCCCCTCACCCCGAGGCACCCCTCACTACCGGGCGGACGAACGACGACCGGCCACCCTGCTCAGCGCCTCGACGACGCCGGGGTCATACTCCGCCGAAGTGTCCAGGCGGAGCCGCTCCAACGCCGCGACGGCACGCTCCCTGTCGGTGCAGCTGCCCACCAGGTCGTCGAACCCATTGGCGGCACGGATGATCCGGCTGCTCATCGGAGGGCCCGGATCAGTGCCCCGCCATGGCTCACTCTGCCTTCGCACGATCTCGGCCACGCCGTCGAGCACACCTGCTTGTCTGATCACCGCCGCGCCCAGCTCGGCGATCTGCGCTTGATCGGCGGGCGATACGAGCACGGTCGCGCCGCCTGGGATGGGGCCGGGCAGGGCAAGCTGGCCGATATCGTGCATGAGGGCGGCGTATTCCAGTTCGAGCAGCGCGGGCTCGCTCATCCCGAGCTCGCGGCCGACAGCGAGGGCAAGCCTGCTGACGCGGTGAGAATGCCCGCTTTCGACGTAACCAGAGACTTCGGTCGTCCGCGACAGTGCCCGCACCGTCTGCAGATACGTGACACGGATCCCGGCATATCGGCGGAACGCGAGCTGGGTGACCAGCAGCGGAGCGATGAACACGGCGAGCGCCGCTAGACCCATCACCTCGGCCGCGATCGCGATAAGCATCGCCGACGCGCCGACCGCCGCGCCGAGTGGCGCCTGCACCCGCAGTTCATCCGAGAGCGCGACACCGAACCTGGCACGCAGCGCCTCGGCCCGTATCAGTGCCGCGATGACCGCGTCGGCCAGGAACGCGACCGCAACAAGGACCGCCATCACTGCGAGGGCAAGCCACCAGTGCCCGCGGATCTGCGTGCTGGCGGCGAGCCGGCCGAACAGGAACGCCACTACCGCCACAGCGAGCAGCCGACGCGCCATGGCATCAATGGACGTCGCCCGGCCGGCCGCCAGATGCGGCAGCGCGCCCACCACCATGCCGACCGCCGTGACCGCGATGACCTGCATCGCCGAGTGCGGCGCCGGTTTGTCACCGACGCGGAGCAGCAGGGCGTAAGCGAGCGCGCCCGCGGTCGCGATCGGCGCGGATTCCCTGTTACCGGGAAGCGTGATGCGGAAAAGCTCGCCGAGCGCGACGAGCGCGCCGAAGGCTACCGCGTCACGCATCCCGGTGATCCCGACAGCGGCGGTCTGCGCGATCGCGGCCACCACCAGCATGCCGGCTGCGCAGATCAGCAGCAGTTGGCCGGAATCCATGGCCTGCCACGACGCCCAGCGTGTCTCGGCATGGTGAGCGCTCAGCGCTTCATCGCCTCCCCTGCGGGCGGTCGCCTCTGGAGGGATTCGGTGGCTGGTCGTGCAGCGGCACGGATGGCTCGCTGGACCCCTGCAGCCAGCCACGCGTGACGACGCGCAGCGGCGTTGTCGGGTCGTCATGATCTTGAGTCGTCGCGGGTGCGGGCTGGCCCTCGGGCGCGGCGACGGGCTTGGGCAGCTGCCAGCGCTCACGGCTTAGCGCTGCGACGAAGGCATCCACCATGACGGGGTCGAACTGGGCCCCGGACCACTTGCGCAGCTCGGCGAGCGCTTCCTCGACAGGCCGGGCGCCGCGGTAGGACCGGGCCGAGGTCATCGAGTCGAAAGCATCGGCGACCCCGATCACGCGGGCGAACTCGGGGATCTCATCCCCGGCGAGCCCGAGTGGATATCCCTTTCCGTCCACGCGCTCATGATGATGCATGATGCCGGCCAGCGCCTCGTCAAGGAAACCGATCTCCCTGACGATCTCGAGGCCGCGCATGGGATGCAATTGGATCGCGGCGAATTCCTCCTCGGTAAGCGCGCCGGCCTTCTGCAGCACCATCGTGGGCACGCCCAGCTTGCCGATGTCGTGCAGCATTCCCGCGTGCCTGATCGCCTCGACCCGTTCCGCGCGGAATCCGATCTCCCGCGCGATCATGACGGACGCCTTGGACACGCGCTCGCTGTGGCCCCTAGTGTAGAAGTCCTTGGTCTCGACCGCCTGGCAGAGTGCCGCCATCGTCGCCGCGTGAGCCTCTTGCTGCGCCACGTACTGTGCGACCGCCCAACGTGCGACGTAAAGCGGCACCAGGACCAGGACAGCGGAGAATGGCCCGACGACGCGCCAGAGCGCGGCCATCATCAGGCCGAAAATGGCGTAACCCAGATCCGGCACGAACGCCGCCAAGACCTGCCGGCCGGACCTTATGGCCGAGGGTCCTTCCGCCGGGGTGAGCCATAGGACCGTGATCACGAGGACGTAGTTGACGAGGCCCAGCGCGATCGCGGCCACCGCGAACGGGACAATGATCGCCGGGAACGAGGTCGATGTCGGCACCCCGGCGTGCCCACCTGCCGCTATGTAGGCCGATGCGGCACAGTAGGCAGCGAGCGCCCACATTGCGCCGTTGAACATCCGCCGCACGACGTGCAAGTCGCGGCGCGTGTTGAATGCCGCGGTGGCACCAACGATCGCCGCACCCACGGGGCCGAGCAGCACAACGGCGGCCAGGATTACCGGCGAGCCTGCCGACCAGGTGTGCTTTCGAGGGCTGATAGGGACCGGGGATGCCTCACAGATCAGGTAGAGAGCCGCGAGGACAACAAGCGTTGGCCAGGCGATGCCGCCGAACGGCCCGAGCGGAATGACAAGGCCGCCGGCGGCCACCACCGCGCCGACGTAGATTCGTGCCGCCCACGACAACCTCGGCAAGGCCACCCCCTGCAGTTGACGTCAGGCGCCGCGAAGCGCCCCGGCCCTTATCCCCAGTTGACTCCGTGAGCATGCAGGCTGAAGAACGCCATCAAGACTATTAGCGTAAACGCCATGAGCAAGAATGAACCTGTCTTGTACATCTTTAACCCCCATCCCCGGTGCGGCATACCAGACGACACACGATTGTCGCCACCGCGATACTCAGGGTAACGCGTGATCTCGTGGTTCCGCGGAGCCCTGACGTGCATCGTGAGCAAATTGTAAACTCACGTGCACGATCCGCGATCACCGTCTAACGGCCCTGACGTCGCAGCCAGTCGACGGTGGCCTTGATCCCGTCGCGCAGGCTGGTGTCGGGGACCCAGCCGAGATCATCGTGCGCCGGAACCGGGTCCACCGCCATCGCGGGCAGGTCGCCTGGCCGCCGCGGTGCGTACGTTGGCTCGCTGGGCGCGGCGCCCGCGGCCTCGGCGATCAGCGAATGCAGCTCGATATCGCTGGTGGAGATCCCGGTGCCGATGTTGAATCGGCAGCCGCCGCCCCGCTCACCGCAGGTCCGGACGAAGGCATCCACCACGTCACCCACGTAGACGTAGTCACGGGTCTGCATGCCGTCACCGAACACACGGGTCGGCTCACCCCGCAGCAGCGCAGCCGCGAAAATGGCCACGACCCCCGCTTCACCGGCGGGTCGCTGACGCGGCCCGTACGCGTTGGCGAGCGTGAGCGTGGTGAAGTCCAGGCCGTGCAGCGCGCGGTAGGTGCGCAAATACGTCTCGCCGCAAATCTTGGCGGCGGCGTAGGGGGATCTCGGGTCGAACCGGGCGTCCGCCTGCACGGGCAGCGCGGCTGGTATGCCGTACACCGCCACCGACGAAGCAAAAACCACCTTGCGCGCGCCGCTGAGGCGCGCCGCCTCGAGCACGTTCGCGGTGCCGAGCACGTTGACCCTGGCATCCTGCAGCGGATCGGTGACGCTCGCCCGGACGCTGATCTGGGCGGCCAGATGGCAAACCACCTCGGGCCGCCACGCCCCGGCCAGGTCGGCAAAGGCCGGCGTGGTCACGTCCAGGCGGTGCAAGGCGGCGCCAGAGCCACTGAGGTTACGCTCATCTCCCGAAGAGAGGTCATCGGCAACGGCGACTTCATGTCCGTCCCCGGCCAGCCTGTCCACCAGATGCGAGCCGATGAATCCGGCCCCGCCGGTAACCAGTATGCGCACCCGTTCATGGTCGCATTAGCGGTGAGGCAGGCTCACGGCGCCCGTTCGGGCGATCACGTTCAACAGGACGGGCTCGTCGCCCAACGAAGCCGGCCAAACCCCTACCCCACTGTGTCGCCCGGCAACCCGAACTGCCCGAAGAGCCTGCCCAGCGATGCACTCGGTTCCCAGGGCGGTCGCAGGTGGCATGATGCGGCAGCAAGTCAGTTTGGTTGGATCGGCCGACCGGCCCTCAGCTCTGGCGGCGGGTGGCAGCATGTGGCAGCCAGTTATTTTGGTTGGATCGGCCGACCGGCCCTCAGCTCTGGCGGCGCCTGACGTCAGTCGCCTGGAACTCGGTAATCTCCAGGTCATACCGGACCTGCTGGATGCGGGTCATCACCTTCGCGCGCAGATCGTGCGGGACCGGATCGTGGCCACAGTGCCTGGCGACGAGTCTCTTGACGGCCTCCTCGAGGCCGAATTCCCGGAGGCACGGGCCGCATTCGTCAAGGTGCTTACGAACCTCACCGCAGCCAGCATCACCAAGCTCGCCATCGAGGTAGTTGTAGACGAGGGCGAGGACCTCGCTACATGGTTTGTCATGAGGATGGCCGCAACTCATCTCGCGTCCTTCCCGGGCTGGTTCCCCGATGATGACGCCGCAGAGGACATCCCGGGCTCTGTCTTGATCATACCGCGCTCAACAGCATAATCCTGGAGAAGTTCACGCAGTTGGTGGCGACCGCGATGAAGACGGGACATAACGGTCCCGATCGGCGTCCCCATGATGTCCGCGATCTCCTTGTAGGCGAATCCCTCTACATCCGCGAGGTAAACGGCGATACGGAAGTCTTCGGGCAGTTCTTGCAGCGCACGCTTGATGTCGGAGTCCGGCAGCCGCTCCAGCGCCTCGGTCTCGGCCGACTTCAGCCCGGATGAGGTATGCGACTCGGCCCGCGCCAGCTGCCAGTCCTCGATATCATCACTGGCCGCTCGCTGAGGCTCACGCTGCCGCTTACGGTAGGTATTGATGAAGGTGTTAGTGAGGATGCGGTACAGCCAGGCCTTCAGGTTGGTACCAGGCTCAAACTGATGGAACGACGCATACGCCTTGGCGAACGTCTCCTGCACGAGATCCTCTGCATCCGCCGGGTTGCGCGTCATCCGCAGCGCCGCGGAATACATCTGGTCGAGGTGTGGCAGCACATCGCGCTCAAACCGCGCGTCACGCTGCTCCAGCGTCTCCGCGACCGCATCCACCCCCTTTGTGCTAGTGACAGCTTTTCCGCCGACTGGCGGCTTGTCCCCCCGCGTGTGCGGGGTACCGCTTGACGGGGAGGATACCGCCCCTTGTCGCACGGCTACGAAGGGCACCACCGGGGATGAGGCGCGCGGTCGGCCAGTGGCCGCAAGCATGTAATCGCACCTTCCGAGCTACGTGGGTCACGTGATCGTGCCAAGACGCCTGCCACAACGCGGCTGCCTGCGCATTTCATTCCCGCACGCGGCCCGCCGGTCGCGTGCGATCCGCATGATGTCACGGCGGGTGAGCACGAACGGCGGCGGGTAGGTAGAAGGGAAAAGCTGCGCCAGCTACTCATGGAACCAGCCGCAGGGGCGGAGGGTGATACACCGGCCAGCTGTTGTTCATGAACTGCCTATCTTCGTCACAGGAGCAGTGGTGGCGCCAAAAGTGGCCAGGCACCCGCCCGCGAGCGGAATCGGCTCGCTGATGGCCTACTGGCGGTTCTACCGCGCGGTCGCCGCCGCCCAGCTGGCCACATGGCTGGCGACATCCGTTCGACGCGGCGGCGAGCTGCTCGTGGACATGTCGGGGCCGCACCTGCCGTGCGCCGCGCAGGCCGCCGCCGCAGGACACGCGGTAGTGCATGTCGTGGCTGCCGATCTCGGGGCGCCCGCCGGTCCCGGTGCGCCGGAACCGGCCGCGGCGCGCTCGCTCTTAATTGCAGCGCCGCTGACCGCGGATAACGGCTCACGGTGCGACCGCTCGCCGGATGGCCGTTCCCGGCGCCAGGGCTCGGTCGCCACCGTATATGCCGACCCGGCAGCGTTGCCCTTCCTCGACGATCACACAGTCGACGGCATTATCGCCGATGACCGCGCGCTTTCACGGCACCTCTTCACCGAGCAGGCCATCGCGGAGGCCGCGCGGGTGCTGCGGCCAGGCGGCAGGCTCCTGGCCTGTTTCGATTCGCTCGTGCTCGGCATGGCAATCCTGGCGGAGCAGCGTCATTGGGTCGAGCTGACCGACCTGCCAAGCGCGGAAGTGGTGCTCGTGCCGTGGCCTGACGGCACCATTACCCGCTGTTTCGGCATCGAGCAGCTGCGTGATCTCTTTACCGAAGCGGGGCTCGACATAACCTGGATCCGGCCGCGGACCGTTTTGTCGCCCACTACTGTTGAACACATACTTGGCCGCGACCAGGCCGCGCTCGCCCTCCTGCTGCGGGCCGAACTCGCGGCTGATCCGGACGAGTCGGTCGGCATTCACCTGATTGTGAACGCCCGCAAACCGCTGCCGCACACCTGGCGGCGCCTCGCACCGCCAGGCAGCTGAGTGTTCGGCGGCGGGTGCGAAAGCTCAGGGGCGCGGCGTGCAAGCGGCGCGGCAGCCAAACGGCGCGGCGCCCAAGCGGCGCGGCAGCAGATGTGCGCGACAGACAAGCGACCCCGCAAGCCAAGTCGCCAAGCGGCGCGGCGCGGCAGCCGAGGGCGCGGCAGACTGAGCGGAGGGCGCGGCAGACTGAGCGGAGGACGCGGCAGACTGAGCGGAGGACGCGGCAGACTGAGCGGAGGACGCGGCAGACTGAGCGGAGGACGCCGCGGCTCAGCGGCGCAACCGGTCAGCCTTGGACTGGCACGCGACGCAGCGCGCTGCCTCTGGACGTGCTTCTAGCCGACCCTCTGGAACTGGCCGACCACATCCGGCACATACGCCGTATCTGTCAGCGGCCAACCGATCCAGCGCCGCAAGTATTTGCGAGCGCTGGCGCTCCGCTGCTTCCAGGATGGCGAGAGTGCGGTCCGCCTCGGACAGGTTTGCTCCCGCATCGGCAGGATCGGGCGGATAGCCGACCATCCCATCATCGGCCGGATGCTCCCCTTTCAGCACCCTGATGGACCTGTCAAGGTCATCGCGCATCTCTTCCAAACGCTTCCGAGCAGTGGCGGTGTCCACGGGATTCATGCCTCCTGTCGCGGCCGGACACGGTGTCGCCGCGCAGCTAGGGGTTGCGGTGATCTAGAAGAGTGAGGCGGGCGCCTCGCTCGGATCCTCGCCGGATGGCGCGGGCTCGATAAGCCCTGGTTCGTTGTTGCGTACGTTGTTCACGGCGGGCGAGACAGGCCTTGCGTCCAGATTGGCCGAAGCCGCGGGAACCAGCAGGTCCCGTAGGTCATCAGGATCGGTGTGCGCCGGATCCAGCCACTCCGTCCAGCGGTCGCGCGCCACGACCATCGGCATCCTGTCATGGAGCTGACCGAGCTCGTGGGTAGCCCGCGTCGTGATGATCGTCGCCGTCCACAACCAGGCGTCTGGATCATCGGCGGGCAGATCCGGCACGCGCCACAACTCGTAGAGCCCGGCCAAGGCGAGGACGTTGCCAGCCGACGGAGACACAAAGAATGGCCGCTTGCGTACACGCCCGCCGACAGCGGCCCCCGCCTGCCACTCGTAGTAACCGTCGGCGGGCAGCAGGCAGCGCCGCCGGGCGAAGGCTCGCCTGAAGGCGGGCTTGACCGCGACCGTTTCCGCGCGGGCATTGATCAGCTTGCTGCCAAGCGAAGGATCCTTGGCCCAGTAAGGCACCAGGCCCCAGCGCAGCACCCGCAACTGCCGCGTTACGGACTGGTGACCGCCACCGCGGGGCTGCGCCTCGGGTTGCCTCGCCGCGGCGGACGGGCTCACGTGGCCAGTTGCCTCGCCACCGGGAACCCCATCGCGCTCGCGGCGGGCGAGCACGCCGTACACCGGTTTGGTGGGTGCGACGTTGTAATCGGGTTCGAGCGACTCGCCGACGTGGTCGGCCTGCACCCGGAACTCCTCGAGGAGTTCCTGGCGCTTACGCGCGGATGCATACCGACCACACATGTCCCACCCTGACACCGCAAGCAGGCCTGGCCATCGAGACGGAATGTGCGACTCCATAGCCAGGATCCGGCGTTGCCAAACCTAACCGGGCACCGTTTCAAGCAGTCTCCCCCGAATTCTTGATTCTCACCCCTTACTTGCGCCCGCGCGACCTTCGCGGTGCTAACGGACGGAATACAGCCGCGCCGAGGGGGTACGGCGAGGGTGTCAGCACGCGGAATGCGGCGGACCGTGCGGTGAACGGAATGCGGTCGGCCGCGCGCGGCGCAAGAGCACGGCCGGCCGCGCGGCACAAGAACACGGCCGCGCGGCGCACGAGCACGGCCGGCCGCGCACGGCACAAGAACACGGCCGCGCGGCGCACGAGCACGGCCGGCCGCGCGCGGCACAAGAACACGGCCGCGCGCGGCGCACGGAGCGCGACCGGCCACCAATGGCCCGCGGAGCGCGGCAGACCGCCCGCAACGAACGGAGCGCCATCCGCCGCGCCGAATGATCGGATACCTGCCCGGGTACCGGGTACGCTCGCTGCATGCCCGATGCGCAGCGTCGTGCCGAAGACGCGCATGAGGAGGATCATCCCGCGAGTGCGCACGCCCAGGATCGCGTCAGTGGGCCAGCTGAGTATCCGAGCGCGGGCGCCGAACCCGGCGCGGCGATCGCGCCCGGACAGGACTGGCCGGTGCCCGCGGCTACCGGGCCCGTTCATGCGGTCGTCACACTGCCGGGCTCCAAGTCGATCACTAACCGGGCGCTGATTCTCGCGGCCCTGGCGGACGGGCCCGGCCTGATCCGGCGGCCGCTGCGGGCACGGGACACGCTGCTGATGGCGGCAGCCCTGCGGGGCCTCGGCACCGATATCGAGGAGCTGGCCAAAAGCCCAGACGGCCGCGCGGCGGGGCCCTGCTGGCGAGTGACGCCATGCTTGCCTGGCGCCGCCACGGCACAACGGTCCGCCGGCGTGCCTGCCGCAGGACGGGGTGACGGCCATCCCCGGGGCGGCCCTTCGGCGGTCGATGTGGGAAACGCCGGGACCGTGCTGCGTTTCGTACCACCCGTGGCGACACTCGGCGCCGGGGATGTCTCGTTCGACGGCGACCCTCGCGCCCGTGAGCGCCCGGTTGGGCCACTGCTCACCGCACTTCGGGAGCTCGGAGCCTGCATCGATGACGGCGGCCGCGGCGCGCTCCCGTTCACCGTCCATGGCCGCGGCGCTATGCCCGGCGGCGCCATCACCCTGGACGCGTCCGGGTCATCACAGCTCGTGTCCGCGCTGCTGCTGGCCGGCCCGCGGTTCGACAAGGGCGTCGAGGTGCACCATCAGGGACCCCCGGTCCCCTCCGCACCACACGTCGAGATGACCGTCGGGATGCTCCGCGACGCGGCAGTGCGGGTCGAGGTCACTGGGCGGGACTCCTGGCGGGTGCATCCGGGGCCACCGCACCCGCGCACCGTAGACGTGGAGCCGGACCTGTCCAACGCCGCGCCGTTCCTCGCTGCCGCGCTCGTCACCGGTGGCACCGTAACGATCGATGGCTGGCCGGCCCGAACGCAGCAGCCCGGTGACGCGTTGCGCGGCCTGCTCACCAGGATGGGTGGTACGTGCGAACTTAGCTCAGCCGGGCTGACGGTCCGCGGCAGCGGAACAATCCACGGCATTAGCGCGGACCTGCGGGGGGTGAGCGAGCTCATCCCGGTCCTCACCGCGCTGGCCGCCCTCGCCTCCTCGCCATCGCGGTTCACCGGCATCGCGCACATGCGCACCCACGAGACCGACCGCCTCGCCGCGCTCGCGCGTGAGATCAACGCGCTTGGCGGCCAGGTGACCGAACTGCCAGACGGGCTGGCGATCAAGGCCCGCCCGCTGCGCGCTGGCGGCGCCGCCGCCGCGAGCGCGGGCAGCAGCGCCGCCAGCGCCGGCGCCACCCATGTTTTCGCGACCTACGATGATCACCGCATGGTGATGGCCGCCGCTGTGCTCGGCCTCGCCGTCCCCGGCCTCCGGGCGGCGAACGCCGCCACGGTCGCCAAGACCCTGCCTGGATTCACCCAGCTGTGGACGGCCATGTTGGAGCGCTCCCACTGAACGGGTGGCGAAACCACCGTGAGCTGGACGAGGACGACGTGCGGGTGCGTCCGGGCCGCGGCAGCCGGCCGCGCACCAGACGCAGGCCCACCCACTCGGACGCGGTCCTCGGTTTCGTCACCGCCGTCGACAGGGGCCGCTACACGTGCCTGGTCGATGACGTGGTCGTCGCCGCGATGCGAGCGCGCGAACTCGGCCGCAAGAGCGTGGTGGTCGGGGACCGGGTGGCCCTCGCGGGCGACGTTTCCGGCGCACCTGACGCGCTCGCGAGGATCGTCCGGGTGGAGCCACGCATCTCCGTGCTGCGCAGGTCCCCCGACGACACCGACCCGGTGGAACGCGTCGTCGTCGCGAACGCGCAGCAACTGGTCATTGTCTCCGCCCTCGCTGACCCGGAGCCAAGACCACGGTTCATCGACCGCTGCCTGGTGGCGGCCTACGACGCCGGTCTGACGCCGGTGCTCTGCCTCACCAAGGCCGACCTCGCTGACCCCCGCGACCTCCTCCGCGCCTATGAGCCACTTGGCCTGACCTGCATCGTTATGCGTAAGCCGTTCGGGAAAAATGAGCTTGGCACGTTGCAGAGGCTGCTCGCCGACCGGATCAGCGTGTTCATCGGGCATTCGGGGGTCGGCAAGTCCACGCTCGTCAACGTCCTGGTGCCGGATGCCGAGCGGGCGGTCGGCCAGGTCAATCCGGTCACCGGGCGGGGCAGGCACACTTCCTCCTCGGCCATCGCGCTCCCCCTGCCGGGCGGTGGCTGGATCATCGACACGCCCGGCGTGCGCGGCTTCGGCCTCGGTCACGTCGCGGCCGACCGGGTCATCCGCGCCTTCCCCGACCTCGCGCCCGGCACCGACGGGTGCCCGCCGCAATGCACCCACCTGCAGGACAACTGCGCGCTCGATGCCTGGGTGCAAAACCAGCCCAGCGCCCGTGACCGGGCCAGGCTGGCGGCACGGCTCGATTCGCTGCGGCGGCTGCTGCGCAGCCGCGAGGACAGTGAGGACAGCTGACGCCGCGCGCGAGTCGCCACGGCGCTACGGCCGCACCGCCGAATCCGGGCCGGATCGCACGCCGCCAACCGCGCCGGCGATGGCCCGCCCAGCAGCCGAGATTTGGCGCGGCGGGGCTTTTCGGGTGCGGGACTCACCCTGGCCGGCGGTGCCCGTTCCGGATGCCGGGCTCAGGCTGTACCGTTTCGCGCCATGGCGGGTTACGAAGAGGACCTGCGCCTTGCGCACGTTCTGGCCGACGCGGCGGATGACATCACCACGCGGCGGTTCCGCGCACTCGACCTGCGCGTGGAGACCAAACCGGACCTTACGCCGGTGACCGACGCCGATCGTGCGACAGAGGAGTTGATCCGAAGCGTGCTGCGAAGGGCGCGCCCGCGAGATGCCGTCATTGGTGAGGAGTCCGGCCAGACCGGGATCGGGCCACGCTGCTGGGTCGTGGATCCCATCGACGGGACGAAAAACTACCTACGGGGTGTACCAGTATGGGCGACCCTGATCGCGCTCATGGTGGGTCACGAGGTCGTGGTGGGCGTGGCCTCCGCACCGGCACTCAGCCGGCGGTGGTGGGCCGCGAGGGGAGGCGGTTCCTGGTCCGGCCGCAGCCTCACCAAGGCGACAAGGTCCAGGGTCTCCTCGGTGACCAAGCTCGAAGACGCGTCGTTCTCCTACTCCAGCCTGGGCGGATGGGAGGAACAGGGCAGGCTGGACAGCTTCCTCGGGCTGTCCCGCGCGGTGTGGCGGACCCGCGCCTTCGGTGACTTCTGGTCACACGTGCTGGTCGCGGAGGGCGCGGTGGACCTCGCCGCCGAGCCGCAGGTGAGCCTCTGGGACCTGGCCGCCATGCAGGTGATCGTCGAGGAGGCCGGCGGTGGCTTCACCGACCTTGGCGGCGAACCACGGCCTGACGGTGGCAGCGTGCTGTGCACCAACGGGCATCTGCACGATGAGGCGCTCGCTATGCTGGCGGCTCCCGGCTGACCGCCACATTACGAAGCTAGCTGGCTCGCTCAACGGGACGTCCGCC
>Ga0335081_10015545_pt1 | contig 12310 bp, 13 predicted proteins | sample Lox_Sample_35_FD_206713 | JGI IMG/M metagenome (GOLD analysis project Ga0335081, IMG submission 206713) | Soil microbial communities from Loxahatchee National Wildlife Refuge, Florida, United States - Lox_Sample_3.5 | ecosystem: Environmental > Terrestrial > Soil > Wetlands | place: USA... | reverse complement strand
CGCCGCGATAATACCGGGCGTATTTGAACGGCGAGCCGGTGGTGCCAGGCGCGTCCAGACGCCGTCAGAACGAGCGGTAATTCTTGAACGGGCCCTTAGGGCCCGTGCGAATGTCGTCCGGAACTGGCGACGACCTGTGACGCACAGCGTGAGCTAACGAGCGATCCTCATACCGCCGAGTGCTTGGGAACGGGAATGGGCATAATCACGTGGATTCGGGCATCCATGCCCGAATCCCGAGAAACCGTCTTCCGCCCTGCCTCCGGCGGCGGGCTCCGTATGGTGATCGACGCGTCGACCCTTGACTCGTTCGTGCAGCTTGCGATCACCAAGCGGAGCTAGGCGCTGGCCACGACCGAAGTCGACCAGTCGATCACCGACGTCGGGCGGACGATGTGCTTGCTCATCCCGAGCTGCTTGGGCGACAGGCCGAGCGCCAGCCCGACGAGCTGCGGCAGGTGCAGCACCGGCAGCCCCAGCTCGCGACCGACGACCTTGGCCGTCGCCGGCTGTTGCATGTCGAGGTTCAGGTGACACAGGGGACACGGGACGACGAGACAGTCGGCTTCGGCATCGAGCGCGTCACCGAGGTGGCGACCGGCCTGCGTCAGCGACGCCTCCTTGTTCATCGTGATCACGGGAAACCCGCAGCATTTGTAGACGCCCGCATAGTCGATCACGGTGGCGCCGAGCGCGTCGATCACCAGGTGCATGTAGCGGTCGCGGGGACGGGCGTCGGTGATCCCGAGGCGCTCGACCGGGCGCACGATATAGCAGCCGTAGAACGGGCCGACACGCAGCTCGGTCAGCGGTCGCTTGACCTTCGCGCGCACAGCGTCGAGGCCGATGTCCTCGACCAGCAGCCAGAGGAAGTTCTTGTTCGTGATCCCTTTCTGGTAGCTGAGTCCCTCTTGCGACAAGTTCGCGTTGATCTGCTCGCGGTACGGGGTATTCGCGTCCAGACGCTCCTGGCACTCCGACTGAGCGCCCTGGCAGGTCGAGCAGATGTTCATCATCAGCTCGCCGTCGGTCTGCTGGGCGAGCGCGAAAGTCCGCGCGTTGAGAGTGTCGGCCAGCTCCTGGTTGTGCTCGGCGATCACGCCGGCACCACAGCAGGCGGCGCGATCGAGCTCGATCAGCTCGATGTCCAGCAGCGGCGCCACCGCGGCCATCGCCCCGTGCAGCTCGGGTGCGAAGCCCCTGCTGACGCATCCGGGCCAGTACGCGACCCTCACGACTTCTGACCCTCGGTCTCAGGGTGCAGCGCAGTGGCGATGTCGGTGTGCGCCGCGTGCTTGGGATCGTCCTCGTACCCGCTCACGTACAGATTCAGCTCCACTCGCTCGGGGCGGCCTTCGACCTGCTCGAAGATCCGCTTGACCTCCTTCGGCGCCTTGTGTGGATGCCCGAGGGCCGTGGCCGGCGTCATCTTCCGGCGTGCGAGCGCGGTCGCCGCGGTCGGCAGCGAGCTGATCAGCTCCGGTACGGCCCGCGGATGGAACTTGCCACCGTATGAGTCGGGCAGCAGGTCGGCCTCGTGCAGCAGCCCGTGCTTGCGGATGTTCTTGACGAACGCGTGCTCGTGCCGGTAGCCGTTGTTGTCGTCCTCGATCTTGTGGTCTGACCCAGCCATCCGGCGCAGGCGCATGATCTGGTTCATCGGCTCGACGCCTTTGGGGCACGCGTCGACGCAGTTGAAGCAGTGCGTGCAGTCGTAGATGCCGTGCCGGTCCTGGGAGAGATCGTTGAGGCGCTGAGCGTGCTCGGCGTCCCGCGGATCGCCGGCGAACCGGTAGGCCTTGGCGAGCGCGGCCGGTCCGATGAACAGCGGATCGACCTCCATCGCCAGGCAGTCGGACACGCATGCTCCGCACTGGATGCAGGCCATTGTCTGCGTGACGTCGACCATGTTGTCGTGCGGCACGACGTATTCGCGCTCGGGGACGGGCTGCTTGTTGATCAGCCACGGCGTCACCCGTTGGATCTTGCGCCAGTGTACGGCGTCCATGTCGACGATCAGGTCGCGGATCACTGGCATATTGCCCATCGGCTCGACCGTGATGACCATGTTGCGCCGGCCGTCTTGCGGTGCCTTGAAGCCGGTCCCCTGGCGTCGCGCGGCTTCCTCCAGGTGCGTGTTGCACGCCAGGCCGGGCTTGCCGTTCATCCGCACGCCGCAGGAGCCGCAGATCGCCTGCTGGCACGAGCAGCGGATCCCGATCGAGCCGTCGCGGTCGTCGCGGACCTTCAGAATCGCGTCGAGAACCGAGCTGCGGGCTGAGAGCTCGACGGTGTGCTCCTCCCAGCGGGCGGCTTGGCCCGACTGCGGGTCGTACCGGCGAATCCTCAGGGTGTACTCGGGCATGCGGGTCAATACTTCCTTTCCTCGGGCTGCCAATGGGTGATCGTGACCGGCGAATAGCTCACCTTCGGCACGTCGGCGCCGTTGACCGAGATGTCGATGTGCTTTAGCCATTGGTCATCCAGGCGCTTGGGGAAATCGGTGCGGAACTGGGCTCCGCGCGACTCCCTGCGCTCCTGAGCGGCGACGATGATCGTCTCCGCCACGTCGAGCATGTAACCGAGCTCGATCGCCCCGATCACATCCTGATTGAAGATCGAGCCGCGGTCGTCGATCGCCGCCTTGGGCGCCTCGTCCTTGAGCCGGCGGACGACCGCATGGGCGCGCTTGAGGCCGTCGGCCTCACGGAACACCGCGACGTGCTCGTTCATCGTCTCTCCGAGCTCGTCCTTGATCGCCGCCACCCGCCGGCCGCCCGGCTTGCGGTCGATGATCGCCGCGATGTGGCGCTCGGTGTCGGCGACCTTCGAGGCGAGCGTGGTCGGCATCGGCATCTCCAGCGCCCGAGTCGCGGCGTGCGCGCCCGACCGCCGGCCGAAGATCAGCGTGTCGAGCAGCGAGTTTGCGCCGAGCCGGTTGCCGCCGTGCACCGACACGCACGCGACCTCACCCGCGGCGTAGAGGCCGGCGATCGTCGTCTGCCCGTGAACGTCGGTCTTGATCCCGCCCATGATGTAGTGCTGGCCGGGACGAATGTGGATCGGCTCGCGCGTGATGTCGACGCCCGCGAAGTCGCGACCGATGTTGACGATCTCCCGCAGCGCCTCGAGCGTGCGCCGGCGTGGCACCTTGGTGATATCGAGCGCGACCGTCCCGCTCTCGAAGCCGCGGCCGTCATTGATCTCGGTCTGCTCGGCACGCGAGACCACGTCCCGAGAGGCCAGCTCGAGCTTGTTGGGCGCATACCTCTCCATGAATCGCTCGCCTTCGGCGTTCAAAAGCCAAGCGCCCTCGCCACGGGCTCCCTCGGTGATCAGCAGTCCATTTCCGGCCAGCGTCGTCGGGTGATACTGGACCATCTCCATGTCCATCAGCCGCGCCCCGATCCGATAGGCCTGCGCGATCCCGTCGCCGGTGACGATCAGGCCGTTGGTCGTCGGCTTGTAGCACTGTCCGGCTCCGCCGCAGGCGAGAATTGTCGCCTTGGCGTTGAACACCTCGAGGTGTCCATCGCGGAGGTTGCGGCAGATTGCCCCCACGCAGCGTCCGTCGTTGTCCTGCAGCAGGTCGGTCGTGAACCACTCCTCGTAGCGGTCGATGAGCGCATGGTGCTTCATCAGCTGCTCGTAGAGGACGTGCAGGATCGCATGGCCCGTGATGTCGGCCACGTAGTACGTGCGCGCGGCCGACGCGCCGCCGAACGCGCGTGTGCCGAGGTAGCCGTCCTCGCTGCGATGAAACGTGACGCCCGCGTGCTCGAGCCACAGGATCTCGTTTGGCGCCTCGCGGCACATGATCTCGATTGCGTCCTGGTCGCCGAGATAGTCCGACCCCTTGACGGTGTCGAAAGCGTGTGACTCCCAGGTGTCCTCCGGGTTCAGCGCGGCGTTGATGCCGCCCGCCGCCGCGACCGAGTGCGAGCGGACCGGGTGGACCTTGGAGATGATCGCGACCGACGCCCCCGTCTGGGCGGCGGCCAGCGCGGCCCGTTGGCCGGCGAGGCCGGCGCCGATGATCAGCACGTCGTGGGAGGGCACCCGCCCGATTCTATTTAAGGCGGCCTAGCGGCCGCGTGTTGCCTGCGCCCGGGTGCTCACGCTGGATGCCCACCCCGGTGCTCACGCCGGATGCTCACGCCGCCACCATTCGTTCAGGTAGCGCAGCGACATCTCGGTGGTGCGCTCGACATACGTGGCGCTGTCGTTGAGCTTCGGCAGCGGCGCGGCCGGCACGTCGACCTCCAGGAACGCGCACAGCGGCTCCCAGCCCTCCTGCACGTCCCATAGCAGCAGCCGCTCGGCTGGGACCGCCTGCACGACGGCATCCGTGTGGCGCTCGAGCACTCCGCCGAGATCGTCGACCCACGTGCCGCCCGGCCTCAGTGCTCCTTGCGCCATCCACATCTCCTTCATCAGGTCGAGGTACGCGCCCCAAGTCGAGCTCACCTGTCCCGACGCGGCCGTGAGATGGCGAACCAGCGTGTCCCCTTCCCAGTGCTGACAGACCGTCGCCTGCATGCTCCGTTGCCAGGCGGCCGGGTCGCGGATGCTCAGCAGGACCTTTGCATCGGGGGAGTCGGCGATCAAATCGCGGTAGTAGAAGGACCCCGGCCAATCGACCTCGGACTCGAACCCTGCGAACATGCGACCCCAGTCGCGCTCGCCTGCGAATGCCGACTGCCACGCGGCCAGCTGGCTCCAGTCGGCGAACAGGTTGACCATGTGGTAGCACGGCCCGAAGCCGAGCATCTCGAGCGCGATCTTCTGCGTCAGCGTGCCGGTCCGCGGTAAGCCGGCTCCAATTACTTTCATTGGTACCTTCCTTCCGGGTTGCTTGCCCGGCCTTATCCGACCGGGGACCCGAACGCCACCTGCAGCGCCCGGCGGACCTGGTCGACGGTTATGACTCCGCGCAGGATGCCCTCCGCATCGACCGCCATCAATGCGCCGAGGCGGCCCAGAGATTCCGACGACAGTACCTCCGTGATCGGACGGTCCTCGCCCACGCGCCAGCTGCGGGCGTCTTCGGTGTCGACGAAGGACCCCGTCGTGAGCCACCCCTCGCCGCGATCGTGGGCCGCCTGCACGGGCTCCTGGCGCACGATTCCGACCAGCCGGCCGCACTCGTCGACGACCGGGAACCACGACCACCTGTAGCGGAGGAAGAACTCGTCGAGCGCCTGGCCGACGGGCGTCTGGGCGGGGATCGCAACCGGCTGGCGGTCCATGATGTCGGCCACGCGGACGCCCTCGATCCGCTCGGTCAGCGCCGATTGGAGAAGTGCTCCGCGAGCCGACTGGCCCAGCAGGAACGCGATCGCGATCAGCCATAGCCCGCCGAACGCGCCGTAGGAGAGCATCAGCCAGACCCCGAGCCCTGCCAGCAGCACCGCGAAGCCCTCTCCCATCTTCGCCGCGATCCGCGTCCCGCGCGTCTTGTCGCCGGTCGCGCGCCACACCGCGGCGCGGACGATCCGCCCGCCGTCGAGCGGGAACGCCGGCAGCAGGTTGAACAACAGCACCAGCACGTTCCAGAACAGCAGCCAGCTCAGGGCCAGCAGCACCGGCGTGCTCTTGACCGACACCAGCCGTGCCGCGTCCCAGAGACGGTGCGGCCCGACGATCGCCAGATCGACGGCGAGGCAGACGAGCACGAAGCAGAAGGTGGCGAGCGGGCCGGCGGCCGCGATCTTGAACTCCTCCGCCGCCGTCGCGGCGTCGCGGCTCATCTGCGTCAGGCCGCCGAACAGGAACAGCTCGATCTGCCGTACGTCGATCCCCTGGCGCCGGGCGACGAGCGCATGGCCGAGCTCGTGGAAGATCAGCGAGGCGTACAGGAGCAGCACCGTCACGACGGTGGTCACGTAGGCGACGCCGGTGGAGCTGTGCAGCTCCCGCCGGAACGTGCTCGGCAGCGCGAACACCAACAGGAACAGGATCACGAACCAGCTCGCGTCGACGCCGATCCGGATTCCGAACAGGTCGATCAGCTTGATCGAGGGGCGGCGGCGCAACATGCTGCAATGGTGTCACAGGCGCATGACCCGTCCAAACGGGCGGTGAGGGCCCCTGCAGCCGCGTGGTCCACGCGAGATCGACCGGAGAAACCCGACATGTCCAACGACTTCACCCAGCTACGGCAGCGATTGGCGGCTCTCGATGACCTCCAGAACGCACTCCAGGTGCTGCACTGGGACCAGCAGACGATGATGCCGCCCCGCGGCGGCCCCGCCCGGGCCGAAGCTCTCGCGACCCTGCAGCGGCTGAGACATGACCTCTTCGTCGCCGACGAGACCGGGCGCCTGCTCGACGCAGCCGAGGACCGGCTCGACGGCGCCGAGCCGACGTCCGACGAGGCGTCCCTGGTGAGGGTCACGCGCCGCCACTGGCACAAGGCGCGCCGGGTGCCGAGCGAGTTGGCCGCGGACCTCGCACGCGCGGCGTCGGTCGGTCAGGAGGCGTGGGTCGCGGCGCGCGCCAACTCGGACTTCGCTGCGTTTGCCCCGTATCTGGAGCGCAATCTCGAGCTCGCGCGCCGCTACGTCGATTGCTTGGACGATTGGCAGTCACCCTACGACGCGCTGTTGGACGACTACGAGCCGGGGATGACGACGGCCGAGGTTGCCAGTCTGTTCGCGGAGCTCAAGCGAGAGCTCGTGCCGGTGATCGCGATGCTGGCCGCCCACCGTGACCGCGTCGATGACTCGTTTCTCCACGGCTGCTTCCCGGTGGCGCGCCAGCGCCGGCTCGTCTCGGACGTGATCGGGCTGATGGGCTTCGATCCCGCCGGGTGGCGCATCGACGATGCAGTGCACCCGTTCGCGACCGGCGTTGGCCGTGCCGACGTGAGGATCACGACGCGCTGGGACGAGCACTATCTCCCATCGGGGTTGTACGGTGCGATGCACGAGTGCGGCCACGGCCTCTACGAGGCCGGCATCGCCGAGTCGTTGCAGCGCACGCCACTCGGTCACGCCGAGTCGCTGGGCCTGCACGAGTCACAGAGCCGGATGTGGGAGAACATGGTCGGCCGCGGGCGGCCGTTCTGCGAGCTCCTCGCGCCGCGCGTAACCGCGCTGTTCGAGGAGTCACTGCCGCGAGTGACGCCCGAGGATCTCTATCGCGCCGTGAACACGATCAAACCATCGCACATCCGCGTCGAGGCGGACGAGGCCACCTACAGCCTCCACATCATCCTGCGTTTCGAGCTCGAGCAGGAACTGATCTCGGGCACGCTCGCGGTCGCCGACCTGCCCGAGGCGTGGAACGCGCGATTCAAGGAGTACCTCGGTATCGATGTGCCCGATGACGCGCGGGGGGTGCTGCAGGATGTGCACTGGTCCGCCGGCCTGATCGGGTATTTCCCGACGTATGTGCTCGGAAACCTGATCGCAGGCCAGCTCTGGGAACGCGTGCACCTCGACGTGCCCGGCCTCGATGACAGTATCCGCGGCGGCGAGCTCGCGTCGCTGCGTGAGTGGCTCCGAGATCACGTCCATCGCCACGGGTCGAAGTTCCGCGCCGCGGAGCTGCTTGTACGCGCCGTTGGCGCACCGATCGCCGTCGCACCGTTTGTGACCTACCTGAAGCGCAAGCTCGGCGACGTCTACGGAATCGACCTGACCGTCGACGTATAGGATCGGCCCACCGTCCCAATACGTCCCCAGGAGAGAGGAGCAACAGTGAGCGATACCCCTGTACGAGTAGCGGTTACCGGCGCCGCCGGTCAGATCGGCTACGCGATCCTGTTTCGCATTGCCAGCGGGCAGCTGCTGGGCCCTGACAGGCTGGTCGCGCTTTCGCTGCTGGAGATCCCCGCCGCGGTGAAGGCCGCCGAGGGTACCGCGATGGAGCTGGACGACTGTGCCTTCCCGCTGCTGGCCGGAATCGACATTCACGACGATCCCAACAAGGCATTCGACGGCGTGAACATCGCGCTGCTGGTGGGGGCCCGACCGCGTACGAAGGGGATGGAACGCGGCGACCTCCTGGAGGCAAACGGGGGGATCTTCAAGCCGCAGGGGCAAGGACTCAACGACCATGCGGCCTCCGACATCAAGGTGCTGGTGGTTGGCAATCCCGCCAACACCAACTGCCTGATCGCGCAGAGCAACGCGCCCGACATCCCGCGCGAGCGCTTCAGCGCGATGATGCGTCTGGACCACAACCGCGCGATTGCACAGCTTGCGGCCAAGGCGGGCACTGCTGTGGACGCGATCGAGAGCATGACCGTCTGGGGCAACCACTCCGCCACTCAGTACCCCGACATCTTCCACGCGAGCGTCAACGGTCGCAACGCGGCAGCGGTTGTCAACGATCAGCAGTGGCTGGAGAACGAGTTCATACCGACGGTGCAGAAGCGCGGCGCCGCGATCATCGAGGCGCGTGGGATGTCGAGCGCCGCGTCGGCCGCCAACGCGGCGATTGATTGCGTGCACGACTGGGTGCTCGGCACGCCGGAGGGTGATTGGGTGTCGATGGCCGTGCCGTCCGACGGCTCCTACGGCGTCGCGGAGGGGATCATCTCAGGCTTTCCGTGCAAGACCCGGGACGGCAACTATGAGATCGTGCAGGATCTAGAGATCGACGCTTTCTCACGGTCACGAATCGACGCGACCGTCGATGAGCTCGAAGAAGAGCGCGATGCGGTCAGGCAGCTCGGCCTGATCTAATGGACCGCGGAAAGGGCCTCTTCAAGAAATAGCGAGCGGAGTTGTCGAGTGGCTGGGCGTGTTTGGCGTCGCCGGCTCGGCCCGATAATACAGGGAGTATTTCAGGACGAGCCGGCGGCGCCGAGCAGCCGAATGACTCGGGCGCGGCCCGTTCGGGCGAGGCCGGCTGCCGGGCGGGCCCGCAAGCCCGAGCAGACGCGGTCAAAACGCTCAATAATTCTTGAACGGGCCCTAAGCTAATCCACACACGTGAAGCGAGGGGTCGCGAGGGGTCGCGCTCGCGCGCGACCCTCACGCTCACTCCGGCTCCGAGGTCGTTGGATACCATCCCTGACCCTCGCGCTTGACCTGGCCGTCGGACACGAGCTTCGGCATCACCCGGTACAGGTAATTGGGCTCGATCTTCAATGCCTCCGCGATCTCGGGGATACTGATCCCGGGCTGGCTGCGAACCAGCTCCAGCGCCTGTGCGGCGCGTGTGCCACCGCTACGGCTTCCCCGAGGCCGGCCGGGCTTGCGGACGGTGGGGGTCTGAGCCGAAGCAGCGGCTTCGGAGCTGCGGGGACGCCCCGGGCCTCGCCGCGCGGCTGCCCCGACAAGCGCTCCGAGGGCGCTCTCGAGCCGGGCCACCTCTTCGCGCAGCTCCTGAAGACGGCTCTCGATTTCCTTCACAGTACTGTCAACAAAGCCGGCCAATAGTCTCTCCTTTCCGAGCATTTGGGCGAGGCGGCTGACCGTGGAACGATACAGCCAGTTACTGACGAGTGATGCTCACGAGCCCGGACCCGTCGCGTAGGTTTCATCACCAAGCGGAGCGAGGGATGGTCAACTCCGCTCGAGCAGGGCCTTCAGGCGCGACAGTGAATTGCGCGCTTCCTTCTCCGAGGCACCCCCCACGAAGACGTGGCTGGCGACACTCCCGAGCCGTCCGCCGGGGACGGTGAACTCGTTGGTGTACTCGAACGACGTGCCGCCGTCGCCGCTGTCGGACAGCTCGTAGAGAATCCGCGCACGGGAGTGGGCGGGTCCGACGCCCTCCCATTCGGCACGGTTGGGGGCACTGACAGCGACGACCGCCCAGTGAACATGAAACGAGACGCCGCGCATGTGCAACACCTGCTCCATCGTCGACCCGCGCCGCAGCGGCTCGTCGGATGCGTCACGCACGGAGCGGTGGATCGTGACCCAGTCCTTCAGACGGTGGGGATCCATCACGACTTTCCAGACACGCTCGAGCGGCGCCTCGATGTCGATCGTCACGTGTACGGTGCTCATCCGCTGTCAGAGACACTAACGCAGCAAACGGCTGGCCTACAGTCGGCGCTAAGGGCCCTAAGGGCCCTAACGTGCCGCCAGAGGCTCTGTCATCTCCCACTCGCGAAGCGCTCGCTCGATCGCGGCGTCGAGGGAGTGAAGCCTGACCCCGAGCAGCTCGGCGGCGCGATCATCGCGGGGCAGCAGGTCGGATTGCAGGCTCTCCATCAGTGGGCCGATGAGTGCGTGCTGCTCGCCCGCGATCAGCGCGGAGATGCGGCTCGCAATCGGCGTCAGGGTCAGAGGCAACCCTATTGTCGGGCGGCTGACGAGCATATGGTCGCGGATTCGGTCGAGCAGCTCGCCGTAGGAGACCACCTCGGGCCCGGCGGCGTCCAGAGACCGGCCGCAGACGCGATCGCTGGTGGCGGCACGGGCGAGCAGGGCGATCACGTCACGCTGGTCGACGGGGCTGGTCCGGCGGGTCCGCCAGGCCGGCACGACCAGCACCGGCATCCGCTCGACGAGTCGCACCAGGAAGCGAAACGAGCGCGACCGCGAGCCGATCACGATCGATGCCCGGAAGGCGACTGAGCAGGGGACGGCGGCGAGCAGGATCTTCTCGACCGCGAGCCGGCTGGCGAGATGGGTCGACGCGCTGCCGTCCGTCGGGCTGGGTCCGCCGAGGTAGATGATCCGCCCGACGCCGGTCGCGCGCGCCGCGCGCGCGAAGTTCTCCGCCGCCGCACGCTCGCGCAGGTCGAACCTGCTGTCGGTCGGCGGCTCCATCGAGTGGATCAGGAAGTACGCCAAGTCGATCCCGGCGAGCGCGCGGTGCAAGCCGACGCCCGACACCGCATCCGCCTTGACGACCTCGAGCGCGCCCCGCTCATCGCCCTCCCGACGGCTCATGCCGCGCACCGTGTGGCCGTCTGCGAGCAGTCGCGCAGCGAGCGCGCAGCCCACCGTGCCAGTGATCCCGGTGACCAGGATGTTCACCCCGAGAAAGCTACGAAAATGCGGGACGTTTGCTCCTCTGCACCAAGAAGTCCCGCAGTTTGCAGGGATTTATCGAGACTTCGAAGTTCCTGCGTTTTCCGGCAATCGTGGTTGTGCGGCACCGCTGAAGTTCGCTTTGATGCTGCCTTCGTTCACTTGAGCTTCAAAGCCGGAGGGTTTAGATCACGATGAAGAACGGGCACGGCGGGATCGCCAAGGCGAGTTGCGAGAGCTGCTTCTTTCACCAGAACCTGCTCTGCGCGCTATCGGAGACTGGTCCGTGTCCGACCTACCGTCCCAACCACCCCGAGGGTCTGCGCCCGCCGAGCCAGCTGCGATTCGTGTTCAGGCAGGAGCGTCGCCTCCAGGTGGCGTGGGCTTTCCCGTCGCCCAGCGAGCAGGTCGCGCTCCATGCGTAGAGGAGAAGCCCAACATCCGGCCGGTCTCGATATGTTTCCCCCATGTACTGGCCGCTGATCGGTGGATTCATCGTCTTCGTCTTGATCGCCGTGCTGCTCGGTTGGATCATGGACACCTCGCGCGGTGGCGGCGCGGGCCGGCGCTGAGCCTGCGGGCTGATGACCCGCGTGTGGTTGTGCACGGGTTGCCGTGCCCGCAAGGCTCTAACCTCCGAAGGGCCATGCCCGAGCTAGATCTGTTTGCCAACTTCGACCGTATGCGGCGCGAGATCGACCAGTTGCTTGGCAACGCGCTGCATCGCCCCGGCGTCACGCGCGGGTTCGCCCCGGCGGTCGACCTCGTCTACGCATCCGAGCCGCCCCGCGCGATCGTCACCGCCGAGCTGGCCGGGGTCGAGATCGGCAGTCTGGAGCTCGAGGTCCACGGGCGCAAGCTGATTCTCGCGGGCCGGCGCGGGCCGGCGACGGCCGATGCAGATGTTGTCTACCACCAGGTCGAGATCGAGCGCGGTCCGTTTCGGCGCGTGATCGACCTGGGTGCCGACGTGGACGGCGAACGGGCGCGAGCCAGCTACGAGGACGGGATGCTGCGCGTGGAGCTGCCGCTGGTTCAGGCCCACGCGCGTGCGCGCGTCGTGCCGATCGAAAGCGGCGAGCGCGCGCCGTGATCGAGGTGGGGACTGCGGACGGCGGAGCGCGCGATGTGGCGGTTGGCGCCACCCCCGAGCGCCGGCAACGCATCGGCGTCCTGCCCCTGCGCGACACCGTCACATTCCCTGAGATGTTCGTGCCGCTCAATGTCGGCCAGGAGCGAAGCGTCGAGCTGATCAACGACGTCCTGCGAGGAGAGCGCTCGCTTGCGATGGTCGCCTCCCGCAACACCGAGGTGGAGGTCCCGTCGCCCGATGACCTCTACTCGGTCGGAGTGATCGGCGTCGTCGCGCG
>Ga0335081_10015544_pt1 | contig 12310 bp, 11 predicted proteins | sample Lox_Sample_35_FD_206713 | JGI IMG/M metagenome (GOLD analysis project Ga0335081, IMG submission 206713) | Soil microbial communities from Loxahatchee National Wildlife Refuge, Florida, United States - Lox_Sample_3.5 | ecosystem: Environmental > Terrestrial > Soil > Wetlands | place: USA... | reverse complement strand
CGTTCAACATCCTTTCGGTTCTCTTCTGCGTAGTTGATCCCTGTTGGGTTTTGATGAAACGGTATTCCGTAAAAAGCCGTAACCGCGTTCTTATTTACCACGCCTCTAAATTCGTTCAAATCGATCCCTTCCGGTGTCAATTTAACGCCGATCAAATGATGTCCATAGACCTTTGCATCGAGCACTACCCGATCGTAACTTGCTTCTTCAACAATGATATTGCTTTCTCTGGGGAGAGACTTGAAAAAAAGCGAGATAACCTCCAGGCCGCCGTTGCCGACGATAACCCGTTCCGGATTGACATGATGTAAGCTGCCAATCAGATCCCGCAGTGGCTTGAACCCGGCAAAATGGCCGTATTGAAGCACATCCGTCCCATACCGCCTGATGACTTTTTCGTATCCCTCTGAGGCCATCGGAATAAGGCGTGATAACGCTTCTTCCGCAGGAACCCCACGCAAGAAATTGATAGATTGCCTCTCACTCATTTCGCCCTTTTTGATCTCCTCTTATTTTTTAGTAAAGCATAACGGCCGGGTCACCGGGAGGCGGGCGCCCTTTCCCGCCGATCCGGTGCACCCGGTTCTAATGCTTTGTCACGTACGTGTTCTTTTTGCAATGCGCCAATGCAACAGCAACGCTAGTGCACTAACTACCACAAACATAAGTGTGCCGATTAGGCTTTGAAGACCGTTTCTTCTCTCTCCTCCTAGTTCTATGCGCAAGGCTTCCTGGCGTTGTTTCGTAAGCTCCTCTTCCGACGGCCTCTTCATGGAACTCTGGTCCTTCGTGTATGGTTGCTTGCTCTCCCAAAAACGATCGTTCGTCTGATACTTATTATAGTTGTAAGGGTTCATAGTTAGCCCAGGATCGACAATCCGTATAATGGAATACCCGGCTAGGCTGATCGTTATGACCAGACACACAACTGCTGCAAAACATACCGCGAGCGCATAAATTTCCAGTTTTGATTTCATTATGAGGCTCCCCTCCTTCCTTGATTTGGCAGAACGTGCGCTTCACCTGGAGCCCATTTTTTGGGCGATCGGGTGGATGGCCATGTTATCGTTTTATTGCCTGGTTAATTTCTTTCACCTTCATTCACCTTTTTGTTGTTCCGTGACCGATTTTTGTTTTAACAGCTTTTCGATTTTGTTGATGAAGCCGTCTAGTTGTTGATTGCTGGACTCTCTGTGCATATGGATGTTTCTTGCCTCATCATTAGCTATGTCTATTTTGCCAGCATAGCCCTGCAGTGTCTGAAGTTTACCCCGATATTTATGAATGAAAAAAACGCTTCTGTCAGCTATGGAATACTTGGGTTCATCCTCAGTGTCTTGAAGAAAAAAGGCTTCAATGGTTTTTGTATGGCGGTTGCCTTTGAATGTCTTTTCGATTTCGATGGTTGCTTTTGATAGTAATGCTTCTCCACGTTTCTCACTTGTTTGCTCCACTTTCACTACCCTGCCAATAGCAATTATTTCTGCCTTTTCGACCATATAAGACAGAGGCAATAGCTGTAGCTTGCCTAAAACAACCGAAGAGGAGGCAAGAAGGGACAGGAAGCAAATTGCAATGATGAGTAACTTCTTCATATTCAATTTTACGATAACGTGCTGATCAGCGGCGGCTGTTTGCCGTCCGCTGGAGCAGCGTGTTACACAAAAATTACTTCAATAAGTCATAGAGATATTTGATTAAAAAAAGAAAGGTAATAATCAATATAATCCAAGCGTAGATACGCCAACCTGTTCGTGCCTTTTTACCTGCACCAAAATGCCAAATGTCTGGGTTAGTACTTACCTCGAGCGGAAGGCCTTCAAGGATGTTTCTTGCCTCATCGACTGCCACTTCCGGCACAATTATGGCGTACCAAGTGCCTGGTCCCATGGAAGGCTGAAAAGGCATGGCAAAACGAAGGCCGCTGGAACTCACTTCCTCTTTATAAAATGGGATTTTATTTTCCGTAAGAGCATTCATCGCCATGTCAAGTTCATGCAATTTTCCGGTTTTCATGATGCAAACGAATTTTGTTTTTTTATTAATCATTATTTAATTTGTATAACGCCCAAGCTCAGCCGCGTGCCCGCGAAGCGAGCACGTTGGCTGGAGCGCTTTGTTCGGCAGTTTCTTTGTTTTTGGTCATTGCTTCAGCTCAATGGTCGGATCGTCCTTTGCAATGGTCTTCATTGCTTCAATAGCACCCGGCATGTCTCGATACATGAATAGGCGAGTACCAGGGGTCCGGACGCTGATAAAACCACGGTTCCAACGCCTTACGTCGATGCTCCTGATGTCCGTGAGACGTATGCTCTTTTTGTGAAGCAATGAAGACCATTTCATTTGGCCATCGTTTTCGATAGTAAGTTCGGTCGCTACAGAACCGTAGGAGTAGACCATGGCCGCAGGAACTACAAGAAAGAATACCATGACATGCTTGGGTAGAGGCTGAGGGCTATGCCATGCGATCACAAAGAAGAATATAAAGACCAAGGGGATCACAAAAACACAACCCAGTGTAAATGCCCGCTGAAATTTGGTAGCGCGAAGCTGAGTCATCGTGGCCCCTCTATTTGGCGAACAATTAATAGACGAAGTTCGTATTTGTTTGGAATCGGGCCTTCTAAGTCCATTTTTCTATCACTTTTTGTTGTTTCTGTCTATAAAATTGTACAAAACTGTTAATATGTTTAGCGGCGCTAACCCCAATTTTTCAGTGACGGCACCCCTCACCCTGTCCCTCTCCCCGGTGGGGAGAGGGGAGGGCTTGCCAAGCTTGGCTCGGTGTTATATCCTATAGAAACTAAAGCGAAACGATTGGGTCGAGCTGATCAAATCAAATGGAGGGATTCAAATGGAAGCAGCCAAGCGTTTAAGAAAGAAAGTCATCAGCAGAGCCGTCCGCAATATCAAGCGAGGATACGCGGATGATGAATCGAAGCGAGGGATGTTTCGAGAGGAGATCAGGCTGGATCTGCAGCGGTCCCGCTTGATGACGGAATCGTTCAAAGAAACGGACGGGCAGGCCATGGTCATACGCCGGGCCAAAGCCCTGGCCAACCTGTTGGACAAGATGGATATCTTTATCAGAGATCATGAGCGCATCGTGGGTTATCAAACCTCTGATCCCAACGGCATTTACCATCCCATCGACCAAAACTGGAGGTCCGTGCAGAGACTGGTGAACAGCGAAGCAGGGAAGACCCTCTTGGACAAGAAAGGCAGGAAGGAGCTGGATGAGCTGTGCGAGTACTGGAAGGGAAAATCGATGAGCGATCGCCATCAGGAGATCCTCCCTGAAGAGATGAAGAAGTATTGGACCTATGAAGGTACGTATCTCTGGACGCAGTTATCCGAACTGGGCATCCCGGACTACGAAAATCTCTTTAAGACCGGCCTCAAGGGCCGGATTCAAGCCGCCCAGGACAGAATGGAGGAAATTGACCGAACCATACCCGTCGACTACGTGACACAAAAGGAATTTTTGGAATCGGTCATCATCATCTTAAATGCGGTGATCCGTTTTGCTCAGCGTTATTCAAAGCTGGCAAAGCGCATGGCCGGTAAGGAAAAAAAGCGGGCTCGAAGGGCAGAGCTGGAAGAGATCAGCCGCGTCTGCGCGTGGGTGCCGGAGAATCCGCCGAGGACCTTCCTGGAGGCGGTGCAGTTTTTCTTCTTTATCCATTTAATCCGTTATGTGGAATATTCCACGCTTGGTATCGGCATCCGCATCGATCATCTCTTTGGCCCCTTTTATGAAAGAGACCTCAAAGATGGCAGGCTCACCAAAGAGCAGACCCTGGATATCCTGCAGCTCCTTTGGATTAAGCTTAACGAGCTGGGTTTGGTTTACTCGCCGACGGTGAGTTCCGTTTATGGAGGCGTGGCTTCCTTGCAGGCGGTTACCATTGGCGGAACGGATAAAAACGGGAAGGACGTGACTAACGACTTAACGTACCTGGTTTTGGAGGCGGCCAAGCAATTGCAATTGATCGAGCCGAGCATTGTCTTAAGGGTCCATAACGGGACGCCGGACGAGCTCTATTCCAAGGCAGTGGACGTGATCAGGACCGGAATAGGCTATCCGTCGCTTTTCAACGATGAGGCCCTCATGCCTCTCTTCGAGCGCTGGGGTATCCCGTCGGAGGACATCAAAAGCTATGCGGTCACGGGCTGTGTCTATATAGAAATTCCGGGCAAGAATGTGATGCGACGTTCCGTCGGATATTTTGTATTGCCGAAGTGTCTCTGGTGGGCTCTGCACCAGGGCGTCAATCCTAAGACAGGAGAGCAGCGGGGTGCCCGCACCCCTGACCCGGCCACTTTTAAATCGTGGGAGGATTTACTCCATGCCTATCTGGAGCAGGTGACGTTTTTTACCACGAAGATGGAACAATTGGAGAGGATCAATCTTGAGCTTTATGAAAAGTACTGCCCGAGGCCGTTCTATTCCGCAGTTGTCCAGGGATGCATCGAGACCGGCAAAGAAGCCAGAAGATGGGTCTACCCCTCCATGGTCCATCATTTTTGCCAGGTGATCGGCGGAACCAATGTCGCCGACGCCATCACTGCCGTCAGGAAAGTCGTTTTCGACGACCGGGTGGTTACGCTTCCGGAGTTGATACAAATCATGAATCGGAATTGGGAGGACAGAGAGGAGATCAGGCAGGCCTGCCTCAATGCCCCCAAGTTCGGCAACGACGATGGTTATGCCGATTTTATCGCCAGGGAAGTACATCGACTCGGCGAGGAGGCCATGGAAACGGTTAAGGACCGCTACGGCCTTTCCAACCGGGGCGACGGCAGCGCCGTATCCGCCACCTACGGCTTGGCGATCGATACGCCAGCGACCCCGGACGGGAGAATGGATGGGGAACCGTTTGCCGATTCAACCCTGGCGCCGTCACCGGGTATGGATAAGAAAGGGCCCACGGCGGTTCTTAATTCCTGCGCCAAAATCAAGGCCGTAGAAACATACAATCATTTATTGAACCAGAAATTTCTGCCCAAATTTCTGGAAGATGATTTAAAGCCTGCCTTCATCAGCTACCTCAAGACATGGAAAGAGCTGCAAGTCCCGCATATTCAGTTTAATGTCGTCGATAAAAAAACGTTGGTCGCGGCCCAGAACTATCCGAAAAAATATGGAGATCTGATCGTCCGGGTTGCCGGGTTCAGCGCGTACTTTGTCGATCTGTCCAGAGGTCTGCAGGACCACGTCATCGCCAGAACAGAGCAGAGTCTAACGTAGAAGGTGAAGGCGTCCCAGATGAATGACAAAAAAAAGGGATTGATTTTCAATATCCAGCGATTCAGCGTCCACGACGGGCCGGGCATCAGAACCACCGTTTTTATGAAAGGATGTCCTTTGCGTTGCGTTTGGTGTTCGAACCCTGAATCGCAGGATTTTTCCCCAAGCCTCATGGTCAGGGATATTCAGTGTAGAGGGTGCGGCGCGTGTGTCAAGGTCTGTCCCCGACAGGCCATTACCCTCACCGAGAAAGCCGGAAGGAAGATCGATCGCGACCAATGCAACCAGTGTCTGCTGTGCGCTCAAGCTTGCTTGTATCATTCGTTGAATGTGTGCGGTGAATATATGGAGCCAGGCGAGGTGCTGGAGGAGGTTTTAAAAGACAGGGTGTTTTATAAAAACTCGGGCGGCGGGATGACGGTGTCCGGAGGGGAGGCCTTATCGCAAAGCGAATTTGTGATTCATTTATTAGAACAGTGTAAAAGAGAGGCGCTGCATACGGCGCTGGATACCTCCGGTTACGGGAGATGGGAAGAGCTGGAAGCCCTATTGCCGCTGGTCGATCTGCTGCTCTTTGACCTCAAGCATCTCGATTCGGGCGAACACAAAAGAACCACCGGCGTGGGAAATGAAATCATCCTGGAAAATTTGGAAAAGGCATCCAAGATTACCCCTCTTTGGTTGCGTATACCGCTCATCTCGGGCTTTAACGATTCTAAGGATCATATAGAAAAGATCGCACGTTTGGGAAAAGACAGGGAAGTGCAAAAGATCTCTTTTCTCCCTTACCATGAAGGAGGAAAATCCAAAAACGAGCAATTGGGACGGCCTGATCAACTCCCCGAGACCAAAGCGCCCAGTGACGAGCGTATCCGTACGTTAAAGGAAATTGTTGAAAGAAAAGGGTTAAAAGTGACCATTGGAAACTAGCACGATGTTTCCCAAGCCGTGATTCCTGCCCCGTATGCAGTACGGGGTAAACTCCGGCGGGAATTCGGTTAATGCTTTGGGTCCCGATTTTCATCGGGAACCCTGGATTCCCCCGTATCAAGTACGGGGCAGGCTTAATCAAGTCCGGAATGACAAACAAAGTTAAGGGACTTTTGACGCACTATAAACTAGTGGTGAGGTTCGGATATCCGTTGTCATGCTGACACGGTGAGAAACAGGATGGTTAGTCTTGAATCCTCGAATCCTTGGACCCAGAACCCTTTTCAATAAGGTTTGCTCATGACACTTCCCATCATTGGAATCACGATGGGTGATCCGACCGGCATCGGGCCGGAAATCATCGTGAAGGCTCTGTCCATGAAAGAGCCCTTCCAGGCCTGCCGGCCGATCGTCTTCGGCGACCTGGAAGTGATTTCGAGAGCCATCCGGATACAAAGCCTTTCTGACACTATTGAAGTCATCGAGAAAATTCCCGAAGACGGATACCTCCCTGGAAAAATATTCCTACTCCCGGTCAGTCGATTAGACATCTCCTCCATCCGTTTTGGCAAGCCGGACAAAGTCTGCGGAGAGGCGATGGTGAGATATGTCGAAGAGGCGGTTAAGTGTGTGACGAAGGGATCGCTGGATGCGATCACGACCTGTCCGATCAATAAGCAGGCCATGAATACAGCCGGCTATTCATTCCCTGGTCACACAGAACTCCTGGCCCATTTGTCTCAAAGCTCCCCTGTCGCCATGATGTTTTTGGGATCGAAATGGAAGGTCGTTCTGGTAACAACCCATCTCCCTCTCAAGGATGTTTCAGGATGGATCACGGCAAGTCGCATCCTCTCCACCCTTCGATTGACGGATGAAGGGATGAAAAAATATTTCGGGATTCCTCACCCAAAATTGGCTGTCCTTGGCCTTAATCCCCATTGTGGAGAAGAGGGGCTTTTGGGGGAAGAGGAGAAGAAAGAGGTCGTTCCGGCCATCGCTGAGGCAAGATCCTTTGGAATGGATGTCGAAGGGCCTTTTCCCGCCGACTCTTTTTTCAACCTCTCAAGCGGTATCGCCTTTGATGCCGTGATCTCCATGTATCACGACCAAGGCCTGATCCCGATTAAGATGCTCAATTTCAGGGAGGCAGTCAATTTCACATTGGGGTTGCCTTTTATCAGGACATCAGTCGATCACGGAACGGCCTATGACCTTGCCGGAAAAGGGTTGGCCGATCCAGCCAATCTTGTCAAAGCCATCCTTACTGCCGCCAACCTATCGAAATTGAAAAGGATGTATTAATATTTCATCCGTCGAATGTCATCCCCAATTTGAAAAAGAGGTTGACAAAAAAAATGTTTTGGGCTAAAAAAAATGGTTTTAAGAATGGTTTCTTGAATAAAGAGACCGTCTATCCCTTTTATTTCATATCAAATCTGCCCTCAGGGGATTAAAAGGAGAGTCAAATGAGAGAAGTGGTCATTGTGAGTGGAGCCAGAACTGCCATCGGCACGTTCGGGGCCGCGTTGAAGGAGGTTTCGGCAATAAAATTAGGGGCCATTGCCATCAGAGAAGCTCTTAAGAGAGTTCGTCTTAAGCCGATTGTTAAAAAAGAACTTCTTGAGGTCGCTCCCGACCCGTTTAAATGGACAGGCATGACAGAACTGGAGAAATCCCATCAGCAATGGGATGAGTCCGCGGAAGGGGTTCAAGTCGATGAGGTGATCATGGGCAATGTCCTCCAGGCCGGGCAAGGACAGAATCCGTCGCGCCAGGCGACGATTCATGCCGGGATGCCCAAGGAAACGAATGCCTTCACTGTCAACAAAGTCTGTGCTTCGGGTCTCAAGGCGATTGCCTTGGGCGCTCAATCCATTATGACGGGTGAGGCAGAGGTTGTGGTGGCCGGGGGAATGGAGAACATGAGCCAGGTTCCTTATGCCTTCCCGTTGGGTCGCTGGGGCGCCAGGATGTTCAACCAGGAGATGATCGATTTGATGGTCTTTGACGGTCTCTTTGAAATTTTTTATGGGTACCACATGGGACTCACCGCGGAGAACATCGCAGAGAAGTACGGCATTTCGAGAAAAGACCAGGATGAGCTGGGACTGCTGAGCCATCAGAGAGCGAGGGCAGCCATCAAGAACGGAATTTTCAAACAAGAGATCGTTCCGGTGACCATTCCGCAAAAGAAGGGTGAGCCGATCGTCTTCGATACGGATGAGAGGCCCATGGATACGTCGTTGGAGAAAATGGCCAAACTTCCGACCGCCTTTAAACCGGGAGGGACCGTGACCGCGGGAAATGCCTCCGGGATTAATGATGCGGCTGCTGCTGTCCTGTTGATGTCTAAAGAAACGGCGAAGACGTTGAAATTGGAACCCATGGGAACCATCCGGGCCTATGCTAGCGGTGGGGTTGACCCTGCCTATATGGGCTTAGGCCCTATTCCGGCTGTGAGGAAGGCCTTGAGAAAGGCCGGAGTGGCTCTTAATGATATCGGATTGATCGAACTGAATGAGGCTTTTGCTTCGCAGGCGATTGCGTGCACCCGGGAGCTGCAGTTCGACATGGAGAAGACGAATGTCAACGGGAGCGGCATCTCATTGGGCCATCCTATCGGATGCTCGGGCGCCAGGTTGATCGTCACTCTTCTTCATGAGATGAAGCGTCGAAAGGTCAATCTCGGTCTTGCCACCCTCTGTATTGGCGGTGGTCAAGGCATGGCCATGATAGTGGAAAAAAGTTAAGAGTTCAGAGTTCATTGTTCGGAGTGAAAGACAAAAATTCAAGACTCCGAACTCATAACTCCGAACGCCGAACTGATATGGGGAGGCGAAATGGACTATAAGAATGTTTTGGTGTCTTTTGAAGGGGCAGTCGGGATCCTCGCGGTCAATCGACCCAAGGTGCTCAATTCCCTGAACACGGAAACGCTCCAAGATATCCAGGCGGGCATCCAGGAGGTGAAAGATCATCCTGAAGTAAAGGTCCTCATCGTGACGGGGAATGGAGAGAAAGCCTTTGTCGCCGGTGCAGACATTGAGGAGATGAAAGGGATGAACTCCATCGAGGCCCTGAATTTTTCGAGGCTGGGAAATCTCACCCTAAAAATGATCCAGGATTTTGACCGGCCGGCGATTGCGGCTGTCAATGGCTACGCCCTGGGGGGAGGAACGGAGATTGCCATTGCCTGTGATTTTGTCTACGCCTCGGAGAATGCACGGTTTGGCTTTCCGGAGGTCACCCTCGGCATTTTTCCGGGCTTCGGAGGAACACAGAGGCTTCCCCGTCTGATCGGAAAAGGCAAGGCGAAAGAACTGATTCTAACCGGGAAGATGGTCACGGCACAGGAGGCCTTTCAGATGGGGATTGTCAATCGAGTCTTTCCCCAGGCCTCTCTGATGGAGGAGGCCAAAAAGGTGGCCCTCCAGATCGCAGCCAATGGAGCCGTTGGAGTGAGATTGGCCAAGAGGGTGATGGACGAGGGGTTCAATATGAACCTGACAGAAGCCTGTTCTTTAGAATCCTATGCCTTCGGTCTCGGTTTCGCCACGGAGGACCAGAAGGAAGGAATGACGGCATTTCTCGAAAAGAGAAAGCCCAATTTTAAAGGAAGATGAGGAGGAAAGGGTGAAGATCGCCGTATGTATCAAACAGGTCCCGGACACGACGGAGTTGAAGATTGACCCGAAGACCAATTCGATGATCCGGGAGGGTGTGGCAAGCATTACCAATCCCTTTGACGAATACGCTGTCGAAGAGGCGCTACTCCTTAAAGAGAAGCATGGCGGAGAAGTTCACGTGATCAGCATGGGCCCTCCACAGGCCGTTGAGGTATTGAAGAACGCGCTGGCTGTGGGTGCGGACAAGGTCTATCTCGTCTCGGACAAGGCCTTTGCAGGAGCGGATACCCTGGCGACGGCTTATACCCTTTCCAAGACGATTAAAACGGTCGTTGGCGATTTTGACTTAGTGATTTGTGGAAAGCAGGCCATCGATGGAGATACGGCTCAAGTCGGGCCTGGCGTCGCTACCCGCCTGAGAATCCCACAGCTGACTTACGTATCAAAGGTCAAGGAGATTGATCCCGAGAAGAAGAGGATTGTGGTGGAACGGCTGCTGGAGAACGGGAGAGAGGTTGTGGAAACGTCGCTCCCCGCCTTGTTGACCGTGGTCAAGGATATCAATGAGCCGAGGCTGCCCTCCCTGTTGGGGATCAAGAAGGCGGCTAAAGCGCAGATTCCTACCCTGACCGCAAAGGATATCGGCGCGGAAGAAAACCATATTGGATCAAAAGGATCGCCTACCTGGGTGACGAAGGTTTTTTCTCCGGAGCCCAGAAAAGGAGGCGGTGAGATTTTGAAAGGGGAATTTTCCGAAGTGGTTCCCCTTCTGGTGGATAAATTGATGGAGACGAAGTTCATCAAATGAGCGGTACCCGTGAGTCGTTTCTCGTGAATCGCAAAGGCCATGAACCGAATGGGACTTGTGACGAGTCACGCATCACGATTCACGAATGACGAACACGATTTGGGAGGGGCGAATGTCGGAATTGATCATTGATAAGAATACCTGTACTGGATGCGAGTCCTGTATTCCTTCTTGTCCCTTCGATGCCCTGAGTATGCAGGAAGGGAAGGCCGTGGTCGATGAGAAGTGCACCTTCTGCGGGGCCTGTGTGGAGGTCTGTCCGGTGAGCGCGATCACGCTCATCAAGGCGGAGAAGAGCGCGGTCGAGGGTACCAGCGCCAAAGATATCTGGATTTTTATGGAGCATGAATTCGGCAAGATCCCAAGTATCTCTTTCGAACTTCTTGGACAGGGAAGAGGGCTGGCGGACGCCGTTGGATGCAAACTCTGTGGGATGCTGTTAGGCGATAAGGAAGCGGTCGATCCATTTGCCAAGGAGGCCATTGCCTTCGGGGCGGAGAAAGTCTACGTCATGGAGAGCCCGCTGCTCAAAGAATATCGTACGGACCCCTACGCAGAGGCTGCGGTGTCCCTCATTCGGAAATACAAGCCCGAGATCGTCCTTTTCGGAGCCACCACTCAGGGCCGGGATTTTGCCGGAAGGGTTGCGACCACATTGGAGACCGGGTTGACAGCAGACTGTACCGATCTGGGCATCGATCCGGAAACAAAATATCTCGTACAGACTCGGCCAGCTTTCGGCGGGAACATCATGGCAACGATTCTCGACCATCCCGAGTTCCGACCCCAGATGGCTACGGTCCGGCCCAAAGTGTTTCCCATGCCTCCGAAGGACGATTCAAGAAAAGGAGAGATCATCCGGGAAACGCTCCAGATGACCGAGGATCAGGTCAGAACAAAGATTTTGGAATTCATCAAAGGGGCGGAAACGGTCAATCTGTCGGATGCGGAGATCATCGTGTCGGGAGGAAGAGGAATGGGGGGGGGCGAGAACTTTAAAGTCATCCGCGAACTGGCAGGGGTGTTAGGGGCTGCGGTGGGCGCCTCTCGCGCAGCCGTCGATTCAGGCTGGATTCCTTACGAACACCAGGTCGGGCAGACGGGCCGCACGGTTCGGCCCAAGATCTACATCGCCTGCGGTATCTCGGGTTCCATTCAGCACCAGGCTGGCATGAAGACGTCGGATATCATTGTCGCTATCAACAAAGATGGTGAAGCCCCCATTTTTAAGATCGCCACCTACGGCATTGTAGGCGATCTCTTTACGGTCGTTCCCATGCTGACGCAGGAGTTTAAGAAAAGGCTGGGAAGGTAGTTGAGAAAGAATTCCAAATGTCAAAGTTCAAAAGCCAAATAAGCGTATGAATTTCTGATGCCAATTAAAGAATCTTTGAAATTTAGACTTTGACATTCATTTGAACTTTTGGTTTTGACATTTGACGCTTCTTTATCCTTCTTTTTTCCTCTTGCTTTTTTCTATCCCTTTCATCATAATGTCCAAGAATTCTTGAAAAGAGGGTTTCTATGATCGTCACCTGCGCCTCCTGTCTGACCAAGTTTAATTTAGACGATTCTCGAATTTCGGCCGAGGGTATCAAGGTCCGCTGTTCGCGGTGCAAGCATGTCTTCTATGTCGTCCCTGCTCCCGAGACCAAGGAGGAAATCATCGAGAATTTTGAATCCTTCGCGAAA